>Ga0307474_10000244_pt1 | contig 39990 bp, 59 predicted proteins | sample atmos_gasesECM1C_2_FD_203312 | JGI IMG/M metagenome (GOLD analysis project Ga0307474, IMG submission 203312) | Hardwood forest soil microbial communities from Morgan-Monroe State Forest, Indiana, United States - atmos_gasesECM1C_05 | ecosystem: Environmental > Terrestrial > Soil > Temperate... | reverse complement strand
CTCGCCACGCTCGCGAACTTCATCGATTTCGACGTGCTCGGCCAGTACCTGAACGTCTTCAACGAAATCGGCACGCCCGGCACAGTTCCGAACCTCACCCTGACTTATTTGCAGGTCGGGCAGCGGCTCTCCGATATGTCGGTGCCCTTTGAAGACCGCTGCGTCGTGCTCTCAACCGGCATGAACGCGGTTCTGGTCGACACCGTGAAGGGCCTGTTCAACCCGCAGCGCACCATCTCCGACCAGAACGAAAAAGGCATGGTGGCCCGCGATTTCTTGGGCTTCGACTGGTATGTCGACCAGAACACCCGCGTACAGACTGTCGGTGCCTATGCCGGCGGCACGCCGGTGGTCAACGGTGCCGGGCAAACCGGCTCGTCGATCATCACCTCGGGCTGGCCGAACACGACCGCCATCCTGAACCAGGGCGACATCATCTCCTTCGCCGGCGTGTTCTCGGTCAACGCCCAGAACCGGCAGGCGAACTCCGCTCTGGCGCAGTGGGTTGTGACCGCGAACGTTGTCTCCTCCGGCGGCGGCGCGGCCACTATTCCGATCGCTGGACCTTCCGGCAACGGGCTGATCACAGCCGGGCCGTTTATGAACGCTTCGGCGTCTCCGGCCAACTCCGCAGCCATCACGGTGCAGGGCGCTTCCGGAACCGGGCCGTCCCCACGCGGACTCGCCTTCCACGAGGACGCATTCACTCTGGGCATGGCCGACCTGGTCGTACCCGGCGGCGTCGACATCGGCGAGCGGGCATCGTCCCAAGAGATGAAAGCCTCGTTCCGTCTGGTGCGGGCGTATGACATCAACCAGGACCGCTTCCCCTTCCGCGGCGACGTTCTCTATGGAGTGGCGACACTCTATCCAGAACTGGCTTGCCGGATTGCGAGCTGAGGGAGCAGCTGAGAAATCACTCCAAAGGACAAAACCAATGACCAAAACACTCAAGCGAATTCTCACTGCTCTGTTTACGTACGCGCTGTTTGACGCGCTGATCCTCGGCTACGCTGGGTTCTTGCCCGGCGTGCAGCTGGCAGCCGCGCAGACTACGCTGACCCAAACCACGCTCGCTGCCGACATGCCGGTCGGGCCAGCCTCGCTCGCCGGCGGAGCCCAGGGCGCTCTGGTGACCACGGTCAACCTGACCTCAGCCACCGGGGTGCAGCAAGCCTTCAACGGCTCGCCGATCACCTGGATTTATGTCGACACTGAGTTGATGGGGGTTCTGACCACAGTTCCTGGACAAACCACGATCTTCAATGTGCAGCGCGCCCAGCAAGGCACCAAGGCCGCGTTCCACAAAGCGAATGCCGTGGTCTACATCCAGGTCGGCTCTCCCCAGTTCGGCGGCTTCTCGGGATCAGGCGGGCTCTATCTCTCCGATCCGCCGATTCAGGGGAGTTGTCTCGCCTCGGGCACTCTGGTGACGCCGTGGATCAATGTCATCTCGGGAACCCAGTTCCTGTGCGGAACCTTCGTCACGCCGGGCGGCAGTGTACTCACGGGATGGATTCCTGCGTCGGAGCCACAATTTCCTTCGCAGAACATCGCGCAAACGCTGTACGTGAACGCCTCCTATACCAACGCCACCACCACCTACTCGAACGTGCCGAACCTGGCATTTGTGGTGCAGGCGAACCGCAACTACTCGGTGAATTGCAACCTCACCTGGCAGGTATCGGGCACGGTGGGGCCGAAGTTCCAGTTCACCGGACCAGGCTCGCCGACGTCGGTCGCAATCAATGCTTCCGCGGCGCAGACGGCGACGACCAGCGGCTACGGTTCAGCGACGGCGTTTGCTTCTTCGGTCACGGGCACGGGCGGAACGGTGACGACGACTACGAACTTCGTCGCCAACGTGACGCTCGGGCTGATCAACGGGGCGAACTCGGGCACGGTGCAGCTGCAGGCGGCGGAAAACGGCGCGGGCACGCTCACCATTCAGCCGGGCAGCTACTGCGAAGTGCAATAGCTTTGCGCGCGCGACCGGTGGCGGCGATCGCCCACAACCGACAGCCAACCGCCACCGGATTTTTTCTCGAAAGGAACTTGAACCATGAGCACCGAATCTTACGCTGTCCTGCAAGTCGATAAGCTCGAAGACAATCCCGTCCCGATTCCGCGTGCGGCCCGCATCTGCAAAGGCCCGCACAAGTACGACGGGACCATCGTCAACAACAAAGCCATCGGCTACGTGCCGGTGATGTATGAGTACCAGGAATTCCCGCGCATGCTCTATCACCCGGAATGGGGCGCAAGGCCGAAGCCCGAAGGGGCGCGCTTTTTCATCGGGGCGATCACGCAGGAGCAGATGCAGAACGCGATGACCGCCTACCAGGAAGCGGAAAGCAAGTGGGCGCGCGGCAACCGCGTCAAACTGGTCGGGAGCCCGAAAGAGTTCGACCGCCTGGTGAAGAAGGGCTGGCTCGAGAAGCCGCCCATCCGCAAAGAAAATCCGATGTTCGACATGGAGTCGGACGAGCTCTAAGTTTCGAATCCTGAATTTCACAATCACAAGGAGATTTCGCATGAGACCCGCACAAGAGAAACCACCCGGAACCCACACCCATCACGAGTACGTTCCGCCCTCACCCGCCAAGGACGATTCCGCCCCGACCGGCTACGTCGAGCGCGAGTACGAGCACCAGGAATACCCGAAGTGGGTGGGCGATCGGCTGGTGAAATCGGCCGAGGAAGAAAAAGCCCTCGCCGCCGAACCTGCTGAACCCGCGAAGCCTGCCCCGAGACGCCCTACACTGCGAGACATCGAAGGGTAGCCGGTGGCGACTCCGCCTCTGATCCCGCCTGGCCTGTTCTGGGCCTCGCAGGACTACATTAATAGCTCTCTGCGCCTGATCGGCTCGCTCAGTTCGGGCGAGCTGCCCTCGGCGGCCGAGAACCAGGATGCGCTTGCGATCCTGAACCAGATGCTCGACAGCTGGCAGGCGCAGTCCTGGATGATTCCCGGACTGCAGCGCTTCATCTTCGCCCCGGCCGCGCTGAAGCAGACCTACGCGGTCGGACCCTCGGGCGACCTGAATATCGTTCGCCCGTCGAAGATCTCGGCCGTGTCGGTGATCGACCAGCCAGGTTCAACTCAGCCTATCGAGTTGGCCCTCGACATGATCAGCGCGACCTCCGAGCCCGGCGGCTGGCGCGATATTCCGGTGAAGAACACGCCAGGCTCATTGCCTTTGCGGGTTTGGGACGACTGCGCCTATCCCGCGCGCAACTTGAGCTTCTGGCCGGTCCCAACGGTTAACGTCAATTTCGCGCTCTATCTCCCGCAGGTGCTCACGCAGTTTTTCGACCTGGTGACGCAGTATCAGCTCCCGCCGATCTACACCAAAGCCATTCGCTTCAACCTGGCGAAGGACCTGATGGCGGAATTTCCGGGCGATCCGGCGCGCTACCCGCTGGTCTTGAGGACGGCGGAAGAGATGATCGGCGAAATCAAGACCATCAACTACCGGCCGCCGGTGGCCTCGGTCGATGCGGCGCTGGTGAATCCCAAGATGGATCTCTACAACTGGCTGACGGATGAGCCAGCAGGAAGGTGATCGCGATGAAGAAACGAATTTCGCTCTGGTTGGTGGCGGCTGCCCTGCTGTTTTCTTTCGAGGTCTGGGTACTGATTCCGCCCGCTTCGGTGCACGCGCAGGTCACGCCCACGCCAGGCGTCGTCACCATTCAGGCTACGATCGGCGCCGGCACCAACACGCAGATCACCACTACAGACACGCCCTGCTCGGAGCTCTATCTGCAAAACAACGCAGCGCATAACATGCGCGTTGGCGGCGCGGCTACGACCAGCTCGAAGGGCGCCCAGCTGACGACGGTGACGGGTGGAGGCGGCGGTTCACTCACCGCAAACGGCTTCGGATTTCGGGGCACGAATGCGAATCAGTGGTTCGTCGCGGGCACCAACGGCGATGTTGTGGATGTGATCTGCATTCAGTAATTCCCTTCTCTCTTTTTTCTTCCCATGTCACGCTTCAGCTTCTGCGGGCCTAGCTACGCATCGCAGTCGGTTTCGGCCGACTGCCAGATTTGCCGCAACTGGTATCTCGAAGCCGTCGAGAGCCAGATGGGCAAGAGCGCCTTTGTGCTCTACCCGCGGCCGGGACTGAATCTCGTCTACCAGTTGGGCGGCGCGCCCATGCGCGGCGAGACGACGGTGCAGGGCCGGACGTTCGCGGTCCAAGGTACAACGCTCTGGGAACTCCTGGCAGGCGGCGGCAAGACCAACCGCGGCGCGATTGCCTCCGATGGCCTCCCCGTTTCGTTGGCGGGCGGGGGAACGCAGCTGCTCATCGCCTCCCAGCAGCGTGCCTGGGTCTACGACCTGAAGGCGAACACTCTGACCGAAGTAACCGCGACGATTGGCTTGCCGGTTGCGCAAGTCGCTTACTTCTTCGGGTTCTTCGTCGCGCTCATCGCAGGGCAGAACAAGCTCCAGGCCTCCGCCGCGAATGATGCGACCACCTGGCCGGGCGCAAGCTTCACCGGAGTGCAGAATTTCACCGAGCCGCCGATCGCGCTCTTCGTCGATCACGAGCAGCTCTGGGTGCTTGGCCCGAAGGGCATCCAGCCGTACTACAATTCCGGCAACTTCCCTTTTCCTTTCGATGCTATCCAGGGAGGGTACATCGAAAACGGCCTTGGTGCGGCTGCTGCGATCGCCAAGGCCGATAATTCCCTCTTCTGGCTGGACGCGAGCGAGCGCGGCAACGCCATGATCCGCCGCGCCAACGGTTTCGTTCCCGTGCGCGTCTCGAATCATGCCATCGAGTTTGCCATGCAGAGCTACGCGACGATTGCCGACTGCGTGGCCTTTTCCTATCAGGACCAGGGCCACGAGCGCGTGGTGTTTTCTTTCCCGACTGCGGGCAAGACCTGGGAATACGACGCGGCCACCGGACAGTGGAACGAGCCCGCTTACTGGGACACCAAGCTCGGCAAATTCACCCAGCACCGGGCCATGTTCCACACCTTCAACTTCGGCATGCACCTGGTCGGCGATCCCACCACCGGCAACGTCTACCAGATGGCGATCCCGACGCTCGTGGGCGCGACCTATCAGTTTGTCACCGACAACAACAACCCGATCCGCCGGGTGCGAAGAGCTCCGCACATCTCGCAGGAGCAGGAATGGATTTTCCATTCCCAGCTGCAGGTGGACGTCGAGACCGGCTTAGGCCCGGTTCCGCCGCTCCAGGGTACGGGAACGCCGACGACTTTCTATCTCGCCGATTCCTCGGGCGCAATCTGGGCGCTCACGGTCAACGATATTGGGATTCTGCAGACTACTCCCGCCCTGGCTGGGGCTTCGCCGGGCCTCTTGTTCATGAATGATCCCGTCGCCGGAACTTCGTGGCAGGTGGTTGTGTCGACACTGGGCGTCCTCCAGGCCGCGCCGGTCACATTCAATGGCAACAATCAGAATGTGCAGGTGATGGTGTCCTCTACCGGCCAAACCGTCTGGAATTTCTTTGTGACCGATGTCGGCGGCGGGCATGCAGTGTTGAAGACGCAGGAGACCGGCATCTTCGCCCGCGGTCCGCAGATGATGATGCGCTTCTCAAACGACGGCGCCCACACTTTTTCGCAGGAGCAGTGGGTCGATTGCGGGCAGGCGGGAGAGTTCACCAAGCGCGCGATCTGGCGAAGACTGGGCAAGGCGCGAGACCGGGTGTACGAGATCGCGGTCACCGATCCGATTCCCTGGCGCATCATCGATGCCTACCTGAAAGCGAGTCCGGGGTACGGGCCGAGCGAGCGCTTACCGAAGGAACTGGCGAAGCGAGCCTAACCGATGCCTGCTCCCAAGTTTCAGCCCGCTCCGCCGCACGAGCAAGTCTTTCTCGATGGCGATAAACCCTCAAAGGCCTGGTACCAGTGGTTTACTTTGCTTCCGCCGCGCCTGACCTCGCCCGCCGTGGGTTCGACTCCGGCGAGCTCGGCGGCGAATGGCATTCCCGGCCAGATCAGCTTTGACCAAAACTTTCTATACATCTGCGTGGCAACCAACACATGGAAACGGCTAGCACTGAGCGCGTTCTAGAAATTCGCCGGCTCAACTCGTCGGAGTACGACGAACTTCTGAAGATTGAGGAAGGCTATCGACCGGAGCCTGAGCATAGTGTCGTGGTGGTCGCGAAGCAGGACGGTGCAATTGTTGCGCGGACCATGCTCATCCGGCCTTTCCACATCGAGGGCACCTGGATCGATGAGCGATTTCGTAAAGGCACTCTCGGACTGCGCCTGATGATGCGACTCGAAAAAGAAGCCAAGGACGCCGGGTTAACCAAGCTTTTCTCCTATGCGGCAGATGCTGACATTGAGAGTTATTTAGAGCGCCTCGGCTACACGAAGCAACCCGTGACCGTCTGGACGAAAGACATCTGACATGCCCCTTGCAGCCTTAGGCGTCATCGGAGCGATTGGAAGTATCGGCGGAGCAGCGATCGGTGCGAGCGCGGCCAGTAATGCGGCCTCGACGCAAGCCGATGCCGCGAAGACCGCCGCCCAGCTCCAATTCGAATCCCAACAGCAAGCCCTGCAGTTCGAGGAACAGCAGTGGCAGCAGGCGCAGACCAATGCCGCACCGTGGCTCCAGACCGGGGGATCGGCGGAACTGGCGCTGGGACAACTCTTGGGACTGCCGGGTCCTTCGAGCGGCATGACGCCGGGAAGTCCCTTCCCTGCCAGCGTTCCGGGTGCAGCTCCCACCGCTCCGAATCCGAATCCCGCGCAACCGACCGGCAGCCAGTTCTCCATGATGGGGCTGACCGCGCATCCGGGGGTCACGCCTCCAGGGATGTCGAGCGGCACTCCGGTCTCAGCTGGCTCGTTTGGGATGCCGGCTTCAGGAGTCACACCGGGAGCCTCGACGGGCAGGCCAGTCACTCCCGGAATGACGGGGACGGCCGCGGCTCCGACTGGCGCGGCAAATCCGCTGGGCGGGAATTTGCAGCCCTTCGCGCCCTGGACCACGCCCTTCGTTGCCCCGACCAACGTCACCGAACAGAACGATCCCGGCTATCAGTTCCGGATGTCGCAAGGCCTGGGCGCGCTCGAAAACTCCGCGGCGGCGCGCGGCGGCCTGCTCTCCGGCAACACCGCCGAAGCCGAGCAGCAATTTGCGCAAGGCTTAGCCTCGAACGAATACGGCAACGTTTATAACCGGGCGCTCGGCCAGTACCAGCAGAACTACAACATCTATCAGCAAAACCAGGCGAACCAGTGGAACCGGCTGGCCTCGCTCGCGGGCCTCGGGCAGACCACGGCGGGGCAACTCAACTCCGCAGGCCTGCAGGCGGGATCGTCGATCGGAAACATCCTGCTCGGCGGCTCGCAGGCGATCGGGCAGAACCTCAACAACGCTGCCGCCGCGACGGCTTCCGGATACATCGGCGGAGCCAATGCCTACGGTGGAGCGCTCGGAGGCATCGGCGGCAATGTGGGGAATCTGCTCTTGATGCAGCAGTTGCTCGGCAACAAAGGCGGCCCGGTGGATCTCTCGGGCGTTTCGATGAATCCGGTTCCCGGCTCCGCCCTGGGCGATTACGGAGCACCTTAACTCGATGGCCTCGATTCCCTTACCCGCGCTCGATGTGAAACCGGTACAGTCGCCGGACGCGCTCTCCCAGTATTCGAAGGCGCTGCAGATGAAGTCGCTCCTGAGCGAACAGCAGCTGCAGCAGCAGCAGATTCAACAGCGCCAGCAAGAGCTGCAGAGTCAGCAGGGCCTGATTAAAACCATCAAGGACGCGAACGGCGATCCCTCGAAAGTCACGCTCGAGACCATGGTCGGCAATGGCGTGCTCCCCGATCATGCCGACGCCTATCTCAAGGCCCAGCTCGCCCAGCGGCAATCGATCGGCGCGCTCGACGCCAACACCCGCTCAACCCTGCAGGCCATCGACGAGAAATCCGCCGACGTGGCGCAGAGCGTGCGCAACATCAAGGACCCGGCCAAACGGCAGCAGGCCTACACCGAGGGCGTGGGGACCTTGCAGAGCTTCATTTCTTCCCAGCAGGCGCTCAATCCGCAGATGAAACAGAACGCGCTCGAGTCGGTCGCAAAACTCCCGCCGCAGGCTCCCAGCGATGACGACCTCGATACCTTTATCGCGCTGCACAACCACGGAGCGAACGTCACCAAGCAAGTATCGGAGGAGCAGGCGAAGTCGGCCGAGACCCAAGCCAACCTGGGAAAGGCTGCCGCCGAAAATGCCAAGGCCGCTCTCGACAATCTGAAGCTCAAGGGCGCGCAGATGAGCCCGGCGGATATTCACGCGGCAGTCGCAAGCGTGGTTCCTTCAAACTGGGCTGACCCGACGCTCGCGCGGCGCACCGAATCGCGCATGAACATTGCCCGCTCGAATGGTGACATCGAAGGCATCCAGCAGGCCCTCAAAGATGCCTCCGCCGAAATCGGAGCGGTCAAAAAGGAAACCAATCCCGACGTCCAGGCCGGAAAAGAAAAAGTGGCAGCGATCGAAGTGGCGGCCGCACAGAAGATCAAGGGCATGGCCGAGCCGGTCTATGCGACCGATCCGAAGACGGGCGTCACGCGGCCGATGAGCAAAACGGATGCGCTGCAGTCGGGCATGGCCTTCATCCGTCCGGTCACCGAGCCGCAAGTCCGAGAAGACACTCAGCTCAACAATCGCTTGGGCGACATCCGTCAGAAAACCACACAGTACGAGGAGTTGTTGAAGACGCCCCTCTCTGCGCAGGATCAGGGAAATATTGCAGGGCTGCTTGGAACCAAGGGCAAACTGGGCGCATTCGGCACCGAGATTCCGCTGGACCGCGTGAACGCGGCGCTCAACAAAGAAAATCTTGAAAGCCTCTCGCCGCACGCTCGCGACGTGCTGGTCGCCTACCGCAGTGCGCGCGAAGCGATGCTCGGATACCAAAAAGTTCTCTCCGGATCGAGTCGGGCCAGCGACAAAGTATTCGAGATCAACGATCAGACGCTGCCCGACCCGAGCTACACCGACCCGGACATGGCGCAACGTGGGCTTACGAGTTTCAAACAGAATCTTAAGGTCATAGGCCAAGGCTTGCCCGATTTAACCAGCATTGGCGTGAAATCTCCCGACCAGATCGAGCAGGAAGTCGTCCAGCGCGGAGCTGGCGGCGGCGCACCGGCGGGTGGCGGCTTCAGCGTGAAAGCTCCCAACGGCAAGACCTACAACTTCCCCGATCAGGATTCCGCCGATTCCTTCAAGAAAAGGGCCGGAATTCAGTGAGCGACGGGACCGAGAGGATTGTCTATCGTCCCCAGCTTCGCGGCGGGCTTTTCCTCGAACCTTTCCCCGGCTCGAGCAACGAAGAAAAGGCCAAGCGGGAAATGGAGGAACGGCTGAACCGGCTGAACTTTGCCGCCCACTTCCATTACGAAGACCCTTGGACGCCGCGCGTGGCGGCAGTCACCTTCGATGAAAAAGGCAATTACAACTGTGGGCGCTGCAACAAGCAGGACGGGCGAAGCGAATGCCTGATCATCCCCATCACGGTCGACCTTAAGGCCGGTTCCTGCAAGCACTACGAGATTCGCTGCGCGTCCGACCGGGAAATCGACGTCTCGGGAATCGGCCACACCGCGGAAGAAGCCATGTACGGGGTTGCGGCCAATGGCAAGGGTTTCGGCTGCCATCGCTGCCCGTTCTCGAAACGTGCCCACGAACCCGACAGCGTAGGCCGTGAGCTCTATTGCGGCAAGGGCGAGTTTCGCGTGCCGTGGAATGCGTGCTGCGAGGTCAACGGGGCGAAAGTCCTGGCCGAATACGAAGGCAACAAGCCGGTAAAGCATGAGCACGCCAGCTATTGATTACGACGCCATCGCGCGGCAGCACGGCGGCACCGCCGCGGCGGTAGTGGACTATGACGCCCTCGCTGCGCAGCATGGCGGCACGGCGCAAGCTCAGCCACCTGCACAGCCGAAGTCCCTTGGCTCCGACATGTTCGGCTCCATCCCCGACAACCTGTATACGCGCATCGGCGCGCGCATCAAGGAAAACCTCGACATCCCAAAACAGATTGCGGGGGCGAGTGATGCGATCAGTGCGGGAATCCAGCGAATCAAAGATGGCGGCTGGGAAGACGCTTTTAACTTCATCAGCAAGAAGGATTCCCAGCTTCCGGCCTTTCGCCAAGCACTGCGCGATGAATTCTCGAAGCCGGAGAACGTGATCGGCGACGCGCTCTCGGCCTACATCCTGGGGCAAGGGCACGAAGCCATGCGCGGGTCGACCGCGGACCTGGTCGACCAGCACATCCCCCCGGAAGGCTCGACCTATCGTCGAAACCTCGAAACCAAAGCTGCCATCGAGCAGCACCTCGAATCTGGCAACGTCGATAAGGCGCAGGCAGTTCTAGATGCAGCGCGGCGGGCGAGTGAACCGGTTCCCCCGAAAGCCAGCGCGCAATATCGCAGCGCCACGCAGATCCGGCCGTCGATTGAACGCATCATGCCGGACCAACCGGCTGCAGCTCCGCCCGCAGCGGCACCTGCGGTGGCGGCGCCAACTCCCGAAGCAACTGCCCCTCCGGCGACGGAAGCTCCGAAGCCCGAAGTAAATCAAACTCCACCGACAGAGAGCGAAGAGGCTTACAGCAGCCCGTACAAAAACAAAACGCCCGCGCAATGGAAGAAGTTCGACGAGCGGCTTACGAAGATTCTCGACGAGATCCGCTCAGAACCTCCGAAAGAAGCAGCACCCGCGGTGCCAGTCGAACAGGACTTGACTCCGCAACTGCTCGACTCCTTGCGCCAGATTCAGGCCCGCAAAGCTTTCCTAGATCAGAACGCAGCCCACTAAGACCGACTTACTAAGCTCCCATGAAACTCCTGAAACGCCTCTTATTCGTGCTATTGCTGTGGGGCGGCTTCGCCCATCTCGTAGAAGCGCAAGTGCTGGTCTCGATCACGTCCTCGCCCTACCAGCAGTTTCTCGATAACTCCGGCAAGCCTCTCGCCGGCGGCAAGGTCTACACTTACAACGCCGGCACCACCACGCTGGCCAATAGTTACACCGATTCCTCAGGTACCACACTCAACACCGACCCGATCATCCTGGACGCCGCCGGCGTGCCCGCCAACCCCTCGGGCGTCGAAGTCGGGATCTGGCTCGCCAATCAGTCCTACAAATTCTGCATTCAGAACTCGCTCGGCGTGCAGCTCCGCTGCATCGACAACATCCCTGGCTATGCCTTCGGGATTCTGAATCTGGCGAACACCTGGGCTCTGGGGCAAACCTTTTCGACCGCGATCACCATCACCCCAACCGACAACCAGATCATCACTGGCGCCCCAGGTAACCAGACGACGGTCGATTTCCCGCCACCGACGGGAAACATCACCCTGCACTTCCCTTCCACGGGCGACACGATGGTCGGCCGCAATACCACGGACACACTGACCAACAAAACCCTGACCGCGCCCGTGATCAACAACGCGATCGAGACGATGCCGACGATCAACGGCGCGGTGGTCGTGAATTCGCCGGGCACCTACGCCGCGATCGCGAACGCCAACCCGACCGGCACCACGGTTTCGACCCTCACCAAGCTGATCAACTCGACCGCGCAGGCGACCATTGCAGCCACCACTGACACGCGCGGCATCATCGGGATCACGGTCTCGGGCGCAGGCAATACCGGAACCGCGATCGTCCAGGAATCGGGTCTGGTGAACTGCGTTTTCGACGGGGCAACCAGCGCTGGGGACTACGTGCAGATTTCGGCGACGGTTGGCGGGGACTGCCACGACACCGGCTCGGCCACCTATCCCTTGACCAACCAGATCGTCGGCCGGGTGATGACCACCAACGGCGGCGGGGGCACTTACCAGGTGTTGCTGTTCGGCCCGGACATCGAAGGCTCGTCGGCGAATTCGATCGGCGTGACCATTGCGAACTCGGGTACAGGTACGAGTCTCTCGGCGCTTACGAAACTGGTGAATGCGCCCTCGCAGGCCCAGATCACCTCGACCGGCGACACGGGCGGCATCATCGGGATTACCACCGCCGGCGCTGGCACCACGGGAAGCGCCGTAGTTGCCCAGATGGGCTTGATCAACTGTCAATTCGACGGCGCGACCACGGCGGGCGACTACGTGCAAAACTCGCCAACCGTGGGAGGCGACTGCCACGACGTGGGCGCAAGCTATCCCACCGCCGGGCAGGTGCTCGGGCGCGTGCTCTCGACCAACATCGGGGCCGGAGCGTACACCGTCGATCTCTTCCCGCCGGAAATCAACGCGCCTAAGTCGATTCTCGCCCAGTCGACCACCACCTCGCTCTCGACGACCGCGATCGGCAACTCGAACGCGACCGTGATCACGAAGGCCGTCACCATGCCGGCCTCGGGCTGTCCTTGCCGGGTGCAGGCCAACTGGTGGCTCTATGTATCGACGACCAACGCAGGGCAGGATGTAGCTTACGTCACCGACGGCACGGCGGGATTTGCCGGGTCGGAGACGGCGACGACGGGCAGCGCGAGCGGCTATGGATTCAATGGCGCGGGAGCCTCGACCATCACCTACGCGAACAATGCCGTCATCACCTTCAACCTGATCATGGCATCGTCACACTCGGGCGGAACCACAGTCTCGAGCTCGCAACTCGGCACCTCGATTACGGGCGCGCCCGCCTCCGCGCTGAATCTGGTGGTCTATTCCTCGAACTAAACATGTCCTCGAACTAACATGAGACGCCTTCTCTTCTTTCGCCTTTCGCTGTTCCTGCTCGCGGTCTCCTCCTTCGCTCAGGTCAACTCCGCCCGCATGCTCTCGGGCGTGAACGCGCAGACCGGCTCGAGCTACACCTTTGTCGCGCTCGACTCGACGCGCATCACCACGTTCTCGAATGGCGCAGGTGTGGCGGTCACGCTGCCGGCGGGCACGACGCAGAACTTCGGAGCGGGAGCGGTCTTCTCGGCGAAGAACATCGGCGCGGGTCTAGTCACCATCACCTGCTCGTCGTGCACGATTAACTCGACCGGCACGGCGTCCTCGACGCTCGCGCTCGCGACTGGGCAGAACGCCGATCTCTACTCGGACGGGACGAACTACGTGGCCTTCGTGCCGCCGGTAGTCTCGAGCAGCACCCCGACCATCGGAGACTGCCTGCTGTTTTCGACCAACGGCAGCGGACTGTTCGATCCGAGCGCGTGCCCGCCACATTTCATCCAAGTCGTTGCGGACCCGATCTCTACTCTTTCCGTCATCGGGAGCGCGCAAGCGGCCCAAAGCATTGGGAACACCACGACTGTCATCGCCGGAACCGCAACCGAGACAGGGGCAGTGACGCTCACTTCGGCCGCGTCAGCCTCAACCAATGATGTGGTTGATGTCGACCAGGGATTCGGCGCGGCCCAAGGGGATTCTTTTAACACCTACGGCTCAATGCGGCACTATGCCGTGCGCCTTCGCCTGAACAACACCGCGAACGTGCGCTACTGGTGGGGTCTGGCGAATGCCGCTCCGCAATTCGGCACAGCAGCGTACTCGACCAACACGCCCAACACCACGTACTGCATGTTCCGCTATTCGGCGGGCACGGATACGACCATCAAGGCCGCCTGCGGCACGTCCTCGGCCGCGCAAACGATCGCGGACACCACGGTCGCAGTCGACACCACCGCCTCCCACCTCTTCGAGATCACGAACGTGGGCGGAGCGACGACCAGCTTCAACTTCCTGATCGACGGAACGGTGCGGGCGACCATCTCGACCAATCTGCCGACGGCGGCGACCAACTACGGCATGCTGGCGGTCGGCGATAACCAGAACACGGCGACGGCGATCGGGTTCACGTTCTTCAATTCGACCATCGTTCTCAAGTAAGTCGACTCCTTCGCTTAGGCAACACGAATGAAAAAACTTCTAATCTTCTGCTCCTTCATGCTCCTGCTGTGGGCGGCGCTGTTCCTGCTGATGGGGCAGATCAACAATGGGGGGGGAGGCGGGAGCACATTCACCGGAGGCACGATCACAACTCCGATTCTGGGCGCGAACGGAACTTGTTCAGCCGCCACCTATGGCTTTACGACCAATTCAGGCTACGGAGAAATTTTCCTTTCTGGTGTAGGTGCGGCGATGGCGGCGGGCGGAAACTGCACGGCTGGGTTTTCATCGACCTCTGTCGTGATGGGGTCAGCGATTAGTTTGGAATGGACAAACGGCGCTCCATTGACCAACGCCAACGACACTGGAATGGACAGGCCGACTGGGGGATTGCTTCAAGAAAATGCAGGTACGCCGGGAACCGAAGGCGGGTTACTGCGCCCCGGATTTGATTCGTGTCGCGTCACCGCCGACATCACACTCCCAGTCAACACGGCAACGACGGTGTGCTCCTGGTCGCTGCCTGCGCTTGCGAAGGCTTGGGCATGGCAGTGTGAAATTCCCTGGGTGATTTCGGCGGGCACGGGCACGAACACCCTGGCCATCATCGCGAATGCCTCGCAGACTCCTACCGCCGCAACCAACGGCTTTGCGGAGATTCTGACCACGAATACCGGCACGGCGACAGAGGCGACGACTGCGATCTCCGCCTCTGGAGCCACTACGCTTCTTACCTCCGGAACCATCACGCCCGCCGCGACGGTGTTCTCGGCCCGCACCTCTGGAACCGTTCTGGCTTCCGGGACTGCTGGAACGTTTGCCATCCAGATGACCGCAGCAGGGACAACGGCGACGGCAGCAGCCAAGGCCGGGGCGACCTGCTTGCTCTACTAACCTTGAGGAATTCTAGAAAGTGTCCGCATGAAAGTGTCTCGGCTCTTAGCTGCATTCTTCGTCTTGCTCTCTTCCCTCTCCGCGCAGATCAGTCAGAACGGTGGAAGCGGAGGCGGAAATTCCTACCTCTGGACTCGTGTCGGAACCGTGATCTATCCCCGCGCTGATCTGGCAATCGATCAACAGGCGGTGCAGGAAGTCAGCGTGATGTACGACACCAGCGGGAACTGCCCCGTCATCGGATCGGGATATGGGACGGGTTGCTGGCGGGCGTGGTTTCACTGCGGCTGGTCGACTAACAATATTTGCGCGGCCGAAAGTACAGACGCATTCACCTGGCAACGCAGTGCAGGGGCGGTAGGCGGGTTAACAGCGAACTCCTATGCCACGCCCTTCGTGTGGAAGGCTGGCACAACTTATTATTTCTTGGGCTCCCGAACCAGCGGAAATCTGGATGAGTGGACATCGACTGACGGGTTCAACTGGGCGAATCCGAGCGCTTCGATCCTGACTCCCGGAAGCGCGGGTACATGGGATTCCTCATCGCTTGGCAACACTTCGGTGGTCACTTTCGGGCCGGTCGCGGGGATGTGGTACATGCTTTACGATGCCGTGGGAACGGGCTGTTTAAAGAACTGCATCGGCACTGCGACCTCAACAAATAACGGGGTTAGTTGGACAAAGGGCGGAAGCAACCCAGTCATGACCGGCGGCACGCTGGGAGGCATCGGCGGTCCCGATCTGCACTATGCCAACGGGCAATGGTATGCCTACATGCACACCGGGCAACTGCCCAGCGACATCTACTTCTCGACCTCGACCGATTTCGTGAACTGGACAACTCCGACGTTGGTCTTAAGGCGACAGACTCCGGATGAAGGCGTCAGTATTGGAACAGGGAGTCAGGCGCAAATCTCTGACCCTTTTGTGATGGAAGCGCCCTGTATCGCTTTTTGGCCGAACGCAAATACGCCCGTGCTCTACAACAGCACCAACAAATGCTCATTCATGTTTTATGAAGCCATCGTCTTCCAATCGAGCCCGAACGATTCCCACATCAAGCTGGCCGTGGCGAATATGCCACTCGCGCAAACACTAGCCGCGCAGCAAGCGAGCGCCGCGAATCTGGGTGTCGAACTGGGAGGACAACCATTCGTCCAGGAAATTTACGATGTGCCGACGACATCGTCTGCCGGAAAGCTTTTCGGAGTAACCCCGGATTACTGGATGACGCGGACCAGCGCGAACACGGATGTTGCTGGGGAGCTTGCGTTTTCTTCCGCGACCATAGCGACCTACTCCTGGGTCGGGAAGTACAGCAACCATCCCGAATGCGGCGCCACCCCGCAGTTTGATCTAGGCGCGACGCCGCCGCGCATGTGGATCACCTACTCGACCACTGTGTCCTTCACCATCAACTTCTCGGCAGCGGTGACCGGCTCAGTCAGCTATCACTGCGACGGACGCAACTAGAACGCAATCTTTCTTCCCCACATCTTTTCCTCAAAGGAGTTCTCTCTCATGAAATCCTGTCTCATTCGTTGCGCCCTCGCGGGCGTCGCTTCCCTTCTCACCGGCGGCTTCCTGGGCTATAGCTACGGAGCCTATGTGTACTCGCGAGCCGAGTACGTTTTCAAAGCTGCGCAGAATCTCGAAATCGGGCTGCGCAACAAGCTGCGGAATCTACTCTGATGGCCGGGGCACAAAACTTCATCCAGAAAGCTCTGCCCTGGATCGGCAAAGCGGTGGGTGCGTTTGCGGCCTCTGGGCCGATCGGACTGCTCACCGTCGCGGCGCAAGGCATCGGGGAGATTGTCGGCAAAAACGTGCCGCCCACCACCGACGCAATTTCGGCCGCCATCGCCGGAGCCACGCCCGACCAACTCATCGCCATGAAGAAAGTGGACGATGATTTCGCCGCGCAGATGAAGCAGATGGGCTTCACCGACGCGGAGGAGTTGGAGCAGATCTTCGCGGGCGATCGGGCGAGCGCGAGAGAGATGCAAACGCAGACTCGCTCCTGGCTTCCGGGGGCACTGGCGATTTTCATCACCCTCGGCTTCTTCTCGCTCCTGGCCTTGATTGCATTTCACGCCACGCCAGCGAGCAGCGAAAAAGCCCTCGACATCATGCTCGGCTCGCTCGCGACGGCTTGGATCATGGTGGTCGGATTCTATTTCGGAAGTTCTTCCGGCCACGAGCGCGCAACCGAACTGCTGGCCCAGAGCACGCCTGTGGTCGCGAAGTAGATGGACCCGTTCTCCATCGATCCGCACGAGTATGAGTACTACAAGCAGGTGCATCCGCCGCGCGTCACCGACTACACCAAGCGCACGCCCGAGCAGATGGCGCGCGACATCACGGTTTGCCACGACAACCTGCGTCGGCAGATTCGAATCAACGACAAGCTGGTCGCGCAACTGGAGCGGGAAAAAATCTGGCGGCGGGTTCTGATTTCGGCGGTAGTAGGGCAGTGGACCGTGCTGCTTATCCTGTTCAAGTGGGGACTGCCGCTCGCTATGAAGGGTTTGGGGAAGTGATGCCTGAGAAAGTTTCCCGCATTGTGCTCGAAGAGTACGAACTGATTGGCAAGAACCGCTCCGCCACCGACGATGACTACTACGAGTTGGTGTTCAAGTTCGTGCACCTGAAACCCTCGCGCATCGCGACCTTCCGCTTCGACAAAGGCCCGCGCACCTCCATCCTGACCCACAACAAGGCCAACGCGAAAAGCGTGCACGACGGAGACAAGTTCCGCATCGTGCTGGAGCGGGTGGAGTAGCCGATGTGGCTCTACGAACAGGCTACTGGGAAACTCTTCGATCAAGACGGAGAACTGGTCGGCGCCGGCTACTCCGGCGGAAATTGCGGCCAGAATCCTGAGGGGAAAAACAATCCCGCTATGCAGAAGATTCATTGCGTGGGCCCGCTCCCGATCGGCGTCTACACCATCTCGCCACCAGAAGACACGGTGACCCACGGGCCGTTCGTCTTGCCGCTCACGCCCTACCCGACCAATTTCATGTTCGGGCGAAGCGGGTTTCTGATCCACGGCGATTCGGTGCTCAGGCCGGGGGATGCTTCGGAGGGTTGCATCATCATGCCGCGTGCGGTGCGTGAGCGAATCTGGCAGTCGCACGACTACAGCTTGCAGGTGATCGCCGAGAAGGCTTAGGGCGTGCAGCGCAGCTTTAGGGTTTGCTCAGGCGTACTGTAAAGCACTTGGTCGTGAGCGATGCCACTCAAATCCTCAGTATGCGCAGGCAGGACGGCTACGCAGTGCTGCTCGATCCATGAATCTAGATCAACAACTTGTTGGTATTCGTGATCCTTGCAAACTGCAACCCGGCGTCCAGCCTGCGGCCCATCCCCAATTACAATCGCCTCACCTTCAAAACAATGGACGGCCTGTGTGGTGAAAGCAAGATTGCCGCTCGTACTAGGTTCGGGATTCTGGGCGTGGGCTGGCAGCGTTCCGCTCGCGCTAATCATTCCCCACAACCAAACCAGGAACAGCACGCTCAGAACGATCTCGAACCAGTTCCGTCTGATCCAGTTCATAATTCCCTTTCTCTAGCCCGCCGCGTTCAGTCTCTTCTGTGGCGGGATGATCTCCGGGGCCGGCAGCGTCGCTTCCCTGCGAGAGAGCCGCGCTACCACCTTGCGGTGCAGTTCTTCGTAGCCCGCCGCGCACACTCCCGGATCGGTGCCCACCAGATTCTGCAGCGCGAAATAGGCGGCCACTTCGATCGGGTGATTGCCTCCCGGTTGTGAGCCCATGGCGGTCGCGAGCGCGCACTGGGTGCAGAGGTAAAGCCGCTCGGACTTCGAGGTGCGCTGCTTACCCATGCCGACGGTCTGGTAGAACAGGCTCAAGGCGGCGGCACCTTCGTTGGTGTCAATCAAGCGATCGCATTTCATGCAGGTCTGGGGCTTGCGCACTGGCATCTGTGGCTCCCTCTTTGCTGCCTATTAATAGCCTATTAATAGACCACACTTCCACCTGATTCTGCTCGGTGGCTGGACTCAGGGTAGGCAACAGGGGGAAGGGATCGGTTACTTCGGTTTGGCCGGATTCGCGTTCTTTGTGGCCGCTCGGACATGGCCGAAAGTAAAGTGAGTTCGGATGGCCCCCGTTCTCCCATTTCGCAAGCCCACGCCCAAACGCAAGGAAGAGCGTCCCAAGGCCGCATGAGTGTCACCGCAGCATCCACGCTACCAGCCCGCAAGCCGCCTCAGTCAGAGCGCCGGAAAACTGCGCGCGCGAAAAAGCCCACCACGGTTGCCGAGCAATGGACTCTCGTGAAAGAGACCGAAGCCGAAGCGCACTTGCAATGGGAGAAGTTGCGCAAGGAAGTCCGTAAACTGGTGAAACTCGCGAACATGGGCCGCAAGCACAAGATGGTCGTGCCGATCTCGGACAGCCGCGGCATCAAGATCGTGAATCAGTACCGCACGCGTGACGATAAAATTTTCACACCCGCATTTTGCAAACGCTTCGACGTGAAAGAAGTTCCGCTCGACAGCACGGAATGACCATTAAGCTTCAGTTCGGGCGCAAGAGGGAAGCGGACCAGATGTGCGCCGCGAAAGATCCCGGCCCGCCCGCGATGATGGAGCCGCGAGAATGCGCTCCGCCGCCGAACCCTTGCCGATTCCAGGGCCACGACTACCAGGCGCTGGATAAATCTTCCAAAGCTATCCTGCTCTGCTGTCTTCGCTGCGCGGATGTGCAACGCATCCCGCTTCGTGCTTCGTCTTCGTCCGCTCCTCGCTCCTCTCCGCGCTTCGCCCACCTCGCGTAAGTTTTTCCCGCCTGCCTTTTTCCTCACGTTCCACACCTTTCACACTCTTCCCGCTGTCGCACATGGCAACCGACTTGCGATTTTCCTTTGTTGGAAGCTTTTGCTTTTGCGGTTGGGGTTGTTCGTTCTAAGAAATGCTTCGCTGATCCCGCGCGTGTGTGCGGTTTCGGTCTGACGGGGATCTGGGGCGCGGCTCCGACTTGCCTTTGACGTTTGACGGCTGCTGAGTTCATGCGTGCTGTGTGGTGCTCTCTACTCTGTAGTTCTAGTAATAAGTTCTTTCTGTTTCTTTGTCGGCTGATCCTGCCGATCTAATCGGTAGCAGTTGCCGAGTAATCAGCAGAAGTTGCCGGTTGATCGGCAAGAGTTGCTGATTGCTCCGGTTCCGCGAAGTCCCGGATGGCGAGTTAGGACCGGACGCGCAGATTTCCCTTGACCGTGTTACGTGTAACGGTTACCGTGGGCTGCCATGAGGGAACATCGCATCTGCGCCGCTGAGGATTGCGAAAACGAGTTCACGCCGAGAATCGGTGCCGGAAACCGGCCCAGCCAAAAGTACTGCTCAAGCAACTGCGCGAGCAGAAGCCGTGTCCGCAACATGCGAGCACGTAAGCGGCTGCTGCAGCCGCCACCAGGCGGAGGCGACGGCGGAGGGCTCTTCGCCACCATTGGCGGGGCTGTCGAGTACGGGCAAGACGGCTCTGTGTCCGATAAGAACAGGTATTCTGTAAAGCCAGCGCCCGCCAAAAAGCAGCCCGTCCCCGTTCACCCCGAACCCCAGCGGAGCCATACGAATGCGGCTTAGCGCGTTTGTTCGGAATTTGGAACGCCGCTTCGTCCCAGCGTTCCTCGTAAGTCCCACTCTGTACAATCCGCTGCCCTTTGGCGGAGGAACGACTGGCCCGTCCTTCACTCTCCAGCCGAGTGTTGGTCCGGCTCGCGGCGGCAGAACTGCGCGAGCTGAATCCCCATTGGCAGGACGATTACCGGATCTCATGGATCACCGTGCGCAATGCCGCGCAGTGCGTGCCAGAGCCGCACGTCGTCGCGAGCTACGCGGTTCTAGGTCTGCATCCCTCGAAAGTTTGGCCCGCGATCGTCGAGCGCCGCAAAGCGCTGCTGGGGCCGTTCTACGTGGACGAATCACTTCCGCCGAAAAAGCCCTGCGAGTCGGTTTGCTTGGTCGAGGAACCCGTCCGGCGAGTGGCGGGCGAGGAGTTCTGCGGTAAACAAACGCGGCGCGAGATCTCGATAATTTCGCGCCGCTTGAAACGAGTTGAAGAGCCCGGAATGGCAGCCTCAACAGCGACAGCATCGCACAAACCGGACGACGGGCCAAGAGGGATTTATGAGCCCAAGGAATTCTATCGGTTAGCGGAGCGCCTGCCCATTCCGGGCCACCTGCAGCGCACCTTCCGGCTCTGGTACGCAGCTTGCGGCAACCCCACCGGCGAAACCATCGAGTTCTTCGCGACGATGAAAAAGTTTGCCCGCAAGGCGATGATTTGTGACCGGACCGCGCGCTCCCATGTGCAGCGCTTTGAGCAGCTCGGATTGGTCTCCCTCCGCCCCAAGAGCCCCTACCGAACGAAGGCGTACCGCTTGAACATTGCCCCGCTCTATCACCAGAGTTGGGAACGGTGCCAGTGTTGCGGACACCGGCACGAAAACGGGCACTGTGGCCATTCACTCGGGGCGCGCCGCATCGTGTTTCGCGTGGGCAGCGGCAAACAGCAGAAGCGCGCCGAGAAAGTGGTCGAGCGCGTGTGTCGCTGCGCGGCAGCCGCTCATCCCGGACCTGTTCCAGTGGTCCAGCCGGAAGCGCCCAAGCCCGCAGCGTCTGCGACGCGCCCAAACGTAGAGAGCGCGCTGCCCTATTCGCTGCAACAGCGTCTATCGCTCGCGGCGAAACTGCTGATGGAAATGTGCGGCCTTCCACCCCTGCCCGAAAGATCGGCGCACGTGGAATCGGCGATTCTTGCGGAAGCGAAGATGTTGGGGATTGAAGTCGAGCAAGCGGGCAAGCATCTGACGGAGTGCGCGCTGCGCGACCAGAAGGAAGGCGTCACGCTGAATCGCTTCTACTTCCTCGACTGCAAATGGAGGTCCCGTGGAACCCAGCAAACGAAACTCACCGCCGCTCAGTCGCGCTCTGAGCGTAGTAAACAAAGCCTCCTTAATGCCCTCGGCGAACTCCACCGTCGAGACCGAGAAGCTGCTGGCGGTACAGATTCACCTGACCCGCCTGAACTCGAAGACTGAGCCGGATCAATACTTCGATGCCGAGTTCCTGCGCATCTTTCGCGCCGAGTCGCCCGAAGCGATTCAGTGGGTGTTTCAGGCATGGCGCAATGAGTCCCCGTATTTTCCGGCGATCTCGGACATTCAGCGCTTGCTCCGGGCTTGGCGGAGAGCGCAGCGCGAACGACTCGAACTGGAAGCGCGCCTGGAGGAAAAGTTCCTGCTCGAAGAGCGCCGCAAGCGGGGAGAGGTACCGGACTATGCCGAAATCGTCAGGCAGCTGCGCGCGATCGCGGAACGAACTCCAGTGTCCGACGTTGAGGAACGGCGACGGAAGTTTTGCTCGCGCATCAGCAGCGTGGCGCAGATCGTTCCGGCGCTCCATCTTTCCGAGGAAGAAATCGCGGCGCGCCGCGAGAAGGAACGCGAAGAAATTCGCCGCTACTTGGAGAACGAATGATGAGCTCGCCGACTGATCCGCCCACCGCTTTCCCATCAGTCGGCCCGGAGGACGGCTGTCCTAACGTGAGGGGGTTGGCCGTCCTCCATCCCCTGAATCAACCGGTCGAGTTCATGCGCTTCTGCCCGAAGTGCCAGGAGGAGACGCGCTTCATCGCGCAGATCGAGATGCTGAACGGCTTGTGGGGCTGCTGCGCGAACTGTGGGGATGAACGAGTGGTGCCCTATACCAGAACGGTGGAGGCGGCGTGAGCGATGTTTTCTTATTCGCGCGCTGCATTGTGAAACTTGGCTTCACGACTGGTTTCTGGCCGTTTCTTTTTCTCATCTACGCGGTCGAGCGCTGGGGGAAAGCATTCCGGGTCCCTGCCCACAAGCAGGGGGAAAGGTGGACGCAATGGTTCAAGCCAACACGCACACGCTTCGAGATTTCACCGTGCCGATCGCGCTCTATTGCTTTCACTGCGAGCGGAAGTTGTCGAAGTCCACTCCGGTGCAGATCAACAGCAACGATGTCATCGCGTACTGCCAGAAGTGCGGGTGCATGAGCATCTTCAAAATCGAGGCGGCGTGAGCGATCTCTCGGACAATGCGACGCGGGCTTTGCTGTTTCAGTACGCGCTCGATCGCGGAATCCCAGAGACGTGGGCAGGCGACAAGCACACGCGCTGCATCAGGATGTTTTGCCGGATCAGCGGACTCGGGGAAGCAGAGGCGCTCGCAGCATTCGCGGAGCTGGAAGATGCGCAGATGATTGACCGACTTCCGGACGAGGAAGAATTCTGATGGAGTCCCCTGAAATCTTCGAGCGCTTCATGTCGACCGACTGCGCGGGCTGCGCCGGGCAAAAGAAAACCCGCAATGCTTTCTGCCTGTCCTGCTATCAGCAATTGCCGCGCGCGCTCAAGGTTTCGCTCTGGAAGAAATTCGGCGAAGGCTTTGAAGAAGCCTATCAAGCCTGCCTGAGCTGGTTTCGCACGCATCCGTTCCAGGGGGAACACCGGGCCAAGCAGCAACAACTTTTCTGATGGGAGGAAGGAGATGGCGAAGTACTTTCTGATTTGTTCCTGGTGCGGCGAGCGAGCCGAAGCTCGCTCCGAAGGCAAAACCTACTGCGAGCTGTGCGGTCATCGGGCGGACGTTCCCCAAAATGCTTGCGACTGCCGCAAGTGCCGGCGACGTTCGGCTTCCCCGCCAGCTCCGCAGAAACGGTGGGCGGCGGCATGACACGCGACCACTACATCCTCAACGACGATGGCACGATTCGTGTCGTCGATTTGCTTACGTGGGCGAAGTGGTTCGAAGTTGCTCAACGGCAAATTGCGCGGGACTACCTGCCAGATGGCGTGCGCGTTTCTACCGTCTTTCTCGGCATCGATCACAACTTTTCCGATCTAGGCCCCCCGCTTCTGTTCGAGACGATGATTTTCGGCGGGCCTCACGACGGGTACCAGGATCGCTATGCGACGCGCGACGAAGCTATCGCCGGACACGCAAGGGCTCTCGAACTCGCGAAGAATCCTGTGGAGGCCCCATGAGCAATTTAGTCTCACTCCACGATGACCCCGACATCAACGTCCGCGCTCTCGACTTCGTGCGCGGCCTGCGCATGGCCGACGCTGAATTCGAAGCCAAGCGCGCCGACTACTACACCCTGCTGCGGGCTCTCGCGAACGTGGTCTACCGGGCACGCATCCGAACTGGGGGACGATTGTGTGACCCGATTGATTTCCGTCTCTGGCTGGAGGAAGTGGCGGAGGCCCTGAAGTGAGCGTGGACCACTACAACTGCTGGCACTACTGTCCGGCTTGCGGTGCTCCCTGTCAAGGCATGAAGCATCACGACGGCCAGCATACGTGCATCAATTGCGGCACACGATGGTGGGACGAAGCAGAGGACGAGGAACGATGACCGAGCACTTCACCCGCTCGACCGTCTCTGCCGCCTTCTACTGCTCAAAGTGCGGGAAGCCCACGCAGCATAGAATCGACGATTGCCGGAAAGGGCCGTGCCTGGAGTGCATCGCCAGGCTGGAAGTCGAGCACAACGCGCCGAAGAAACCAGCGGCGGAGAAGCAGGGAGACTTATTCCATGCTTGAAGTGAGCACCGTGGACCTTCTCTTCGCAGCCGGTGCAGTCGTGATCGTCGAAATTCTCTGCTGCATGGCCTTCCGCGATCTTGGCTACGCGCGCGGCTTACGGGATGGCCTGGCGAAAGGGCGCGACTCGGAAGCCGACTTCTGGATCGGCATCGAGAAGCAGGTCGACCGGGAGCGGCAACGATTGTGGGAGCAGGAGAAGAAGGGAGAGTGGCTGTGACCCGAGATGAACATCTGGCGTGGGCGAAAAAGCGCGCTCTTGAATACGTGGACGCGGGCGACGTGCGGCAGGGCTTCACTTCGATGCTGTCGGATTTGTCGAAGCATCCCGAGCTGAAGGATCACAAGGGCTGCGAGATCGGCGTCGGGTTCATGATGCTGCCGGGCTGGATCGATAACGAGCGCGAAGTGCGGCGCTGGATTGTGGGGTTCAACTGATGATTGCAATGCGGCTGCACGATGAGGAAAAGAAATCGATCTGCGTGATGCTGGTCCTTGAGCCCGGCAACCTGGAGAAGCTGAAGCAGGGCATGCCCATCCACAAATGGCTGAACGAATTTATTCCGGAGCTGCCGACGAAGGTCGAGCTGCTCTTTGCCTACTCGCCCGATGTGGTCTGGGTCGCGGAGGAAATGCGGCGGCGCGGGATCAATCACGACGCGCTGAAGATGGCGGAGATCATCGAAGAGAGTCTCAGCCGGAAGCCGGTTGTGATCCGCGACAAAACGGCGGAAGAAATGAAGCGTGTGTTGTGAGCTACCGCGAGGAGAACGGGCAGGTGGTCCTCACCATGAACAAAGAGGACTTCACAAGCCTGATGTACTTTCTGGGCCTCGGGGCGGCATTAACGCATCTTCCGACTCGCGGTGTTCTTGAGTTGCTGAACCGACTCAACCAGGGCAACCCGCACTACACGCCCTACAAAGTTTGAAGCTGTTTCTAGGCCGGGGCCGGGCGCAGCAAGGGGAAAAACGCTCGGCCCTGTTTTCACTTTTCAGGACGGGGAGCGGCAAGGGAGAGCTTGATCTACCTGCACACCACGCAGGCCATCGATCTGTTCTCGAAGTTGGCCGTGCAGCTCGCGGCCTACATGAACCAGGCCTCTCCGGAGCTGATTGAAATCAAGAGGCGGAGTTTATAGTGAAGCGATGGGTCCGGGAAATCCTACAGAATCGGCCTCCCGGCTCAATTCCCGCAAAGCCACTTTCGCTGGAGAGCATCCAGAAAACTCTGAACTGGAAAGATTTTCGGCCCAGTGCACGCGATCTACTTTTGGCTGCGCAGGCTCTTGAGGAAATCGCGTGTTGGTTGGAAGGCACAGAGCATCAGCATCTCGCGAAGCTACTCTGGCCAATCGTGGTCGCACTTCGAAGGCTTGCCTAACCCCTCTCCCCGTTGCAAATCCAGTGGCTGACTCCATTGCCCTCTACGCGGTCATCCCGCCACGCCGCGCCCATCCCTCTCCTGCGCTGATGCTCGAACGTCGCCTGATTCAACGCCAAGCGTTTCTTGCACAGACAGCACCGGAAGTTCTGCCGTCGCCACATGATCTCGACTCGGCGTTTGTACTCCTTCCAGCCTTCGCGCGTGTCGAGGCAGACTTCCCTGCCGTCTTTGTAGCGGATCACGCCCGGCTGAATGAGTTCGTAGCGGAACGAGTGCTCGGGCTTGGGGGAGAAGCGCGGGATGGGGCGGCGGCGGATCATGAATTCTTTATCGGACGGTGAATCTCAGCGTCGATAGCCTCGTCACAAAGCTCGACCACTTTACTCAGGGCGTTGAACTGGTCCATCGCTGTTTGGTTGTGGATTGCTTCCTGCATCCGGTAGATCGCTTGCCTGATTTCCTGCAATTTGTGCAGCATGTCGAAATCGTCCGGCATCTCACTCTCCCTTGTGGATGATTTCGGTGCAGCGAATCATAGGGCGTTCGCCGTCGCGCGAGCGGTGATGAACATCGTCGAAATCTTCGACGGGATAGTACGACAGGAGAGACGCGCCGCACTTTTGACAGCGCGGAGCAAATGTTTGGCGGCGAGACTTACAGCGCTCGCACTGGCAGTCAGGATCATGCGGCCCAATTCCTAGAGACATCGTCTCTCCTCTCAGTGTGCGTGCGTCACACGTTTGCTTTCAGGATGATTTGCAGGGCTTGGTTGAGCGTCGCGGAAATCAGGTTGGACTTGATCGCGTTCGGGTCGCCCGCCGCGTGACGACGTTGTCCGTCCTGCACTGCGGAAGTCAGTTCCACCAGAGCGAGCAAGAGGTCCTGATTCGCTTGTGCAACCGGGGCTGCGAAAGCTTGGTCCTGAATCCACTTGTCTACGGCATTTGCGCCATTGGTCGCGGCCATGGCGAGAGTGAGCACCATCATGGTTCGCGGGCCATCGAGCACGCCCAGCAAATCGCGATACAGCATCACCTTGCCTTCGCCATTCCAGAAATCGAAGGCGCAACGCAAGAGAATCTGTTCGCCGTGAGAAAGCGGAGAGCCTTCGAGGTAATCGCAGGCCATGCGTGTCGGTCCTTTCTCGGTCCACAAACTTTCCATGTGGAGAGACGCCAGTAGAATGCGGATGGCTTGACATTGCTGTGCTTCAGAACGAAACATGATTTCTCCTCTCAGTGTGCGTGCGTCGTGATCCACAGCCCCAGCGTAGCCGCCAGCAAGCTCACAGTGGCGAACAGGGCGGCGGCCTGCTGGTAGCGTTCCTTCCACCACTCCGACTTGATCCGGAACATCATGGCGTGGATCTGGTGGGCCAAGCAGTCCATCTCGATCAGGATGCGGCCCAGGGCTTCCTGAATTTTGGCTATTGCGGTTTCAAAGTCCATGGCTTCTCTCCTCTCGGCCAGAGTGGGATGACGAAGCGGTCGGGGGAGGACCGGCGAAGTTAGAACGGCACTTCCCAATGCTCGGATTCGCCACGATCATATTCGGCGATGCAGTCGTGCATCTGGATGAGCACCGTTTCCTTGGAGGTCATGTCATGTGCAGCCAGACTCTCGTAGGCGTGGAGAATCCGCAGCCCGCGCTCCAGTTGGTTGAGCGGCAGCGCGTCGGCGGCTTCTTTCGACTTCACCCCGAAGATCAGATCGGTGACCGCCAGCCGGACCTGGACGTCGTCTTTCCCGCGTCCGCCGAAGGAGAGATCGAGGCAAGCTTTGATCTCGGCCGAAATGGCTTCCTTGCGCTGCCGGTTCCGGTAGTACTCCGAGTCCCCGTTCGAGTCGAGCATTTCGTCCGAGGACGCTACCGTGTCGAGCGTGACGAAGGCCATGGTTTTCTGCACGGCTGCGAAGTGTGGCTTCAGGTCGTCCCACACGTACTTGAAGTCGCCCGCGCGGTAGGAATCCCGGTCCGGCCAGCGAAACACTTTTCCGTTCAGTGCCCAGGTGCGGTCTTTGGTGACGGTCGCGCGATGGACCACGCGGCCTTCTTCCTCGAAGGTCTTGCCCTTGCGCACCCGCGGCCGCTGTTCGCGGAACATGCGGATGACCAGGTGCGGCTCATAGCCGAAGTTGTTGCGCTGGCCGCCAGCTTTCATGCCTTCGCCGGTTTTGATCGATTGCATCTTGCCGCTCTCGGTCAGAACCTGCTCGACGATGTCCTGGATGCGGCCGAGCACCAGGCAGTGCGGCTTCGCATTGAGGAAGTGCGCCACAAAGTCCGACCACATGTAGTTCAACTCCAGCCCCCAGTTGTCGGGCTTCGCTTTCTGCAAGGCGCGCACGATCTCAATCCAGGGCTTCGCGATTTCGACCGCCCACACACACGCGCCTTCCCGTTCCGCAAAGGCGAGATCGGCGAGCATGGCCTTGAAGGTGGGAATGGTGCGCTGCACCAGCTTGATTTTCTCGGCCTGAAAAATCACCGGGTCGAGAAACTGCCAGCCCAGCTCGGGATCGGTGACGTGGATGGGAGCGCCGCCGTGAAACTGCTTCGAGAGCGCGGCGGCTAACAGTCCGGCGGTGGTGGTTTTCCCGGTTCCCTGCTCGCCCATGAATCCCGTCTTGATGGGAATGATCTGGGCTTTCGCGGAAACCAGGTGCGGTTGAATGTTGTTGCCGTTAAGCGGCTGAGCGGTTGCCATTCTGATTCTCCTTTCGTTCACTCGAGCGGGAGAGGAACTCGATGTAATCGCGCGTGGCTTTCTGGTGGGAATCGACTGCCGGCTTCAGAATCCGGTAGGCGGTCTCATAGTCCTGGCATTCCCAGAATCGGATCGCGTTGATGGCGGCTCCGACCACGCGGGCGGCGGTGCGGTCCTTCTCTTTGAGTAAGTGGGTGAGGTTATCCACGCTCCGCCTCCAGCGCCTTCGCGACCAGGGCGTAGTGCTTCGTGCAGAACGGGAGATCAGCTTCGAGGCAGTGGACAGTTCCCTTCTCCGAGCACGGCTGCCCGTCGCAGGCTCCCCAGTGCGATTCCGGGTACTCGTAGGCGCACAGGGGGAGGATCGAGCGCTCGTAGGTCCGCGAGACGCGCTCGACGAACCGGTCGAGACACGCGGCCAGGTGGATGTGGAAATCTTCGGTGGAAGATGCTGCTAGAGTTTTCTGAGCCATCGGCGGCCTCCTTGATAGGTCGTTTGGTGGTTAGCTCCGGGTGGGTGTTCAAGCACTCACTCGGGGCGCTTCCGGGTTAGAGAACGTCCCAATCAACGCCGCCGCATTTCGGGCAGCGATCGTTGTAGTTTCCCTCGGGCGAGACTTTTCGCTTCTTGCCGCACTCGTTGCATTGCAGCGTGACCTTTGAAATTGAAACCCCCGCGGCCTTCCCGCTAGGCCGCCCGTCTCTGCTCATCGGCGCTGCTTCCGACTTGCCCGGTTTCCGGAGGACGGTGCAGGGGGTTGGTTGCTCTTCGGTCGTATCGGCAGCGCGATCTCGACCGACTGGCGGAACACTCGTTAAGAAGATTGCGTTCAACATGTCAATACTCTATACGTGGCCGCTACGTATGTCAACAACTTTATTGGACGTGTTTTCTAAGAGATACGAGGCCGTTACGTAAGATTCGCGGCGGCTTCGTATAAACTCCTCACCGTGACCACTCTTCGCGAGCATCTCGCCAAACTCGGCAAGAAGGGCGGCAAGGCTCGGGCAAAGAAGATGACGCCCGAACAGCGCAAGGAATCGGCACGGAAAGCCATCCAAGCGCGCTGGGCCAAACAGAAGAAAGAAAAGACGGGGGGATGACCACATGTTCGAAGGCTTGTTTCATCGGTTGGTCGTCCTGATCGTGCTGCTGATTTTCGGCGTTCCTTTCTTTTTAGTGTGCCGATTGCTTTGGCGCAAAGGAAGCAAGAAGGAGTAGGAAGAGAAAAACTCACTCATAAATTTCGGCCTCTTTCGTCCATTCTGACTATCAAGGAGTTAGAACCATGAGGTCTCACATGCTCGTTCCGCTCGCTCTCGCAGTGTTGCTCGGCCTTTGTTCGGCCCAGACCAACATCTGCGCACAATTCAACCGCGCGCCCGCCCCGATTCAGTACGGCTCGGGCTCGACCTACGAACACCTCTCCGGCAGCCACAACTGGGTTGCGCTGATGGGCGCGAACTGCACCTACAGCGGAACCAATCCCCAACAGGCTTGCACCATCACCGCCAATGCCTCCGCCTCTGCGTTGGTCGGCGAATCCGGCGCACTCTCGAACCTGGTCGAGATTCACGAAGTCAACAAACAGACCGCGCAGGGTGCGGGCTTTTCAAATGGTCCTGCCTTGTCGGTCGATTCAGAAGCAGCCGCGGCGGCGCGCGATTGTCCGCCGTGGGGCTGTGGAGTGAGTATTGGCATTACCGGCTCCGGTCTGGGGGGCGGGTTCAGCGTCTCCTTCCCCTCCGACGCGATCTTCGCCGACAAGCAGCATTACGCAGTGAGATGCGCAGGGCCGGTCTATGGCAGCGGTACGGGGGGCTGCGTGGGCGGAGTCGAGACGAAATGCGGCGGCGGCGGTGGCTCGCCCATCGTGATTGCCATGAAGCATCGGGCCGACGTGACCAAGCTTTTCTCGAACCCGAAAGAAGCCTGCGTGCGCTTCAACCTGCACAACGACAACAAACCTCCGTGCCTGTCCTGGCCGAAACGGGATTCGCGCGTGGCATTCCTGGTCTACGACCGCGATCACGATGGCGGCATAGTCGATTCGGGGGCGGAACTTTTCGGCACCTTCACCCCGCACGCCGATGGCGACTACCTGGGAGCCAAGGGCAAAGCCGACGTGAGCGGCTTCACTGCGCTCGCCTGGTTCGATCAGCCTCAGCAGGGCGGCAACCTCGATCTCGAAATCACGCCCAAGGACAAAGTCTGGCCACAGCTCAAATTGTGGTTTCCCGATCACTGTTGGGACCATCCAGACGAAGCCTGTGCGTCGATTCCCTCGGAGCTTCATTCGCTCGACTCCGAAGGCATTCACTCGCTTTCCCTGGTGGTCAGTCCCTCATGGGATGTCGATCCCTGGGGCAATCAATTCAAGTTCTACGCGCAAGTGAACCCGAAACCGCACGAGCTGCAGCAACCCGACGATGAGCTGAACGAGCGGCGGATGTGGGACGTGTGGCTGGCCGTGCGAAAATAGGGTCCTACAATCAGGGATAACTCTTCCAGGCGCGGACCATCACCGGCCTCCGCGCCTTTTTTGCGCCTCCGGAGCGCGCTAACACCTCGGTAACTTGCATTCCCGCCTGATGCTCGCAGAGAATCGCGCCTGGATACGAAGCCAAGGCTCCCCCTCGTTCTCCCACGTCGCCTCGCACGTCATAAATTTAAGCGGGGTCCGCTCAGTGCCGTAGTCCGTCTACTCTCTCCCAAATGGCAGCCAAAATCAGAATTCTGAGCTCATCCGGCGAGTTGCTGCGTCGTACCACGCGCGCTCGCGCCCTCCGTAAAGTCGAAAGCGGAACCCATGACTGGCTGAACGACCAGGCCATCGTGGAGGTGGTCGCGGAAGCCTCGCACTCCGACCCCAGACGCTTTTTCCGGTCCTCGCACTTTGTGCTCGACGAGCTGGACGGCGGGCCGATCCTGCCGCCGCGAGCGCCGGAGAATCTCCTGCTCTACTACCCGCACAGAGACCAAAGCTCGTATCAGTCCGCCAGTTAGTCTGATGCTCCACCTCTCCCCAACCGACGTCCGCGTGCTCGACCAGCTGGCCCTCGGCCGCAATCGTAAAGAAATCGCACGTGTGCTGGATTTCTCGGAGGGCTACGTCGAGCAGCGCTTCCAGTGGATTCAGGAAGTCTTCGGGCTGAAGAGCTTCGGCAAGAACGTCCGCATCCTGATGGCGCTGCGCTGGAAGGCACCGCTGTTCCGGATCGGACTCGAAGAGCTGGGCATCATGCCATGTTCGACCAAGACCCCACCGAAGAGAATCCCGTCCCCGGCGAGCTCGGTCTGCGCGAACGCCAGCTGAGGCGCAAGCGGTGAGCTGGTTCGAGCGTCATTTTGGTTTCCACGGGGCGTCGGTCTTGTTCGGGATCATGCTGGCGGCCATCGTGGCGATCGGCGTGATCGTGTGGCTGCTGAACTGGCTGGGCTGGTAGGCTGCGCGCCCTGTCCGAATTTGGGGAACTCGGACAAAAGTTGCTTCTTTCTTGCTTAAGCAAGTCATGCACGCCTTCGAAATCGACGAAGTTTTGAAGCTCCTCAAGACCGCGCGCGCTAAGTCGGAATCGGACTGGTTGATGATCTTGATGACCTTCCTTCATGCCCTGCGAGCGCACGAAGTTGTCGGCGGCTCTGTCACATGGAAGAACAAGAAAACAGGGAAGAAAAGCACAGTGCGCTACCCTGGATTGTCGGCCGAAAATGTCGTCGGAACGAAGCTCGTGGTCAGGCGCTTGAAGGGATCTCGCCCGGTCGAGGACGATCTCCTGGTGCACGAAAATCCGCTGCTGAATGAGCGCCCCGCGGTACTTGCTTTGTGTCGAAATACGCGCCCAAAGCAAAATCTGTTTCCGATCTCTGCGCGGACCTTCCAGCGCCGCATGCACTACTACGGCAAGCTCGCCGGATTGCCCGAACTTTACTGCCATCCGCACACGCTGAAGCATTCGGTTCTCACGTATCTCTCTGATCGCATGCCACTTGACAAGCTGCAAGATCGCTCCGGGCATGTGGAGCTAGGATCGCTGGGAATGTATCTGCACCCGAAGAAGGCCGTCACCGAGAAGCTGGTGAATGACGCTTTTGCCTCAATTTAAAAAGTTGCTTTTCTTGCTTTAGTTCCGACCCATAGGGATGGCCCACGGAGGCTCACGCAAACACCCGGCCGACTGCAAGTGCGGCAACTGCCCGAAGATGGGCCGGCCGAAGCAGGAACGGCCCACCAACGCGAACGTCGCCAGTAAGGTGCTCACGCAGGCGAAGGCCGAGCAGCTCTGGTTGGGCATGATTGACCTGGAGCGTCGACGTCTCGGTCTGAACAAAGATGGCTCGCTGAGTCAATCCGAACGCGGAGCGATCGACGGCCCCGACTACCAGGGCAAGTTCTCGATCATTCCCCTCACCAACGTGCTGCGCTATCTCGAAGACCGAGCCTACGGCCGGCCAGTTGACACCGTGAACCACCTGCACGACAAGCCGCTGGAGGTGAACATGACCGTCAGCTTGGCTGAGACCATTCAGAAAGCACGCAAGCGAGCTGAGTCGAAGTGATCTCAACGCAGGAACAAGCGATGCTGGCCGAGGACCTGGCGCGCTTCACGCACGATCCGCTGTCAGCCGTCCTCTACGGCTTCCCCTGGGGCGAGGGTGAGCTCGAGAAGCACGCCGGCCCGCGCAAGTGGCAAGCGCAGCTGCTCTCCGACATCCGCGACCACCTCTCGAACCCCGCGACGCGCTTTACGCCCTTCAAGGCAGCGGTATCGTCCGGGCACGGTATAGGGAAGTCGGCGGAAGTTGCTTTCATCATCTGGTGGGCGCTCTCGACCTTCGAAGACACCAAGATCATCGTCACCGCGAACACCAAAGGCCAGCTCGACACCAAAACCCAGCCCGAGGTGGCGAAGTGGTTTCGCCTGGCATTGAATTCCGACTGGTTCGATGTCAACGTGGCCTCGATCAAGATCGACGAGCCCGGCCACGAGCGCAACTGGCGCGCGGACTTCAATCCCTGGTCCGAGGAAAACTCTTCCGCCTTCGCCGGCGCGCACAACCAGGGCAAGCGCCTGGTCGTCATCATGGACGAGGCTTCCGAAATCGCCTCGGTGATCTCGGCCGAGGTCGGCCGAGGCGCCATGACCGACGCCGACACCGAGCTGCTCTGGTTTAAGTTTGGGAATCCGACCATCAACTCGGGCGACTTCTACGACTGCGTGCACGGCAACCAGCGGCACCGCTGGAAAACCTACGTCATCGACTCGCGCACCGTCGAAGGCACCAACAAAGAAGAAATTGCCGAGTGGGAGCAGGATTACGGCGAAGACTCAGACTTTTTTCGAGTACGCGTGCGCGGCCTTCCTCCGCGCGCTGCAAGTGGACAATTCATTGATCTTGAGACCATCCAGAACGCCCAGCGAAGACCTCTACACAATCTGCCGGATGATCCCCTCGTTGCGGGCGTGGATTTCGCGTGGGGCGGCTCCGACGACAATGTCATCCGCTTCCGCAAAGGCAACGACGCGCGCTCGATCCCGCCGATCAAAATCAAAGGCGAGTTCACCCGCGACCCGGCCGTGATGACCGGCAAGCTGGCCGATGTGCTCTCGCGCAAATACAACGGCGAAAAGATTGCCATGCTGTTCTGCGATTCCGCCGGCATTGCCGGACCGGTGTTTCAGCGGCTGCGCACGCTCGGCTTCACGAACTTGATGGAAGTGAACTTCGGGCAGGACTCGACTGATCCGAAGTACGCCTATCGCCGCGATGAGATGTGGGGAAAGATGCGCGAGTGGCTGATGGAGGGCGGAGCCATCGACAAGGACCCCGGACTCGAGTCCGATCTGTCGAAGCCCATCCTGGTGAGTGATCGGCTGCAGCGTATCAAACTCGAGCCCAAAGACGTGATGCAAAAACGGCTGGCGAAGATGGGCGCTGAATCAAGTTCGCCCGACGATGGCGATGCACTGGCGCTCACCTTCGCGATGCCGGTCATGCCCCCGCGCAAGCAGCAAGAGTACGAACCCCCACCGCCGCGCCACGACAACGCCGGCTGGATGGCTTAGGAGAAACCATGGTAGGCAAAGCAATGCTGACTTCAAGCCCGAAAGAGCGCAAACCCCCGAAAGTTCTCGATCACCTGCGCGTCTATCCCCAGCAAGGCGAGGGCGAAGGCCACCTGATCGAGCACCACTTCACCCATTACGAACACCAACCGGAGCGCCACGTGTTCGCCTCCGAAGATGGCGCCGCTGCTCTGGCGCACATCGCCCAGCACGCCGGCATCAACACCGAGAAGCTTGACCTCGAGCACGAATCTGAGCCCGAGCACGGCGCCGAAGCAGTCGCACCCAAGAAGTAAACGAGATGCTCTGGCTGCTCTACTGGTTCATCGACGACGATGACGACGACGATTGGGAGCTCGCGTAAATGCCGAAATTCCTCGAAGACAAGCTGCGGGCCAATGTGCCCAAGGGAGTGGATCCCGATCGCTACGTCTATGGCGCAATGAACAACATGGGCGCCATGCGGGGCTCGAAGATCACCGCCAAGGGCCGGCGCATGGAAAAGAAGCACGCCGAAAAGCAGGCCTCGCGTCTGAAGATGGCTTCCCTGCTCCATCACTAAACTCTTATGCCGCGCGAACAAATCCCTTTCCAGCCTGCGCTCGACCGAGTCCTGGTTCGTCGCATGGAAAAGAGCGACGACAACGGCTTGGTGGTGATCCGCGAGAATCCGCACCTGGTCGATGTGGTCTCAAATCAGACGGACGGCAATCATGGAGACTATCGGCGCGTGCCCGTGCTCGGCATCGTGGTCGCAGTCGGCCCGGGGAAGTACAACCAGAAATTCAAATTTAAGCCGACCACAGTGAAGCCCGGCGAAGTCGTGATCTTCACCGAGTGGAACGATTGGGCGGATGCTCCGGAAGGCCTCTACCTGATCCGCGAAGCCGATATCTGGGGGCACTACGAAACCTAGTCTGATCAGCTCGCATCCCTTTCAGGCCGATTGCGTGTGCCCGAATTGCGCCGAGCATCGCACGGAGCGCCGCTACGGCGTCTATCGCGATTACATCAACTGGGCAAATGCGCCGCTGCTCGCGGGATTGCAGCGGGTCGAGCGCCCCGCTGTTGCTGGCGTCGACATTCCGTTCCCTGTATGGAAAAGCGCAAGCCTGCCCGTGAGCAAACACCACAAGCCGGAGCGCGTATTCCGCGTCGGAGCGGCTTCTTGGTTAGGCCATGCCTGAGCGCAAGCGCGACCACCGCGGCCGCTACATCGGGGAAAAGTCGCCCGAGGCCCGCAAGCGCGAGCAATTCCTGCAGTTGGCGCTCGAACGCTTCAAGCTGGCTGCCGACGCCGAGGCCCGCTGGCGCCGGGAAGCCCTCGAAGATTTCAACTTCTACCTGGGCGAGCAGTGGCCGCAAGACATCAAGACGCAGCGCGATCGCGATCGCAGACCGTGTTTGACGATCAACCGCCTCAAGCCCATGAAGCGCATCGTCTGCAACGAAATGCGCCAGCAGCGGCCCTCGATCCAGGTGAACCCGGTCGGGGACGGAGCGACGGTTGAGACTGCGCAGATCGAGCAAGGCATCATCCGCCACATCGAAGTGAACTCCGATGCGGAAGTGGCCTACGACACCGCCGACGACCACATGGTGATTGGCGGGCGCGGCTGGCTCGAGGCTTCCACGCGCTACCGGCCAGGGCGGACGATGTCGCAGGAGATCCACATCGGCGCCGCGACCAATCCCTTCATGCACTACACCGACCCGAACGCGGCCGAGCTCGATAAAAGCGATGCCAAGTGGCATTTCAAGATCTGGGACTACACCCGCGCCGAGTTCGAATCGAAGTACCCGGACTCGGAAGCCGCCTCGCTCTCGGATTTCCAGTCGGTGGGCGACAACGGCAAAGACTGGCTGCAAAAAGACGCCGTGCGCGTGGCCGAGTACTGGTACATCGAGTACGAAGACTCCACGCTCTACCAGCTCGAGGACGGCTCGATTGTCGAAGCACTCCCTGAAGGCGTGAACGAAGACGATGAAGGCGTGAGCGCGCGCCCTTGGGAGAAGCCGAAGTGCATGTGGTGCAAGATCACCGCGGTCGATGTGCTCGACGGGAACGATGACGCCACCGGCGGCCGCGAAACCGTCTGGGACTCGATTCCCAACATTCCGGTGATCGGCGAAGAGCTGGACGTGAACGGCAAGGTGCACATGTGCGGCATGGTGCGCGACGCCAAAGACCCGCAGCGCCAGTTCAACTACTGGGAGACGGCCGCGACCGAGATGATTGCGCTGGCCCCGAAAGCCCAGTGGAAAGGCTATGCGGAAGTCATCGAGGGTCACGAAGAAGAGTGGAAGAACGCGAACCGCACCAACTACTCGATTCTTACCGGCAAAGCCGTGGTCAAAGACAACCAGCTCCTGCCCCTGCCTGAACGCGACCAGGCCGAGCCTCCCATTCAAGCGATGGCGGCGATGCGGCAGTCGGGCGCCGCGAACCTCGAAGCTGTCACCGGAATTAACGACGCGGTGCTCGGCCGCATGAAGGCCGACGAATCCGGCAAAGCCGTACTCGCCCGGCAGAAGCAGGGCGATGTATCGAACCTCAACTACTCCGACAATTCCGCCCGCGCCAAGCGCCGTCTCGGCCGCCTGATTCTGCCCGCCATTCCCAAGGTCTATGACGTGCCGACCATCATGCGCATCGTCAACCCGGATGGAACCTCCGAGCACATCGTCACCCACTTGGGCGAGGACCAGCAGGCAGACGCGGCCGCGATGATGCAGCAGAACCCGGCCATCAAGAAAATCTTCGATCTCTCGGTGGGCACCTACGACGTCACCGTCTCGGTCGGGCCGAACTACCAGACCAAACGCCAGGAAGCGGTGGCCTCGATCATGGCGCTGATCCAGGCCGAGCCCGCGGTGCTCGCCCTGATTGGCGATCTCCTGGTCGGCAACATGGACTGGAACCAGGCGCCGGAAATTGCCAAGCGGTTGAAGCTCTGGGTGATGCAGCAGAACCCCTATCTCGCTCAGGAAGAAGGCGACGACCCGCAGGTGCAGGCCCAGAAAGCGCAGGCCCAGCTCGCCGCCTTGCAGCAGGTCCATGGGCAAGTGGTCGAGGCACTGCAGAACGCGCAGAACATCATCCAGTCGAAGATGGTCGAGCAGCAGGGCAAGAAGGCGATCGAAGAAATGAAGATCAACGCCGACATCCTGCTCGGCAAGTGGAAGCTGCTCATGCCGGCCATCGTCGCCGAGATCAACACCAAAGCCCAGGACGCCAGCGCGCGCCGGGAAATCGATGCGGATCTGATCAAACAGATTCGCGACCAGGTGCACGAAGCCACCATGTCGGCCATGGGGCACCAGCAGAATCTCGAGCTCGGTGACCAGACGGCCACCAATCAGATGGCGGTGGCCGCAGCCCAGCCTCAACCCGGAAACGGGAACGGAACCCAACCTCAGCAATAAAAGGACAACCCCATGCATCTCTTGTTGCTCGTATTTTTCGCCGCACTGGCTTGCCCGATCGTGTTCGGAACGCTCTCTCATCAGGGAGCCTTTGACGCCTCCGCCCTGAGCGACGTGCTGATCTCGCAGTGCCAGTTTCAGAGCCTGGCGCTGACAGCCAACAGCACGCTCCCCGTCGGTGCCATCACCGGAGCGCTCGACATCGTGCTGGTGAATACCACCAACGCCCCTGGAACCCAGACCACGCGCACCGCAGCCCAGATGTACGCGGACCTCACCGCTGCTCTCGGAATTCCGCCGCCGGCGAACTTCACTTTCTTTTTGACCATTGAGCACGCGGGCACCGGAACCTTGACACTCGCCGGTGGCACTGGTGTGACGATCTCGAATCCCACCGGCGGCGCGACCACGATCGCCACCGTGAGCGCGCGCGACTACATCGTGCAAGTCGTGAACCCCTCGACCATCAACATCGTGGCGATCGGTTCGCGCACCAACACCTAACGAGTTTTGTAAATCCCCGGCCTAGCGGCGGGCCTCATACACCGCGCCTGATCCCAATGGAGAGCCAATTCCATGCCGAACGCGACTGAACAGCCCGACATCACCCTTGCTTCGACCACCGAAAGCCAGGCCGAACTCGATCACGCGACTGGCCCCAACTGGCGCCAGCACTTCGATCCCGCCAAAGCCAAAGCCGAGGAAGAAGCCAAAGGGAAAGACAAGCCTGCGGAATCGTCCGTGAAAAAGGACGAGACCAAGACCGCGCCCGCCTCAGAGCCGGGCAAAGTTGCGAGCCCGAAGGAAGACGACGAAGACAAGGACATTCCGCCCGGCGTCCGCAAGCGGCTGGACCGGCTGACCGCGAAGCTCAGGGAAACTGAACGCGCGCTCGAAGCCTCCACCCGCCGCCCGGAAGCCCGCACGGACGGAGCGAAGACCGAACCGGCCAAGGCCGCTGTCGAAGCTGATCCCGAGCCCCAAGTCAAAGACTTCAAGAGTTGGGACGAGTGGAACGCAGCCCACAACCGCTGGCTGGTTCGCGACGAGCAGCGCAAGCTCGACGTGAAAGCCGCCGAGGAAGAAGCCAAGGAGAACGCGAAGGCAACCTTCGACGCTCACCTGGAACGGCTCGAGGCCGCTCGCGTCGACCATGACGACTTCGATGACGCCATCAAGGGCATGCCGGTGTTCGAGTTTTCGAGCCCATCGGCGAACCAGGCCTTTCAGATGGCGCTGGTCGATTCGGAAAACTCGGCCGAGCTGATGTACCACCTTGCGCATCACCCGGAAGACATGGCGAAGTTCGCCGACCTGTCTCCGGTCGGGGTGCAGCGCATGGTGGGCCGGCTCGAGGCCCGGCTTTTTCCGGAAAGCGCTGCGTCTTCCTCGAGCACCACAAGTCCTTCTTCGGCCGCTCGCGCCAAACCTGTCAGCCGCACCCCGAAGCCCACCACGCCGGTGCGCGGCACAACCACGGCTCCGACCGCACTCGACGATCCCACGCTGGTGAAAGACACCGACGCCTGGATCGCGCGCAGGCAGGCGCAGCTCAGCTCCCGCCGGCATTGAAGGACCGGCTCTAGCCCATGAACACCTATTTAACAATCGGCATGGTCACAAACGAGGCCTTGATGGTCCTCGTCAACAACCTCGCTGCCGTGAAGCGTGTGAATCGTCAGTACGACGACCGCTTCGGCATCGAGGGCGCAAAAATTGGGACGGTGTTGAACATCCGCCGTCCGCCCCGTTATCTCACTGCTCTCGGACAATCTCTCCAGATCGAAGATGCGACCGAAACCTCGGTGCCATTAGTTCTGAACACCCAAAGACACCTGGGCCTCGCGTTCTCCTCCGTCGATCTCGCGCTCAACATCGACGATTTCTCGAAGCGCTTCATCCGGCCAGGCCTCGCCACGCTCGCGAACTTCATCGATTTCGACGTGCTCGGCCAGTACCTGAACGTCTTCAACGAAATCGGCACGCCCGGCACAGTTCCGAACCTCACCCTGACTTATTTGCAGGTCGGGCAGCGGC
>Ga0307474_10000243_pt1 | contig 40208 bp, 39 predicted proteins | sample atmos_gasesECM1C_2_FD_203312 | JGI IMG/M metagenome (GOLD analysis project Ga0307474, IMG submission 203312) | Hardwood forest soil microbial communities from Morgan-Monroe State Forest, Indiana, United States - atmos_gasesECM1C_05 | ecosystem: Environmental > Terrestrial > Soil > Temperate... | reverse complement strand
CGCCTCCCTCAATATCGCCTGATGGATTGCCGGTACCGCCGTGTACCAGGTTGGTCGAAACTCCCTCAGCCAGCCGAAGAATGCTGTTGCATCGAAGCCTGGCGTACAAACCACGCTAGACCCGGCAGCTAGCCCGGCCAGAACCCCGGAAATCAAGCCGTGCCCGTGGAAGAGAGGCAGCACGCTCAGCAGGCGGTCCCGAGACCCAAGTTCCAAGACGTTTCCGACGTTGCGTGCTGACAGACAGACGCTCGCGTGGGTCAGAGGGACTGTTTTTGGCCGCGACGTGCTGCCGGAGGTCAAAAGGATGAACGCATCGTCAGCGCAGGACGCAAACTCGTCATCGGGCACTCGCGGTGGCACCTGACCAACAATATTGAATGCGCCGGCCCCGTCGTGGGGTCGCGTCACAAGTTCGATGATCGGTATGCCCAAGGTGTGGGCGGCGCGACGGCTGGCCGAGGTCGGGTCAGCGTGCTCCAACAGCGCCGCCAAGTGCAATTCGCCGAAGTAACGCTCGTATTCATCATAGGTGAAGCCCGGGTTGAGCGGTACACACACCGCGCCTGCGGCAACCGCGACCATCGCCACCGCAGCCTCAGGTCCGTTCGGCAATACCACCGCAACCCTGTCAGTTCGGCCCACGCCGAGGCTCCGCAGCCCGCGAACGACATCGCGGGTCTGCAACAACAGCGCGCCATAGGTCATTGGGAGACGCCCGGGGGCTAGTATGGCGCGGCGGTCGGGCGCATTTCGTCCGTAGTGGGAGAGAAGGTCCTGGAGGCAAGCAAAGGAAGGTGCGCCGGCGCTCTCGCGCGCGGTTTTATATTTCAAACTCCTGACGATCTTCGACAAGTCCACCCCCCAATTTAAGATTGACGAGTAGTTCGTATCTGTGGGTGCCTGAACCGCGAGATCACGTCCTAAACCAGTTCATATGGCGAACCGCGCACAGGGTATCGACAAGGCACCATGGGACGATCATGTGGCCGGCTGCCGGCATCAATAGAATTTTCGACGAAATGCTGCGCGTATTGCCCGAGGCCAATTGTGTTGAGCCAATGTGCAAGCGACCGCGTTGCGGCCCCAACCTTGAACCACGCACTATATCGCATTCTTGGCTGGGTGGCACCTCTTTGTCCGGTCGCTGCGTAGTAGGGGCGGGCAGTAGGTAACTCGTCGTCCGTTACCGACAAACCAATCTGACAGGGGTCATAAACACGTGTCCCACAGCACCGCAAGCCGGCTGTAAAACCTGGGTTGCGGGTGATTAACGTTACCCCGCAAAGGCCGCTCGTCACGCGCCTGGTCAATCCGCATACTGAACGCGCTGCCAGAGCCCGGCAGCGAACGCAGTACTTCGCCCCGCCCCTCGGCGGGGCTTTCTTTTGGCAAGCTTCTTGCGACGCATCACCCGGAACCCGGGGAGATGTACCGGAGCGAGACAGATCTATGAGACGCAAGCGTCATTATGAGAGAATCGTAGCGCGGGAAAACGATGAACGGGACAGGACCGCCGCTTTGCTAGAGAGCCTTCGTAGCTCTGCCGTGGCGTTGGAGGCTGACATCAAAAATGAGGAGCGGCGCACCGGCAACCATGATCCCGCGTACTTCGCCTATCCGATCGTAGCAAGGACGATGGCCCAGCGACGCGACAATCTGGAGGCAACTATTGCGGTGCTTGAGCAGCGGCTTGCCAATAATCACGAATACTCGGCCGCCTCTAATTGAAATTGAAAAGGCGAGTGCGGTTTCTGTTTTCAAATCGAACAAGGCAGCACCTATCCGGTGGGCGCTTGCCGACAATAAGCTTGGTCTGCGATGTTGCAATGACCGCAGTCATTCCATTACGCGTTCTAGCGCTGGATGCGTGCGGTTCACTCCGGGTTCGGTCCAGCGATCCGACGAGAGAAATTGCTGCGTGATACCTTCGCTGTATCTGTTGCTGTGGGCGGCTTGCCAAGCGATCTCGAATGTGACGCTGCGAGCTCGGCTTGAGCCACTCGTTCCCGAAGTGAAATCACTTCGGACATCAACTTGAAGAGGCCATCAGGTCCGATGCGTCTTGAAGCTCGTTTGGTTGTGTGAGATTTGGAGTTCTTGCCCACGGGTTGGTTCAACATGGACGCGCAGACGATCTTGGGCTTGATGATGCCGATCAATGTGGCCTGAGTTGCGCAATCGGGTGTCCTAATTGGGACGGAGCCCGTTCCGCAGAATGGGTCCAGCCGCATTCAGCACCCCACATGCTCGGTAATTCACCATTAAGCGATCTGCGGTCATCATAAGGCGGGCAGACTGACGGCGAGTAGGGGGAAATCGATATGAGCGATATCGAGCACGCTATTCGTGAACGTGCCTATCACCTCTGGCTTGAGGGGGGATGCAAGCACGGTCAAGCGGATATGCATTGGGTAGCAGCTCAGCGCGAAATACTCAGCCTGTCTCTAAGCAAAATCGCTCGGGTTACCCTCACGAATCGACATGCCAGGAAATCAAAGAACAGCGACGGCAAGAAAAGCTGATTTGCGACGGCTGGCGCGCACTAGCCATATGGGATTACCGCGACCGCGCCGCCCACCTTTTCTTGCAACTGCCGGCTCGTAGCCGGTAGCGTTCCGCTGCACGCCGGCATCGCGAGCGTGCTATGATATCGTTGAGACCTTGACCAATTCGGACGAGCTCTGGGTCTTTCCAGGGCGACAGGCGGACAGGCAGCGCTATCGTCGGCCGCCTAGCTTGGCGTGCTGTACTTTTCGATTTTGGTCAATTCGACGCTGAAATGGCAACGGCTTTAGCTGCATAATGGTCGTAGGTTTTGAAGTCCCGGAGATGCTTTGAAATGATCTTGAGCACCCATGCAATCGTGGGCGGCGCGATCGCCAGCTTATTTCCCTCCGACCCGTTGCTCGCGGTCGTGGCTGGTTTTGCGAGCCACTTTGCCATCGACGCCATTCCGCACTGGGACTATGCGCTTCGGTCGATCTCGGTCGGGAGAGGCGCGGATAATCGACGCCTTAGATTGAACGGCGCCATGATGGTCGATCTGAGTTGCATTGGAGTCGATGCCTGCGCAGGCCTTGCGCTTGCGATCTGGCTGTTCGCCACACCTGCCTCGGCGTGGGCAATTGCATTTGGCGCTATCGCTGCAATGGTGCCCGACCCACTACAGTTCGTGCATAGCATTCATCCACGAGAGCCGCTCGTGTCTCTCCAGCGCTTTCATGAGTGGATGCACTCCAAGCGTAAGTTGGCTTGGAGATTGGGCGTCAGCTCTCAGATAGCGTTCGCCGTTGCTGTATCTGCGGTGGCGGGCGCCTTCCACTGAGCCAGCAGCTTTTCTACAGGCCTCGGCGGCTCGGCACACCGCCCCCGCCGAGGGTGTGCCGAGCCTAGCCCTGCCAGCGCGCTGGTCGATACCGACTGGCTGAAATAGATCATGGCCACAATGTGGCTGATTCGCAGTAGCGCGGATGCAACAGTGTCAGAACTATCGCTCGCGGAGATACGGCAACAAGCGTCGAGCCTTCGTCCGGTAGGGAGTGCAGATTACTGCCGATCAGTTGTGATCCGGTTGCCGCCTCAGCCGGGTGGCGGGCGGTTGAAAAGAACGACCACGATTGTGAACCTGTTCACATCTAGTCGGCGTGGGGCCTGCTAAAGCGACGGCGCTGGGGATTTCAGGGACCCGGTCACAGGCGCCGGCGGGACACGATATTTCGAGCCCGACGGCGCAAGTTTTTTGGCGGTCAGTTGCCGCTTCACGTGCCCGGCATGGTGTCGCCTGCCGTTGTCGCTTCATAAATCAATCGGAGTTCCTCCAGCGCACCTCGCGCCGTTGTGCGGCGGTGATCGGACCGGACCGAGGCTTGAATACGCCAGCCCCGTTCGGGCCTCATGCGTTCAGTTCGATTTTCGCTTGGAGGTGGGGCCGCCTCATTCCCCTGAAAATGGGCGGCCCCAGTCGACGACCTTGGACGCGGGACCAAAGCTCCGCGCTGGGCGGCGGCCGAATGTTGACGCCTTGGAGTCTATCGCACTTGGACCCTTGGCGCGGCGGTGCTTTTTAATCTCTCAATAACGAAGTATCGGCCGTCAGCTAGCGCAGCCAGGGCGCGGCGATCGAAGACAACCACCCAAACAGATTGAAACGGGGCGCCTGGCTGATCTCTTTCAGAGCTCTGAAGCCCGCATTTTGGAAGTCCACGTAGCCCGCATTTCCTGCCTTCGCGCTAGCTATCATCGCGTCCGCGATGCGTTTCCGCGTGTCGCGACAATCCTTACCGGCGGGAATCCTTTTGCAGACGTACTCTAATGCGGCCGTCATATTGGCCACCGTGTTTTGATCAAGATCAATCAACATGCTGACACCCCTCCGTCGGCGGAAACTATCCGAGGCGGCGCAGGCCTATCGATGTCTCAGAGCCTCTGAGACCAAGGTCGCCAAGCCTGACTTTGCGTCACACGAAATGGTCGGTGCAGCGGCGAACAGCCGCGTTGCTGGTGTACTCACGTCATCCACATAGGGTTACGGGGATGTCCGGTACGATGAAGTGGAACGGTGACGGCCCGCTCGAATCTAATATATTGACCTGAACATTTAATTTGCAGGCATTTGCACACTGAGCAAAACAACCATGACGATAAGCGCCGCACCCGACAAATGCAATGTCGCGTGCGTCATGGCCTGCTCCCAAACTGCAGGCTTGGTTGTGAACAAAGCAAAGTCATTGCAAGTTTTCTACAATCATTGGTGCGTCCTTACCTCATGAAAGGCGAGCCTGATGCATGGGCGCGGCCACGGCGCGGAGTGCCAGTTATGGATCAAGCCGATTGGCCCAAGTGCTCACGAATGTAGGCGACGGATCGATGTCCGAAATCCTGGAAAGCTAGCAGGATTCGTGCGCGTGTAGTCGGACTTGCTGGGGATGGCGCGGTTTTCGCACCGCACTCCAGTTAATTAATCACAATTCGGGCTCTTTTCTCCGGGAACTTAGATGAACAGCGGCGCGTCCTCAAAAGCCGCGAGTCAACTGCGGCAACGGGGGAGAAGCGCATGACGCTCGTGGCTTTGGAAGTCAACTTTGCCTTATGGGGTATGCTTATCTGTGCTGAGATCAAGGTTGCGCAATACTTTCTCTGCTAAGAAATCAGATGCTCAACCAGTTGGATGGCAGCCCAACTTAGACCGGTAAGCCATCCCATCATTACGACACCGGTTACTAGGGCCCATAGACCGACGAAAACCCTCTGTCGCACTGATCTCACCTCCCGCGTCTATTGCGCTGCTCAGATCAATATCTTTCGATGGCGCTCCCTCAAGACCGCCGAATGACACCGTCCATCAACTATTGTTGGTTTTCTCAGCGGCGGCGAAGGTTCAAGCTGGTACAGCATCTTTCGCCGCAGTCGATAACCTGCAGCACTTAGCCTAATTCGTCCTGCCCAGTCGCTACCGGACTTTAGCTCGGCATTGGAGGCGCGCATGAGCTCGACAAAGCGCCGCGCGACCTCGCCAACGGCTGAAGATCCTCGCAGCTATCGCGCAGCTATCGCGATCCGTTAAGTGGTGCCTTATTTCCAGCTCTTTAACTCGTCACAATCAAAGCTCCGACTTTCGAAACCAGATGCTATTTCACTTTTTGGGGTTGATGGGGATTGGAGCCCGCCGAACGTGTCGACGGATAACGAATACGATCTTCCGAAGGTTCTAATCCGCGCCGGCCGTCGCGCCTGGGAGCTATATTCAAACGGCGGTGGCACAGTTGACGAAGATGTCGCTGTGAGTTCGCTCGCCAGGCAACTCGTCGTGCTCGCAAAGAAGGGGATGACGGAGGAGGGACCGCTCGTGGCCGCCGGTCTTCGATTTTTGATTTCGCTCACGGCGTCGCCATCATCGTCGATATCGGACGATGAGGATGGTGCAAATGAAAGCTTAGGTCATCCATTGGAATTTTGCATCGAGGGCGCGAACGCAAAGTTTCTTCTCCAATGGCGCATTCCCTGGTCTTGACGACGATTTGTTCGAAACTCACGGCCTCGCCGAGGTCGGTATTTGTCGGCCGCGACGGAACGATCGGCGGGCAGAGCGGCTAGCCACTTGACAGCAGGCGGTGGTGGGAACGAGCGCGCAGGATTTGTCCTCAACATCCTGAATATCGGGGATCGGGATTCAAAGTCTCTCTGAGATAAGCCGATCCAAGCTGGAGCAGCTGTTCTTCTGATTTGCCCGTGGATGCCAGTAATTGTATATACTTCAACAGCTTATCGTGTGTGGGCATGGTAACAACACACCCGGAAGAGCGCACGACTCTGGCGACGATGTCACGGCTCATGCATCACCGAAAATACTAATTTGCAGCGCAATGGGCGCATTGCAGCATCTAGCATTCCGGCCGTCAAGTAGGCGGCTAGACTAGCACAAGGAATGTTCGACTATTTGCATCGCATGCGGCGCGGCCTTGGCTTGCGGCGTAGTGATGGCCCTGGGATCGCGGACCACGTCACTTCGTGCTGATCGCCATCATTGCCAGCCCGATCGCGAGAAGGATCATCGCTGCTGCGAGCCGTGAAGGTGGGCGGGGTGAAGCGAACGGTGTCAGGCCTCGAGCAGGCGCGGATCTTGGACCTGGGCCGGCCATGGTCACACCGAGCTAGACAGCCGCCCGCGATTTTTTTCCGGCCCGTGCACCTATGAGGCCCCACGTCCAAGCCGGTCAGTTCTTATGAACCGGGAAGGGTGGTGGGGAGGTAGCCCGATGCGACCTCCAATCAACAGACAATGAGCTTAGAAGCCGGGGCTGAGCTTGAGTCCGTATCCCATCAATAGCAGCGAGATCGTCAAGACAGCGCCTGAGAGTATAAGGATGATTTCAAACGTCTGAGGTTCTGCAGTCCAAAGGCGGGAGACAAGTCGAGCCAAAGCCATCATCGGCACTCTCCGGGTACGCGAGGTTCAATCTGGATCAGGCAATCCCGCGATTTATTCCCGCCCCAAGTGCACGCGCGCCCCAAATAAAAGTCCGCCCCTCGGCGCCGCGCTGCCGGCAGCTACCCTTTAGGGGTGAAGACAGGTCGCGGGGCGCCAGCGATTTATTTTTGAAAAATCGCCCCTTCAGCGGGCCCCTCCCGACAGCCCCCGACTGCCTCGATCCGGCATGCCACTTGCATGGATTCTGCGGGGCCTGGGGACCCAACCCGGTGGCGCTCTCCCGGCAGTGCCGCCGGGTCACTTCCCGGCCTCTGTGTGGATGTTGCGCTACTGGCCCGGCGCGCTCGATCTCGCGCGCCGGGCTTTTTCCGTAAGGATTCTGTTTGATTTTCCTGTGGCGCCATGAGGGCCCACGGATATTGCCGGGCTTCAACCGCCAAACAGGCCAACGGCGGCCTTTCGCTGGACAGGCAGCGCCAGCAACCTCACCGGCGACGTCGCGATGAAGGGCTGGTCGAGGTCGGCGTATCAGGCACGGTGCCTCTGGCCGATCGACCGCTCGGCCAGCACCTGCGTATCGTGAGTGTGCGGCCCACTCGCTCCCGCGCTTATGCGATTGCTTAGCCGACCGAAGCCCATGTTCCAGCGCCGGCCAGACCCAACACGATGGTGATGAAAATCGCGGCCTCGAGGGCCGACATAGTCCAAGCAGTAGGCGGCATGTGGATAACTCCGTTGGCCCCGCTCGAATCGCAGTATTCCCTGACAGTTACTGTAGGCTCTTACCTTAACAGACCTGTGAATAACTTGGGACCAGCTAGCCGCCGTCGAAATGGCGTCTGAGGTCACGGCGGCGCGAGAAGCTGCCTCGCTAAGATTTTAGAGGACCGTGGACGAAGGCGCTCGACCGACTGCTCGCAGATGCGAATGCCGATCTATTTTGATTGATGAGTGGAACCGCGCGGCGGCGGCCTTCGTACAAAATCACTCGCGTAGCTGGTCAAGCTCAAGGCCGGGTCGCGACGCAACGATGACTATGGCCAGCTCCGCCTCAGGCATTTCCCCACCTCGAGCTGCAACTCGCTACGGAGGCTGCCGGCGCGTAGCCTGGATGGACGGAGGTCGTCTCGAGATCTATCGGCGGCTGAGCTGGCCCGCGCTGATCATGCGTTCGTCGCCATCGCTGCCCGTCCGGCGACGCGAGTAGTTCGAGCGGCATATCCTGGCTGGCGAAGACGTCAACGCTCCCAAGATATCGCGGCGCCCGCGGGACGTTGCCGAACGGGCTGCCGAAGGCGTCGCGGATGGCGGCAATAAAGTAGTATTTTGAGAACGCAGCCTTTAATTGTGGGTTAAACTGGTCTACGATTAAACGGGTGAATCCCAGAATTTGCCTAATCGCGGATCAAGTGAGCTAAGAATATGAAGAGCGGCGACCTAAAATCTATGTCAGCGGACGAATTGTGGACCTTGCACGAGCAAGTGATTGCTGAGCTGGGTCGCAAAATGACCGCCGAAAAAGCTATGCTTGAGGACCGCCTTCGTAAGCTAGGTTCGGCCGATCGGAACATCTTGCCTAAGCGCGAGAGACGTCCTTACCCGAAGGTCGTTCCCAAATACCGCAACCCAAAGAATCGCAGCGAGACCTGGGCGGGCCGAGGAAAGCAGCCCCGCTGGCTGGTGGCGCTGCTTCAATCCGGCAAGAAGCTGGAGGACTTCAGGATAACGCGGGCATAAGGCGCAGCGGCCCGAAGAGATAGGACCCGAATTCGGGCGTGCCACATTACCAAAAAGTGTGACGACACCGTCATAGTTCTGTTGTCTAATGCCTCCATTGCAGTGGGGGTATTTTATGTCGGTTTCTACCAAATCGATTTTGCGTGCCGTTGAAGCTTTAGGTGATCTTGAACAACAGATGTCGGAGCTATTGGCGTTGAGGCGAGCATTGTGTCTCGCTAACGCTTCCCGCAATCGGCCGAGAGGTGCGAGGCGATCCCTTGGGAGGGCCGTGCGGGCTGTTGGACGTCTTTCTGACGACCGGTACTCTGCCTCCAGTCGGACTACAAAATAACGCACGGGCGCGGCCACGGGGCACCAAGAGCCGTTAGGAGGCCTAAGGGCCGATTTGCGGCTGCTCTCCGGTGAGCAGCCGCCCGCAAGTCGTTTCGCGACTGCGTGGCCCGCGCCAAGGCCACCAGCGCGCCACTTGAGCGACGATCCTAACCGTCAGCGCTCCGGCCTCCCGCCAGTTGACCCATCCGGCTCTTGCCAATGAACGCGATCCCATAGATCCCGTTCAGCGGGCGCATTTCTGTTGCCCGCTATCTTACCTCCCCGACCTGAAATAACGCTCGGGCGCGCGGCTACGAGCGGCTTGGCGTGCCTGCTTAATTGAAAACGGCCCCGAGCATGGCGCGACCAATGTCGAGGCCACCCAGCCCAGCCCTCCTTGGCAAAGGCTGTCTCCCGGTTGAGCGCTACTCGCGGGTCTGCCGGGAGTACTGACTCGGAGTCCGAAAACCGCGATCTTCTTCCCGGTCAAAAGGTCGCACCATGTGCACATGAATGCCGACGTTGTGAGTAACTGTGAAGTGCTACAGGTTAGGGAAATGGTCGCCGCCAACTCATATCATTCGTGCGGGCACGTCTCGGTCTCGCATAGTCTGGAGTTGATGTGGTGCGCCCAATTCTATTCGCAGGGCTGTTCATTGTTGGCTTAGTTTCGATCGCGACCCCAAGCTTTGCGCGAACACGCGTTCATACGCGGGCCGTAGCGGCGGAGCCCATACAGGATCGGTATTGCCTGGAAGGAAACAGTTGGGGCTACTATTGCGAATTCTCGACCTACGAGCAGTGTAAGGCGACCGCGTCGGGCAATGACGGCGCTTGTACTGAGAATCGGAGTTACCTGTTTGCAGAGCAGCGGCGTGGATATTGGCCGCCCCGTTGAAGTCTGCGAGCCCGCTGAGCGTCTTTCCGCCTCCCGCTGTGACTGCACCCGCCCCAGAATAACGCGCGAGCGCCGTACTAGCGCGGCGACAAGGGCATTCTGCGAATCATTCACAGAACAAAAACTTCCCATCTGGACGGCTCATCGATTTGGGTCTGCCCCGGTGGAAAAATGGCCTGTTGACATTTCGAGGCAGGTCAAAAGTTCGACGTAGCTCTTCTCGCCTCCGGTAGTGCTCTCGCCGACGCACTCCTTTTTCTGTGACGCGCTGTAGGAAGACCAGCGTTTGGCGAGCTGGTTCTTGGCATCCGTTTCGTCTTTCATGCAGGACTCAGGCCCCTCGATGGAAGCACCCGCCGTTTCCGCCTTGCAGTTTCGGGTGACATCGAACGCGGGTAGCTCATCGGCCGCCCGGGCTCGATCAATCGCAAAAGCAGGGACGATGGCAGCCAAGGCAAAAATGAAGGTACGCATTCGGCCTTCTCCAGCAACTGGAAAAAGTTACCAGCACATCCCATGCCAAGGTATCATGGTTCGGGCTGGGACAACCCGAAATTATTGGCTCTTCTTCCCCTTTAGCCCGAGCTCGACCGGCCCGCGGATCGACTCCATACCGATGTGCGGCAACATCGTATCGCCGCCATGCTCGACGACCAGTATCAGCGCCTCGATCGGGGCGCACCAAGCGAACGTGTCGTGCTCGCGCTTGGTCAGCTTGGTGATGAGTCGGCGGTCATCGCGCAGTGTGCGTAGCTCGCTGCCTCCGGGCGGCGGGACCGGATCATCGAAGGCGCGGTCCCAGCCGCTGTCAGGCATTTGTCTCTGGTGCGGGCCTCTCCTTTAGCGGGGCCTCACCCAGGATTTCGGCCTTAATCTTTTCGCCAATGGATATCGAGCACTTGGCGCGCCGCTTGAGCGCCACATCGAAACGGACGGCGGCGAACGCATGGGCGGCTCGCACGTTAACGGGGAAGCAATTTAGATGACTAACGGCTGCGGCGCCACACATACCGACCCCACGGATACGGTGGTGCGCCGAATGGGTTATCTCCGGTCACGTCGTCGGCTATGACGCCGACCTCATTGCCAAGGTAAGGGGGCTGGTATTCGTAACGGTAGGCGGAATGGTATCGAGCGGGACGGTACATCCGCTCTTGCTGCAATCGATGTTGTGTTGATGCAGATCGCGGCGCCGCTTGAGCGAAGGCTGGAGCAGCCATAGCCGCCGTCAGCGCCACTACTGCTGCGATCCTCTTGGGCTCCATCTCAATCTCCATTTGGGTCGTCACCCATAAGCCGATCCCGTTCGGCTTGAGCAAGCGCCTTGGCCAGCTCCAGCGCCGTTTCACTGTCGACCAGATCAGGCCTCAACCTGCGGCCCGAGATGTCCTCCCAAAAGAAGTAGCGCGATGGCCCGCCGTCCGGAAACCGGACCTCGAAGCTGCCGCACTTGGGGATGACCTCGTGCTTGATCAGGTCGGACATTTGCCATGCCCCATGATTCCGCCGATCAGGGAGGGAGAAAAGCCACTAGGGTTTGGGCCTTGTCTGCACGGCCACGCTATGCCGGTCGCTCCCTAGCGGCTAGGTGTCAACCCGAAGGACGCGGCAGCGCCTCGGCGGGCTTAGCCTCCGTGTGGCTCAACGATTTGCATCTTGCGACATTTCAAGGCAGGTCAATAGTTCGACGTAGCTCTTGTCGCCCCCGATGACGCTCTCGCCGACGCACTGCTTTTTCTGTGACGCGCTGTAGGAAGACCAGCTTTTGGCCAGCTTGTTCTTGGCTTGTGTTTCGTCACTCGTGCAGTGGGCGGCCCCCTCGATGCCCGCATCTGACGTTTCTACGTTACAGTTTCGGGCGATATCGAACTCGGGTACCTCGTCGGCCGCCCCGGCTCGATCAATCGCAAAAGCAGGGACGATGGCAGCCAAGGCAAAAATGAGGGTGCGCATTCGGCTTCTCCAGCCAACTGGAAAAAGTGTGTCAGCACATCATGCCAAGGTATCACGGATCAGGCTGCAACAGACCAAAATTATTGGCTCTTCTTCGCCTTCAGCCCGATCTCTTCCCGCTCTCGCCGGAGTTGCTCGCGCTCGACACTGCCACGGCGAACTGAGGGGGCACTCAGATGGCTGATCCAATCATCAAGATATCCATGCGATTCTACAGGCGGATGCCGTCATCCTCGACGAACAGGCCGAGCACGTCGTTCTGACGATGCGGATCCCGAAAGAGACGTGCGGAAGAATCTCGGTCTGCTGTGGTGCCTGTTCGACATGGTGAACGACACTGATACCGTGCCGACCGCCTGATGCGACCCGCGCCGTCCAAGAGCCGCCGGTCACTCTGGCGGGCTTTTCTGTTTTTGGCATTCGCCCGCTGCCCCGACGGCTTCTCCGACCGCGCGCATCGCCGCGCGCTGATCGCGTCGAACGCTACCGGTACAAATTGCGCCGCCGCTTTGCCGGCGGGTTTTTCTTGTGTGTTTGAGCGTTCTTTGCCGCCGGAGGGGACGTGTCCACCCTCTGAGGAGGTCCACCAAGTGACTCCGGGCATGGGTACGCGCCGCTGCAGTCCGCAATCTGTAGCTTGGCGCAATCCTGGTGGCCATGGTCGCAGGCAAGCGCGGCGGGCATTAGTAGTGCAACGGCAGCAGCGACAACGAGTACCTTCATCGGCGATCTCCTAACGGCGCTGGCGGGCGGAGTCAGACTAAGTCACTCTTTCGTTAGCCCTACCGTTACCCTGAAGGTCAAATCGAAGTTTAAATGAGCCTGAACGAGATAAGTCGTAAACCGGCGGCCTTGCGATCCGCTCAGCGCCACAGCCCGTATTTTCGCATCTCCTGCAGGCGAGCCAAGCAATACTTACGGTACAGATCTTCGACGAATGCCCACATGACCGAAGTCCGATCGCGAACCTTGACTAACGCCCGCAGCGCGACTCGCGGTCTTGATCTGCCCCTCGCCATTGGCGACCCCCATCTCGTCCCCAGGGCCTTTATCCTCTGTCCATCGGTGGATTCGAGCCAGTGCTCGGCGGCCACAGCTGGGTGCTTTCTTCACGTTCGCGTGTGCTCGACAAGCGCGGTTTGATTGTACATTCGATTATACGGAGACCCCGAAAATGGAAAAAACATTAATGATTTCAATAGTATTGGCGGAAGGGGTGGGATTCGAACCCACGGTACCCTTGCGGGCACGCCGGTTTTCAAGACCGGTGCCTTAAACCACTCGGCCACCCTTCCGAAGCAGGAATTTCAGTCGCTTACCGGAAGCTCCTAACGAACGCAATGCGAACGTGGACCCAGGTTAGATCCGACGCATCTTGTTTCCCTGGGAAGTCTGAGAAGAAAGCCGCTCTCGCTCTGCTGACAGCATCAACACCGCGACAGCCGCCCGCCAGTGCGGGGCTCCTGCAGGCGATGTCAAGTGTGAACCAGTCCACGGACGTGGACTCGTCGCCGGCGTATGTTGAGAGGCGGCGGCAAGGCGCCCCCCTCCCGAGGCCGCCGCAGGCGGTCCCCGTCGTCCGAACCGGCTGGGGCCGCTTGGGCGACCACCACGATCTCGCTGCCCGCTCTGGGGCGCGATCACCCTATCACCCTTTCCAGGGCAACGAGGGACGCAAAGACAAGTGCCACGACTCCGGCGAAGGTGATGGCAAGGTAGACGTTATGCATGGCGACCAAGCTCTCCTTTCGCTTGGCGATCAGAACGCCCCTCGGCGAAGGTGATCTTTAGCGGGCGGTCGGACATGGCCCATGATTCCGCCGATCGGGCCGGGATGGAAGCCCGGAGACCATAAGCCGAGATCAGGTCCCGGCTTCGGGCGCAGATCTCGCTGTCGGCTTCGTCCGCGGCGGTCCCGCGGGAACGCGCGCTGCCGGAGCGACCGGCTTTAAGGTGATCATCACCGCGTCACCGACGCACAACCGCCCGGCGCAGCGGCGAGCGCCACGATCCCCGCAACTCGCATAAACTGATCTCCCCAAGCCCGGCCGGACCTAAGCGCAACCAAAGCGTGAGGGCAAGTCGCGGCGCAGCGAAATCCCCCAAAGGGGAAATCCCCCAAAGGGGATTGGATTTTTAGATTGTCCAGAAGATTGCCAATCTCTCGCCCAGGTTGCGCACGGTCATCCGCCGGACAGGAGGGACGGCCCAAACTGCAGCACGGCGAGAGCGACGATGACAAGCAACGCGATGAGGGCGAGGAGCTTGCGCATGTTGGTTATCCCGATGGTTCACATGATGGGCAGCCTCGCGGACTGCGCGTGGCCAGTCCGCGAGGCCGCCATATCGCCGATCAGCTTTCGGCCGTGACGTCGACGACCGCTTCGGCAAAGGCTTGCGGCGCCTCCTGGGGCAGGTTGTGACCGATGCCGCCCGTGATCGTGCGGTGCGAATATTTGCCGGAGAACATCTTGGCATAGGCAGCGGGCTCCGGATGCGGAGCGCCGTTCGCGTCACCTTCCATTGTGATGGTGGGCACGCCGATGACAGGGGCTTGGGCGAGGCGCTTTTCGAGATCGTCGTATTTCGCTTCGCCTTCGGCGAGCCCCAGGCGCCAGCGATAGTTGTGGATCACGATCGCGACATGATCGGGGTTGTCGAAAGCCTCGGCACTGCGATCGAAGGTCGCGTCGTCGAATTCCCATTTCGGCGAGGCAAGCTGCCAGATCAGTTTGGAGAACTCGCGGCGATATTTGTCATAGCCTTCGCGACCGCGCTCGGTCGCGAAATAGAATTGATACCACCATTCCAGTTCGGCCTTCGGCGGCAGCGGCATCTTGCCGGCCTGCTGGCTGCCGATCAGATAGCCGCTGACCGAGACCATGGCCTTGCAGCGCTCCGGCCACAGCGCTGCGATCAGGTTGGCGGTCCGCCCACCCCAGTCGAAGCCGGCAAGCGTCGCCTTCTCGATTCTGAGCGCATCCATCAGCGCGATGATGTCGAGGGCAAGGGCTGAAGGCTGGCCGTTGCGCATCGTCGCATCGGACAGGAAGCGCGTGGTGCTATAGCCGCGCAGATATGGCACGATGACGCGAAAGCCGGCCGATGCCAGCAAGGGCGCGACGTCGACGAAACTGTGGATGTCGTAGGGCCAGCCGTGCAGCAGGATCACGGGTTCGCCGTCGGCAGGGCCCGCTTCGGCATAGCCGACGTTGAGAAGCCCGGCGTCGATCTGTTTCAGCGACGCGAAGGACGTGTTCATTCCCGGCTTGAAGGTCCGCGTATCCAGTGCCCGTTGCGTGGCGGCAACCGCCACGGCGGGAGCGCTGATGGTGAACTGGGCCGCAGCGAGCGCCATGGCGGCGCTGCCGAAGAAGCGGCGGCGATCATGATTGATGTCGTCTGACATGCGCATCTCCCGATTTGCTCTCGATTGCCGATGAGGTGACGACGCGATCTGCAGTCGTACTCTGCACCCAAGTCGGGCACTGCGCCCATCAAGTGCTGTTAGATGAGCGACGGCTTTGCGATCACGGTTCCGTCAGAATTGAGGAGAGCTGCACGGCTGCACAAGATGAGGTTGATCCGAATATACTCCGGCAGTCGGCGTGAGCGACGCTCGACCAAGGAAAGGAACATTACATGATCAGAAAGGCAAAGGCGGTCTGGCACGGCACCGGTCGCGCCGGCAATGGCAATCTTACCACCGATTCCGGCGTGCTGGCGGAGACGCCATATTCGTTCAAAACCCGCTTCGAAAGCGAGAAGGGCACCAATCCGGAGGAACTGATCGCGGCGGCCCACGCGGGATGTTTCACCATGGCGCTGGCCTTCGCCCTGCAGGCGGCGGGCTTTACGCCGACGGAACTCGCAACCGAGGCAGCAGTCACGCTCGATCAGGAAGGGCAGGGATTTCGTATCAGCGGCTCGGCTCTCACCTTGCGCGCAAAGGTGCCCAACCTCGACGAAGCGGCGTTTGCGCGCCTGGCCGGGGAGGCCGAGAAGAACTGTCCGGTGTCCAAGGTCCTCAACGCAGCGATCACCCTGGACGCCAAGCTGGTTCAATGACCAGAGCATGATCCGAAAAAGTTTGTAGCGGTTTCCCCGCGCGACTAAGACAAGGCATTTGCGCGGAGATCATGCTCAATCAAGGATCTAAAGCGCGATGACGATTCAACCTCATGTCATCGCGCTTTAGCGACGGATGTCTCCAACATTTGTCCACCTATCGAGACCAGGGAGAAACGCAATGTCGCGACCGCATCAACCGGACCAGGCGACCTTCAGATCGATTCTACCCGAAGATATCAACTGGCAACCTTTCCCGGCCTTTCCGCCCGCGGCACGTCTTGCGATCCTGGTCGGCCATCCCGCCGAGCCGGGGCCGTACGTCGTCCGGGTGAAGGTGCCGGGCGGCACAAAACTGATGCCACACAAGCACCCGGAGGACCGCATCTACACGGTAATGTCGGGCGTGTTCTACATCGGCCTCGGCAAAGAGTTCGACGGCGACAAAGTGAGGGCCTATCCGCCGGGCAGCATCATCGTTCTGCCCGGTGAGACCTGGCACTTCCACTGGGCCAAGTCAGGCGAATACGTCACCCAGGTCACCGCAATCGGCCCGCTCGGCCTTGACTATCACGATCCCGCCGACGATCCGCGCAAGCAGAGCGGCCATTAGCAACATCAAAGACATCGTCGACGCGGCGATGTTCCTGGACTACGCTCGCTTCGCGACCAGCGAAATGCTGCATGGCGGCGGCGGCCAAAGCGCCGGCGACCGACCATCCCATAATGGATCGGCATCGCACGATGACAGGCGCTTACGAGATCATCGAACACAGCTATGACGTCGTCATCGTCGGCGCCGGCGGGGCCGGACTGCGGGCTGCACTCGGCATGGCGGCCTCGGGACTGAAAACGGCCTGCGTCACCAAGGTGTTTCCGACACGCAGCCACACCGTGGCGGCACAGGGCGGCATGGCCGCCTCGCTCGGCAACATGGGTGACGGCGACAATTGGCGGTTCCACATGTACGACACGGTCAAGGGATCGGACTGGCTCGGCGACCAGGACGCGATCGAATATATGTGTCGCGAGGCCGTGCCTGCCGTGCTCGAGCTCGAGCACTACGGTGTCCCGTTCTCGCGCACCAGCGAGGGCAAGATTTATCAACGTCCGTTCGGCGGCCAGACCATCGGCTTTGGCAAGCAGATGGCGCAGCGCACTTGTGCGGCGGCCGACCGCACCGGTCACGCCATCCTGCACACGCTCTATCAGCAATGCCTCAGGCACAGTACGCAGTTCTTCGTCGAATATTTCGCGCTCGACCTGTTGATGGATGATGACGGCGCCTGTCGCGGCCTGCTTGCCTGGAACCTGGACGATGGCACGCTGCATCGCTTCCGGGCGCATCGCACGGTGCTGGCGACCGGGGGCTATGGCCGGGTCTATTTCTCCTGCACGGCCGCGCATACCTGCACTGGCGACGGCAACGCCATGGTGTTGCGCGCCGGCCTTCCGCTCGAGGACATGGAGTTCACGCAGTTTCATCCCAGCGGCATCTATGGCTCCGGCTGCCTGATCACGGAAGGTGCGCGCGGCGAGGGCGGCTATTTCACCAATTCGGAGGGCGAGCGCTTCATGGAGCGCTATGCGCCGAGCGCCAAGGATCTCGCCGGGCGCGACGTCGTCTGCCGCGCCATGACCATCGAGATCAACGAGGGGCGCGGCTGCGGCCCGCACAAGGATTACATTGAGCTGCATCTGGAGCATCTCGGCGCTGCCATCCTGCACGAGCGCCTGCCCGGGATCAGCGAAACCGCCAGGATCTTCGCGGGCGTCGATGTGACGCGCCAGCCGATCCCCGTGCTGCCGACGGTGCACTACAACATGGGCGGCGTGCCGACCAATCTGCATGGCGAGGCCGTCACCACGCACAACGGCAATCCGGATGCCGTCGTTCCGGGCCTGATGGCGATTGGGGAAGCGGCTTGCGTCTCCGTGCATGGCGCCAATCGGCTCGGCTCCAATTCGCTGCTCGACATCGTCGTCTTCGGCCGCGCCGCGGCGCATCGGGTAACGGAAACTCTGCGCGGCGGCGAGAGCTATCCGCCGGCGCCTCAGGCTGCGACCGAGCGCGCCATCGCGCGGCTCGATCGGATCAGGTGGGCAAAGGGCAAGACCGGCGCCGGCGACATCAGGCTCGCGATGCAACGGACCATGCAGCGCCATTGCGCCGTCTTCCGCACCGGTTCGCTGCTGGAGGAGGGCTCGCAAGAACTCGACAAGGTGATCGAGACGATGCGCGGCGATCTTTCCGTCGCCGATCGTTCGATGATGTTCAATACCGACCTTGTCGAGGCACTCGAGCTCGACAACATGTTGGCGCAGGCGAGCGTCAGCCTGCGGTCGGCGATCGGCCGGACCGAGAGTCGCGGTGCGCACGCCCGCGAAGATTTCCCCAAGCGGGATGATGCGAACTGGCTCAAGCACACCTTGTCCTGGCTCGATGCCGACGGCAATGTCCGGCTCGACTACAGGCCGGTGCATCTGCAGCCGCTTTCCAACGACGTGCAGAGCATCCCGCCCAAGGAGCGTGTGTACTGACTTGAGAAGGGCCGGGATCAGAGCTGATGTCCTGCCTCACGGCGCGAACAAGCGCTTCGATCGGTCATACAGGCCTTAAGGTAAGGCTTCTCAAAGGGGCTCGGATCAACCCGGCTTGATCAACCCTGCTTGGGCTCGGCCAGTTTGACCGGCACATGCGGCGAGGTGCTCACGACGCGCGGGGCGCCGTCGGCGTAGATGCGACCTCTGAGTATGGTCTCCAACGTCAAAATGAACTTTTCGGCAAGCATGGCTCTTCTCATCCAAAACGGCACTGGCAAATCAAGTTCTGTGCCGTGGTGGCAGGGTCTGTTTGAGCTCACTAACCGCCAGCGGCGAGGTGGTGCTTTCGCATCTCCAACAGGTGGGCGCGGCAATAAAATCGGTAGATCACGCTAAGGACCGTCCACATGATCGAACTCCGTTGTTGATCACTGACGGGCGCAATGTTGGCCCGGTACCATTTCCGGGCTTCTTCGTGCGCCTGCAAAAATGATTTCGTCGCAGCCGCCGCTTGTTTCGTTTCGCTGCCGGTCACGAAGTCGGCTCACGGTTTCGCGAGCGGCGAGGTGGCCAGGCAGATGGTAGGGCAGCAGGCTCAGCTGCCTGACTGGGCACCTGGGTCGGATCACTGCCCACCTGGGTTCTCGCGCGCGAGGGCGAGTCAAAATCTTGTCGAAGGCACTCTGGATGGCGGCGCCGTCCAGATATCAAACGTGATGGCGGTCAAAGCCGCATTCTCGATAGCGAACAGCGCCGGCGATCTGTCTTAGGTCAAAGCGAAAGCAAGCAAGCTCGAGCAAAGCAGTGCCAAGCCAGCCGCGGTCAGAGCCAGGAAGCTGTCGGAGACAAGGTCATGATTGCGCACGATACACCCTCCGAATCGATGCTCGTTCGAATTGATTAAAACTTTCCGAACGAGCCTTTTTCGAGCCTTTTTCGTGAACGTCAGACACAAACCACAGGAAAGCTCTGAACCCTTCAGGCCCAGCGCACCCCCTCAAACGCATGAGCCAGGAAGATCCCGGCGCCAAGCAGACCCATCACCGCGGTAACCATTTCGAACATCGCGAACATCCTTCCCACCCCACGTGCGAGGAAACACAGCCCCCCCCTACACAGTCAAAAAGATTCAAAGGCCCGCCGGCACAATGGCCGTGAGGTGCGGATTTCGCGCAACAGGTGTTTCAAAAGGAGCCAGCAAAATCGGCCGCGGATCGGCCTTTTGGCCCTGCAAATCAGCGTTGATAGCGCAACGATTGATTTACCAAGACAAGCGCCTCCCCATTTCCGCCGTGTTCCGGTTGCGATATCGTCCTTGTCCGGTGCGAGGGGTGGTCGCGCCGACGCGGCGTTTCACGGATAGCGGCCGAATAGGCAGCAGCCCGGCAGAGTGGTCATTGGGGAGCATGGGGAATCGGCAGTCAGAACCCTGGGGCAGGGTTGTGCGCGGAATTGCCGCCGCAGCGCTCTGCCTTATGCTCGCCAATTGCGCCTCGAGCAAATTTGCCAGTCGCGTCGACCCGAAATACGGCGTCTCCTCGAGCCCGCGCGTGGTCGAATATGGCGAGCCCGTCCCGAAGGGCGGGGGCACCTACCGGGTCGGCAAGCCCTATATGGTCGCCGGCCGCATGTATGTGCCGCAGGAAGACGTCGATTACCGCGAGGAGGGTTTGGCCTCCTGGTATGGCGATGATTTCCACGGCCGGCTGACCGCCAATGGCGAAGTCTTTGACATGGACGGGCTGAGTGCGGCGCATCCGACGCTGCCGATGCCGTGCTATGCGCGGGTCACCAACCTGTCCAACGGCAAGTCGCTGATCGTGCGCGTCAACGACCGCGGCCCCTATGCCGCCAATCGCCTGATCGACCTCTCGCACAAGGCGGCCGAGCTTCTTGACTTCAAGGGCAATGGCATTGCGCGGGTGCGCGTCGAATATGTCGGCCGCGCACCGCTGGAGGGCTCGGACGATCGCCTGCTGATGGCGACCTTGCGCACCGGCGCGCCGGCGCCGGCGCCCTCGCTGGTGCGGGTGGCGTCTGCCCGTCCGTTCGTCCCCGTGGGGCCGTCGGCCGGCCGGCCGATCCGCGGCGATATTCCGCTCCCGGAGGACCGGCCCTATAGCCTCGGCAACACCTCGGCCAATTATGCCTCGATCAATGCGACATCGGAAATGTCGGCGTCCAGCCGGTCGCGATCGAGCGGCCGCGCGCTCGAAAACCCGCGCGCTGTCTCCTACGAGGACGACCAGCGTTACGCTGCACCAAGTCCGGTCTCGGCCTATGCGCCGGTCGATCCGCATGGACCTGCCGAATTGCTTGCAGGACGCGGGCTTTACTGATCGGCGCAGGCTAAAGCGAGATGAAATTAGGTCGAATCGTCATCGCGTCTTGGCACTTTGATTGAGCATGATCTTCGCGCAGACGCCTTGCGTTTGTCGCGCGGAAAATCCGCTACACACTTTGCGCTAACGCCATGAACGCCGATGGCTGGCGGATCTGCGCGTCCTGCCAGGGCGCGGTCAGCCGCCATTTTGCAAGTTTTGTGGGCCGGACGTTAGGTTGCTTTGGTCGAACCGACCATCATGCGCCCCGCCAAAAGCTTGGTTGTTTGCGCCATTGCCAACTGTTAGAACGCAACCTCAGCTAAGGACTTCGCTGATGGCGCCGCCGATGTCACCGTTCCGCCTGTGCAAGGTTACGCGAGGTGGGCTATTTCGCGGCCTGCTCGCTGTTCTGATTGCGGTCTCGATCGGCTGCGGCGGGGCGCTGTTTGCCGCCAACCAGAGCATCACGGGCGTCAAAAAAGAGGAGGGCGCGTTCGAAGGCGACGCGCCGACCGCGATCCTGATCGAGGCGTCGACCGGCAGCATCCTGTTCGAGAAAAATGCCGACGAGATGCGCGCGCCTTCCAGCATGATGAAGCTGATGACGGCGGAGGTGGTATTCCACGCCATCAAGGAAGACCAGGTCAAGCTGACCGACGAGTACCACATAAGCGAGAACGCCTGGCGTCGCGGTGGGGCGCCGTCGGGAACTTCGACCATGTTCGCGGCTATCAACAGCAAGGTGCCGGTCGACGATCTCCTGCATGGCGCCATCATCCCGAGCGGCAACGACGCCTGCATCGCGCTTGCCGAGGGGATGGCGGGCAGCGAGAAGATCTTCGCGTCCGACTTCATGACCAAGCGGGCGCGGGAGCTCGGGCTTACCAAGTCCACCTTCGCCAATTCCAACGGCCTGCCCGATCCCGGGAACAAGATGACGGTGCGCGAACTTGCCATGCTCGCCCGCCACATCATCCGGGACTATCCCGAGTTCTACAAATTGTTCGGGGAGAAGGAGTTCACCTGGAACAAGATCCGGCAGCAGAACCGCAACCCGCTCCTGAATTCGCTGGAAGGCGCCGATGGCTTGAAGACCGGCTACACCAAGGAAGGCGGCTACGGCATGGTCGGCTCCGCCGTGCAGAACGGCGTCCGCCTGATCGTCGTGGTCAACGGCCTGGAAGACTCGGAAGACCGCGCCAGCGAAGCCAAGAAGATGTTGGAATGGGGTTACCGCAATTTCGAGTGGCGCAACCTGTTCGCGGCCGAGCAGCCGCTCGGCTATGCGCGCGTGTTCGGCGGCGACAGCCGTTCGGTGGCGGTGACGAGCCCCGAGCCGGTCAAGGTGATGCTGCCGAAGAACGGCAGTGAAAGGCTGCTCGCGCGCGTGATCTATAACGGGCCGGTGCGGGCGCCGATCCAGGCGGGGCAGCCGATCGGCGTGGTCAGGGTCTGGCGCGGCGCCAATATCGCGGTCGAGCAGCCGGTCTATGCCGCCGAATCCGTCGCCGTCGGATCTACTGTGCGCCGCGCGATCGACGGAGCGAGCGAGCTGGTCATCGGTATGTTCCGCGCCGGGATCGAGAAGCTCTGACCATGGCAGACCAGGTGATCAGACGGGCCCCGGGACGCGGGCGCTTCATCACATTCGAGGGCGGCGAGGGGAGCGGAAAATCTACGCAAATCAAGAGGTTATCTGATCGTCTTGAGGCGGCGCATCTGCACACCATCATAACCCGCGAGCCCGGTGGGTCGCCCGGCGCGGAGATCATCCGCCATCTGGTGCTGTCGGGCATGGGCAAGCTGTTGGGTGCGGAGGCGGAAACCCTGCTATTTGCGGCGGCGCGCGACGACCATGTGCGTTCGGTAATCCTGCCGGCGCTGGCGCAGGGCACCTGGGTGCTGTGCGACCGTTTCTTCGATTCGACACGCGCCTATCAAAGCCGGGTCGGCCATGTCGCGCCCGCGCTCGTCAACGCCATGACGCGAGTGACCATTGGCGATCTCAAGCCGGACCTCACCATCATCCTGGACGTCCCGGTTGAGGTCGGCCTGCAGCGTGCCGCCGCTCGCCGCGGCAGCGGCGCACCGGACCGCTTTGAAGCGGAAGACGTCAAGTTTCACCAGGCGCTGCGCGACGCTTATCGGGACATCGCGAACGCCGAGCCCGAGCGCTGCGTCGTCATTGACGCCAATGCCGACGTCAATACGGTGGCCGCGAAGGTCTGGACTGTCTTGCGCGACCGCTTCTTCGTCAACGCCAGCAACAGCGTGCCGGCATGAGCCCACGCCAGACAGAATCCGAAGCGGCGGTGGCGCACCCCCGCGAAACCAGCGAGCTGTCAGGGCATCGCGAAGCGGAGGCGGCGCTGCTCAACGCCTATCGCAGTGGACGCATTGCGCATGCCTGGCTGCTCGGCGGCGCGCAGGGCATCGGCAAAGCCACGCTCGCCTATCGCATGGCGCGTTTTGTGCTCACCCACCGCAATCCCCTGGCAGAGGAGGTGCGGCATGCGGCCACGTTGCAGGTCGATGCCAACAATCCGGTGGCGCGCCAGGTCGCGGCCGGCGCACATGGCGGACTGCTGACGCTCCAGCGCTCCCTGAACGACAAGGGGGTGATGCGTACGGTCATTACGGTCGATGAGACGCGCGAGACTATCTCCTTCTTCGGCTCGACGGCTGCAGTCGAGGGCTGGCGGGTCTGCATTGTCGATACCGTCGACGAACTCAATCCCAACGCAGCCAATGCTTTGCTCAAGATTCTTGAGGAGCCGCCGCAGCAATCCCTGTTCCTCCTGATCAGCCATGCGCCGGCGCGGGTGCTCCCGACCATTTTGTCACGCTGCCGGAAACTGGCCTTGCGGCCGCTGTCACAGGCTGACGTCATAAGCGCCGCCGCGCGGGCTGCCGGGCTTTCTGCGGATGACCCCGCGCTGATCGAGGCGGTTGCCGCTGCCGAGGGCAGCGTGGCGCGGGCGCTGACGCTATTGGGCGGCGATAATCTGAAGCTCCAGCAGCGGACGGCAGCGCTGCTTGCGACCTTGCCCAGGGTCGATCCGCGCGAGCTGCATGTGCTCGGCGATTCGCTTGGCCTCAGCGACCGGGTGGCGCTTGCGACCTTCGTCGACAGCGTCGAGACGTGGGTCGCAGAGCACCTGCGCGCGCCGGATCTCGATGCCAATGCGAGCCTACCCCGCCTTGCACGGCTGGCGGAGGTGTGGGAAAAGATCGCCCGCGCCGCGCGCGACACCCAGGACTATAATCTGGAACGAAAACCCTTCGTTTTCTCGGTGTTCGGCATGCTTGCGGAAGCAGTGCGGTAGGGATTTTCGATTTCCGCAGCGATTGATCCCGACAATCAGGTTTGAGCTCAGGACAAGGATAGAGCGGTGGCGACGCGTACGAAGACAATTGCCAAGAACAAGGCCACAAAGAAGGCGGGCAAGAAGCGAGCACGCAAATCCGCCACTGCCGCGGCGAAGAAGCGCGCCAAGGCCAAGCGCAGCGTGAAGAAGGCCAAGCGCAGCGTAAAAAAGGCCACGCGCAGCGTGAAAAAGGCGAAGCGTGTGGCCGGCAAGGCCAAGGTGTCCAAGAAGGCGTCGACCGCAAAAAGGGGCGCCAAGAAGGAGGCGAAGAAAGCCGCCAAGCCTGTAGCAACTACATCTGCGCCAACCACGTCTGCACCAGCACCGAAGGCGAAGACTACCAAGCCTGTGGCCGCCAAAGTCGCGGCTTCAGAGGCCAACGCGCCGAGAGCACCGCGCAGGACCGCTGCGAAACCTGCGTCTGTCGCAGCCGCACGGGCGCCCGCGCTGCCTTCGCGCGGCAACCGCTTCTACATCACGACCGCGATCGCTTATCCCAATGGCACGCCGCATATCGGCCACGCCTATGAGGCGATCGCGACCGACGCGCTGGCGCGCTTCCAGCGGCTCGACGGCAAGGACGTCTTCTTCCTGACCGGCACCGACGAGCACGGGCTCAAGATGGTTCAGACTGCTGAGGCAGAAGGGTTGCCAACGGCCGATCTCGCGACCCGCAACGCTGGCCGTTTCCGCGCGATGGACGAGCGCCTCAACGTCTCCTTCAACCGCTTCATCCGTACCACGGAGGAGCAGCACCATCGCGCGACCCAGGAGATCTGGCGGCGCATGGAGAAGAACGGCGACATCTATCTCGATAGCTATTCCGGCTGGTACTCGGTGCGCGACGAAGCCTACTACGCCGAGGAGGAGACCACGCTCGGCGAGAACGGCGTGCGTCTCGGCCCTCAGGGCACGCCGGTAGAATGGGTGGAGGAGGAGACGTACTTCTTCCGCCTCTCGGCCTACCAGGACAAGCTGCTCGCGCTTTATGAATCGCAGCCGGATTTCATCGGCCCCGATGCGCGCAAGAACGAGGTGGTGAGCTTTGTGAAAAGCGGCCTGCGCGATCTCTCGATCTCGCGCACCACGTTCGACTGGGGCGTCAAGGTGCCGGAGGCGCCCGAGCATGTGATGTATGTATGGGTCGACGCGCTCACCAATTACATCACCGGCGTCGGCTTTCCGGACGAAAGCGATCCGAACTGGCCCTATTGGCCGGCCGATCTGCACATCATCGGCAAGGACATCATCCGCTTTCACGCTGTGTACTGGCCAGCCTTCCTGATGTCGGCTGGCATCCCCGTGCAGAAGCGGGTCTATGCCCACGGCTTCCTGTTCAATAGGGGCGAGAAGATGTCGAAGTCGGTCGGCAATGTCGTCGACCCCTTCAACCTCGCCGACCAGTATGGCGTCGACCAGATCCGCTATTTCTTCCTGCGTGAGGTGCCGTTCGGCCAGGACGGCAATTACAGCCACGAGGCCATTGTCGCGCGCATCAATGCCGATCTTGCCAACGGTCTCGGCAATCTCGCGCAGCGCTCGCTGTCGATGATCGCAAAGCAGCTCGGTGGTGTGCTGCCCGAACCCGGTCCCTTCAGCGAGAGCGACAAGGCGATGCTGGCGGAGGCGGACGCGATGATCGGCGCAGCGCGCAATGCGATCGCGACGCAGCAGATCCATCAATGGCTCAATACCGTGTGGAGCGTGATCGCCGAAGGCGACCGCTATTTCGCGGGCGAGGCGCCATGGGCGCTGGCCAAGACCGATCCCGCACGCCAGAAGACGGTGCTCTACGTGACCGCGGAAGTGGTCCGGCAGATCGCGATCCTGACCCTGCCGGTGATGCCGGCGGCTTCGGCGAAGCTGCTCGACAGCCTCGGCATCCCCGAAAGCGAGCGCAACTTTGCTGCTCTTGGCGGGGCGATGCGGATCGCACCGGGGACGGTGTTGCCGGCGCCCCAGGCCGTGTTCCCGCGTTACATCGAGCCGACCGCCGCCTGAAAGCGCTGACCCATGCTCATCGACAGCCATTGCCATCTGGATTTTCCGGACTTTGCCGGCGATCTCGACGGCATTGTCGCGCGTGCCGCTTCCGCCGGCATCGGCCGTATGGTCACGATCTCGACCCGGGTGCGGCGGCTCGGCGAGTTGATCGCCATCGTCGAGCGCTTTCCCAATGTCTACTGCTCCGTCGGCACCCATCCGCATCACGCCGACGAAGAGGACGGCATCTCGCCGGATGAGCTCGTCGCGCTGAGCAAGCATCCCAAGGTGGTTGCACTGGGCGAGGCGGGGCTCGACTATTTCTACGACAACGGCTCGCCCGAAGCGCAGGCGCGCGGCTTCCGCGCCCATATCGCGGCTGCCCGAGAAACCGGCCTGCCGCTCGTCATTCACACCCGTGAGGCGGATGATGATTGCCGCCGCATCCTGGAAGAGGAGGTGGCGAAAGGGCCGTTCCGCGCGGTGCTGCACTGCTACACCGGCGGACGCGAGCTTGGGATGCGGGCGATCGAGCTCGGCCTTTCGATTTCCTTCACGGGCATCCTGACCTTCAAGAAGTCGGAAGCCTTGCGCGCGCTCGCCGCCGAGCTGCCGGCCGATCGCATCATGGTCGAGACGGATTCGCCCTATCTCGCGCCCGGCAAATTCCGCGGCAAGCGCAACGAGCCGGCCTATGTCGTGGAGGTCGCCAAGGTGCTGGCGGAAACGCGCGGCGTTTCGATGGAGGAGATCTCGCGGCAAACGAGCGAAAACTTCTTTCGCCTGTTCTCCAAAGTGCCCGCACCGCAAGCCGCATGACGCTGACCCTCACCATTCTCGGCTGCGGCTCCTCGGCGGGCGTGCCGCGGCCTGCGCTCGGCTGGGGCAAATGCGATCCAAGCAATCCGAAGAACCGCCGCCGCCGCTGCTCGCTCATGGTCGAGCGCGTTTCGAACCCCGGAACCACGCGCGTCGTGATCGACACTTCGCCCGACCTGCGCGAGCAGTTGATCGATGCGCATGTCGATCATATCGATGCGGTGTTCCTGACCCACGAGCATGCCGACCAGACCCACGGCATCGACGATCTTCGCTCGGTGGTGCTGCACCAGCGCCGGCGCATCCCGACCTATTTCAACATGTCGACCGCCAAGGACATGATGGCGCGGTTCTCCTACTGCTTTATCTCGCCTGAGGGCAGCGACTATCCGCCGATCCTGGAGCGCCATGGAATCGAGAGCGGCGAGACCCGCAGCATCGGTGGCAAGGGTGGGGAGGTGAAGCTCACCGCCTTCAACGTACAGCACGGCAACATCCCGGCACTCGGCTACCGTATCGGTGACGCTGCCTATTCGCCCGACCTCAGCGACATCCCCGCCGCGAGCTGGCCGCTTCTCGAAAATCTCGATCTCTGGATCGTCGACGGCCTGCGCTATGCGCCCCATCCCAGCCATTTCAGCGTCGACGACGCGCTGTCCTGGATCGAGCGCTTCAAGCCGCGCCGCGCCGTGATCACCAACATGCATTCCGACCTCGACTACGAGGTGCTGCGGCACAAACTGCCGGAGAATGTGGTGCCCGCTTATGACGGGATGCGGATAGAGCTCGGATAGGAGGTCATTCCGGGGCGATGCAAAGCATCGAACTCCCGTGTGCTCTTGCACACCTGAGAATCTCGAGATTTCGGGTTCGGTCCCACGACCGCCCCGGAATGACTCTGCGCAAATTCACGCCGAGATCGCCTTCGCCGACTCCATCTGGTTGCGCAGCAGGAATTTCTGGATCTTGCCCGTCGAGGTCTTGGGGATCGGCCCGAATACCACGACCTTCGGGGCCTTGAAGCCCGACATGTGGCTGCGGCAGTAGGCGATGATCTCTGCTTCGGTGGCCTTGGCGCCGTCCTTCAATTCGATGAAGGCGCAGGGCACCTCACCCCATTTCGGATCGGGCTTTGCAACGACCGCGGCGAACAGCACCGCCGGGTGCTTGTAGAGGACATCCTCGACCTCGACGGAGGAGACGTTCTCGCCGCCGGAGATGATGATGTCCTTGGAGCGGTCCTTGATGATGACATAGCCATGCTCGTCAAGCACGCCGAGATCGCCGGTGTGAAACCAGCCGCCGGCAAAGGCTTCCTGCGTGGCCTTCTCGTTCTTGAGGTAGCCCTTCATGACGATATTGCCGCGGAACATCACTTCGCCGATGGTCTCGCCATCGCGCGGCACCTCCTTCATGGTGTTGGGATCGAGCACCGTGACGGCTTCCTCAAGCGGGTAGGGCACGCCCTGCCGCCGCTTCATTTGCGCGCGCTCGGCGGCACCGAGCTCGTCCCAGCCCGGCTGCTCGGCGCAGACCGAGGCCGGACCATACACTTCCGTAAGCCCATAGACGTGAGTGAGCTCGATGCCAATGCTCTCGGCGCCTTCCAGCACCGCGACGGGTGGCGCTGCGCCGGCAATCAGCCCGACCACGCGCCGCGCAGCCGTGCCCTTCGACGTTTCCTTGGACGTCTCCTTGGGCGCGTCGGGGGCGTTGATCAGCGTGTTGTAGACGATCGGCGCGCCACACATGTGAGTGACGTCGTGTTCCTTGATCAGCGCGAAGATTTTTGTGGGGTCGACCTTGCGCAGGCAGACGTTGACCCCGGCGGCGGCCGCGATGGTCCAGGGGAAGCACCAGCCGTTGCAGTGAAACATTGGCAAGGTCCAGAGATAGACCGGATGCTGGCCGAGCTGGCCTGCGAGAATGTTGCTGATGCCGTTCAGATAGGCGCCGCGATGATGGGTGACGACGCCCTTGGGATTGCCCGTGGTGCCCGATGTATAGCTCAGCGAGATCGCGTCCCATTCGTCGTCGGGATAGCGCGGGGCAAAGTGGGGATCGCCTAGCGCCAGCGCCGTCTCATATTCGATCTCGCCGATGCGGCCTCCGCCGGTGTAAGCCACGTCATCGACATCGATCACGAATGGCTTGGGCCCGCTCATCAGCTTGAGCGCATCAGATATCACGCCTGAAAATTCCGGATCGACCAGGATGATTTTTGCCCCGCCATGGTCGAGCTGGAACGCGATCGAGGACGCATCGAGGCGGATGTTGAGCGCGTTCAGGACCGCGCCCAGCATCGGCACGGCGAAATGCACCTCGTTCATCGCGGGAATGTTGGGCAGCATCGCTGCGACGGTGTCGCCGACGCCGATACCTCGGCTCGCGAGATAAGAGGCAAAGCGCTGGCAGCGCGCATAGGTCTCGCTCCAGGTGAAGCGGCGGCCTTCGTAGACGGCGCTCAAGTGGTTCGGGTAGACGGCGGCGCTGCGCGCAAGGAAGCTGAGCGGTGTCAGCGGCACATAGTTGGCCGCGTTCTTGTCCAGGCCGATATTGTACTGGTTCTCTCGTTCGTTCATCGGCCACCTCCCGTTTTTCAACTAGCTACAAGAACCCGATCGAGATCCACGGAACTGCTGCAACAACAATCAATCCGAGCAGAAGCGCCAGCATATAGCCCCATATAGGCCGGACGCCTTGCGCCGGGTCAACCCGCCCGATTGCACAGGCCGCATAATAGCCGACGCCGAAGGGCGGGGCGAACAATCCGATGCCCATGGCCAAAATGATGATCATGGCATAGTGGACCTCGTGCACGCCGACGGCGCGGGCGATGGGAAACAACAGCGGACCGAACAGCACGATCGCCGGGATGCCCTCCAGCACGCTGCCGAGGATGGTGAAGGCGACGATCGAGACCGCGATGAAGCTGGCGGCACCTCCCGGCAGCCCGGTCATGGCGGCGGCGAGCGCCCTGGAAAACCCCGATTGCGTCAGCCCCCAGGCCATGCCGGTGGCTGAACCGATAATCAGGAGAATGGCCCCGGAGAGCGAGGCGGTCTCGATCAGCATGGGCAACAGCCGCCGCCAGTCGAAACGGCGGTAGACCAGAAGACCCACGACGAAACCGTAGACGATGCCGATGGTAGAAACCTCGGTCGCAGTGGCCACGCCCTCGACGACTGCAGCGCGGATCACAAAGGGCAGGGCCAGCGCGGGCAGGGCGACGATGAAAGCCTTGCCCGCCTCGCCGAGGCTCGCCCGGCGCACATGGCTCAAATCTTCTTTCCGGTAGCGCCACCACACCAAGGTCGACAGCGTGATCGCGAGCACCACGCCGGGCAAAAGCCCACCGGTAAACAACGCCGAGATCGACACGCCCGTGACCGAGCCGATGGTGATCAGGACGAGGCTCGGCGGAATGGTCTCGGTCTGCGCTCCGGTCGCTGCAAGCAGCGCCACGAGATCGCCGGGGCGGGCGCCGCGCGCCTTCATCTCCGGAAACAGGACCGGCGCCACGGCCGCCATGTCGGCCGCCTTGGCGCCCGAAATCCCCGAAACCAGGTACATCGCGCCCACCAGCACATAATGCAGGCCGCCGCGGACATGGCCGAGCAGGCTCGCCAGGAACGCGACCATCGCCCGCGCCATCCCGGTCATCTCGATCAAGAGCCCTAAGAACACGAACAGCGGCACCGAAAGCAGGATCAGGTGGCTCATGCCCTCGTCCATCCGCCCGACCAGCACCATCAGCGGCGTGTGCGTGGTCAGTGCGAGATAGCCGAAGATGGCAAGCCCAAACCCAAAGGCAATGGGCACGCCTGCGAAGACGCAGAAGCCGGCGACGCCGACAAAGAAGATCACGAGGTTGAGGTTGCCGAGCGGCCTGAACCAGGGCTGCGCCAGCCAGAACAGGCCGATCAGCACGGCGACAGATATCACAGCTGCCGCGAGCAGCTTGAAGTCGCTGACCCGCGCCAGCCGCAGCAGCGCAAACAGCGCCATCAGGCAGGTGCCGACCGGCAGCGCCGCGGCGCGCCAGATGTTCTGGATCTGCAGCGCCGGCGTCGTGATGAAGCTTTCTTCATAGGCATATTGATAGGCCGGCCAGGCGATCATGAGCAGGAAGGCCAGCGCGGCGCAGGTCGCGACCACATCGAGATAGGTCCGCAAGCGCGGGCCTGCACTTGCCACCACGGCGGTCATCCGCATGTGCTCGGAGCGGCGGAACGCAACCGCCGCACCCAGCATGGCCAGCCACAGGAACAGGATCGAGGCCAGTTCGTCCGACCAGATCAGCGGCTGACGCAGCCCGTAACGCGCCACCACGCCGGCAAACAGGATCACGATCTCGGCCATGACCAGAAGCGCCGCCGGAATCTCCACCATCAGACCCAGCACATGATCGATCGAGGCGATCAGGGAAGGGCGGCGAGGGGATTTCAGGACCACCTCGCCTACAGTAACTTCTGTGATTTCGGTGTGGGCCATGACAGACGCGCCTTGGCTTGGGATTGTTCGGCCTTGACCTGCTAAGCCTTATGACAGCTTGCCGACCGCCTTTTCCAGCAGATCCCAGGCCTGCTCGCCATATTTGCCTTTCCACTCGGCATAGAAGCCGGCGGATTTCAGCTTGTCGCGGAACGGCGCAGTGGTCGGTTGATTGAACACCAGGCCCTTGGCCGCGAGATCCTGCTGCAGACCGGCATTGAGCTTTGCCACGTCGGCGCGCTCGTTAACGGCAGCTGCGTTGATGTGTTTTGCCACGATGGCCTGCACGTCGGCCGGCACAGCCTGCCAGGCCCGGCGGTTGGCCAGGAACCAGAAGCCGTCCCACATGTGGTTGGTCAGCGAGCAGTACTTTTGCACCTCGTACAGCTTGGCGGTCGAGATGATCGCCAGCGGATTTTCCTGGCCCTCGACAACCTTGGTCTGCAGCGCGGAATAGACCTCGCTGAAATTGATCGAGGCGGGCGCTGCATCGAAGGCCTTGAACATCGACGTCCAGAGTGGCGAGACGGGCACGCGGATCTTGAAGCCCTTGAAATCATCAGGGCCATTGATCGGTCTGGTCGACGATGTGGTCTGGCGGAAGCCGTTGTCCCAGATCTTGTCCATGACCTCGAGGCCGGCCTTCTTGATCTCGCCGCGAACATAAGCGCCGAGATCGCCGTCCATGGCCTTCCAGACCGTGTCATAGTCAGGGAACGCAAAGCCGACGCCGTTGATCGAGGCTGCCGGCACCAGGGTCGACAGGATCAGGCCGGACAGTGTGAAGAACTCCACGCCGCCGGAGCGGATCTGGCTCAGCATGTCCGTATCCGAGCCAAGCTGGTTGTTGGGGAAAATCTGGAGATCAAAGCGGCCGTCGGTCTCGGCCTTGATTGCGGCCGCCATTTCCTTGGCGCGCGCGTTCATAGGATGGGAGTCCGGGAGGTTGTTGGCGTATTTGTACGAGAACTCGGCCGACTGAGCGCGCGTCACCTTGGGGGCCGACAGGCCACCCAGCACTGCCGATGCGGCCGTAGCCTTCAGCAGTGCACGACGTGAAAAACTCATCGATCTCTCCCTTTTAACTTCGTGTTGTGAGCCGCCATCAGTCGACACAGCAGGCGATGTGCGCTTATTGCAGCGTGCGCGGCCGGCAGCAATATCGGCTTTCAGCCAACGCGCAGATCCGCACTGAGCATGCAGGCTGAAGCCGCGGGAAATGGCGTCAGAGCTGATGCTTCGCAGCAGGATTTTGAGCTAAATATCTGATTCAATTGAATATAAATATATTCCATAATATACCTTATGCGAATCGGACGTGTAGGCGCAATATAGTCATGTCACCCCTTGTAGCGCTCACCGCATTCGGTCGAACGCCGATGTGAGCGCCAAGTTTGGCTTCTCCTTCCTGCTTCAGGCAATATGCTCGGCTACCCAAAGGGTGTGAGCTGCCGGGCCCGCCCCGGATCCGCGAGCAGCGCTGCGACCGCCTTGCCATCGCTACTATTTGCAAACTAGCTACCGCAGAGGGACGCTACTCACTTCGGACATGTTGTTGTGATGAAAAAATTGGGTCTTACCGTTGTCCCACTCGATCTGCACGCCCGACCAATCGGTAGCGACGACCGTGCCCTGATCCGTCGCGCTGTCGCGCCAAGCCACGCGGTGGCCGACTTTCAGTTGTTTGGATTGGTCGGGTGTCATGACCGGATACTACCTCGTGAAGGCCGGTGTCAGTTCCGCCGCGAACAACACTTTTTGTGATTGATCGCGATGTTCCGGGCACTCTCTCGTGAGCATTTCGCGACGAATTTGGCAGGCCCCCTGGCGGGCAGCATAGTCGGCCGCATGGAAAAGGGTCCTCGACCAGCTACTGTGGACATCCGCCGCACCACGGGTCGCTGCCATTTTGTGTGTTTCGGCATGGAATAAGGACCCCGTTTTCGGGGTGATCGGCATCCAATTGGATCCAATGCCGATTGACAGTGGCCTTACTTCGAGGCGCGGGCGATCTTATGCTCTAAGTGGCGCGTCTCATGATCACGGCGGAGCTGGCTCAGGGACGTCTCATTCAGCTTGAGCAGAACCTCGCTCAGCTTCTCCGTTTCAGGATAGCCAGCTGCGAAACTCTGCCCGTAAATCTTACGCAACGTACGGATGAGGGTGTTTCCGTGTTTTGCGCTGATTTCGCCGTCGGTGTTGCGGTGGCGACTGTTGGGACCTGCCTTGCTCATGCTGCCCTCCATTGTGCCCGCAGCCGACAGCATCCACCCGCCGCGATCAAATGGCAATCAAGGCGTGCTCGCGAAATTGCCCTTTGCACTGCACAGGTTTTTTCCGGCGTCGGACTGCCGCTGTTACCCGGAGGCTACCGGACGATTTCTAGTAGAGCATCGCGATGGCGATTAGCAGAGTGATCACCACCAGGGCGATCAGATTTCCATCAACGCGGTTCCGATCGATGTGGAGACGCATGGGCGGACTCCTTTCTGCGGACGCAAAGAATAATCCTTTGCTGACGCCAATCCAACAGCGCGACCACATCTGCAAAGCACTGCAGCACGGTTAGGTGCGCTGCAGCTGGCGATTGTGCGTGGTCGACTGGGGAGATCCCCCCGCCCCGGCTCGACGCGGAAAAACCCGCCTGCAGGCTGAGCGCGGGGCCGAAGCTCCGAATCACGTTCCTGTGTCGGCGTAACGCCCAGTCCGGTGGGTCCGTAAACAATTCTGGGTTCGCCAGCGCCCGACTCTGCGAGCCCCAGTGGCCCCGCCGTCTCTCCCCCACCCATAGACGGCGGGGCCCTCTTGGTCATCTTTACCGCCTCAGCCTCCTGGCGTGTGTCGCCAGCGCTGCTCACTTGGGCGTTGAGTCCGATACCGAACAGACAACGCTTCCCCAAATCTGTTGTGTTCTGCAGGGCGAAGTGCAGTGGGGATAAAAAATGCAAGACCTTGAGAAGATGGCTGCCAAGCTCTTGGAAACGGCTCGCAAGCTCCCGCCCGGAGCAGGTAGGGCCATGAACGTCGAGAACGATACGGAAGTCTTTTATGAGGTTCGTGTTGAGCCTCTGACGGGTGAGCACATCTACACTGATCGAACGGGTACGCGCGCAGCGATCCACAAAAGCGGCAGGAAGCTTGATCCGATGTCGCGATACTTCTGCCCTCACCAGTGGCTGGATGCTGACGGCTTCGTGAGCCAGGAATTAGCAGACCAATATCCCCATCCAGATCGGTCAAAGTAAGAGCGCGGGACCGAAGCCCCGCGCCCTAGGCTAGCGGTCCTGCTCCTCATAGGCGTCAGCCAATCCAAACAACATCGCAGCAAGGCCCCGCTTGCGTGCAGCGGTCGCCATTGTCTGGTCCCCCTCTTGGTCGCTTGCACGCCTGCGGCCGGACTCCAACTCGATCGCGTCTGCAATGTATTGCGCGGCCTGACGCCGATAGTCGTCAATCAGTTCCTGGAACATCGGCAAGCCCTAGTTCAATGCCAGCGCCTCATTTGATCGCCATCGAGGCGGTAACAAGGCGGCGGCCGTTTGCGGTGTCCACCACGGAACTGATCAAGTAAAAACCCCGGCGCTCTCACGTCGGCGGGGCAACAGGCGTCAAGTCTTCGTTCGGTAGGCTTATGTTACCGCTGATCCTTGAAGCCTGACTGGCAGGCTTTCCTTGGTCCGCCGCGAGCGTTTTCATCAAGGGTCCATGGCGGCTCCCGGTGATATCCCCGAGAGTGCGATAAGGGCCGCTGAGCCGGAACAGAAAGAGGACGAATAAAAGCCCGCCGCTGTGGCCGCCGTGCACTGGCCGGAATCCACCCATAGACACAGGATGATGGGGCTGGCCGGGGGAAGAGATATGGAGGGTCGCCAATGTCGAGTGGCAGATCAAGACTACGCGTGGCGGTGCGGGCGTTGGTGAAGGCTCGCGCGCGGGCTCGGCGTCGTATGCGTCGGCGCACCTTGCCCGCGCCTCCGCCTCGATAGGAAAAGCTCACCACGAGGGCTGAGCTCTCATCGGCCGTCAGACTCGTGATCACGCTGGTCCGTACCAAGATCAAATATTCCGGGCTGCGCAGGATTTGTCTTGCGGACATCAGGCAATGGCCTGGCTGCGAAACGGTTGCTGGCCTTCAGCTGGTCAGAAATGCCTCGCCGTCTGGCTTTTCGCTTACCATCACGCTTTATGGTCTGGCGGATAAGAAGACGGCCGATCGCGCCAAGGGATTCGTCGAGCGGGTCAACCGAAGGCAGTATCAGTTGGTCGAATAGGATAGGAGCCCGCCGACGACGTGACCGGCGGAAAAAGCCCGCCATTCGCGGCGGACTCTTGCCTCCCATTCAGCTAAGAGAAATTACCGTTCCAATAAAAAAAGCCCGCCTCGAGGGCGGGCGAACTGCCCCGTTAGGATGGCGATCCCGACAGCCACTTCGTCAGATCCTCACCTTCGAACCATCTCCGGGGTGATACTCCGACGGCCGTTCGGGCGACCACCCTACCCCTGCGACGACGCAAATTCCGTGCAATTCTCTTCGCGTCTTCTTCATTGCGGCAATCGATGGACATGGGGCCGTATTTCGACAACCCAGCCCTTGGGCAGGTTGGCAATTTCAACCGGCGAAGTCGAAAATCCCCTCATCGCGGGGCCCCCTCTCCGCCACTGCATGTTGGCTGCATTCCTGCAATTTCGCAAGAACCGGTAATGCCCCTTCGCTGACTGCAAAAATGTCAGGCCGATGGCACGAGATCACTGCTTCAAACCTCTCGATCCGGCCGTCGGATGAAAGGGTCTGCATCGATCCTCACCTGATGTTCGCGCCACTGCCCGTGCAGATGGCCGACCAACAGAGCGGCGACGAACCAGAGCCGATGCACCTGCCGAGATCTGCAACAAGCGCAGCAGCACGCTCAATCGTTTCGACAGTCCAACTCTCCGCAAGGTCGGTGGTCATGTCGAGCGGCCGGGAGCCGCTGACCATCACCAGAGCCGGCCGACAAGCCCAAGCTGTGCGGCTTCCCTCCCGGCCCGATAGGCGGAATCATGGGGCATGCCCACAGTCCGCTGATCAAGCACGAGATCATCCGGAAGTGCGGCAGCTTTGAAGTCCGTCGAGAAAAAGTGTCTCCGGCGAAGCGATTGTGATTGGTAGCGGGCCGTCGACCTCGATATGCGGACGGTGTGCACTACGTCCATGTCAACAGCAATGTGGGAGTAAACGATGTCCGAGCTTGCTTTGTATGTTCCCCTTGAGGCCAAGCCTGGCAAAGAAAAGGAAGTTGCGGAATTCCTGAAATCCGCATTGCCTTTGGTAGATGCTGAACCTGGTACGATCAGCTGGTTTGCCATTCAGAACGGCCCGTCGTCCTTTGCGATTTTCGACACTTTCAGTGACGAGGCGGGTCGCAATGCGCATCTCAACGGCAAGGTCGCCGCGGCACTGATGGCAAAAGCCGGCGAACTGCTGGCCAAACCGCCATCGATTCACAAGATCGATATTTTGGCGCGAAAGCTCCCGAAGTAACTCCCTGCGCAACCGCGACCAGATTTCCGAAAGCCGCCTCTTAACCGGGGCGGTTTTTGTTATGGGGGTGTCCTATCAACGCTGTTGTCTTAGCTGTCGTGCAGAAGAATTTCCAGCGCCGGAGGCCAAGGACCGCCGGGCCATACCAGCGCTTTGCGTAGTCACCGCGGTCTTTTGTGCTAGTTTGGGATCGAGAGACCCGCAGACCTGCCAGCCGGACTATCGGAGGAGCGGGCTTGGGAGATCACGGAGCACTGGAGCTAGCCCGCGGAGGGCAGCAGCCGATTGCCGCTGCACCGTGGCCGCGCCCATGCGGTATTCTGCAGTGCGGGTAGTCAGACAGCGGGCATTGGAAACGACGCTCTACGCAGCTTCCGCTGGCGGCAACGCATCTACTGCCGCAAGCAGCCAATGTAGAAAAGCTTTCTCAAGACGGCAGCCCCACCCAAAACCGGGTCCGGCGCGCTTTCCTGCGGCACTGGCGGCTGCTATGCTCGCCTACGTTGTAGAGTGGAGGCGCGTGAGATGCCTACAATAGAAGGCTACAAATTCATTTTCGTAGCGGAAAACGGGCGCGCCATGGTGTACATCACCACCGAACCGACCGAAGAGAAGGCCAGGGCCTACTTCAAAGCGAAATTTGGGAACGCGCAAGTCCTCTCATGGCGTCCGTTGGGCGCAGGCGCTCTAAGAAACGAAGGCATCGGCGCTGATGGTTCGAAAGAATATTAGAGAGCATATGACGGGCAACGAACCACCTGCGGGACGCTCTGCGCGTCCTTTCGTGCGGTCTCGACGGTTCTAAGCCGCTAGGGAAAAGAACCGGACGCAGGATACGCAGTTGTCAGGAGGCACCCAGACGGGCTCGCGAACCATCTCTGCCTCTGCAAACACAAGGCAAGTCTGACACTTGAACAAGTGCAAATCGACTACCGGGACAAATTTGACGAGCTCCGACCGATACAACTGCATCTCGATGCCGCAGTGTGGGCAGGTTGGCGGTTCAACATCTTCCAGCAAGCGCTTAAGTCGATCCATCACGATACCTCCCCAGGTTAGTGATGAAAGCCCCGTGCCCCAGAAAGCCTCCCTTTAGTCGTCGAGCCGATATGCCATCTGGTGCCCCGTTCAAGGCTTTTTGTAGGCACGCAGCCTTTCGCGGATCGCGGCCTGCGTGCCAGCGGGAGCCTGCAGCAGCCCGTGGCGGCTTGCATGCTGGTCCAAGACTGGCCCGCGGTAATCCGCGGCTGATGCCGTCATTGCGCTCTACGTCCTTGGCGCGACACTTGTAGAGGCCCGCTGCACGATCCCCTGCGCCTCTCTTTTATGATAGATATACGAGCAGGTGGCCACCGATGAGAGGGAGTTCCGCCCATGCCGGTGATGAGATCGCCTGACGTTGCTATGGCCGTTTTGCTGCTTTTCGCATCCCCGGCCCTTGCCGGTCCATGCGAGAACTCAATCGACGAGCTCCAGGCCAGGGTTGACGCCGCGATCGAAAAGCAGGCGGCCGCCGGCCCGTCGAAGCCCGAAAGCCTCAATGCAACTCGCAACTATCAACCCACACCGCAATCGATAGCGGAGAGCGAAGGAGCGGCGGGCAAAAGATTCAAAGAGGTGCTGGAACTTCTCAAACTAGCCCGCGCCGCCGACCGTGATGGCAATCTAGACCGCTGCAATGCCGAACTTGATAAAGCTAGGGCTATACTCGACGCGCACTGATTGCCGCCTGATGTCCTTGATCAACATCGGCTTGCGGTCGACCAGCTTGTAGGCCCCTCCCATCAATGCGTACAGCCCACTAAAGCCCTGCCGCCTCCCCTGGGGAAACATACGGGAGACTACGATGAAGAACCTAATGGCTGCCGCAGCATTTGCGGCCTTTACCTTGTCGCCCGCTTCCGCAAAGATGATGGCGTGCACAGGCGATAATTTCGCTAAGATGATCGACCGAATGGCCACTATGCCTTACGGTCCCAAAAGAATGGCCATGACGCGGGAGATGGCAGGGGTCAATGCTGACCTGAGCAACGGCGATCTGCGCGGGGCTTGCAAACACTACGCCATCGCCCAGAGAGTTCAAAACGACGAGCGTGATCCCTTTAAGAACTTGCTTTTTGAGTGACGGGGCAGACCGGGTATCTTCAATAGCGGACATTCGTGAAGGCGGCGAAAGGCTCTAAGAAAATCTCCCGTTGCGGGCGGCGCAAACGGGAGACAAAGTAGGACGCTGCTCTGGTCCTACCTTCCTGCCAGAGCATCCGCTCTACACGGGCCAGTGCCGCCACGAGCACGCTGCATTCCGCGCGCCGATCCCCAGATCATCCACAACATTCAGAGCAAGCACACGCACGTTGAGCTGTCGCCTATGGCAAGATGCAAACTCTGGCTTGGGGGCTGCTCATGAGTGACTGGCAAGTGAGTGACTGGCAAGCGGAATTGGATGCGAATGCGACATACGCAGCACAGAAAATGCCAATGAGCGAGGCACAACCCCATCGGTGGCTTCAGGGGAACGCCACCGGCTGTTATCGTATACGCCGTTTTCGGAATTCGTTGGGAAGGATCGGTTCATATGTCGTCGTGGCGTGTTGTAACGACGGGCTTGGCGCTAGTCCTGTGCGCAATTCTTGCCTTGCCCGATCCCGGCTACGGCCGATCCCGTGCCCGCACCGGTTCACAATCACGGGGAGGCTCGCACCTTTATGTGTTGCTCGGTCTGGGCAATAATTCGCCGGGGCTCAGCGAATTCGGCAGCAGGATGGCACAGCGTGGCATTCCGACGACGGTCCGAAATTATGGCGACTGGCCGGCGCTCGCGCAGGAGGCGATCCAGCAATACAAAGACGGCCGGCTTCGTTCGATCATGATCGTCGGTCACTCGCTCGGTGGCGGTGCCGCTGTCGAGATGGCGGCGGAACTCGGCCAAGCGGGTGTTCCGGTCCAACTGGTGGTGACGCTCGATCCGGTAGGCGGGTCGCAAGTTTCCTCTAACGTCCGCCGGTCGGTGAATTTTCGCCCCACAGGCGGCGAAGATCATTTCTCGGTCATCGCAGCGCACGAAATGGACTTGAGCAACTATGTGTTGGGGTCCCGTGGTGCTCGTGCTGTGATGCGAAGAAGTGGCGCTGCGCCGTAGCTCGCTCGGCCTTTCCAATAAAGGCTTTGTTCCGACGCCGTTAGGGCCGCCGGTTGATGGCTGCCATGATCCGGGGTAGCAGGGTGGCAGCAATCATCGCGTGGCCTTCGCCC
>Ga0307474_10000242_pt1 | contig 40221 bp, 54 predicted proteins | sample atmos_gasesECM1C_2_FD_203312 | JGI IMG/M metagenome (GOLD analysis project Ga0307474, IMG submission 203312) | Hardwood forest soil microbial communities from Morgan-Monroe State Forest, Indiana, United States - atmos_gasesECM1C_05 | ecosystem: Environmental > Terrestrial > Soil > Temperate... | reverse complement strand
ACCGAGAGCTGGCCGTTCGGCTGGGTGCTCGGGCACACGCAAGGGATCGCGATGCAGTTTCAGGCGACGACGCCGCTGCCGCCATTGCCGGTCAACATCACGGTCTCGTTCCGCCTCTGGCAGCCGATGGGCACCGAGGAGTTCGTCGATATGACATCGATGCAGGCGTTCAACGCGCTCGCCAACATGGGAGTCGACGTCAGCGCCTACATGAACGCTCCGGTCGGGCGCTAAAGCGCGACGCCTATGAATGCCAATGCCGTTATCGCCATCGCCGCGGGACTAGGTCTCGCGGTGGCGGGTACGGCAGTCTACCTCTACGAGGCCGGACAGCCGATTTCCATCACGCTTGCGCCGTCGACGGCGAATAACCACATCACGACATCCAGTCTTCCTCGGAAGGTTGGACAGAAAGTCACACTGAATCTTCCTCCCGGAGGGACGTGGGCCGCGGCGGGCTCGACGGGAGCCGGCTTGCCGTTTCAGGTCGGGGGATCCAGTCCAATCACGTACACGATGAACGCCACCGATACGGCGCTCAACCTCACGTGGATGCTCAACGGCGTTCCATACGTCAACATCTTCAATTTTGCCTGAGAGGACCCCTCCATGCGTCGTCGTCGTCGAAACCCCATCACGTCCGAACAGGTCGTCCTCGTTGTCGGGGGAGCCGTCGGGGGCGTGCTCCTCTACAACTGGTACAAGACGCAGCAGGCCGCGCAAGCGAACGCGAACACATTCTCGCTGACAGGCCAAGTTCCGAACACCACCGCTCCGACAACCTCATCGCTGCCGGGCTCTCCGAATACGACGGGCCAGTGAAAACGGAAACGATTCTCTGGTTGGCCGGAGGTGGCGTAGTCGCTGCCGGCGTGACGATCGCGATCGTGGAGTCGCGCAAGGCGGCTGCCGCCGCCGCGGCATCGAGCCCTTCGACGACGCTTCCGGCGCTGCCTGTGTCTCCGACGCAGCAGCCTGCGACGACGGACACCACGCCGACGCCCACGCCGGACACCACGCAGCCGTCGACGGACACCACCGGATCGAACCTCCAGAGTCAGATCGACAGCGGCGCCACGACCGCTACGGATCTCTACAATCAAGGCAGCAGCCTGGTGAATCAGATCACCGGAAGCTAAGGAAAAACACCCATGCGACGTCGACGGAAAAACCCCATCACGGCCGACCAGGTTCTTATGGTCGCGGCGGGAGCCGTGGGCGGCGCCGTGCTCTACCACTACTACACGACGCAGCAGGCGGCCGCGGCCGCGGCCGCCCAGGCGAACTCGGCATATGCCAATCAGAACCCGAACTACACGTCACTTCCTGCCCCGCAGACGTCGGCTCAGTCCGGATCGCAGGGACCCGCCAACGCGACTGGGCCGATCACGGCCGGGCAGTGAGCGCGGGCGGTGGGCGTTCGTCGGTATGAGATTTCCTCGAGCGGCATCGACGAGAGTCTGCAAGGGATCTCGTCGGATCCGTATGGGTCCATCCCGACGAGTTTTGCTCTCCGCGTCCCGCCCGCGCTGAACATCACCGGGGTACCCCAGCCTCGCTACGAGTTTTGTCTCGCCACCCGCATCGTCCAGGGCAAAACCAGGGTTCGCGGCATCCGTCAGCTCCTGACAATCGGCGTCTCGACGTCGATCGGTGGAGTTCTCGACTATCCGGTCCGATGCAACGTCCAGACGCCTTGGTGGAGGTTCGTGGACGGCAACGTGAGCTGGCACCTCGTCAAAGAGCCCGCGACGATCGATTCGACGAAGCTCGTGGCCACCGACTCGGCGAACTGGACGTACGGTCCCACGGGCAAGGGCCCGGCGATGCTCTACCAGTCGTTCACGAACGGCTCGGTCAATCCGAACGGCGCGCCCACGATCTACTTCGAGAACCTCACGGCGTACGTCCCACCGCTTCTTTCTGCGCAACGCCGGCAGCCGATCGCGGGATGCGGCAACCTTCGTTCGATTCTGTTCCCGTGGGATAACCCCACCGCGTGGAACTCGATCGAGGAAGAGGTCGTCGGCAACTGGCGGATTTCGCTGTACGCGAGCGTTCTGCAGAGTAACCCCGTCATCCGTGCCTCGGCGGTGCTGCCGACCATCACGGTCAGCGGATACGATCTCGGGCCGGTGGTTCCGGAGGAAACGTTTCTCGCGGCCTATGCGGGTGGCGAAGGGGAAAGCCCGACGGGCGCACCGATTTACTGGGACATCGGCGGGGCGATCCTGTTCGAAGACGAGGAGCAGTCGTGAGCCTCGCCTCTCTCGCGAGTGACATGCAAACGCAGGCGCAGGCGGTCCTCGACGCATTGAGCGCCGACGACACAGGCGCGCTTCAAACGGCCTATGGTGCGCTCCACGACGACGTCACCGCCGCGCAGCCGCTGATTGCGTCGTCCATTACGACGGGCGGTCTCGCGTCTGCGAATTCGACGATGCAGGATCTGCAGACGCAGCTTCAGACGATCTACGCCGTGGCGTATCCGTTTGGTACGACGGCCACGTCCGACCAGATCGCGTCGGCCGTCACGGCGGCACAAAACGCGAGCCGAGACGCGCTGCAGCTTTCAACGCTCGTCCAATCGAGCGCGCAGAACGTTCTCAATTCAAGTGGAGAGCAGTCGCAGCTCTCCACCCAAGAGCAACAGGCCAACGCCGGGGCCCTCGCTCAAGCGGGGGCCCAGCAAGCCGCTTGGACGCGGTCCCAAGCCGCCGCGGGGCGAGCCGCACAGAACGCGGCGCAAGTCTCCGCGCAACTTCCGCCGGTGACGGCATCGCCGGCGACAGCTTCTGGGTCGACGGGAACCGTGATCGCAGTCGTAGGAGGCGGTCTCGCCCTTGGAGCGCTCGCATGGTGGTTTCTATGAACGCCCATCGATACAGGCGGGTGTCCGCGACCCCTACGTTCGCGAACTTGGGGGACTTCGCGGCGTACCTCTCGTCGCAAGCGCAATCGGTGGTCGGGTTTCTGACGTCAGGTCAGACCAGTAGCGCGCAGAACGCGTACAGCGCGATGAATAGCGCCATGCCGTGGGGCTCCTACCTCACGCAGCTTCTTCCATCGACGGGCGGCAGTCAGGGAAGCGTCATTACGAACGCGCTGTCCGATGTAACTACGCAGCTTCAGGCGATCAACGCGGCCGTATTTGCTCTAGGAACCGTAGACCCATCGACGACATCGGCCGCGCAGGCGGCTGCGCAGCAAATCATCTCGGACGCTTCCACGATCACCCAGCAATACCAAAGCGCCACCGGTACTTCCTCGGGATCCTCGGGATCGAGCACCACATCCGATCCGAGCACCGCAGAATCGAGCCTCGCCAGCATTGTGAGTGACATGCAGTCGCAGGCGCAGGCCATTTCGACGGCTACCGACGTGGCTTCGATGCGCGGAGCCTACACCGCACTGACGACCGATGTTGCGGCTGCGCAACCGCTCGTCGGGCAGTTGCCGTCCGATCAACAGCCGGCATTCTCCGGCATTCTTTCGGACATCGGGCAGCAGGTCACGGCCATCGGATCGGTGGTGTACGGGTCCGGAACGATCGCGTCGGCGCAAGCCGCCGCGAATACCATCGGCATCGATGCTTCGGCCTTGGCGCAGCAAATCGCCGTCATGCAGAACCCTTCGCTGGTTCCGCAGTCGACGGGGTCCCCTTCCTACCTGCCTCAACCATCCCAAGGAACCACCCCCGTGAACACACCCCCGGACGGTACGGTTCCCACGCCTACCCTCAATCTGCCTCCGCCTCCGCTCCCGCCTCCGGCCACGACCGCCAATCCGGGCGGACCTCTGCCTCCCGTCGGCACCTCGCCTTCGAGCACCATGGTGCTTCCGACGCAAACCATCACGGCGCCGGCGCCCACCACGGTGTCGCTTCCTGCCGTGGCGGCCGTCGGGGTCGGGGCCCTTGGCCTCGGCGCACTTCTTGTTTGGATGATGCGCGCGGAGGTTTTGAATCCGGTAGAATCTCGACCGAGGCGCCGAAAACGCCGTTCGAACCCTAGGAGACGACGATGAAAGCCTACCGCATGCTTCCGGCGGCCCGTGTGGGCATGGGCGCGCAGCCGCCGCTGCCCATGATGCGTCGGGTCCTTGCGGGCCCCATGGCTCCATACATGCGCGGCATGGGGGATAGTTCGGGGGTGCTCCAGCTTCCGACGATCACCATCTACGGGAGCGACGTCGACACGAAGCTCCAGGCCATGGTGAGCGACATCGCCACCAACGGATGCTCAGCGACGGTGCCGGTTCCCAGCGTGTCGGCATTCCAAACGGCGTTCAACGCGCAGTCGACTCCGAACGGTGGGACGACTCTGACGGTCGACGGGCTCTACGGCGACAACACGAAGGCGGCAGCTGACTCGGTCAACACGAACGACCAGTTGAACCTCACGATCCCCGCCGGATGCGCCACGGGAGCGTCGTCGTCGGGCTCGAGCTCGTCGGGATCCTCCTCGCCGTCGACTAGCTCATCGAACGTGACCGTCGCCACGGGGAGCCCCTACACCCCGTACCTCGTCGCGGGCGCCATCGTGGCGACGGGCCTTGTCGGCTACGCCGTGTGGCACCACGAGACACACGGTGCGGCCCGTCATCCGGCGCACGCGCACCGCGTCGTGCGACACATGCGATGGCGACGGCGATGAAGGCCTACCGGATGCTTCCGGCTGCACGCGTCGGGGTCGGCGCGCGACCTCCGTTTCCGGTCATGGTACACCGGGGTTTCGGCGACGTGACTGCGGCAGACACGGCGCTGCAGGCGATGGTGACCGACATCGCGCAGAACGGCTGCCAGCAAACCCCGCAGGCCAGCGTGTCGCAGTTTCAGACGGCTTACAACGCCTGGATTACGCCTGGGGGCGGCGTCAATCCCATCAAGGTCGACGGGCTTTACGGATCGAATACGGAATCCGCCGCGAACTTCGTCAACACGACCGACGGCCTGAACCTCACCATCCCCGCGGGATGCGTGGCGCAGGCGCCGACGACAGGCGCAACGACATCGAGCTCCCCTTCCACGAGTTCGTCAAACGTGACCGTCAATGCCGCCAGTCCCTACACGCCCTACATCGTGGCCGGAGCGGTCGTCGCCACGGGGCTCGTGGGCTTCGCCATGTGGCATCACCAGTCCGCGGGTGGAACGCGGAGGGTCGCACGGCGTGCGACGCATTTGCGTCCCATGCGGCACGCCCATCGATGACTGTCATGGATCCCCGTCGGGACGCCACCGATCCGCCGCCTCCGTCTCACGCGGATGATCCAGACGATGAATTCAAGAGCCTCACCCTCAAAGAGGCCATGTGGCGGGTAGACACCCGATCGCTCGAGGTGATGTCCGCGCTGGGGCGCCTGACCGGAGAGGTGGGTACCTTCTCCAAGAAGATGGGAGACTCCGACCGACGGTTCGAGCGGCTTGAAACCAAGATCGACAAAATCGAGCGCAACGAAGAAAAGCGTCACCGACGGGATGTTCTTCTCGCGGCCGACATTCGCTCGATCAAGGACGCGCTCGCCCGCGACGGGCGCAAGGTCGCTCCGAATCTCGAGGTCGGAACGAAGGACTTCACCGACGACGTGGAGGATTCGCGACGGTTCGTTTTGGCCCTCAAGGCGGAGCGCAAGACCCGCAATCGCATCATCCTGGCCGCCATCATCGGCGCCGCCACGGCTCTTGGAGGCATGCTGGCCGGCACGATCTGGCAGGGCCTTACGCACCATGCCGCGCCAACCCATGAGGCTCCCGAGCGATGACTCTCCCCGCGCTCCGTGTTGGAATGGGAACGCTCTCGGCCGCGGCATCCACGACGGCGCAGTCGGCCTTCTCGGGGGCCGTCTTTCTGGGCGTCCTCGGCGCGGTCTACGGGGTGATCTCGGCCCCGAAAGCCTACCGCGAGCACGACGCGGTGCATTATGGCCTTCTCGGGGCAGCCGTGGGCGGCGTGACGGCGGCGCTTCTGTCGGCGCCGTCTGCCGCCAGCGCATCGACCGCGCCGTAGCTCTGGTAAAGTGCGCTCCATGGCGCATCTCGTCCGATTTCGGGTTTCGAGGCTCAAGGCGATTCAGATCGACTGGCCGCATGTCTTTGCGTTCCTTTTGAGCGCGGGCGGCATCGTGATCGAGGCGCTGAAGCAAGACCTCACGCAGCACGTGGCCATCACGTGGATGGGGCTCTTTGCGGCCGTTTCCGGGCCGATCTGGATGCTCTTCTTGCAGAGCATCGTGCAGCCGACGCCTCCCACGGATCCCCCGACGTCGTTCGGTCTGGATCTCGACGACCGAACGATTCCCGCGCCTCCACCGACGATGAAATACGAGCGGGAGTTCGGTGTGCCGCTGTTTGCGTGGGCTAGCGTTCTGCTCTGCGGGTTGATGGCCACCGTCGTCGTGCCGCTTCAGGCGTGTACACCTGTGGATCAAGCGGTCGAAGCAAAGATCGAACAGACCGTTCTCGACGACTTTCTGGCAGGGAAAACGATCGTCCAGATCGAAACGGACGTCGCCGCCCTGGTCGCCGAACAGCCGGGCGCGGACGTCGTCGCGATCGTGAACGACATCCTGGGCCTACTCGTCGATCTCGGAAAAATCCCACCGAACCTCATTCCCAAAGCCAATGCGATGCGCCTCGCGCTCCACCCCATCCCGTCCGACATCCCCTCGAGCCGCCCATGAAAACTCTCACGACTCCCTCTGGAACAACCGTTCGATTCGGCCGCACGCGTCCCATCGCGGTCGGACCGCATTTCAAGCTTCGCCACTACCTGCGCGGCGTTCCGTCGGCGCCCCCATCGTGCGACTACTCCGCGAAGGCCGCCTCGGTGCTCTCGGACGTCTACCAAAACGACACACTCGGGTGCTGCGTCGTCAGCGGCTACTACCATACGAAGGGAGTGGAGACGGGCAACGCGACCGGGACGCCGTTTCACGCGACGAGCACCGAGATCATTTCCGATTATTCGGCCATCGGTGGCTACGTGCCGGGCGACTCGTCGACCGACCAGGGATGCGACGAGGTCACGGCCATGAACTTTTGGAGCCAGCACGGCGACGTATCGGGCACCCGACTCGCTGGATGGCTTGCAGTCGACGCGACCAACAAGTCCGAGGTCCAGGCGGCCTGTTACCTCTTCGAGAACCTCTACTTCGGGCTCGAATTGCCCGACACGTACACGAACCCGTTCCCGAGCGGCAATGGCTTCACGTGGGACATCGGAACCCCCGATCCCGAGCAAGGCCACTGCATCGTGGGCGTCGGGTACGACACAACCGGCGTGCAGATCGCGACCTGGGGCCTTCTCGGCACAATGACCTGGGCGGCCGTGGCGCAGCTCTGCGTGCAGGCTACCGGAGGCGCGCTCTACGTGCTCTTGACGCCGGATCAAGTCGTCAGCGCCGCGGCCAAGGCCCCGAACGGCGTCGCGTGGCTGGATCTCCTGGCCGACTTCAACGCAATGGGTGGCTCCGTGCCCATTCCGGCACCGTCACCCGCTCCGACCCCCTCGGGCCCCGTGCAGCTTTCGGACGCTCAGAGCTGGGCTTCGGCGGCCCTGCAGGCGGCCTTCCCTCTTCTCACCCGGGCTCAGGCCATCGCCGCGGCGAACGCGGGCCTGGCGGCGCACTGGCCGTCGTCGTGAAGGGTATCGCTCTTCTGGCGCTCGTCGCGGCGTTGACCGCAGCGTGCGCGCGACCGGCTACCCCACCGGGGACCATTTACCTCGAGCTCGTCGACGCCGGGTGTTTAGCGCCTTCAGGCGACGGACCGGAAGCCATCGCTCAAGCGACGGCGCAAACGCCACGGCCGGCGTGGCTGGACTGCCTCACCGCCGGGGGAACCGTCGCTGGGTGCCAGGTTCCGTGCGACTAAGATCGTGATACGCTAGCGGGATGAGCAGCCGCCCAACCAGCATGTTCAACCAAGTCGCCCGCGAGCTCGTCGTCGGCGTCGGTCGCATCGGTGCGCGCGCCCTAGTCCGCGCGGGCCAGTCGGTCGCGCAGGACGCGATGAAGGGGCTCGGGGAAGTGCAAGCAAACGTCAAGAAGGCGCACGATCGTCTCGAGCGGATCGTCGAAGTTCCACCGGACGTGCGGAGATAATCGGTGAGCGGACCCCCGTACGACGGCAAACCTTGCCCCTGTTGTCCAGAGGAAATCCGTCACCTCTACGCGGTGGCTTACAACATCTCGATCGGTAGCCGCGGATCGACGATTCAAGACCTGAAGGACGCTCTAGAGCGACTCAAGCCGTTAATCGACGCGCATTTTGCGGATCCGATGCATGCCCTTGGGAGGTTTCGCGGCTAGCTGTTGACCATCATCCGTGCGTACCCGCCCATGTAATCCCGCTGGGCGATGGCAAAGTCGACGGAGAGTCCCGCACACGTCGACGACGGGAACGCCTGGATCACGCACCACCCACGGTGCGCCGGCGCCGGAACGTCGCTCTGGCTCTTCTCGTACGCCTCGAACGGCAGGCGCCGGAACCAATCCGACGCCGTGAACGGCACGCCGGCACCCTGGTAGACCATCGGATGGTAGCCGCCGGTCTTGCAGCTCTCCCACCATGCCGTCCCGTGCTGGGCCACGGCATCCACTCCCGAGGCGGTTTCCTCGCAGTCCCACTCGAGCGTGGTCCCAGGTAGCACGCCGCACGCGATGCAATGGGCCGCGGCGTGCGAAGCCTGCTGCTGTCCGAGCTCCGTCGACGCGGTCCACCCTGGGTTGAGGACGTGTTGCACGACGTAGAGCCCGAGTCCAGGAACGCTCATGACCGCCTGAACTTCGGCAGCGTCGAGATCGAACACCGCACTGTTCCCTGGGAGCGGGGCATAGCGCGACACGCAGCCTACGCCGGCAGCCTTGAGCGCCTGACAACGCGCAACCGTGAGTTTGGCTTCGGTGTCAACGATGAGCGTTCCGACGGGGATGGGGACGACGCGTGCCATGCGGGGAAGTGTGCACGACGGCAAGCGGTTTGAGCTAGGATTTCGGTCATGTACGTGCCCACTTCCGCTCTGCTCGACCGTGCGCATGCCGTTCTAGTCGGGAAGAGCCGCTTGTACGTCGAAGATGCACGAACGTTCGCGCACGCGCTCGTGGCGATCGGCACGGGGATCTGGACGCAGCCGGCGCCGGACATCAAACAGGTGCTCCTCGAGCCGAGCGAGGAGATCGAACGTCTGCGTCGTCAGGTGCGACAGCTCACCGACCAGCTCACGATTCGTTCAGGAACGGAGACTCCCGCAGCCACCGCCGCACGTCCGGCTCCGACAGCCGAAGGTTGAGCGCCGTACTCAGGATGCGCGTGATCTGCGCCGGCGTGTATCCCCTGGCGGCAAGCTTCTGCGCCTGCCCCGCGGCGCTCCGCGCGTGCTCTTTCGCGCGCTCCGCGGCCTCCCGATCGGCCGCTTCCTGAGCGCGCGCAGCTTCACGAACCTCCCGTTCGCGCCGAAGGCCTTCCCGGTCGAACTTCACAAGCGGCTTCCCGTCGACGGGGTTCGTGCGGAACGTTTTGGCCGCCGGATCGAGTAGGCCCTCGCCCGCGGCGTCGTCGAACAGGGTTTCCGGACGGATGTATGTCATGACTTGCTCGACGCTCTTGTGGCCCGTCTGCCGCATGATCGCGTCGAGGCGCCGGTTCTGTCGAGCGGCTTCCGTCACGAAGCCTGCGCGGAGCGAATGGCCCGAATAGTCCCCCTCGAGCCCCGCTTGTGCGACCCGTTTTTTGACGACGTCTTTGACCCCCTGGTGATCGATCGACCGGATCGGTCGCGCGAGCGTGTGCCCGTTCCAATCGCACGCTGGAAAGAGGGGATCCGGTGCCTCGAGAAACGCGCGATCCAGCCACGCCGCGACCGCACGCACCGTGCACACCTCCGGATCGGCCGCGAAAGGAACCGCCTTCCACATGCCGACCCCCTCTTGATCGGTTTTGGAGCGCCGGAGACGCACCCGGGCGCCCGCGGACTCGAAATGCACGTCGGAAACACGGAGCGACGCGAGCTCGGACCGTCGGAACGCCCCAGAAAACCCGAGCAGGAGCATCGCGCGGTCGCGCTGGTCGACCAGCGAGTCCCCCAAGATGGTGAGGATCCGTCCCATGTCCTCGCTTACGAGCGGTTTTTTGCGCCTCGGAACGTAGGGAACGGTCCGTCGTAGCCCGCGAAGCACCTCGCACACGACGACGGGCCACCGACCGCGCTCCCAATGCTCCGGATCCAGCCTCCGGAGATGGTGTGCGATGCCCGAAACGACCCTGGTAACACCCGAAAGAGCGCGGCCATGGTCCGCCAGCCACGCCAAATAGGTCGCCACGGCTGCCGGTTGGGCGTGTTCGGCGCTTTGCCCACGCTCCGCGCAATACGTTTGGAAGCCCGCCCAGTCCTTCCGATAGGCGATCCGTGTCTCCAGCGCGTGACTTTCAACCGCGTAGGCTTGCGCGGCCTCCACTTCGTGGACGGGGAGCGATAGCCCGCCTGCGGATCCGTGGACGGGGAGGGCGGAAGTGACGTCGGGGGAAACCTCGGCCGGCGGATCGGCCATCGGGAAAGCCTACCGCACTCCACTGGTAACGGACGATTACTAATTGTAAGTAGTTGAAATCATTCAGGAATTTCATTTTCCGTGAGCGCCTGTTTTCGCCCCCTCCTTAGGGGTGCCCTTCCCCTGGAGAGGTGCCTCCGAACGAGGCCACTGGGAACGACGGGGCCCCCAGCGGACCGCGGATCGTCCGGTCCGACCGAACGGAAGGGCCCGGCTAAACGATGCATCGAATTCGTATGCATCGACTTGACATGCATGCTGCGATGATGCATGATGATGATGTCAGCAAGAGAGACACCGAACGTCGGAGGGTGAGACGATGACGCGCGACCAAATGGCGCGGCTCGCGGTGAACGAGCCCGAGAAAGTCCTTTCGGAACTGAAGCGAAGAGCAAGGCTAGCGGGCCCGGACCCGCGGTGGGAAAAGGGGCCACGCAAACGGTTGTGCGACATGCGAAACGGCTCGACGTTTCTCTCCTACGAGGGGGAGACGTGGACGATCGTACGCAAGGATCGCAACGTGATCCACGTCCGTTCGACGGAAGGGAACGAAACCCTATTCGCCGCGCGCGCGGAAGGGGTGCCGCAGTGAACGAAAGTTGGGAGGTAAACTTCGGCCCGTGCGACGGTCTGAATCCTCAATTCGGGTATCAGATTCGAATCGAGCGCAACGGTAGGGTGGTCATGCTGACGGCTAAACACCCGGTCACCGGCGCGGATCTGGACTACGCGGGGTGCGTGGACGTCGCGAATATGTACGGGCCGAAGCGTGCGCTTATCGAGTGCACCTCTTGTCGCGCACCAGAGGGTGCAGTCAATCACGTGCCTGGTCACGTATTTGTCGGGTGGGGGCGCGGCTGGCAACCTTGCCCAGTATGCGGCGGAACCGGCAAACACGTCTAACCTCGCCCTTCGCGGCATGCGCGCCCACGGGTGACGCGTGCCGCGGCGAACGAGCCGCAAACCTGGAGACACACCGGGGCACGACCTACCCCGCAAAGGAGAACGCACGTGGACCTCTTGAGAGATGTTTACCTAGGATCAACAGGCTACCGCCTGCAGACATACGACACGAACCGAACGGGGGATTACGGTAAGTTGATTCTAGGCTACCGCTTCATGGCACCCGATTCGAACATTCTGTTTGAGGGCGAAGACTTCGGGTGCTCGCCGATGCACGCAATCGACTCGGACGAGTCCCTTCGGGACCTCCTCGGATTCCTTACGCTCCGTCCGGGGGACACGGATGAAAACTACTTCGAAAGCTACTCGCCAACGCAGATGGCTTTCGCGGAAGGCGACGCCGGAGACCTGCAGGGATTCGGTGCCGATTCCTTTGACGATTACGAGAATCCAGAGGAAACAGAGCACTACTATCGCTTCGTCAATGTGGAGGTGCTGCCGTGAACAATTTCGAACGTGGATTCAAAGCCGCAGTCAACTTTTGGCGCGCCGGCATGACGTTGGAAAGTATCACGCACCGCGCGAGCAGAATGTATGTAGATCAGGGCTTCGAGACCTCGCGCGGCATGATTGCCGCGGTCGATGCCATGTCCGGTTGGCTGGATCTGGCCAGACGAGAGGCCAAGTCGAACGGTATCTCGGATATCGAAACCGAGCGCCTCATTGACCTTGCGCGGGTGCTCCCATGACGACCCGCAAACCTACCCGCGAAGAGCTTGTCGCGTCCGTTCTCCGCGAACAGAACACGGTCACCGCGCTGCAATGCCTCGTGCGCGATCTAGCCCCGTCGAAGGGCTGGCACTTCACGCAAAGCCCGCGCGGCTTTTCGGCCTACCTCCTCCACGTCGACGAAAACGCGACCGTGACGCACTACACGGTGCACGACAAGGGCTCGATCGAACTCCAGGCGATGACGACCGAGCTTTACCGGTTGGCCGAACTCGACGACGAACTCGAAAGCTTTCTCGCCGCGTCGACACTGGCCAGCCGATGGCGCTCGACCGTGTTTCGAACGCAAAGAACGAGGGTGGACGCGTGAAAACGACTAGCCTTCGCCAGATCTTCCGTCGACGCGCCGCTCTTCGCAAAGCGACTGCAATCGTTCGCTACTGGAAGACCCGGCCGACCGGTTGTCAGTGTGACTTTTGCCGCTTCATGCGAAGCCGCTCGCGATAACTCGCATCTCGCCTCCGGCCCTCGCTCACCCGAGGGTCGCGGGCGGCAATCGAGCCGCACCCAAGCCGGGCACGAACTACCCGGAAAGGATCTTCTCCCATGTCTACCAATCTTCACGCCGCTTCTTCTCAGTGGGCGAACCGCCCCGCCGACGAACGCTTTTGGACCCTTCGCGATATGCGCATGGCCTGCGAAGTGGCCCGCGCCAACAGCATTGGCGCCCGGGTGCCCTTCAATACGCTCAAAGTAAGCTACGACGACGACGACCTGACGATCCGCGGGAACGTCGGAACGCCGGCGCGGTTCACGCACTACGCCTTCGGTCAATTCTGCGGCGCCGTCGGGGCCCCCGCGGGCTACCTCCGCGAGCTCCCGTCGCACGTCGCGGCGGATGCCCTTTACAACCGCACGATCCTCGCGTCGATCGCCCGAACGGCGCACAACGATGATTTTCGGTTGCGGGTCGTACCCGAACAGAGCGTCGACGCTGAGCTCGTCGGACGCTCCGCACGCTTCGCCGTCCAGCGTGAGATGCATACGCTCTCCCCAGAACTCGATCGCTGGCTCGGCTTCCACACCGACGCATACGGGCGACCCCGATGATCCGACCGACCCTCTGCCACGGCAAAACCGCCCACGCCTCCGGCTGCCGTCCGGGGCGTCCGCTCTGCCGGTGGATGCGAACCGTTCGTTCGACTCGGCAAGTCTGTCGGTGCTCGGCCACATTTTACCCCCATCGCGCCGGCTGGTGCGCCCAGTTTGACGGCGTACCGAAGGCGATCTTGGACTCCCCCAGCTACCGAAAGGAGTGCGCGTGACGAATCACGTAGGTCTGGATCTGGGCGTTTGTTCTACGTGTGGAAAAGCCACAGCGTGCTCGTGCGAATCGACGTGCGATGATTGCTGGGAGGTCGAACGCCGCATTCTCGACTACGTGCGCCGGGGCGGGCAAAAAAGCTGTTGACCATCTCAAAAAGGCTATCGAAGAGGTCTCCCGATGACCTTCGCCGCTCACACCAAGGTTCCCGTCGAAACGACCCGCGCGGAGATCGATCGCCTCCTCGGCCGTCACGGCGCCACTCAACGGGGCGTGATGCAGAACGACGAGACGAAGCACGCGATCGTGGCCTTCGTCATCCAGGGAGCGAAATACCGGATCGAGATCCCGCTGGCCGACAAGCGTGGAAAACCGCTCTCAGACCAGATCCTCCGAACCCGATGGCGCCTCGTCCTCCTGGCGCTGAAAACGAAACTCGAGATCGTCGCCTTGGGCGTGTCGACCGTCGAACACGAATTCATGGCCGATCTCGTTCTTACGAACGGCAGGACCGTGCAAGAAAACTTGGGCGAGTTCATTCAGCGCGGTCTCGGCGAGGACGGACCCCGGATGCTGGGAGACGGGCGATGAGCCTTCTCGTCGGAATCTGCACGGGGTGTGGACGCACGGATCGGGAAGAGTGCCCGGAATGCATGGGTGAAACGTTCTGCAACGTAGGAGCACACTGGATGTGCTTCTGCGGAGCACACTCCAATTCGTGCCCCCGATGCAAAGGGGAGGGCTGCTACGGCCCCGGCGAGACGTGGCAAGAAAGAACGCTCTGCGAAGAGTGCAACGGTACGGGAGAAAAACGACCATGAGCCTTCACGATGCCATCCGCCGCATGCACGACCCCAACAACCGACTCGAGGAGCACCTCGCTGAAGGCTCCCGGTACGACGGCCCCCAAGGCCCCGGCGACTACCGTCCTCCTCCGCCCTCTGGAGCCGGCTTCCCGAGTGCACCTCGGTTTCCCATCCGCCACCTCACCGACCACGAGAAGGTGCTGGCGGGCCTCTACCGACTGAAAGGCCGCGCCGAGCGGGACGGATACGCAGCCAGCCGAGCGATCTACATCGAGTGCATCCGAATGCTCGGCGGCCTGATGACCGACCCACGCGACACGACGCTGCCAGGAATTGGACGGCAACGATGAAAGAGCTTTTCGAGGCGCTTCGAGCGACCGAACGAAAACTGGAGTCGCTCGAGAATCTGGTTCAAGAGATTCTTGGAAAGATCGTCGCCTCCGAAGGTCACGGCCCGTTCACGTTTGACAGCCGAACGTTCGTCATCGCGAAGAACGGGGGCAAGTGGGTGATCCGAAACTACGATCGGCCGGAGCCGAAGGTGATCGAATGACTACGCGTGTTGTGCCTGTCGTGCTGCGACAGAATCAGGGGTACTTCGTACTCACGAGGGACGAGATGCTGGCTGTCGCAGACTGCATCGCGGATTGCGCGATGGAGGGATTTCCGTTGGACGATGTGCGGCTGAACGCGATGCAAACATGGGGGGAACGATGGCTAACGCAGCGAAAAAGAGCCTTGCGGGTTGCGGACGCACTTGTCATCGAGGCGAGACGCCTCTACCGCGTCTTATCATCCCGACCCAAGGCCCCGACCTCCCGCCGGACGGGTCCCGCTGCAAAGCCTGCCGCAAGTTCGTCTCCGGCACGTCCGAAGACCCAAAAATCGTCGTCCAGCACGTCGCCGGGTCGGTCTACTGCAAAACGTGCTGCGGCTCGCTCGTCCCGGCCGACCCGTTCATCGAAACGGCCCGGGAGCAAATCCAAGACATAATCGACAGGCGCTCCTCGCTCCCACCCATGCTCACCGACGAAGACTTTCCGGAGTACAGACCATGACCACAAAAATAAGCCTACGCCGGCTCGTTTCGAGCGGCGAAAGCATCGTACGCATAACCGTTCGCGACGCATCGCTAGGCCTGGACGTCGATCCGGTGGACCTTTCGATCCGTGAGGCCCGCGAGCTGGCGGCCATGCTCGAATACGTGTGCGAAAGCACCGAAACCAAGCCGGCCACAGTTCGTACGACGGTGGAACACGTCAAGGGATCCGGGAGACTTATTTATCGCGTTGGACAGACGTGGCGCGCCGGGAGCGGTGCTCGACGTCGATGGCGAATCGTAGCGATCGACGCAGACCGCGAACGCGCTGCCATTCAGTGTGAAAACGGAGCCGTAGAAACGGCAAGCCTGACACTCATGGTCCCCGAAAACGGGTGGGAACTTATCGCCAACGTGGACGTACCATGACCACCCTCCGAATCGAACAAATCGCTGTGCTCGAGTTCTTCGCGTGCGCTCGCCAAGGCGACCTCGCCGAGAAGGAAGCGGCCCACGAGCTCGCGAAGATGAGGGCCGACAAACTGGCCGACACCAAACCGGACGACTCGGAGCGGTTTCGGAAGATCCAGAGCGAGTTCCCGGCGCCAGCGTTCACGGTTCACGACTACCCATTTTGAAAAAAGGATCTCCATGAAACTCCGCGAAGTCGCCGGCGCCATCAACCGTTGCTCCTCCGTTTCCGTTTGGTGTCCGCTGGCGCCTGGCTACGGGAACTACGTCACAACCACGAAAACACACGCCCGCGCGCTGCTGAACACCCTCCGGAGCAACAACATCCACGAGATCGAAGCCAAGGTCGACGAGGACGAGCTTCTCATCGGAGAGGATCTGATCAGTGAGACGACAGACGGCGACGGACCGACGCCAGGAAGGGACGAGGAGGAATGATCCAGTCCAAGGACTTCATTGCCGGCATCGGATTTGCGCTCGCCGAGGTACATCGGAGATCCCCTCAGCCTTTGCTTGTCCAGGAAGTATGCCGGGATGCGGGGCTCGACGTGACCAAGTTCGAGCAAGCGGGCGTCAGCAACTACGACCTGATGGTGCTCGAGAGAGCGCTGCGTCAACCGCCGACTAACCCACCTCTTCGAGGAAGGAGTGCGTTTCGATGAACCGTCGAGCCGCTACGATGGCGTTCGTTCGCGCCATCTACCACTGGTACGACGGCGAAGAACGACTCTCCCGACTGATGATTGTCGTCGCCCTGTCGCACGCGGGATGCTCGGGGGCGCCGTTCGAAGGGGAGCTTGTATCCACGTCGGACGTCGTCGACACGTCGACCCCCGACGTGGAAGCGGGCCCTCCGGAGGCGTCGATCCATTTCGTTGACGCCATGGTCACGCCGGTGCACGAAGACTCCGAAGTCGACGCACTCGCTTCGCCCGAAGCATCGCCCATCGATGCCGCATCGCCGCCGACCACGTGCACCCTGCCGGGCAATACGGGAGCGTTCTACGAGGTGCACTCGAGCGCGGGGTGTACGGTCGAACGAACACCAAACGACTGTCTGGCGGCCAACGTCTACGACTGCGCGTGCTTCCGGATGTATGAAAAGGAGATCGCCTCCGAGTGCACCGCGGGGTGGACGTCGTGTGCGATCGACCCGGACTCAGGGATCGTGCTGGAGGTGACGTGCCGATGATCTCCTGCAAAGAGTGTGGGTGGGACGTAGGGCACGCAGCGGGGTGCTCAATGGGACCGCCGGGGGCTCCCGTGGAGCCCATTCCAATCGTCGAGACCAACGTCAATCACTTCGTCACGCCAGCGGACAAAGACCTAAAGGCGATAGCGGAGCAAGTGGTGGAAATAGTAGAGCGAGCAGCCACGCTCGATTTCGCAAACGAAGAGCGGAAGGTCCTGCTGGAGGATCTAGCCTCGCTTGCAGTCCTGTACATCGAGGACTTCTCACGCGCCTACATCTATATCGCGGAACTCGAATCCAAGCTCCAGAGCGGTGTACGCGATGCGGTTATGGAATGGCTTACGCAAAATCCGCATGCCGGTGTCGATGCCACGATGGGGGAGATGCGTAAAGATCTCGACGCGGCGTGGGCGCAGCTCAAAACAGCCGAAGCACGTGGAGCAGAGAAAGCACTACGCTCACTCGCCAAGGAGGCTCACGCTGGACGCAGGGGCACAACATCATGGGACGAGGTGGGTCGGTGGCTCCTCTTGCGTATTGACCATCCGCTTGATTCCGCCGAGAAAGCGAGGGGGACGTGACGCCGTCCAAAGCTCGCATCCGCGCGCAATCGTGGCTCGATTGGTATTTCAGCGGCGAAGGCGCTGACTCCGAAAGTAGCCTCACCGCGGCCTTTGAAGGACATGCCGAAGCGTCCGCGCGAGAGCGAACGGAGAGTCAAGCAGCACGCATCGCGGAGCTCGAGGCCAAGGTCGCGGCGGATGCGCGGACGGTGGCGAAGATGCGGGAGGCGCTTCGCGTAATCCGCGGGTGGAGCTGGAACCGTGAAGAGATCATGTTCGTCGATGCCGCGCTCGCTCCGGACGACGTCGGAGCGACAGTGGCGCCGACCCCCGATCCGTGATGCAATCCACCCATGGTCCTCCAGCTCTCCCCGTCGACCGCCCACTCCCCGACCGAGCAAGACGTCTACGCGTCCGCGTACCTCGGACGCGCCATCGCCGCGGGAACCACCGCCGAATCCTACGAGATTCGCATCATGGGCGACGATTCGTCGCGTGACGCCGGCGCACTCCGCCAGATGCTGGGCCTCTACCAGCGCCGCAGCGGACACTGACCGCTCGACACGACGTACGCGCCTGAACTATCCAGGCCGCATGACACAACTTTCAGCTCTCGGTCTCGCGGCGTGGATGATTCTCGCTCCGGCCGTCGACCGACCTACCTCCGACGATGTGCTGGCCATGATGGCCAGCGTAGACGCATCCGGAATTTACGCCCGCGTGGGCCATGCGCGGCAGATCGCCGACGCCATCGCGGACAAGGCCGAAGCGCTCGATGGGATGTCGCTTCGTGAGTCCGAAGCGCTCATGGCGGTCTTCGCAGCCAAGGAAAGCGCCAACCAGTTGTGCCCAGCGGGAGACGGAGGAAAGTCGCTCGGAACGTTCCAGCTTCAGGGCGTCGAGCGGGACGTGGCATGCGATCCTGGTCGATCGCTGCCGCTTTGGATCGCCAAAGCGAAGTGGTCGGTCACCTTCTGCGCCGACAACGCACCCGACGAGCGCCTTGCTGCGTTGGCCTCGGGCCGATGCGACCGCGGACGAGAGAAGGTCGCCGCGCGGGTCCGGATGGCGCGGGCGATTGCGGCCGTGCGTGACGACCAGGGTGCCGCGGCCCTAGAATGAGCGCGTGACCTGCCCCGGCAATCATCCGACACCTGCAGGCTACAAGATCTGGCGGGGCTCCGTCCCCGCCGTTCTGACGCAATGGGCGATGGATCTCCGTGACCACGTCGGGAGCCATCCGTACGGCACAACCTGGACGATGTCCTACGACGGCCAGGACGTGATGGCCCGCAAGGACTACCATACGTGGACGTACAAGGCTGGTACGTTGGTGCAGGGCATCTGCATACCCGGCATCACGCTTTACACTCCGGTAGCTCCAGCGACGGGGCTGTCCGCCGTCGCGACCGTCGACGACCTCTCGACGCCGGATCCCACGGCGGCGGCATTCGGGGCGGACGACCTGCAACAGACGAACTGGCGCCTGGTCGCGACCAGCGCGGTCGTCACGGCGACGATCGTGGGGCTATTTTGGCTCGGGTTGCGGAACGCGGGACGCGTTTAGGAAAGTCGTCGGACAATGATGTGTCCCGTGATGAATCACTCCAAACGTTCCCCAGATGCCGACGTAATCCTTGCCGCATGCGCACACGGGACGATTGTACGGACGTCCGTCGGGCAATAAGAGAGCGGCTTAGGCACTGGTTGCTCCCGCGCTTGCTTGGCTTGGAGTCGTCCCCTGCGGCAATGCCGGCGCATTCGCCGGCGTCGTCGTCACCGTCGACGACGAGCCAAAACCAAACGTAGACAAGAGAGCCATCGACGTAAACCCGAGCAGACCAACGAGCGCCATCCGCTCACCGACATCGCGCCACGCCGGCGTCGACACCGCCGCGGCGGCGCCGCCGGTCGCGGCGACCAGGCCCCCGAGTACGGCGCCCATGCTGCCCTGCTGCGTGCGGGTCGTCGCGGGCGAAAGCAGGTAGCCCGCGGCACCTCCCGCGACGACGCCACCACCCACGAGCGCGAGGGCGGTCCAGAGATCGCTTCCTGGTTTGGTGATCTCCTTCGACACGGCGATTGAAACGCTACCATACGGAGCCGCTTGCCGATAGGCTCGGAACATGCCCGGTCCGCCCCACGGTCTGCAACGCGACGACGCCGAAGGCGAAGCCATTCAGTTCGCAAAGCTGTACGGCGGAAACAACGGCGGAGGGGGCGGTTCCACCGGAGCGCCCGGTCCGACGGGGACTCGGGGACCGACCGGCGCAGCAGGACCTACCGGCACCCAAGGACAGACGGGGAGCTCAGGTCCAACCGGAGCTCCTGGACCCACTGGTTCTCCCGGCAGCCCCACGGGCCCCGTGGGACCCACGGGACAACAAGGTCCCACAGGCTCCCAAGGTCCTACGGGTCCGAGCGGCGGCAGTACGGGCGTCCAGGGACCGACCGGCGCCGCGGGTCCGGCGGGTCCGACCGGAAGCGCCGGAGGGGCGGGTGCGACCGGAAGCGCTGGTCCGACCGGCAGTCCCGGTCCCACGGGCGCAGCCGGAGGGGCGGGTCCGACCGGCTCTCCCGGCCCTACAGGAACCCAAGGCATCACCGGATCGGCAGGGCCCACAGGAGCCGTTGGTCCGACCGGCAGCGCCGGATCGACGGGTCCGACGGGATCGACCGGAATTACCGGCACCGCGGGTCCAACCGGCAGCGTGGGTCCAACCGGAGCGGCCGGCAGTCCGACCGGACCTCTCGGACCTACCGGTTCTGTAGGACCCGCGGGGCCCACGGGACAGGTCGGTCCGACGGGTGCAGCCGGGGGATCCACGGGTGTTCCGGGTCCCACAGGTTCGCCCGGACCGACGGGATCGATTGGTCAAACCGGACCTACGGGAAGCGTGGGACCCACGGGAGCCGTGGGCCAAGCTGGACCCACGGGATCAATTGGGCAAACAGGCCCCACGGGATCGATCGGGCAAACAGGGCCCACGGGATCGATCGGACAAACAGGTCCGACGGGAAGCATCGGGCAAACGGGACCCACGGGATCGGTTGGGCCCACGGGATCGATCGGGCAAACGGGTCCCACCGGATCGATCGGGCAAACGGGCCCTACGGGATCGATCGGACAGACCGGTCCCACGGGGAGCATCGGACAGACCGGTCCCACCGGCAGCATCGGGCAAACAGGTCCGACTGGATCGGCGGGTCCCACGGGAAGCGTCGGCCCCACAGGATCGCAAGGCATTACGGGCGCGCAAGGAATCACCGGATCGACAGGCCCCACCGGAAGCGTAGGTCCAACTGGATCGCAAGGCATTACCGGATCGCAAGGGATCACCGGAACCGCCGGACCGACCGGACCCGCCGGTGGAGCTACGGGGCCTGTAGGTCCTACAGGGGCCGCAGGTCCCACGGGCCAGATCGGCACGAGCAGTCAGACGCCGTGGACCTCGACGATCAATGGATCGAACTTCGCTCTTCAAAACGCAAAGACCGTCTCGTTCAACGGAGAAATCGCCCTCGGAAACCTGGGGGCGACGCCCAACATCAACTGGACCTCCGGTCAAAAGCAGACGGGGACGCTCAACGCCAACGCGACGTTCACGTTTGGAACGGCCCCACTCGGACCATGCAACATCCTTATTCGGCTCGTGCAAGACGCCACCGGAAGCCGGACCGCGACATGGCCCGGAACGGTCAAGTGGGTCGGCGGCGCAGCCCCCACGCTGAGCACCGCGGCCAACGCAGTCGACATCGTATCGTTCTACTGGAACGGCACGAACTACTACGGAAGCGCTGGAATCGGGTTCGCCTGATTCTTCATAAGTTTCCGACGAAAAAGCCATGACCATCACCGTCGTCAACGCCGGCCTGTCGAACGACAACAGCGCCAGCGGCGCGACCACCAACCTGTCGGTGACGCTCACGAGCGCCCAGTCGCTTGGGGATCTGATCGTCCTCATCACCGACTACGACAACACGCTATCGATCATCTCGGGCGGTTCGGTCACAGATACCGCCGGAAACACGTATTCGCAAGCCACAACCGCAACCGATACGGTCGACTACAATCAAGACATCTGGTATTGCCTGTCCGCAAAGGCGTCTTCTGCGAGCGCCAATGCGGTCAAAGTTACAGTCTCCGGAACCAACAGCGCCGGAAATTTCTCGGTCCGCGTCTGGACAGCCAATACCACGGTGGGCACGTGGAGCCTCGACAAGCACTCGACCAATTTTGCTGCATCCGGCGCGAGCACGGTCACGCCTGGAGCGGTCACGACGACCAGTCTCAATGAACTGCTCGTGACTGGGACGGGTGTAGGACACACGGTCACAGGAGGCCCGGCCGGGTGGGTTAACAGCACCAACGATGGGCTGGGTGATCGGGGTGCATCGCTCATCGCAACCACGATCCAGACCGCGATCAATCCTGCCTTTACCGTAAACACGGCCGGATCGTTCGTCTGCTCTCAGGCAACCTTCGCGGCGACGTCCGGCCCCCCGGCGACCGACATTGTGATGTACTCGACCAACGAGTGAGCCTGCCATGTCGCTGAACGGGCCGCTTACCATCAGCGCAAACGGTCGCTATTTCGTCGACCAGAGCGGCATCCCGGTATTCATCCGAGGGATCGCCGCATGGAACTTTGGGACCACCGGAACCCCTACCGATTTTTCCACCTTTTGCTCGGACATCACGGCTCTCGGATACAACGCCATCCAGCTCATATTTGCCGACAACCAGTACAACACCGGAAACACACGCAACTCGAGCACGTGGGGCCCCAACTACAACGGAAACCTGCCGTTTCTCAGGGACACGGGGGGCTCCACATACTCCAACGCCCAGACGCAAAACGCGCTTATCAGCGGTTCCAACATCAATACGTCGTATTTTATGGATTTCGATCCGTTCATGGATACGGCTGCAAGCTCCAATCTTTGGAACTTCTTCTACATCAGTTGGGACGGGAACCCCCAGGCGGGTCAGCCCGGAACGGAAGGCTACGACTCGGCGTTTGCCGCCACTGCATCGTCGGCCAACCTCAAGAGCTACGCCTCCACCGTCGTAGGTCGATACGGAGCCTCCGGGACGCGTTCGCACTCGAACCTCATTTACGCGCTCATCGGAGACAACATCCCGTCGAATGCATCGTTCATGACCGACCTGGCCACCGGGGTTCGACAGAGCGATACGACCACACTGATGTACGTCGATGGCCTCGATGGAGATTCGGACATCTCCCGATGGGGCGCCACGACCGTCACGAGCGGGAGCACGTTCAATCTCCTGCAATGCGACGGCGTCTATTCGGATCCGGTCGTCGGCGGTCACCCGTTCATGGCGGCGCAGTGCAAGACGGAATGGCAAAACTCCGCCGGCAATCTCAGCGTCTATGTGCTCTTTGAGAAAGAGACCATTTACGAAGGAGCCGGATCGACGCGGCAAAATGTTCGGGCGGAGACGGCATGGCATTCAGTTCTGGGTGGATGCATTGGCGGATTCTTCTTTGGTAATAACCCCCTTTGGCAGGCTCCCACCAATTGGGCCACCCTCATCAGCACCACCGGCTCGAGCGACGCTCAGGTCGCCGGAGCGTTCTTCCAGTCTCGAGCCTTTTGGCTCTTGGTGCCGGATTATGCCGCGGCGTTCGTGACGTCCGGCGCTGGATCGGTCACGTCGGGAACCTCCGTCGGCGGAGCGACGATCTCCGCCTACGTCAGCTCGGCTCGGGCATCGGACGGTTCGTGGGGCGTAATCTATGCGCCCAATCTAGGAGGAACCGGTTCGATCACCGTCGACCTCTCGGGCTTCTCGGCGCTTGTGCAAGCGCACTGGGTGGATCCCACGACCGGAACGCTCACGCCCGTGACGTCCTCGCCCTTCAATGTGTCCGGTACGGCCAAAAACACGGGGTCGGCTACGATTACGACCACCCCCGGCACGAACGCCGGAGGCGGTACCGACTGGGCGATCGTGATGAACGTTCTCGAGACCGACATCATCGCGTTCGCGACGAACTCCTAGAAGCTTCTTTCCCAGACGGTCACCCTCCGATAGGCTGAGGCCACCCCCGATGCCCGGCCACAGCGACCCGAACTCTCCGTCCGGGATCCAGCGCGACAGTCCGTTCGTTCCAAGTCGCCCATCGACCGGCAGCGGAGCGACCGGATCGCCTGGCCCCACCGGAGCTCCCGGGCCAACCGGCGCCGCGGGTCCGACGGGTGCTGCACCGACCGGATCTCCCGGACCGACGGGAGCCCAGGGCATCACGGGCGCCGCCGGACCGACCGGCTCTCCCGGACCGACGGGAGCCGCGCCCACCGGAACCCAGGGGCCGACGGGAGCGGTCGGGCCCACCGGACCTCCGGGAGGACCCACCGGCCCGCAGGGGCCCGCAGGACCTACCGGCGGACTCGGACCCACGGGGCCCGTCGGCCCCACAGGAATCGTCGGACCGACCGGACCCGTCGGAGGTGCCACGGGTGTTCCCGGTCCCACCGGCGCGGCCGGACCGACCGGTCCCGCGGGAGGCGTGGGGGCGACCGGTCCCGCGGGATCGACGGGATCCCCTGGTCCGACTGGCGCAGTGGGCCCGACAGGTCCAGCGGGGCCAACCGGATCTCTCGGACCCACCGGCGGTCTCGGTCCCACCGGAACGCGCGGATCGACCGGCAGCGCAGGCCCTGCCGGATCGACCGGCTCCCAAGGACCGACGGGTCCCGCCGGAAGCGGCGTGGGGGCAAGCACCGTCACACTGACCGCCACCGGCCAAACCGCCACGGTGCCGGCAGGCGCCACGCTGGCCATCCTCGAACTCGTCGGCGGAGGCGGAGGCGGAGGCGCAGGCGTCGGAGTGTCGTTTCTGAAGACGTCGCTCTCCTCGAGTGGAGGAGGCGGCGGCGGCGGTCAGATCGTGGTCGTCCCCGTGGTTGTGACTCCGGGGCAGGTCATCACGGCCACCATCGGTGCCGGAGGTTCCGGAGGAACCGGAAGTTCGGGCGACGGCACACCGGGCGGCGGGGGCGGCGCGACCATCGCTTCCGTCGGCGGCGTCGGGGCCGTCGCTCAGGCCAACGGCGGCGGCGGCGGAGGACCTGGAACCAACTCCACTCCGTACGCCACCGGAGGAACCACCGGACAAGGAAGCTCTGCGTTTTACGCCCAGGGACAGTCCTTTGCGGTTCCGTTTGTCTCTTCGTCTCCCGGCGACGGGGGAAACGGCGGAGGCGGTGGCGGACCGCTCGGCAACGGGTTCACTTTTCCTTCGCAGTACGGATTCGATTCGGGCGCACGCGCCACCGGATCGGGGGGTTCCTCAGGATTCACGGGGGCCTCCAACACCGTTGTCGGTGGAGCCGGCGGCGGGGGCGGGGGTGGCGCCGTGGGAGTCGGCGGAGCCGGCGGCGATGGGGGCGCGGGTGCCACGGGCGTGGGCTCAGGGACGGCGGGGAATCCTGGATCGTCCGCCGCAGCCAACTCGGGGGCCGGTGGAGGGGGCGGAGGCGGCGCTGGAAACGCGGCCAGTGGTTCGCCTTCGACGAGCGGCGGCAACGGTGGAGCGGGCGGCTCGGGCCTTTTGAACATCGTCTTCAAGTGAACCTTCGTCCGCTTATCGCGACCCCCTGCTACGGCGGAGTCGTCGCCCACGAGCACAAAGACGCGATGGTCGACTTGGCCGTGAACCTGACGCAGGTGGGGATCTCGTTTCGGACCTACAGCTTGGCGAATGAATCGATCGTCGACCGGGCGCGCAACGAATGTGTTGCGGAATTTCTAGAAGACGAGAGCCTCACGCACCTCTTTTTCATCGACGCCGACATCGCGTTTCGGCCGCAAGACTTCTACGACATGCTCGTCAGCAGTCTTGACTTCGTGGTCGGCCCCTACCGAAAGAAGCATCCGACCGAACAGTGGACCACCACTTTTTTGCCGGGCCCTCAGGAGATCTTTTCCATCCCGAGCGCGCCCTCCAAACGGTTCATGGAATGCGCCGAAGGGGGCACAGGTTTCATGTGCCTCTCGCGGTGGGCTGTCACTCGCCTGCAGGAAGTCTCCGCCCTCTACGTGGGAGGCGTCGAATCGAGCCGCACGTGCTGGGACGTCTTCCGCTGCCCCATCGATGCCGGTGTCCGCATCGGAGAAGATCAATACGTCTGCCGTCGGTGGCGTGAGCTCGGCGGACAGGTGTGGTGTTCCCTCGGCGCGAAACTGGGTCACGTGGGCCACGGGATGATCTACCGCGGGGATTTCGTTCGTCACTTGGAGGTCTCTTCGCCTGGGCTGATTCTTCCTGTAAGGTCTTGACACCCCATGCCGTCGCAAGGCGATCCGAATAGTCCCGGAGGCGTACAGCTCGACGCGACGGATCCGCGTGTCTACGGCCGCGGAAACGGGTCGGGAGCTACCGGAGCTCCCGGACCGACGGGAGCCCCCGGCGGAGTCGGTCCGCCCGGATTGCCGGGACCGACGGGATCGCCTGGGCTTACCGGCACGAAAGGACCCACGGGATCCGTGGGCATCACAGGAGCCGCCGGAGGCGCAACAGGACCGGTGGGTCCCGTCGGTCCTACCGGACAGCTCGGTCCTACCGGACCGCAGGGGATTACCGGCGCGAGCGGTGGATCGACGGGCGCCACAGGTCCCACAGGATCTCCCGGACCGACTGGATCACCCGGACCGACAGGAGCCGCACCGACCGGATCGCCCGGACCGACGGGAGCGCAAGGCATCACGGGATCGCCTGGACCGACTGGTTCTCCCGGACCGACAGGGGCCGCACCCACCGGATCTCCTGGACCCACTGGAGCTCAAGGCATCACGGGACCCGCAGGGAGTCCGACGGGACCCGTCGGTCCAACCGGACCAATCGGCCCCACCGGACCGCAAGGCATCACCGGCGCCTCGGGTGGATCGACGGGAGCCACGGGCCCGACCGGATCGCCCGGTCCGACCGGAACGGCGGGAGCCGCGGGAGGAGTCGGACCGCCTGGACCCCAGGGGATCACCGGAACGCAGGGCCCGACGGGGACTCGGGGACCGACCGGTACGCAAGGCATCACCGGACCGGCGGGAAGCCCCACGGGACCCGCCGGACCGGCGGGGAGTACTGGTCCGCAAGGTCCAACAGGACAGCTCGGTCCTGTAGGTCCAAGCGGTGGAGCGACAGGCGCGACGGGTCCCACCGGCACGGCCGGACCGACCGGCACCTCGGGACCAACCGGCACCCAGGGACCGACGGGAACGTCGGGTCCGACCGGGGCTCAGGGCATCACGGGAGCGGCGGGCAGTCCTACGGGTCCTATTGGACCGGCTGGACCCACTGGACAGCTCGGTCCCACGGGGCCGCAGGGGATCACCGGTGCAAGCGGTGGATCGACGGGAGCGACCGGTCCGACCGGATCGCCCGGACCCACCGGATCCCCCGGACCGACCGGGGCCGCTCCAACGGGCGCCGTCGGACCGACCGGATCGCAAGGCATCACCGGAGCGACAGGACCGACCGGCACCCAAGGACCCACGGGAACGGTGGGGCCCACCGGTTCGCAAGGAATCACGGGACCTGCGGGCAGCCCAACAGGCCCTGTCGGGCCGGCAGGAAGTACCGGTCCACAAGGACCGACGGGACCGCTCGGTCCCGTAGGTCCGAGCGGTGGAGCGACGGGAGCGACGGGTCCCACCGGAACGGCCGGACCCACCGGATCCCCCGGACCGACGGGAGCCGCGCCCACCGGCGCGGTCGGACCCACGGGAGCGACTGGGCCGACTGGAACGGCGGGACCGACCGGATCGCCCGGACCGACAGGAGCGTCCCCGACGGGCGCCGTCGGACCGACAGGCGCGCAAGGTATTACCGGACCGGCAGGCGGCGCGACCGGTCTCACGGGACCAACCGGACCGCAAGGTCCGACGGGACAGCTCGGTCCCACAGGTGCATCGGGCGGCGCGACCGGCGCCACGGGTCCCACGGGATCCGTCGGACCGACGGGAGCCTCCGGAGGGATTGGTCCGGCCGGGTTGCCCGGGATCACGGGCCCTGCCGGAGGCACTGGAACCGTCGGGCCGACGGGATCGAGCGGACCCACGGGAGCCTCCGGACCCACGGGACCGGTCGGGTTTCCGGGTCCCACCGGAACCATAGGTCCTAGTGGGCCCACCGGAGCTCCCGGACCGACGGGAGCCTCCCCGACCGGCGCCGTCGGACCGACCGGCGCGCAGGGCATCACGGGCCCCGCAGGCAGTCCGACGGGACCCGTGGGTCCTGCAGGGAGCACGGGCCCCCAAGGTCCGACGGGACAGCTCGGTCCTGTGGGTCCGAGCGGCGGATCGACGGGAGCGACCGGTCCGACGGGCACGTCGGGACCGACGGGCGCCTCGGGACCGACCGGAGCCGCGGGTGGAGTCGGTCCCGCCGGACTGGCGGGGGCCACTGGATCCCAAGGGCCGACCGGATCGCAAGGCGTTACGGGTCTTTCGGGCCCGACGGGCGCCGCGGGACCCACCGGATCGCAAGGCATCACGGGCCCGGCAGGCAGTCCCACGGGACCGGTTGGGCCGGCAGGAAGCACAGGTCCGCAAGGACCGACTGGACCGCAGGGTCCCGCGGGAGCCAGCGGCGGATCGACAGGCGCCACGGGTCCAACTGGATCGCCTGGACCCACGGGCGCCGCGGGTCCCACGGGAGCTTCGCCGACGGGCACTGCAGGCCCCACGGGACCGATCGGACAAGCGGGACCCACGGGGCCGCTCGGGGGCGCGGGTCCTCAGGGGATCACGGGCGCCGCTGGAATTACAGGAGCGCAAGGAATCACGGGGCCGGCCGGTAGTCCGACGGGTCCACTCGGACCGACCGGACCGCAAGGTCCCACGGGAGCCCAGGGGCCCGGCGGAGGATCGACCGGAGCCACGGGTCCGACCGGATCGCCCGGTCCGACGGGAGCCGCGGGAGGCGTGGGGCCTGCAGGTGCCGCGGGGCCCACTGGTTCACCGGGCCCCACCGGATCGCAAGGCATCACGGGACCGGCCGGCAGCGCCACGGGCCTGCAAGGACCGACCGGACCTCTCGGGCCCACGGGACCGCAGGGCCCGACGGGAGCCTCCGGCGGATCGACCGGCGCCACTGGACCGACCGGCGCGCCTGGACCGACGGGAGCTTCTCCGACCGGAGCGCAAGGGCCCACCGGATCGGCTGGACCGACTGGGACGGCGGGACCGACTGGATCGCTTGGTCCCACTGGCGCCGCCGGACCGACAGGCGCCCAAGGTATCACGGGACCCGCGGGCAGTCCGACAGGACCTGTCGGACCGGCAGGAAGTACGGGTCCGCAAGGGCCGACGGGACAGCTCGGCCCCGTGGGTCCTAGCGGCGGATCGACGGGTGTCACGGGTCCCACAGGATCGCAGGGACCCACGGGCGCCCCTGGACCGACGGGTGCTTCGCCAACCGGTTCGCCGGGGCCGACGGGAGCACAAGGGATCACCGGCGCCGCAGGGCCGACGGGAGCCGCTCCAACAGGATCGCCGGGACCGACCGGATCGCCCGGTCCCACCGGCGCGGTCGGACCCACTGGATCGGCCGGAGGAGCCACGGGTCTCCGAGGTCCGACCGGACCCCAAGGTCCGACCGGTCCCGCGGGCTCGGTCGGCGCGCTCAGCGAGCAAACCTTTACGGCCAACGGGACGTACACTCCGACTCAGACCGGCGCCTATCTCATTTACGGCGTCGGTGGCGGCGGTGGAGGAGGAGGCGGATCCGGCGGTCTCACGACCAACGGTCAGGGTTCGGCCGGAGGTGGTGGCGGCGGCGGCGCCGTAGGATCCTTCGTGTGGGCGCAGCTCACGGCGGGCGTCACCTACGGAGTCCAGATTGGAGCCGGAGGATCCGCCGGCGGGGGTGGCGGCACCAATACGCCCGGAGCTGCCGGTCAGGCCGGATCGGCTACCGCATTTTTTGGAAGCGGAATCTCGAACATCCTCTTTCCCGGAGCCTCCGGCGGAGCGGGCGGACAGCCCAATAGTTTTGGCAACCCCGGGGGCGGTCCCCCGACCACGCTGGACTTCCAGAATGCCCCCACAACCACCACCCCGGACGCTCCGGGAACCGGGGGATACGGTGGCCTGGGTGGAACGGGCCTCAACACGGCAGGGCGTACCGGCCTCGGAGGTCTCGACGCCGGCAACATCGGCGGCAGTGTCGGCGGATTCTCGGGCCTAGGCGGCGCTTCCGGAGGTGCCGGAGCCGGAGCCTCGGGCGGCGGGGGCGGTGGCGGAGGCGCCGGTGGAAACGGCGGCACCGGAGGTCCGAACGGACTTGGCGGCAACGGGGCCGTAGGAACCGTTTCGACCACCGGCGGTACCGGTCAGACCGGAACTGCGGCGCTTACCAACTCCGGTGGCGGCGGTGGCGGCGGAGGCGGTGCGGGCTGCAGTGCTTCGGGCGCTGGAGGCGTCGGCGGAGGCGGCGGAGCTGGCGGAAGCGGGATCCTGACGATCGTCTTCGGCGGCGCAGGTCCGCAGGGACCGACGGGAGCGCAGGGGCCCACGGGTCCTTCGGCCGGACCCCAAGGTCCGACGGGTCCCCAAGGTCCGACGGGGCCCGCCGGAACCGTGGGCGCCCTTAGCGAACAGGTCTTCAACGCCAACGGAACCTTCACTCCGCCTATTTCCGGAGTCTATTTCGTTCAGGGGTTCGGGGGCGGCGGCGGAGGAGGCGGCGGCGCCCAGGGGGTCTCGGGCAACATTCAGGGAGCCTCGGGAGGGGGCGGCGGAGGAGCGGCCCTTCAGCAAACGATCGCGATCACCCTGACCGCGGGGACTCCCTACGCGGTCACCGTGGGAGCGGGCGGCGCAGGAGGCGCAGGAGGGGGAGGCAGCGGCGTCAGCGGTGGAGCCGGTGCGCCCAGCGCATTCGCGGGGCTCGAGTTCCCGGGCGGATCCGGAGGACAGGGAGGGGTCGCCAACACCAGCACTCCACTCGGGGGCGCTCCGATCACCAACGCCAACCTCAATGCCGCAGCGATTTCGAACCCCGGTGCGCCGGGAACCGGCGGTGGGGGCGGGATTGGCGGAAGCGGATTCAATACGGCAGGCCAAGGTGGATTCCTCGGACTGGATCAAGCGAATTCCGTCACCGGAACCGGCGGACTGCCAGGCCACGGCGCCACGTTTGGAGGAGTCGACGCCGGCCCTTCGGGCGGTGGCGGCGGCGGCGGCGGGTGCGGGCCGGCGGGCTCCGGTGGAACCGGCGGAGGCGGCGGCCTCGGAAGCATCTTTACGCCCGGAGCAGGCGGTACCGCCGCAGCCGTAGGCGCCAACTCCGGCGCGGGCGGCGGTGGAGGCGGAGGCGGAGGCGGAAACTTCAGCATCGGAAGCGGCCCCACGGGCGCGGGTGGCGCAGGTGCCTCCGGCGGTTCCGGTCAGATTACGGTCGTCTTCGGAGGTGCCGGTCCTGCCGGTCCCACGGGGGCGCAAGGACCCACGGGGCCGGCTGGATTCACGGGCGCACTCAGTGAGCAGACCTTTACGTCCAACGGGACGTACACGCCGACGCAGACAGGCGCCTACCTCATTTACGGCGTCGGTGGCGGCGGTGGAGGAGGAGGCGGATCCGGCGGTCTCACGACCAACGGTCAGGGTTCGGCCGGAGGTGGTGGCGGCGGCGGCGCCGTAGGATCCTTCGTGTGGGCGCAGCTCACGGCGGGCACGTCTTACAACGTTCAGATCGGAACGGGCGGTCCCGCGGGAGGAGGGGGCAACACCAATACATCCGGAACCACCGGCCAGTCTGGATTTCCGACCGTACTTTTTGGCCCTGGACTTTCGACGATTGTCTTTCCGGGAGCCTCCGGCGGAGCCGGTGGACAGCCCAATAGCTTCGGTTCCACCGGAGGAGGTCCGCCGGTCACGCTGGACTTCAGCAACGCTCCGCCGACCACCACTCCGGATGCTCCAGGGACCGGCGGATACGGCGGAGAAGGCGGATCGGGTCTGAATACGGCGGGGCGTCTTGGCCTTGGGGGTCTCGACGCCAACAACATCGGCAACAGCGTCGGTGGATCGTTCGGCAACGGCGGTCCTGCCGGGGGCGCGGGAACCGCGGCTTCCGGCGGTGGTGGCGGTGGCGGCGGCGCCGGAGGCAACGGCGGCACGGGAGGCCCGAACGGACTTGGTGGAAACGGCGGCGTCGGAACGTCTTCCACGACCGGTGGCACGGGCGGCGCTGGAACCGCGGCGCTCGCAAACTCGGGTGGTGGCGGAGGCGGCGGCGGTGGTGCCGGCTGCAGTGCTTCCGGGGCCGGCGGTGTCGGCGGCGGCGGCGGGGCCGGCGGAAGCGGGATCCTGACGATCGTATTCGGCGGTGCAGGACCGCAGGGACCTCAGGGTCCAACGGGTCCTTCGGGCGGATCGAATCAAGTTGGCCCGAACCCGAACTTCGCGGTCACGGCATGGTTTGTCGATCCCCAAAATAGCTCGGGTCTGGCGAGCGACTCAAACGCCGGTACGAGTACCCTGACGCCTCTGCTGACGAAAGCAGAGATCGCCCGGCGGTGGGGAAGCTGGTCCTCCACCATCAACGGGATCAACGTCCTCGTGACGATGATGAGCGGGGATACAAACGGAAACGACCCATGGCTCGCGGTTCCGAATCTCCTCAATCAGGCCAACCTCACACTGACGGCCACCCTTCCCGCCCCATCCTTCACGGGTACCCTCCTCGCGGTCACCGCGAAGAATACCGGAGCCGGGAATACCGCACTTCGATCGACCTTTACGGTTTCGACCGGAGCCGTCGCGGCCGGAATGCTTCTGGTCAATTCCACGCGTGGGAACTCGCGCGCGTTCGCGCAGCGCAACGTCTCCGGCGGAACGTGGCAGATTACTCAACCTGGAAATCCGAGCGGAGTCGGGTCGTTCCGAACGTTCACACCCATCGATACGTGGGCGTCCGGCGACTCCATCACCGGATATGTTTTGCGAGACGTCAACGTCGACACGATTGGCTCGTACACCCCTGAAATCAACAGCACCAGCACCAGCGGTGCGGCCGTGTGGCAACTGAATGTGGTGGACTTCAGCGCCACAAGCACCAACGGACTTCTCTCCCTCGTTGGCACCGGACAGGCATACCTCTCGGAGTGCTCGCTGCAGAAGTGCCCCACGGGCGGATACTTCAACGGTACGGGTCACGCTCCGTACGGGATTTACAACTGCTACTGCAACGCCGGAATCAACATGACGGGCGGTCAGGTCGTGGCGGGCGCCACGATGAACAACGAACTGTTCGCCAATTTTTGCCTCGTGACAGACGATCACATCGTTGGAGCCAACACGGCTCTCGGCGCCAACTTCATCGCTGTCTACACGGGGGGCGGGGCGATTTACCTGGATGGGGGTCCCGTCGGCCTTTCTTTTGGAGACAATGATCTCGGTGGAGGCGTCTTTTACGGCACGGGAGGCGTCTCCGTGCTGCCCGGCGGAGTGCTCACGTATGCGGCACCGGCCGTCAGCCGATTCCGCACGACCGGACCGATTCTTCTCGGGACTCTTGCCACCGGGTACTCGCTCGCCACAAGCGGCGGCGTCACCATCATGCATGGTGGGATAGCGCTCACTCCGACCAATCTCGACGCCGCGGCGGGCGCCGCAGGGTTCGGTGGGTACGCGTTCGGTGGGGGCGCCGTTCTCAGCAGCGGAACGCAACCCTAAATCGGCTGGTATTCTCGAGCGATGACCTCGGCCACCCGCACCGACGCCTCGGCGGCCGACATCCTGCGGGCACTTCTGGACGCCGGGATGCCTTCCGTCGACTCGGCGCGCATGGTGGCTGCGCAATCGGCCCTCGAAACCGCCGGATGGAACGGCGGGATGTGGAACTACAACCTCGGCAACATCACGACGACGAGCTCGTCCTACGTCACCGAACCAGGGAACTCGCTCCACTTCAAGACGTACCCGTCGCTCTGGGCTGGGGCGATCGATCTCGTCAACTACCTCAACGCGCACGGCGTTCTCGGCTACGCGATCCAGGGCAACCTCCCTGGATACGTGCAGCGACTGCAGGCCATCGGCTACGCCGGCAACAGCAACTACGCGTCGTACCAGGCCGGCATGCAGGCCTGGCTGGCCAAGCTGGCGTCGGTAGTCCCGTCGCCTCCATGGCGGCTTCTGGGGTTCACGGCGGGGTTGACGGGCCTCGCGATCGCAGGCTGGCACTACCGGGAAACGCTTCGGAAATTTGTGCGCGCAGCCTGAGAGCTCGTGGTAGGCTGAACCTCGGCTGACCGGATTCGCATCTCGCACGCGCCTTCGTGTTCGCCGCGCTGCCCCGCCGCTCACTCACCCGAGCGGCGGGGTTTTTTTATTTGGCCCGGGCGTCGGGAGATCGCCTAGGATTCCGCCCTTGCGCAGGTTAGCGGCCTGCCGATGCACGAAAGGGCGAGCATGGAATCCAACAATTTGTTGACGGGTGAGACGGCGCAAACGTACAGTGGTGGAGCGTCCAACGGGTGCTCGCCCTCCAGCGCAACGCTCGCAACCCTCGGCTCCGAGAAGGATCCGGGGGTTGTGTCTTTGTGTCTTTTGGCAATCCAGCGTTCAACGAACAATTGATGCGTGGATTCGCTCGCGAATTCTCGCGGAAGATTCCAATCTTTCCCGATTCGTTCTTCCGCCGTTAGTCGATGGCGCTCACACTGTCCGAGGCTCCGTCCACGTTGGACGAAGCGCTCGAGTGGTACGACCGCGCCGGTCTGCGTCCCATCCTCGTCCACGCCCCCCGGGGCGACGGGCACCAATGCACGTGCGGCAAAAAGCACGAGGTCTCCTCGGCGGGGAGCTCGGCCTGCGGTAAGCATCCGATCGCTGCGTCGTGGCAGAAGCCAACCGAACTCGCCGAGCTTCGAAACCAGCTCGCCCGACTCAACTTTGTCCCAAACATCGGGATCGTCCTCGGCGAACAGCAGCACGGCGAGTACATCCTCGCGATCGACGTCGACGATGAGGTCCGCATGGCGGAACTCATCGCCGAAATCGGCGAGCTGCCCGACACGGTGCGTGGCGAGTCGGGCCGTGGCTATCGGCTTCTCTTCGAGCTCCCCAGAGAGATCGAGACCTCGAAGCTCAAAAACATCACGGCCCTGACGCCGGGGCCGGTCGACCGGGAGAAAAAGCCCGGCGTCGACGTCAAGGTCCGTGGCGGTCAGGTTGTCGTCGCGCCCAGTCGGCACGTCAACGGAAAGCAGTACGTCTGGACGCAGCTCGGCACGATCACGCTTCTGCCCATGCCGTGGGCGCTCGAGCTCACGAGCGCGCACATCGAGCTTCCGAGATTCATCGGCGGCTTCACGCCGCAGTCGATGAAGGACGACTCGAAGATCAAGCGCAAGGCCGAGGCCTACCTGCAAAAGGCCGTGATGGGCGACTCGCAGCGCATCGCCGCATGCGGACCGGGATTGCGCAACACGCTCCTGCACAAGCGGGCCGTCGCCCTCTTCTCGCTCTGCATGGGGCTCTACCTCGGTTGGAAGTGGGACTACGTCCACGACGAGCTCCGGCGGGCAGCTACGCATGCGGGTCTGCACAAGGCGGAGATCGAGCGCACGCTCTCGAGCGCAGAGAAGTTCGTGCGCGAGCACGCCGATCCACGCGTGCCGGTCGGACTGGCCGAGCCGCTCACGGGGACGGGGATCTCCGCACCACCCCCGGCGCCGCGGCCCATCGACGTCGACGATGTCCGGCTGACGATTCGGATGAGTGTCGAGCTGCACGAGGACGTCGACGCGACGGTAGTCGCGCTGAAGGCCGATCCGAATCTCTACCAGCGGGAGGCGGTGCTCGTGCAAATCGTGCGCACGACCCAAGAAGAAGCGACCAAAGACCGGAACGCCATTCCTGCGGGAACTCCGCAAATTCGAAACGTCTCGCTGGCAACTCTCCGCGAGCGCATGACGCGGTACGCGCGCTTCGAGAAGCACACCGAGAAATGGGGATGGTCTCGCGCCATCCCGGCGGACCACATCGTCGCGGCGACGCTCGAGCGGGGGCAGTGGAAAGGGATCCGCCCCATCGTAGGCGTCGCCGAGACGCCGTTCTTGCGGCCCGACGGCAGCATCTGCCAGACACCCGGGTACGACGTCGCGACGAGCTACGAATACATGCCGGCGGTGCCGTTCACTCCGGTGGCGGACCGCCCCACACAGAAGGACGCCCAGGAAGCCTACAAGACGCTCCGGGATGTCTTCTACGACTTTCCGTTTACCCTGGGGCCATCGGTCCCCATCGCGGCCATCCTGACGCTCCTGGCGCGTCCGGCTATCGAGGGGTCGACCCCCTGCTTTGCGTTCGACGCGTCGACGCGCGGCAGCGGCAAGAGCCTGCAGACCGACGTCATCGCCACGATCGTCACCGGACGGTCGATGCCGCGGATGACATACCCGGTGCGCGAGGAAGAGGTCGAGAAGATCCTCGGGGCGTATGCGCTCCGAGGGACGCCGTTTTTCAGTTTCGACAACGTTGGGCGGGACTTTGGGGGGAGCGCGATCGATCGCTTCATCACCGCGCGCGACACGGTGGAGATCCGAATCCTTGGCAAGAGCGTCGTGCCGACCTTGCCATGGCGCAGCGTGATGTTCGCGAACGGAAACAACCTCGGGTACTTTGCCGACACGGCGAGCCGCATTCTCCGTACGCGCATTGAGCCGCAAGAAGAACATCCAGAGTTACGTTCACAATTCAAACACGACCTCCCGACCTACGCTCGGATCCAGCGCCTTCGACTCGTGCACGCGGCGCTGACCATCTTGCGTGCGTACACGGCGGCGGGTTCGCCCGACATGGGCGCTCCCCGCTGGGGGCGATTCGAGGAATGGAGTCGACTTGTCCCGCACGCGGTTGTCTTTGCCGGGGGTGAAGACCCGCTCGATAGCCGTCCGAAGTCGGACGCGGAGATCGACGAAATAGCAGCAGCTCTATCTGCCTTTATGACCGAATTTGAGAAGCATTTTCCAGACGGATGTTCTGCCGCCGAGCTCCTGATTCACATATCAGGAACAAAACCAGGAGACCTCCTTCGAGAGTCGATACGGACCCTTTGTGACAGCAAGCCTGGAGCCGTTCCAGAGTCGTCGGAGATCGGTCGAGCCATGCGGCGTTCGAGAGGACGCGTCATAGACGGACGACGTATCGACGGAAAGCCGGGGCAAGGCGGAGCGATGCGATGGCGCGTGGACTCGGGCGACTGAGAGACGGTTCGGAGATGTTTCATTTGCGACTGAAACTTCCCAACGCCTATCAGTACTGAACCACCTGGGTGGGGATCGGAGCTGTTTGGGTGGGGATCGAGTGGGGATCATTTTCCGGATCCTAACCCTGTAAAACAACGAAATAAAACAACTTTTTCAACCAGGGTGGGGATAGTTAGGATGTTTGGTGGTCTCGCGCGTAGAAAAGTCGAACCCACTCCATGGGTCGAACGCGAACACACGAGATTTCAAGGTCGCTCAACGAATGGCGGCGCGATCTTTTTCGAGAGCGGAACGACCGCAGGGATCCTCACCATCCTCACCATCCTCACCCGGACATTTCGTGGAACGCCTTGGTGCGTCATTTTCCTTCGAAGACCACAAGGATACCTTGTGCTAGCGTATGCCGTGCGAGGTGCACGATGGGTGAGCGAGACGATCGAACACTTCTTGGGAGACTCGGCGGGCAGGATTTAGACAGAAAGGATCCGCTGCACGACCTGGCGTGCATGTTCCTTTCTCGACCAGAACAGGCCGAGCGGATTATGAAGATGACGTGGGGTGAAGATATAACGAACGTGGCATCAAAAACAGAAAAGATACTGACGACGCAAACCGGATTTACAGTGGGATTCATCGACGTACTCGTGACCGGAGATCAGCGCGTCACACATATAAACCGCGGTGTTGATTACAAGTTCATCAACCAGGGTGACTGCAACAGTACTCCTGTTCCATGGGAGGAGTCGCGGACGGTGAACCATCAACGGATGGTGATTGTGGAAGTAAAAATATCAAGAATCCAAAGCGGAGAATTACTTCGTCAGCTCAATTTGTATAAACACTATCTCCCCGCACCCATCCCGAAAAGTCTCGAAGAGCTTCCGTTCAAAGGTATGCGATCGACCATCTGCGTCGCCGCCCTCCGCTGGTCCCCTTCGCAAGCTGAGAAGACGCAGCTCAACGCCGCCGGCGTGAAAGTGATCCGCCTGGCTGAAGGTTTCGACGCCTGGGTTGAGACGCAGGCGAAGGAAACGCGACCCGACGAATCGTTCTGAGCCGTAGGCTCGCCCCTTGCTATAGCCACGCCATGGTCCAGTTTCTGGTGCTGCTGGTGATCGCGGGTGTGGTGATCTGGCTCGTGAACACGCTCGTGCCGATGGACCCAAAATTCAAGATGGTTTTCAACGCGATCATCGGGATCGCGTTGCTCCTCTGGGTCCTGTCATTCTTCGGGCTACTGCCCGGCGGGACGTTTGGGGTCGCGCCAGGTTGGCGCTGCCGGTAGCAGGAATGCCTCACCTTGGCGTTTTTCTCTTCACGGCGCCCTGGATCGCCAAGACGAGCGCCCGCGCGGCGTCGTCGCATAGAGCGATCCGCAGACCCGATGGCAGGGAATACGTACGTGCGGCTCCGGCGCAGTGAAGGCAAAAGCCCGAGGGAGCGACCTCGAAGATGAGGCGACCGTTGCGGCGTTGGTAAATGTGCGGTCCGCAGTAGATGTCTCCCTCGCGAGCGGACCGCTCGCATCGGCGTGGCTCACTCAGGATGCCGTCGGTGCCCCAGACAACACGGGTCTCGCACTGAGACTTCTCGGTCACCGCTTCTCCCGTACAAGTTCACTGACCAGATACCGATGCGTGCCGTGGGCGCGAAATCCTACGATTGCCTTCCGCTTTGGCATCGCGCAGAGCTGACACGTGAGGCACGTGAGGTGCGCCTCGGTCTGCGCCGGGCAGATGACGACGCGACGTCCGGCGGGCGTCTTCAGGCGCAGCGGGGCATCGTGCTCCACGGTGACGGCGACGGGGCCGACCCGAAGGGAAGCTAGGTAGTCGGCCTCGACGAGAGAGTCTGCGCTGAGGTTGATTGTAAAACCGTTCCGATTCGCCGAGTCGATGGCTCGCCAGTCGGATGCGAGGCTGTTCTTATGCGTGAACGAGAATCCTCGACGCCCCCGGTTGGCCAAGACCAGAGCAGCGAGCGCTTGGAAGTCGAGTTCGTCTCCCTTGCCCGGTAGGTCTCCCGCCTCGTTGTGCCGCCAGAGCGTGCCGGGTGGCAGGAGCGCAATCTCCTCGCAGAACATCTTCCAGCTCATGCCGGTCTTCGCGACGTTGTCCCAGTGGACCCGCGTCCAGTGCTGTTCGGCGTAGCAGCCGTTCTCGTGGAGCGCACACGACGTCGGGCAGCTCGCGCGGTCCGTCATCGATACGGGGATCGGGCCTGTCTTGCGGTTGTTTGAGCGGAGCGAGAACGAGACCTTGTAGCCAGTGCCAGTGACCGGCTTCGGGGGTGTCGCGGCACGCTTCTCCGCCGGCGTCTTCGTCGCCCAGTCGCGGTACTTCGCGCGGCAGAGGGCACATCGCTTCACGCGTTCGGCGCGGCCTCGCTTCGTTGTGAAGAAGGATTCGATGGGGCGGTAGAGCCAGCACTGACTGCAACGGGCTTCTGCCTCGTGGGGGCAAGTCATTCCTTCAAACTCCCTCTCGCCCGCTTCATGCCGCGAGCATGCTTCGCCGCACACGCGTCGCACCGGGTCCCGAGGGGCCGACGCTTCGCCTTGCACCCGACGCAGAGCCCCGCGCGGATGAGAGACCGACGACGTTTGCGCATGTAGCGGCAGCGGTCGGTCATCTCAGAGATTTTCGCCGCCGGGGACCAGAATGATCCCTTTGGCGGAGCACTCGTCGGTCAGGCGAACAACTTCTGGTCCGTTTTTCGCACCGGCATTTTGAGCTCTAACGAGGGCGTTGTACTCGCGGTGCAGGCGTCGTGACTCTGCTCCCATCCCGGGCGGGTAGTGCGGTGCGCAATCGCAGGCTGCGCTCACTTCTTCGAGCGACACACAGATCGCCGAGCACGCTAGGTACATCAGCTCTGGCTCGCTCATCGGATCGTCGAGGAGAACGATCGTTTTTTGCCTCGCGCCGACGGCGTACCCCAGCTCAAGATGAGCGCTGCGCCCGCATGGCAGCACGAGGACGGTGGCGTCTGCGGCACGCAAGGCGTTCATGTCGAGGTCGAACCCATTCTTGCAGGATGGGTGCGTGAGGACTTCGTCGCGAAACCTGCGCGGATCCTTCAACGCCTCCGGATCTGGGGAACAGAAACGCCAGCCGAAGCCGTGTTCTCCCGGCGCTGGGTTCCGAAAATCGTACACGTCGTGCCCGGCTTTCCGGAGCACACGAACAGTCTCTTGCTGCCTGGCTTCGTTCCGCCAACTGGATGCTACGTAGATTTTCATTCACACAATCCCTTCGCTCTCGAGATAGCTCCCAAAATCCTCTTCCCCGGCAAGCCCCCACGGATCCTCCCCCGCGACCTCCGGCTGCCCCTCCGGCGCGTTTTCGACCGTCGGCTGCACCGGAGCCGCCAGCGCCGCCTCCTCGGCCTCCTGGCGCGCCTTC
>Ga0307474_10000241_pt1 | contig 40243 bp, 37 predicted proteins | sample atmos_gasesECM1C_2_FD_203312 | JGI IMG/M metagenome (GOLD analysis project Ga0307474, IMG submission 203312) | Hardwood forest soil microbial communities from Morgan-Monroe State Forest, Indiana, United States - atmos_gasesECM1C_05 | ecosystem: Environmental > Terrestrial > Soil > Temperate... | reverse complement strand
CGAGTAAACGGGCCAGGGTAGCGATGAAGTGGATGAAAAGAACGACCAGATCGCGCATCACAGAATCGTAGCAGGCCGGCGAAATCCCAAGGAATTATGGCCGAAACAACAATTCGCCAGCCACAGGCTGAGCTTGTCACCGAGCTGATCGAGAATTGGGAAGAAGCGGCGCGGCTTCGGAGATTTGTCAAAGCCATCGAGGAAGAAACTGTGCGCTCGGGTTTCTCGGAAGTACAGAAGAACGACATTCAGCAGGTTGCCGACTGGACTAGGGAGTACGCCGACTCGCTGGATCCGCTGTCCGATCTTCCAGAGGCCATCGAGGAGTTCGTTCGTCCGGAGAGCAAGTACTGGTGGGCGGAGTGAGTTCGCTTTGACAGCGCAACATCTGTCACGTTTCGAACGCATCTGTCCACTTTTCTCGCTTATCCATTACTAATGGACAGAAGTGATGAGTGGACGTTCTCTTATTTCAGACTATGGCAAACACTTGGTTCACCGCCGACTTCCATTTCGGACACACCAACATCATCCGCTACTGCAGCCGCCCGTTCGCGACCGTCGAAGAGATGGACCAGGCAATTATCGAACGTCTGAATGCGTCCGTGAGACCCAATGACGTTCTTTATTTCTTGGGTGATTTTTGTATGGGAGGCCAGACACGGGTCCGTGATTATCGGCAACGGATTCAATGCAAGAAGATCTTTGCGGTGTCCGGAAATCACGACAAGCAGGCACGTAAATCAGAAGCGGAATTCTCCTGGCTCGACAATCTGGCTGAAGTTTCGATCCATGGCCAGTTGATCGTGCTCTGTCACTATGCCCTGCGTGTCTGGAACCGTTCCAATCGTGGATCGTGGCACCTCTACGGCCATTCCCATGGACGTCTGCCACAGGTGGCGAACGCGCTTTGCATGGATGTGGGAGTCGACACCCACGACTTCCGTCCGTGGCATTTCGATGAAATCAAGGCCTTGATGCCCGCTGGCATCCCTGATTTCCGTGGTCGTCACTAATGACCCTTGCCCAACGGTTGCGTTCTAAGAACAAAGCCCTCACGGTCGAAGAATTGGCTGAACTGCTTGGTGTCGCCATACGAACCGTGTACAAAGAGGTAGAAGACAACCGAATCCCATTTTTTCGCATTCGCAGTTCAATCCGCTTCGACCCACATCAGGTCGCCGACTGGCTTGAAGGGAAAATGGTCGAATGAGATGAGGCACCGTATCACAGTCAAGACACCGTTCCCAACCCTTCTAGAGACTGCCCGCATTCTCGGGGTGTCGCCCTCTGAGGCTGAGCGTGTCCGACGCATGCTGTCCAGACGTAGGCCCAGACCGCCCCGAAAGAGATCTGCGGGTTCAGGCAAACCGGGATCGGTCGTGCGATAGCTTGCGCTAATCCGAGTCGAAGTCTGTGCCTCGACAACGCAAGAAGTCGCGAGACAGACTGCGCGTTTCTTCATAACCAAACCCGTTGTGCTGCTTGGACAAGCGGGTCCTTTCAGCTTTTGCGCTGCGCCCGTCGATGCCACTGGCGCGCAGAAACCAGGAGCGCATATCAAGGTGAGCCACGCTGGTTCTTCCAGTCTGCGTTTTGACAGACGGAGCAATTCCGCTTATGAACAGCCCTATGAGTTCCCGACAGATCCAGCCAAACGCTGCGGTTTACCCCATCAGGACCATGTTCCAGTTCGAGTGGTAAGCGAAGTTAGTCGCTCACCCCTCCGACTATTTCGAACGGACGCTGCATTCCGGCTGAGTGGAACTCGCCTTCGGTGTTCAACACTGCCGTCGGGCGGCCTTTTTCAGGCCGTTTCTTTCCTTTTGGGAGTATTTATGACGCCAGCTGAATTAAAGATCATCGAGAACAAGAAAGAGGCTGTTGCTTACGACCCATTACTCACGCCAGAACAAGTCGCAAAGTGGCTGAACACGTCCATTGATTGGGTGTGGGACCACTCATCACGGAAGTCCCCGTTGCTGCCGGTGATCCGCTTTGGCGAGGGTCCAGGGCGCTCTGGAATTCTTCGCTACCGGGCCAGCAAGATCGAGGAATTTATTGCGGAGCAGGAGCGATTTTCCGCATCCCGCCACAGGAACTCTGGCCGTAGAATAGCGACACCCACTTGTTCCCCCACAGAAAAATGAGGAACGGATGGGAACATCGCACCAACGGGGTTGGGTCAGGCTACGGGGCAAGATGTGGTACGGGTATTACCGCAGAACCGTGCTCGATCCGATCAAAAACGAACAGAAAGTCGACACTTTGCAGGTAATCCTTGGTCAGAAATCTCAGCTGACGAAATTTCAGGCTAGGGAGCGACTGGAACAGGAAATCGCAAAACAGAACGGCCACACTCCGGCAGGCCGCGTCATGAATGACGGCGCGGTCACCTTCGGGTGGTTCGTCCGCAATCGCTTCTTTCCTTTGAAAGAGGCGAAGTGGAGACCCGAAACTGCCAAGGTGAAGAAGTTGATCATCAAGAAGGATCTCATCGATCCATTCGATGGCATCCCTCTGGAAAACTTCGATCGGTTCACGTTGCAAGTGCACCTCAACAAACTGGGCGTCACGCGTTCGAAAGACAGGGTGCTGCAGATCAAGGCGTACATGAAAGACATCTTTGCTGAGGCAGTCGAACAGGACTTTCTCGTCAAGGATCCCGCGCGGAAGGTCAGCCCTCCGGCTCACTTGCGCGAGACGGACAAGACCACGCTCACGTGGGAGCAACTGCGGGATGCGCTCGGCGCGCTCGCGCTGCGTGATCGTATCTTGCTCGAACTCGACATGACGTACGCCTTGCGTCCGAGCGAACTGTTTGCCCTTCGATGGAACTCGTTCAAGTACGGAGAGTCCAGAATGAAAGTGGTCGAAACCGTCTACAAAGGCGCGATTCGGCCATGGGGCAAGAACAAGAGAAGCCTGGGTTGGGTGCACCTGCCGAAAGAGCTGGCGGAAGACTTGTGGCTCTGGAAGCAGGAATGTCCGGACGCTTCGCCCGACGCGTTCATCTTTCCCGACGCAAAGGGCGGGTTTATGGACACCGGCAACTACCGGAAGCGCGTTCTGCATAGACTGGCGCGTGAGCTTGAACTGCCGAAGCTGACGTTCCAGGTCATACGCAGAACGATTGCAACGCTCGCTCAGAAGAAAGGGACAGTGAAGGATGTGCAGGGTCTTTTGCGGCATTCACGCGCGGCCACAACGACCGACGTGTATATGCAGGAGATTCCCGAGAGCGTGCGCGCAACCGTAAACGCGATTCATCAGGAACTGCGGGTGAAGCCGGAAAACTTGGGAGCAAATTGAAAATGTTTTTGCGATTTGCTGCCAAATGCTGCCAACCGATTGGTCGAAAAAGTTGTAAGTAGTTGAAAATATGGTGGACCTGGTCGGGATCGAACCGACGACCTCTTCCATGCCATGGAAGCGCGCTCCCAGCTGCGCCACAGGCCCACACGTCGGGAAGCCCAGGAACTGGGATTCGAGAGAAGTGCCGGGCCTTATTTTCGCTGGAATGTCCGGGATAGTCAAACACGGTCCCGGTGATATCCGGTGATATCGTGCTCTGCAGGGGGCGCAACAACCTGGTGCGCATCGCGACTGTATCGGACATCCACGGCAACCGGACGGCGTTCGAGGCCGTGCTGGCGGATCTGCGGCAAAGCTCTCCCGACCTGATTCTGCATGGCGGCGATCTGGCCGACGGCGGGTCAAGTCCTCGGGAGATTGTTGATCGAATTCGCGACCTCGGCTGGCAGGGAGTGTTGGGCAATACCGACGAAATGCTTGCCAGGCCTGAATCGCTGACGGAATTTGCGAACCAAACCCCACAGATGAAGCCGCTGGTCGCCGCCATTGAAGAGATGGCGGCGGCGACTCGCGGGGTGCTTGGAGAAGAAAGGCTGGCATGGCTGAGGGGGCTTCCGCGCGTACAGATGCGCGGGCCGCTGGCGCTGGTCCATGCCAGCCCCAACAGTCCGTGGCGTTGTCCCATGCCGGAGGCGAGCGACGGGGAGCTGGAGACGGTATACCGACCGCTTGGTCGGACAATCGCGGTCCACGGGCACATCCATCGCTCCTACGTCCGGAGCGTCTCCGGCATGGTCGTCGCCAACTCGGGGAGTGTCAGTCTTTCCTACGACGGCGATCGTCGCGCCACGTATTTTCTGCTGGATGAGCTGCAGCCGACGATCCGGCGCGTGGAGTACGATGTCGACAAGGAACTTAAAGCCCTTGCGGGCTGCGGTTTTCCCTATGCCGACTGGATCGCAAGAATTCTGGCGAGCGGCCGTTACCAGGCGCCGTAGCGCGGGCGACGCGACGCTCGCGGGATTCAGCATTGAAATTTGATGGTCTTGACGGGGAGATCCTTCGCTCCGCCTGAAAAACGGCTACGCTCAGGATGACTCCCCCAGCGAGTGTGGAGCGGGCGCTCCAGCCCGCCACTGCCGGCGCTGCACAAGAAGCGGGCAAGAGTGCCCGCTCCAAACAACCAGAGAAATGGCTACTCCCTTTTAACTGAGCCACCACTTGCAATTTTCTTCCGTTTCTTTCCACAGGCTTTTCTGCCATAATTGATCGTGCACGCCACCTGCACAATTTTCCAAACACAATTTAGAGCGAGGAAGAGATGCCAGCGAAGTACATCTTTGTGACGGGCGGAGTTGTGTCCTCATTGGGCAAGGGACTGGCCGCGGCTTCCATCGGTTGTCTGCTGGAGAGCCGCGGGATGAGAGTCAACCTGATGAAGTTCGATCCCTATCTGAACGTCGATCCGGGGACCATGTCGCCGTTTCAGCACGGCGAAGTCTTCGTCACCGACGACGGGGCCGAGACTGACCTCGATCTGGGCCACTACGAGCGCTTCACGCACGCCAAACTTTCTCGCGACAACAACTGGACGACGGGCAGGCTCTACGAGCAGATTATCGCCAAGGAGCGGCGCGGCGATTATCTGGGCAAAACGGTGCAGGTGATTCCCCACGTCACCAACGAGATTAAGGCCGCGATGAAGAAGGTGGCGCAGGAAGTGGACGTCGCCATCGTGGAAATCGGCGGCACGGTGGGCGACATCGAGTCGCTGCCCTTCATGGAAGCGATTCGGCAGATGCGGCAGGAATTGGGGCGCGAACATACTTTATTTGTGCATGTCACGCTGGTGCCGTTCATTGCGGCGGCGCAGGAACTGAAGACCAAGCCGACCCAGCACTCGGTGAAGGAACTGCTGAGCATCGGGATTCAGCCGGATATCCTGCTCTGCCGGACTGATCGTTTTCTGGCCAAGGAAATCAAGTCAAAGATTGCTCTGTTCTGCAACGTGGCGGAAGAGGCAGTCATCACCGCCAAAGACGTGGCTTCAGTTTACGAAGTGCCGCTGGTGTTCGCCAATGAAGGCGTCGACACGCTGGTGCTGAAGCGCCTGCACATGGAGGCGAAAGACCGGGATCTGTCGAAGTGGGAGGATATTGTCCATCGTGTGTACAACCCGAAGGATACGGTCACGATCGGCATCGTCGGCAAGTACGTGGAGTACGAGGACTCGTACAAGTCGCTCAAAGAGGCCTTGGTCCACGGGGCGCTGGCGCACAATCTGAAGCTGCAACTGAACTGGATTGAGGCGGAAGGGCTCGAGACCGCCGACAAAAGTTACGAGGCCCAACTGGAAGACTACGACGGGATTTTGGTCCCGGGGGGATTTGGCAAACGCGGAATCGAGGGCATGTTGATCGCGATTCGTTACGCGCGCGAGAAAAAGGTGCCATATTTCGGCATTTGCCTGGGCATGCAGACGGCGTGCATCGAATTTGCGCGCAATGTAGTTGGGCTGGAAGATGCGAATTCGAGCGAATTCGATCCGGCTACGCCGCACCGCGTGATCTACAAGTTGCGCGAGTTGCGTGGCGTGGAGGAGTTGGGCGGTACCATGCGGCTGGGGGCATGGACCTGCAAGATTGAACCGAACACGCTGGCGCACAAGATTTACGGCACGCTGGAGATCAGCGAGCGCCACCGGCATCGCTATGAGTTCAACCGCGAATACGAAGAGCCGATGATAGCGGCCGGACTGCGCATCTCCGGTTCGACGCCGGACGGCACTTATGTCGAGATGGTGGAGTTGCCCGGTCATCCCCACTTCATCGGATGCCAGTTCCATCCCGAGTTCAAGTCGAAACCGCTGGAGCCGCATCCGTTGTTCCGCACGTTTATAGGGGCGGCGTATGAACACGGGTTGAAGCGGAAGGCGGAGAAAGAAATCGCCGAGGTGGAGATGTTCCACAGGCCGGAGAAAGTGCGGATCTAAGCCGGAGCGCCGCGGGTTTTCACGGATCCACACGGATTTTCCTTCTATTTGTTTTATCCGTGGGGATCTGTGAAAATCCGTGGCCACTTTTTGCCAATGCCTACTTCCTTCCAAGTCGGCAACATCCACATCGGCTCGGGCGAATTGTTTCTGATCGGCGGGCCGTGCGTGATCGAGAGCGAAGAGCACGCCATCCGCATGGCGGAGATCATCAAAGGCGTCACGCGGGCGCTGGAATTTCCGTTCATCTTCAAGGCCAGCTACGACAAGGCGAATCGCACGTGGATCCGCAGTTTTCGAGGGCCAGGGCTGAAAGAGGGCCTGAGGATTCTGCGCAAAATCAGAGATGAGTTGCAGGTGCCGGTGCTGACCGACGTGCACGAAACCGCGGACGTGGGGAAGGTGGCTGAGGTCGTGGACGTCTTGCAGATTCCCGCGTTTCTGAGCCGGCAGACGGATCTGTTGGTGGCCGCGGCTTTGAGCGGGCGGGCGGTGAACATCAAGAAAGGGCAGTTCGTGGCGCCCTGGGACATGCGTCACGCCGTCGAAAAGTGCCGAGACGCGGGCAATACGCACGTGTTTCTCACCGAACGTGGAGCGAGTTTCGGATACAACAATCTGGTTGTAGATATGCGATCGCTCGCCATCATGCGCAAGTTTGCGCCCGTGGTTTTTGACGCTACCCACTCAGTGCAATTACCGTCGTCGCAGGCCGATGACAAAGGGCCTGCGGTGAGCGGTGGACAACCGGAGTACATTCCTTTGCTGTCGCGCGCGGCAGTGGCGGCGGGTGCGGATGGCGTGTTCATGGAAGTCCACGACAATCCGAAGGAAGCGAAGTCGGATGGGGCGAACGCGCTGGAATCGACCAAGCTGCGCGGAGTGTTAAAAGAGTTGCTGGCGGTGCGGAAGGCGCTGGCGGAGGCGCACGCGACACCGTAAGTGGATTCAGTTGTTGTGCCTATGCGGCGGCGCTACAGTCCCGCCAGGAACGAAAGAATTTAGCCCAGCGTTTCAGCGGTGGGTGGGTGGATGTGCGGGAGAACAAGTCCCGGAGGGACGACACAGCCGCCCGAGTACGTGGGCTGGCTCGTAGGGAACCCCGTAACTCTTCAAGAACTCTGTAAACCCTTCTTCAAAACTCTTCTTCTCGTGGTGAGTCCGTTGGTCTTGGATGTAACGCACGAGATCGGCAGTCTGCGAAGCGCTTACGCGGAAGGCGCCGTATCCCTCTTGCCAAACAAACGGCTCACCGGTTTCATTGATCCACTTGGACGAGCTTCCCTTGAGGAATTGAAGGGCTTTTGCCAGCGGCAAGGTCGGGGCGGCAGAACGAGCAGGGCGTGTACATGATCGCGGACGCCGCCAATGATCATGGCTTCGAAGCCCTGATTGTGGGCGATTCCGGCCATATAGGCCCAGAGCTTCGGTTGGAAGTCATTGGAGATAGATTGTTTTCGGCCCTCTGTGCTGAAGACTACGTGGACTCGGTTGCTGGAGTATGAATGCGACACTGTGTCGTCCCTCCGGGACTTGGTCAAAATCTCGAGGCCGATACCCCAGCGCTGAAGCGCTGGGCTAAATTGTTTCGGCCCTGCCGGCCTGTCGTGGCGGACCCGCCGCAACTGGGAGAAGGTGGCTCCCTTCCCCTCTGAAAGAGGGCGGCTGGCACCGCCCCCTTTCAACCACGTCCAAAGAGCACGATCTTATTCCAGCAGGAAGATATTCTTCTTTGCGCACATTCCCTTCAACACTTTCGGCCGCGCGGTGACGCTGACTTCGCCGAGGTGGGCTTTGCGCAGAAGTAGCATCAGCGTCCGGGATTGCCCGATGCCGCCGCCGATCCACAGTCGATCTTCATTATTGATAATGGCTTGGTGATAGGGGAACCTGAGATTATCGCGCAGATTCGACATCTCGAGCTGCTGGCGGAGGGTTTCGGCGTTGACGCGAATGCCCATCGAAGTGAGTTCGTGGCGGCGCTGAGTGACGTGGTTCCAGACCAGAATGTCACCGTTGAGACCGTGCGTGTCGCGCAGGGTTTGCTTGCCGGTATCGGTGATCCAGTCCTCGTAGTCGGCGGCACGCATCTCATGCGGGTAGCCGTCTTTCAGCGGCCAGCCGATTCCGATGATGAAGATGGCCGGGATACTTTTGCAGAATGACCGTTTCGCGGCGCCTGCGCGGCAGGGCGGGATACATGGCGAGCAGTCCCTCGGCGTGAAGAAAGGTGAGTTCTTCCGGGAGATTGGGATAGCGGCCTGCGCAGTTCGCGGAACATTTCCTGCGCGAACTTTTCCGCGCCGACCAGGACTCTCCAGATCTTGCGTACGATCGACTTTAGAAATTCCAGGTTACGCTGCTCGGAGGTGATGGCGCGTTCCCAGTCCCACTGGTCGACGTAGGCAAAATGGTCGTGGTCGAGGAAGTAGTCCTTGCGCACGGCGCGCATGTCGGTGCAGATGCCTTCTCCCCTGCGGCATTCGAACTGGCGGAGGGCCACTCGTTTCCATTTGGTTGCCGCCTGCATGACCTGGGCATCGATTGGGTGCTTGCCGTAATCGTTGGAAATATGAAACTGGATAGGAGTGCGGGAGCCGTCGCGGTCGAGCATGTCGTTGACGCCGCTTCCGGCGTCAACGATCGAGGGCACCTCGACCATCATCAGGCTAAGTTCCTTACATAGATTGTCTTCGATGTAGTGGTTCAGAAGGAAAATTGCTTTTTGGGTCTCTTTGGGCGTCAACAGAGGATTGCAGTCATGGGGAAGAATCTTCTCCAGTTCGTCGTAGTCGCCAATGCCGGGGCCGGCCAAGTCTGCCTTCTTGCTGCTGCGGGGATCGTCGGGAGGCGAACTGAGGTGTTCCGCGGTGTCCGGAAACAGAGTTCTCGGCCAAAGAACTGGTCGGGTTATCCTAGAAAGAAATGCAAATAAATCAGGACTCCTTCGCAGCGGACGAATCCGCAGACGTAGTGGCCACGCGCACCATCCCTTGGATGGCTGCGCAAAAGCGGACAGTGACCTCGGTCACAGCCTGACGTGCGGTGGTTAACATCGATTCCATGTTCGGCACTGCTTTGGCCTTAGTACGGGCTCGGGGGTTGCTGTGTTAGATTTGGAATTCTCGCTATGAAACATATTGCCAACTGGGCGCTCGACACGGCTGCACTGCGCGGGGCGAGATACGCGGACGGGCGGATTGTGGCGCAGCGCAGCCGCGCGCTGACGACGAAAAACGGCAAAGTGGGCAGCGCGTCGGACGCGGAGTCGGTAGGCATGAGCGTGCGTGTCATCGCCGATGGGGCCTGGGGGTTCGCCGCCTCGGCGGAACTTGGACGGGGGGCGGTGGAGGCGACCGCGGCTCGAGCCGTCGAGATCGCCCGTGCTTCGGCGCGGGTCAAGCGGGAGGATGTGCGTCTGGCTCCGGAAAAGGCGGTCGCGGCGGAGTGGTCCACGCCATACAAGATCGATCCCTTTAGCGTCTCGGTCGAACAGAATATCGGACTGCTGCTGAAGATTGATGCCGAATTGCGATCCGTGGCAGGGATCACTCTGGCGGAAACGAATCTGAACTTTAATCGGGAAGAGCAGTGGTTTGTGTCGTCTGAGGGGGCCGACATTCATCAGACCAAGGTGTCGACCGGCGCGGGATATGCGGCGTACGCCTTTGCCGGAAATGAGATACAGAAGCGGTCGTATCCGAATTCCTACGGTGGGCAGTGGCAGAACAAGGGATATGAACTGATAGATGAGTTGAAGCTGGTGGAGAACGCGCGGCGGATTGCGGAGGAAGCCGTGGCGCTGCACCAGGCAGACCAGTGTCCGGAAGGGAAGTTTGACATCATCCTCGACAGTTCACAGTTGGGGCTGCAGATTCATGAGTCGGTCGGGCATCCGATCGAACTGGATCGCGTGCTGGGGATGGAAGCGAATTTTGCGGGAACTTCGTTTCTGACGCTGGATAAACTACGCACTTTGCGTTATGGCAGCGGCCTGGTGAACGTCGTCGCGGATGCGCGACAGGAGCATGGTCCGGGGCTGGGGACTTTCGGATTTGACGACGAAGGCGTCCCCGCACAATGCACACCCATAATTACGAAGGGGTTGTTTACGGGGTATCTGAGTTCACGGGAGACGGCACATGCGATCGGCGAAAACCGTTCCGGCGGAACACTCCGCGCGGAAGGATGGAACCGGCTGCCGATGATCCGCATGACGAACATCAGCCTGTTACCGGGAGAAAAGCCGCTACGCCTGGAGCAGTTGATCGCTTCAACCGATCGCGGCGTCCTCATGCAGACGAACCGGTCGTGGTCCATCGATGACAAGCGCTTTAACTTTCAGTTCGGCTGCGAGATTGGATGGGAGATCAAGAAGGGCAGGCGCGTGCGGATGGTGAAGAATCCGTCGTATTCCGGGATTACAACGGAGTTCTGGAATTCGCTGGATGCGATTTGCTCAAGCGAGGAATGGACACTGTGGGGTACTCCGAATTGTGGGAAGGGCCAGCCGCAGCAGGTGATGGGGACAGGGCATGGGGCGGCGCCATCGCGATTTCACGGGATCAAGGTTGGGAGCGCTTATAAGAGTTCGTGATGTTTGTCACAGAATGCTGACCATAGATCAAGCTGGCGACATTTTCGTTCGCATCAAGAAGCTCTCGACGGCGGATGAAGTCGAGGTTCTTTTCTCGGGTGGGCGTTTCGCCCTGACTCGCTTCGCCAACAACACGATTCATCAGAACGTAGCGGAGGAGAACTACGCGGTTTCTGTCCGGACGGTCTTTGGTGGGCGCACGGCGCGGGCTTCGACCAACAAATTTGATGATGAGAGTTTACGACACGTCGTGCGGGCATCGGAGAGTCTGGCGAAGGTCCAGCATCCTGACCCGGATCTCTTGCCCATGCCCGACTCTCGCGAAGCTGGCGGCAGAGCGGACCGGAGTGTCCGCTCTGCACAGGCACCTTCACGGCATTTTGAGCAGACTGCGGCCATCACTCCTGAGGCGCGGGCTGAAGGCGTCAAAACTATTGTCGGCGCAGCCGAGAGGCACAAGCTCACGACCGCGGGAGTTTATTCGAGTGCGGAATCGATTGACGGCCTTTTCAATTCGCGCGGACTGAGCCGATGGCACACGCAGACCTCAGCCGAAGTCTCGATCACCATGCTCGCAGCGGATTCTTCGGGCTGGCAGAAGGCGAATTCTCCGGACGTAGCGAGTCTCGACCCCCTCGCACTGGCCGAGATCGCGGCGCGAAAGGCGCGAGATTCGGCGCGACCGCGAGAAATTCCCGCGGGTAAGTACACGGTGATTCTGGAGCCTGCGGCCGTGCTCGACATCGTTGGCTTCATGTTCTGGGACTACTCGGGCATGGCGATTCTAGACCAGCGCTCATTTCTTACAGGGCGGATCGGCACCAAGCTGTTCGGTGACAACATCACGATTTCGGACGATGTCGCGCATCCCTTGCACTCAGGATCTCCATTTGACGGCGAGGGCGTGCAGCGGCAGAGGGTTGACTTGGTGGAGAACGGAATCGTGAAACGCGTGGTCTATGCGCGTGCGACTGCCGAGAGAATGAAGCGCTCGCAGTATCGCAACAAAGTTGGCCTGGTCGAGGCGACCGGCCACGGTTTTGCGCTGCCCAACGAAATGGGGGAAATGCCGCTGAATATCGTATTCGCGGCGCCCCAGGATTCTCAGACCCTTGAGCAGATGATTGCCTCGACCGAGCGAGGAGTGCTGGTGACGCGGCTCTGGTACATCCGGGAAGTCGAACCGTACGAAAAGATGCTCACCGGGATGACCCGCGACGGCACGTTTTACGTCGAGAACGGAAACGTGCAGGGCGGGGTGCGCAACTTCCGATTCAATGAGAGTCTCATCCACATGCTCTTGAACGTTGAGGCGATGAGCGCGCCAGTCCGAGCGTGCGGAGAAGAATCCTTCGATATGGTGGTTCCGGCCATGAAGGTGAGAGAGTTTAACTTCACCGAAGTCACAAAATTCTAAGCCCGCACTCAGCCTTCAGTAGTCACGATCAGGCCCTTAGTCCTCGCCATTCTTGCCACCCTAATGGTCTCCGTGAATCAGCGGAAATTGACCGGGATTTGACCCGGAATCGGCCGATCGTAAGCGGAATCTTCAGGCTCCAATCTGGTTTGAAGATTCACCCTAATTCATTCAAAGAAAAGCAGTTAAGACCCTTCGTTCCATGACTTCGGTAACTTTGCTTGTCGGATTCGCGGGTGTACGCTGCCCTTGAGTTTGGGCAAATCCGGCACGTTCGAAAAGTGGTGCCGGAAGGAAGGTTCTTCCAGACGTGGCGGCGGACGCGGGTACAACACCGATGACTGAGGCGCAGACGAACCGGAGACATTTCGAAGAGATGCAGAGCGCACCGCGGTTTCCGCTGCATCTGTCGGCATCGGTAAAGACGCAGGGCAGCGCGTATTCCGCAGAGACGGAAAATATCTCGGCGAACGGCGTGCTGCTGGCGATGGAAAACGATGTCCCGGTCGGCTCGATGGTAGATTTCACGATTCTGTTGCCGGCCGACGTCGTGGGCTCGCGGCGGGACGTACAAATCGACTGCCGGGGCCGCGTGGTGCGCAGCTTCGAGGATCGTGGCCGTCGCGCCGTGGGCGTGGTCATTGACGAGTATCACTTTGAGCGAGCGTAGGAACTGAATGGCGAGCATTCCAGTCAACGCGGAAGAAAATCTCGGAACCGGCGAAGAAGCCGGCAAGGGCCAGTTCATCCGAGTGATCGTGGCCGATACCCAGGCTATCTTTCGCGCCGGCCTGCGCAAGATCTTCGCTCTCGAAGACGACATTCGCGTAGTGGGACAGGCGGAGACACTGGCGCAAGCTCAGTCCGCGGTGAAAAAGTTTTCGTCCGATGTTGTGGTCTTCGAAGCTGCCCTAGCGCAGAATCCAGTTGAAGCCGTGGCCGAGCTGCTCCGTCAAAACCCGGGGATGAGGCTGGTGGTCGTGACGCAGGGTGCGGATGAAGACGCGACCCTGGAACTGTTCCGCCGAGGTGCGCATGGTATCGTGTCGCGGGAGGTCGAGCCGGAATTGTTTGTGGACTGCCTCCGCAAGGTGGCTGGCGGCGACACCTGGCTCGATAGTCAGGGCATTCACTGGGTGATGGAGGCGTACCGCAACCAGAACTCGCGTCCGGCAGGCGCCAGACCGAAGGTACAGCTCACACCCAAAGAGACGCTCATCGTTTCCTGCGTGACGCAAGGAATGAAAAACAAAGAGATTGCGTTGCGTGTGGGAACCACCGAACAGGTGGTCAAGAATTATTTGCGCAAGGTGTATGACAAGCTGGGCGTGGCGGATCGCTTGGAACTCGCCCTGTACTGCCTGAACCATCACGTGGTCGACAATGCGAAAGTTCCTCCCTTACCGCCCTCTGCAGGGAACGGCAATGCCGCGCACGCGGCGGCCGCGGGCGCATCCGCATCGAGCGCCCCTGCGACGCAGCCTCCCGTAGCCGGCGTTGTAGCCGACAATCCGGAAAAGATTTCGTAGTCTTCCCGTGCGGTTCTCTCTTCTCTTCTCTTCTGGCAAGTTGCGGTATCGGTGACTTCACCCATAGAATTGAAAAGCGAAGCAGGAGCCGCGGTAGGAGGCTTCCTCCGAGGTCTCCACAAAACCTCGCCGGAGAGATGGCCGAGTGGCTGAAGGCGCACGCTTGGAAAGCGTGTTTACTCGAAAGGGTAACGTGGGTTCGAATCCCACTCTCTCCGCCAGTATCTTATTGATTGTATTGCACTTACTAGATGGGCTGACGTCCACTGACGTCCATTAACGCGCCATCGCCTGCTTCACGACTCTGCCATGCGCTTCCCGCATCGAGTCCATCATCCCTCCGCCATAGGTATTCAGCGTGGTCTGAATGGATGCGTGCCGCATGAGTTCCTTCTGCACCGTGAGCGCCTCGCCGTTATCTCCCAGCCACGCCCGGTAGGTGTGGCGCAGCGTATGCCAGCCGATCGGTCCTAAGCCGGCCGTGACTGCGGCCGGACTCAGTTGGTTGTGCTGCAGGTTCCAGGGTGTGTAAGGCTTCTCTCCCGCCATGTAGGGCGATGCGAAGACGAAGTCCGATTCGGCGGAAAACTCGGTCTTCCGCCTCCACTCGAAGATCACCTCTGCCAACGCTGGATCGAGCGGCAGCGGCGCCTCCGAGTATTCCGTTTTCACATCATCCACGCGACCTGCAACAATCGCGCGGCGAATGTAGACGGACAGGTTTTGCCAATCAAAATCGCTCCACTTCAGGGCGACCAACTCCGAACATCTCACCCCAGTGCAGAGGGCAAGGATCACCATGGTGTGACATGGTTCCCGGTCCACTCGAGCGACGAGGAGCGAAAACTCCTCGGGGGTGAGGACTCGCGGTTTCTTTCTTCGCTTCGAACTGCCCTCGATTCGCACCAGAGACATCGGATTGCGGTCCGCAGGCAGGTACTCCCACAACATCGCGCAATCGAAGATCCGGTGCATGAGCCCTTTGATGTGACCTCTCGTTTTGCTGGCCAATGGACGCTTGCCCCTCTTGTCGAGGATCGTTCTGAGCCAGTCCCGAACGGCCAACGGTTTTACCTGGGTGAGCGGGAATTCGCCCCACTTGGGACGAATGTGATTGTTGATGTAGGAAAGGTATGCATGCTTGGTCGAGAAACGTTTCGGAATCTCTTCCTGCACATACCTCTCAAGGACCACGCCAAATCTCTCGTCTGGTGCTGCGGGTTGGTCTGTGTTGATCTTCATTCTCAGGTAGGCGACCTTCGAACACCGATCGACCGCAGACCTCGTTGGATATTTGTTGGTTGTGCCGACGTCCTCTGACATTCGCTTGCCGGTCGTATCGCGCCAGCGGAATTGCCAGATTGCTGGACCTCGGGCGCGTTCTTTCAATTCAATGGTTCCATGTTGATATCTCGTCCTCACTGATTACCTTTCCTCAGAAGGACGCGAATGGCGAATCAATGCTAGCTGTTCTTCGCGCCACCTGACAATGGCGGAGGCGGTGGATTTCCAGCGATAGCCAATTCGGAACACGGGAATCTTCTTGGCCTCGGCCAGCCGCCGGCACTGCTCGGCTGAGCAGTCCAAAATCTTCGCGACTGCCTTTAACCCGATCGTCGGTTCGTAGCGGCCATCAGACGGCTCAGACTCCTCTCGCCGGCCGATGCCAGGCACGATGGAGAGCTGTGAATGTTGGCTGGTTGACATGGCCTACTCCATGACTGCCGCAGATGGGATCTGCGGCTTCGGTTTGCGTGGTTTTAGCGCGCTTTTCGCCTTCGGTCAAAACTGTTCTCGTTCCCATGCCAGGGAGGTTAAGGCCGGTTCGGATTGAAAATCGCAGGGCTTCGTTTGGAAGGTCTTCCCACTGCTGGACGTACGAAATGCAGGCAGGCTTCCTGGCTTAGCGAATGGCTCCTTGAACGACAGTCTTACCGATTCCGGTTTAGCTGAACGAAAGGTCTGCCTGTGGAGGATGAGGCGAATCCATGGGATGCCAGCGTCTCAAGATAGATTCAGAACATACTTTCCGAGATTTCGGTACGCGCCGGAATTCACCCTGAGAAGAGTCAGCCTCTCAAGTGTCTCAATGTTGTCCGGTTTTGTTGCGGGCGCTTCAACTGTGGGCATGTTTGCAGTCGAAGAAAGGCCCCGGGACCCCCTCAGTCGACCCGCGCCGCGTGTTTCACAAGCACGGGGTCTCCGAGGCCCTCCTGAATTATTCGCAGGAGGGGTTAGGTTTGTATCAAACTCGCCAGGCTCTGTGCCATCGGGTGGGCGGCTTGCGCCATCGACATAGCCTAGGCGAAAAACCGCCTAAGTTGACAATAGGCGGAAAAGCGCCTAATATGCATTTAGGCGGGAAAGCGCCTAGATCACGAGAGAACCCGAACATGGAAACTATTGCCCGAACTCCCCTTCAACTTGGGAACTACATTCGACAGCGGCGCCGCGAACTCGGTTTAACGCAGGAGAAGCTGGCCGCCAAAGTCGGGGTGCGCCAACGGACGGTTTCCGACATTGAGACTTCTGCAGCAGTTCGATTCGATACCGTGTTGCGCACGCTTGCCGCGCTCGACCTGGAATTAGTGATCCGTCCACGTTCCAAGGGCTCAGCCCGAGATATTGAGAGACTCTTCTGATGCCACGTCGAGCGCGCTACGAACCTTTGAATGTGTTTCTCAATAGCCGGCTCGTCGGCCAACTTCGACGCGAGACTTCGGGGGCCATCATCTTCCAATACGAACGGTCGTGGCTGGAATGGCAGCCCGCTCTGCCCGTTTCGCTCTCGTTGCCGCTACGCGAACAGCCGTACGTCGGCGCGCCCGTCTTGGCAGTTTTCGAGAATCTATTGCCGGACAACGATAGTTTGCGGCGGCAGATCGCTGCGCGCGCGCGTGCCGAAGGAACCGACGCCTATAGCCTGCTGGGCGCAATTGGCCACGATTGTGTGGGTGCGTTACAGTTCCTTCCCCCCGAAGTACAACCGACTCCGGCTGGCGCTATTGATGCAGTGCCCGTCAGTGGACGCGAGATTGGAATCATTCTTGACAATCTAGCAACGGCGCCCCTGGGAATCACCGAAGATGAGAGCTTCCGGATATCGATAGCCGGCGCTCAAGAGAAGACCGCACTTCTGCGCTGGAATGGCAGATGGTGCAAGCCCCGCGGTACGACTCCGACGACGCACATCTTCAAGCCTAGTATTGGGAAGCTCCCCAATGGGGTGGACCTCACTTCAAGCGTGGAGAACGAATATCTATGCCTCAAGCTCCTAAATGCTTTAGGTCTCGCGGCTGCTAAAGCAGAAATGCACACCTTCGGGGACAGGCGCGTTCTGATTGTTGAGCGTTTCGACAGACTCTGGACGGAAGATCAGCGATTGCTGCGCCTCCCACAAGAAGATTCTTGCCAAGCCCTCTCGGTGCCCCCGAACCTCAAGTACGAAAGCGACGGCGGCCCGGGCATAGCGGATATTCTCAAGCTGCTTCGGGGAAGCGACGAACCACTCTCAGACCAGCGCTCATTTCTAAAGGCAAACATCGTCTTCTGGCTTATGGGAGCCACCGATGGGCATGCGAAAAACTTCAGCATCTTTCTCTCTCCGGGTGGTCGCTTTCGCATGACGCCACTTTACGACGTAATCTCAGCTCAGCCCAGTGTCGACTCGAAGCAGATCTTGTGGAAACAGTTTCGATTGGCCATGGCATTTGGTACAAAACCGCATTACCAGATTCGGCGGATTGCTCCGCGTCATTTCGTTCAGACTGCAGATCAAGCTGGTATCGGACAACAAGTGATCGAATCGGTTATCCAAGAACTGCTGGACGGCGCCGCCTCTGCGGCCGAATCTGTCGTGGCCAGCCTACCTAGAGATTTTCCTGATGAAGTCGCGTCGTCCATCGAAGCCGGCATCAAGGGACGCCTTCGACTTTTGGGGAACCGTGAACCCACTTCAAAAGCGAAATAGGCCGCTCGAAAGCAAGTTCTCAGCCGAACTACCGCGTATCACAATCGCATTTTCGCAATTCCGCAAAGAGAGCATCGTTCGGAATTATCACCGGAGTGACCTTGCAGGTCCTGTCGTTCGCAACAAAAATACAGCAATTCGGGCTGCCATCATCATGGAGCCAGTCGCCGCTTGCTCCTTTATGTTCCGTGTGACGCTCGACGTACTTCACCGGCTTATGGCAGTTCCCACATTCGGTACCAAGACTGATGTCCAGAGACATTGATTCCGGAATAGTGCCCAGTGCTTCCAGAGCCTGCGCCGTGCCGATTGTCTCACTCGAGTCCCAATGAATTTCCATGTCGAGAAATCGGCCGCCAAACTTGGTCCGGATACCAATAAACCCGTCCTTGGCATTCCAAACGCCACATGCCAAGTTGCGCGATTGTAAACGGTAGACCGTGCCTCGTTGAAGTTCTCCAAGTTTGGTCATGACGTGTGGCCAAATTCAGGAAAGCCCCGGGACCCTCACCCGACCCGTGCCGCGTGAGGTCACAAGCACGGGTCTGCGCGGCCTTCCTAATGGTTCGTAGGAAGAAGCAATTTTGTATCAGTCCAATTCGGTCGCACACGTCCCGAACTTAGAAAGCGTCATGGCCATGACAACTGTCATGGCCATGACAAACTGTTCCGGGTACCCGATGTCAAAGCATCCTGACCCTACACATCGACATCCGTCGCTTTCAAGGCGCAAATAGATAGCCTTACGGCTGGAGAATACCCGAACCTGCCGAAGGTGCAGCAACGATCTTCGAATGCAAAGGGGCGATCAGGTGAGCGAAGCCTACGACACGCCCCACGATATCGGCGTCCTGCGGATATCGCAAATGCCGGATGGGCACCGGAGATTTTGGAGAAGGGACTAGAAGCAAATAGTTCCCCTCGAGTTCGCACCAACAAACGGCATAACGGTTGTCGCGCAATTCCACAAAATAGACCGGGCGTTCGTGTTCGCTCGGCCACATACCCCGAATTACTTTGTTTTGCTCCGGATCGATCTGCACGAAGGCGCCGGGGCGAATGATGGGATCAAGCGTGTAATCATCGGTCCCAACATACCCATAGAGGACTTCCTGTGGGCCAGCCTGCTGGAGCAGGAAAAAGGGCATTTCGCCCAGGCCCTGAAACATGCGGTGCACGAGATTCGTTTGCTGGAGTGGAAGCTTGAGTGGCAATTGAGGCGCCGCCACGACACGCGGATCTGATTGCGCTCGCGGTAACCCACTGAGATGGGTATGGGGCCGACTTATATGTCCGCGTTCGCTGCCCAGGTCAGCGATGTTGAGGCCGAACGCGGCCAGGATTTCGTTGATGTCACAATCGTAGATGAGGCTGAGGCTGTGAAACCTGGGTAGTAGTCGCGGTTTGGACTTTCCGTTCTCGAGGTCGCTGATCCAGTTATGAGGGACGAAGAACGCGGGGTCGTTCTTCTCTTGGGCAATCTGCTGGCTCATCTGGGCAACCCGGCGGATAGACAGGTGCAGTCGCTCGCGCTTGGCCCGGAGACGCGTACCAGCTTCGAAACTGAACGACGAGGCCAACATCGGGAACGGCTCACGTTGGCGTTTCGCAATGGTAGGCCCAAATCGGGAACTTTGTCTACCAGGAATGAGTTTTGTTCGGAAAACCGACATTCTGGGATCTGGCCCAGAGTTGGATTGCCGGGTTAGCCGCGTCACATCCAAGCACAATGGTCAGAACTTCGACCACTCCCTCTCTATTGTGAGTTACTCGCCGGTCCTCGGAATTCTTATTTTTGCCCTGAAAGCTACACCGCTGTCCTGAGTTTCGGGCAATGACGAGAAACTTCTGCTAGGCCAAGCCCAAATTGTTTACAACCGGAAGTCTCTGCGAGTGGATCGGCCGGAGAGATCTGTTCAGGCTCTAGCGTGTTCGCTGAACTGTAACTTTGATCGGCGCCGAGGGGGGACTTCTCGCGAGAAAGATGCCACGAGAGGTCAGACGGTGCCCCTGCATAATGAGGCTGGATCAAACCGAGAACTCGCGGAGCGCGTCAAATCGATCCTGGCAACCAAGCGACTCACGTTGCACCAAGCGTCGCAAACCTCAGCAACGTTATTTGGCCGCGGATCGCCTTACTACTTACCTCACAATCTCTACTACGATCTCTCGCACGGACACTTCAGTCCAAGCTTGTTTCAGCTGGTTGCTTTCAGTCGGATTTCCAACTACCGCCTGAGAGACTGGTTGCGAGTCTTTGGGTTTGATATCGAAGCGATTCCACGACTACAGATTCAATTTCGTTCGAAGCGAACTGCGCTTCTAGAGTCGTCCCTGGATGATCCCAACTCCCATATTCGTTGGTTTCGGAGTCTTCACACGGGCGCTCTTCCCACTGACGTAGTCCCGCTGGCGCACCTACTAGAGTGGACAGAGCCGCGTCGCCTTGCAAGTTTGTCGGCGTTCCATGATGGCGGCTACCTGTACGCGCAGATCGGCAGTGAGGATGCCCTCGCTTTTCCGGAACTTCTCCCGGGCAGCATTGTGCGCGTGAATGCCGGCCTGACAGGGGAAGCTCTCAAGCAAGTTACCGCAGAAAGATCTGCGCATTTATTCCTAATTCAGCATGACAGAGGATTGAGTTGCTGCCGTCTCCGGCTTTCCGGACGCGAGCGGATTGGGACGATCAGCAGGCAGTTGCCGTACGCTCGGATGGAATTCAGAGTGCCCGACGAAGCAAGAATCCTGGGTGTAGCAGACCTTGAAATCCGCAATCTTCTTGCACCGCGGCAACCGACAGTGGCAAAGAGCCTGGCGAAACGATGGAGCCCGGATCCGCTTTCTGTCCAAACGTCTCAATTGGGCTCTCTGCTGCGACGGGCCAGACTCGAAATGGGGCTTTCATTTCGTGCCGCGGCGGCCAAGAGTCGAGAACTCGCAGACGCAATGGGTGATGAGAGGTACTTCACTGCATCAGGATCGTTGTCTGATTATGAGACCCTCAACACGCCGCCACGCCACTTTCATAAGGTCATCACCTTCTGCGTGATCTATTCGCTGCGTCTGAATCAGACATTTCAGGTACTCGGGCTCAGTTTGGAGGAGGCTGGTCGTGAACCAATCCCAGATTTGCTGACGAGTGGCTCAGCATCAGGGACTGTCTCCTCCGCTGAAGCCGAAGGAAATGAACAGACCGGATTCATTTCAGAGTTAGCTGGTGAACTCGGCGGAGCGCCATTTTTCTTGAGATCGTCGCTGGGTGTGTTGTACGGATTACCACGGCTCTCGCTGAAGGACCTCTTCTGGATCGGCAGGTCTCCCAGATCCGTTCATCCATATGTGGCTGGGGGAGTTATTGCTGTGGTCAACCGACAGAAGAAAAAGCCAAACGACTGCGCCTCGAAACCACCGTGGCAGCAACCGCTGTACATCATCCTGAAGCGAGACGGAACCTATCTATGGGCATGCTGCAGCCAGGAGAACGACACCCTGGTCATTCACACTTATCGAGGAGGAATTCACAGAAGAGAGGAGATTCGAAGCCGGGATGCTGAGGTGCTTGGGAAGATCGTGTCGGTGGCGCGCAGGCTCTAACACCAGGCTCGACTATCGGAACAAGCGCTCCTGTGTTTCGACACTCTCCGTTGGTAATGCGCAAGCCGGGTCGTCATTTGAAACCTGATTGATCCTGCCGCTGACCGGATAAGAACGCATGTTTCTCGCATCATACGGTTTCAGCATATGCGCGAGCGCAGCCACGTCGGTGAATCCTGGATCGAGCCACAACTCGTAATCCGATTTGTCGAGGATTACAGGCATGCGGTCATGAACTTGCGACGTGACCGAATTCGGCGTGGTTGTAAGTATTGAGCAAGACCCGATCCAGTCGCCTGCTGAATTTCGCCAGCGCTCCCACAGTCCTGCGAAAGCGAACAGCTCGCCGTCACGCACTTCGAAGCAAAATGGTTGCTTGATTGTCCCGGTTCGCGACCACTCGTAGAATCCATCGGCCGGAATCAGACATCTGCGGGATTTCATCGCATCTCGAAATGCTGGCAGAAGATGCGCCGTTTCTGATCTAGCATTGATCATCTTTGCAGCGCCGGACGTATCTTTTGACCACGAAGGGATCAATCCCCAGCGCATCAAAGAGAACACGCGTCGAGGCTCTTTGGGATGCTGGCGAATCACCGGAACAGGCTGAGTCGGGGCGATGTTATACCGGGGATTCCAATCCTCTTCGCCGGGAGCATCGAAGTGCTCTTCAATAATTTGCTTCCTCCGCGAAGCTCGGTACCTTCCGCACATAGACGGGTTTCATTATCGCAGGGCCCGCCGGAACGGCGCCAGCTACCGTTTCTTATTGGTATGCCAGGCCATCGTCAGAGGATCACGACCTTTTCCTGAGTGAATGAGGCCGCGCTCCTCCAGGGCTTTGATTGTGTTCCGATTCGCGGAGAGAGGTCGAATTACTTCACCATCCTTCAGGCGGCGCAGGATTGGATTGCCACCGAGAGAATCAGTCTCGAGCTCGTAACCCTGCTCCATGTGGGTGAGCAGGTCTTGTTCGGCTTCTGTCAGTTTGGAAGGGATGCTGCTGGCTTTCTTTTTCGGCATCAGTCCGGTACCAGTTCTCTTCACGTTCCAGCGAGTCTACCATCGCCCTCGATCTGAGGACGTCCGAATCGCGAACATTTGACTCGGCCTGATTCCCAAGCAACGTTCTTTGTTTTCAGAAGCAGCGGCCAGGAATTGAGCGAAAGCCGAACACAAACTGTTTTCACTGGACGCCGTTATTGCGGGATGCATAACCTCAAGTCTTAAGTGCCCAATCCAGGCTTGCTATGAGCACATGAGGTTCGTCTGTCTCTGAAGATCCCCAGCGAATTGCGTTGGCTGGCAAAACAGATTCGACCCTTTGTGCCTTGGCACGTTGCCAGTTTTCTCTGCATGACGGCGGCCAGTCTTCTGGCGCTTCTCACCCCGCTGGTTCTCAAGTGGCTCATCGACCAAGTCTTACCTCGAAGACAGACCGGATTCCTTCTCGCGGCTGCCGGCCTGATCTTCCTCAGCTACCAGGGCAGAACGGCACTGACAAGCGTGGGCAGTTATCTCACCTTGAACGCTGTACAGAAAATGGCACTTCGGTTGCGCCTGGATCTGTTGCGGCACGTCGATCGACTCTCCGCGGACTACTACGAGAACACCCAGCCCGGAGCCGTCATGTACCCGCTAAAAGAACCGATCGAAGAGGTTGCGTACTTTGGCTCTGATCTTCTCCCCTCGATCTTGCGCATGTGTCTGACTACCGGCGTCACGATCGTGACCATGTTCCTACTGAGCCCGATACTGACGCTGGCGGTCCTGCCGCTGATTCCACTGTTCCTCGTCGCCCGCCAGCACTTCCGGACGAAGCTCTCGGCGGACTCCGATACCATGCAGCAGAATCTAGTTGCGTGGAACAGTTTTCTTGAGGAACATTTCTCCTCCATTCTTCCCATCCAACTGCTCGGCTGTGAAAAGCGCCAGGAGAGGATGGCGTTCCGCTTACTCGCGCAGACAACTCGTTCACATCTCACGCTCTTCAAAACCGGGATCTGGTTCACCATTTGGACTTCCATAGCGGTTGTGCTCGCGATGTCCGCGGTGATCGGATACGGCGGATGGAGTGTGCTCGCTGGGACTCTGAGCCTCGGCAGTTTGGTGGCGTTCTACAGTTTCGTTACGCAACTTTTTGATCCGTTGAGTGGGGCAGCCGAACTCTACGCCCGTGCCCAGAGAACGTTTGCCAGTATCCGACAGTTGCAGATCGTCTTCGCATTGCGCCCGAGCATAGTCGAGGGACTTGCGCCCATTGAGTTCCCGAAGCAAGACTGGGAATTGGAATTCGAGGCGGTTGAGTTTGGACACGGACAGGAGACCACACTGACCGTTCCGTCCTTGCGAATTGCCGCTGGCGAGAAGATCGCGATCGTCGGAGAGAATGGCGCTGGCAAGAGCACGTTGGCCAAGCTCATTCCGCGCGTATATGACGTGAGGTCGGGATCAATCCGTGTCGGTGGCAAGGACGTTGGAAGTATTCAGCTCAGAAGCTTGCGCAGCGCTATCTGTTATCTACCGCGAGATCCGGTACTGTTTGACGGCACCGTTGCATCAAACCTGCTCTTTGTCAGGCCGGGGGCATCAGATTGCGATCTGCGCACGGCGATACATCTGGCTGACCTCGACGAAGTGGTGGCATCACTTCCCGCGGCCCTCGATCAACGCATTGGACCCGATGGTTGCCAATTGTCGGGAGGTCAGCGACAGCGCTTAGCGATCGCCCGAGTTCTACTGCGGCGCCCGCGGATTCTGATCTTGGACGAAGCTACTTCTTGCCTCGATCCTTCCTCCGAAGCTCTTATCCTTCGCAACATAGCGGATTACCTGTCTGCTTCCACCCTCATCGTCGTGTCCCACAGAGCTTCGACGTTATCGGCATTCAGCAGAATACTTGTCCTTTCCGGTGGTCGAATCGTGGACGATTTGGGCCCCGACGCCCTCCTTGCTACCCAGGCTGTGCTTTCATCCCCGACAGCCGTCGAGCGAGGCGCCTAGGGTTGGTTAGGGCACCCTTTGAGGGCGCGACTGGAGCAATCATCGTGTACACTTCTTGCCGTTTCATGCTAAATTAGCTTTGTGAAGCGCCTGCTTCAATTTCGATCGTCATTACGACTCAGTCTGTCCCGACTGAGTTATTAACTCCTGCACAATTTATAGCTTCAGGCCCGTGGCGGAACTGGCATACGCAACTGCCTCAAGAGCAGCCTTTTTGTGGGTGCAACTCCCACCGGGCCTACCAGAATTCCTTTGTTCTTTGACAATTCAATGGAGAGTGGGCCGGACGGTAAGGCACTTGTCTGCTAACCGAGGGTTCTCGCAAGAGGCTAGCGGGTTCGACTCCCGCACTCTCCGCCATGCGGAAGGTACTGCCGAATGGTCGGCAACTGGTCCTGAAAACCGGGGCATCGTGATGAGCGATGGGCGTTCGATTCGTCTACCTTCCGCCAAGTTTGCACAGGTGCGTGAGCCCGGCCGAAACGGACCGGCTGTAACCCGGTCTCCCCGAGTGGGACGCGGAGGTTCAAATCCTCCCCTGAGCACCAGAGTGCCAGCGTGTGCGAATTGGAATAGCAGCCTGTTTTAGAAACAGGTGTTTGAGAGTTCGAATCTCTCCGCTGGCACCAAATTCTATCGACTTGCTGTGCTGGTTACCGGCCTGTTGAAGCCGCTGCGCTCTTAAGATATTGGCCACGACTACCAACCCATTTGGCTCGTCTGATCAAGGATAGGATAATGAACAATGCCCGTTCTTCCATACTACAGTCAGCAGGAACCCCCGTCTGAAGCCGTGATTTGGCGCTTCCTAGATCTCCGAAAGTTCCGCGACCTCATGGCAAACCAAGAGCTATATTTTCGGCGCGCCGACCTGTTCGATGACGAAAGCGAAGGGTTGCCGCCCGAGCAGTACGTCCGGCGTGTCTTAAGGCTCGACCCTTACAACATCAAAGATCAAGTAGCCCTAAACCATCATTTCGGTCAATTGGCTCAGGCGCGAGAGATGTACTTCATTACATGTTGGTATTTGTATCAAAAGGAAGATCTAGCGATTTGGGAGCAGTACGGCCATGACGGCGTAGCTGTGATTTCACGCTACGGACTCCTGAAAGAATCCCTAGAAGGCATTCTTGACGACACACATGTTGGACTGATTCGGTACGGAACGGGTCACCTCACTGACCGGTTCAACGCTACGGAGTTCATTACGACTAAGCAAGAGAAGTATGCAGCGGAGTCCGAAGTGCGAGCTATTCTAACGTCCCCCGATCCCTTGGACGGGGGCAATCGGCACATCGACTTCAATAACTTTCCACATCGCGTCCCTCTCGACGCGAATCCCCGCCACCCTTGGGTTCACGATTGCAAACGGAGGCGAATCTCACTGCGGGACCTTTTGCAAGGAGTAGTCGTTTCACCATGGGCAGAGTCTGATGACATCGAGGAAATCAATCTGTGGACGAAATGTCGACTCTCCATGCTGCCGACGGACTCCGACCTTAGGAGCGACAAGCTGCCGACGCTCAGGGAGTATCGCGATTACCATCACATACAGAGGCCGACATCACAACCTGAAAGGCTCGCTACTCCGCAGGAGTTGGAGCACTGTTACGACGAACTGATGACGGTGCCGCTCGACCGTGTTCGCTTCCTTTACAGACAACGTTGGGAAAAGTGCCGATTAGAGACTGACGGTTTGCCCAGCAAGGCAGACGTTCAATATCTGGAAACCACTTTACGCGTACTGAAGGATTTGACAGCGATCAGGGCATGACCATGAGATGTACATGATGCCACTTCTCTTCTGATCGGCGTGGTCGGCGCCGTGCTTTACCCTTAGAAACAGGTGTTTGAGAGTTCGAATCTCTCCGCTGGCACCAAGGTTTTTTCACACCTGGACGTCAGAGTCCTCGCACTTCCGTTATTTTCAGACTCTCCACATCAAAGTGGCGTCCTCCAGCAACCGGATGCCAAACGCCCGAGTACGATTCGCACAACAACACGTGATAGGTCAAATGATTGAACAACGAAACTAGGCAAACGATTCCTTCTTGCGATTTGTCCCAGTTAAGCACGATGATGTGGCCATTCGTCGGCCGATAGACAAACTCGTCCCGGTGCAAGATCGGAAACTTTGAGACCTTTACTGGGCCGTGTCGAGGAGCTTTGCCCAATCTAATGTAGTCACGGATCGGGTCGAAGTCAGAGCGCAACACGAAGTCCACACCCTTCAGATGGGCGAGAAAGTTGAACGCGATCTTCGCCACCCCGCGAAAAATGATGTCGTCCAGGACTCCCTCCGCAAAAGCCTCGACCTCGTTGCCGACTCGTTCCAAAGGTCCCCGTTCCTTGAAAACGATCCCCATCTTGATTAGTTTGTCCGATAGGCGTGGAACGCCATCCCGTGTGCCAACCATCTTGGTGTCGGTGGAGGTCCGATATCGTTCCCAATTCTTTGGTTGATCCAGATCCTCTTCAAGGAACCATTTCCAATCCGTCTCACCATGCTTACGAAACGCAACTTGAGGCAGAGGTTCGGCACGCAGTGCTGTGCCCTCTGCGTTTCGCTCCACGGTGATGCGAGCGCCGTGCCAATCGCCCGGCGTGATCACCTTAACAATCAGCCGGGATTCGCAAAGCTTGTGTCGACCGCCCGCGGTCTTCAGTCCGTAACGTACGCGTAGCAACGCCTCGACGCTGTCTCTAGTGAGAAACAGTTCAAGTTCTTCTGCGAAAAAACTATTGCAATCTCCGCAGACACACCGCAAGGTGAGATTGTCGCGAAAGTGCCCGAAAGCCTTTGGGACTACGTGTTCCCTCGGAAACCGGCGCGATCCAATTTGTCTGCAATAAATGCAAGTCGTCATCATCGTGTCATGGTTGCGCGGGCAGGATTTGCACCTGCGTTTAGAGGTTATGAGCCTCTCGTATTGTCCTACGCTACTACCGCGCCACAACTTCTGAAAAATTGGTCCGGGTGGCAGGAGTTGAACCTGCGTGGACATGTGCCCAAGACATGTGGGTGGCCGCTACCCTACACCCGGATTTAAAAGAGAGGGCCTTTCAGCCCTCTCCTGTTTAGCCCTTCACGCATACCACCTGGCGCAACGTGTGCACCACGTCCACCAGATCGCGCTGCGCTTCCATTACGGCGTCGATGGACTTGTACGCCATCGGCGTTTCGTCGATAACGTCCGCATCCTTGCGACACTCGACGCCCGCCGTTCCCTTGGCGTGGTCGTCCAAGGTGAAGCGGCGCTTCGCTTCCGTACGCGACATGGCGCGTCCGGCTCCATGACTACAGCTCATGAAGCTTTCCGGATTGCCCTTGCCGCGCACGATGTACGAACGCGCTCCCATGCTGCCCGGGATGATTCCCATGTCGCCCTCACGCGCACGGACTGCACCCTTACGCGTGATGAGTACGTTCTCGCCGTAGTGGTGCTCCCAAGTCACGTAGTTGTGGTGGCAACTCACGACTTCCACATTGGCTTCGAACGCCGGGATTTCTCCCGAGCTCTGCACCGCCGCGATCAGGTTACGCATCATCAGTTCGCGGTTGGCCAAAGCGTAATCCTGAGCCCAGTGCACCGCGCGGACATAGTCGTCGAAGTGCTCTGTGCCCTGTGGCAGGTACGCGAGGTCCTGATCCGGCAGGTTGATCATCCACTGACGCATGTCGTTCTTCGCCAGCTCGATGAAAAATGTGCCGAAGCGATTGCCCACGCCACGCGATCCCGAGTGCAACAGGAACCAGACGTTCTCGTTTTCATCGAGGCAGACTTCGATGAAATGGTTCCCGGTGCCCAGCGTCCCCAGGTGATTCACACGTTGCTTGTGATCCAACTTGGGATACTTCTCGACGATCGCCTTGTACGCCGGATACATCTTCGCCCACACCTCCGCGTGGTGCGACGGGGCATCCGACCACGCACCGCGATCGTTTGCGCGTCCGTTGTCGGTACGCCCGTGCGGCACTGCCTTCTCCATGGCGGTGCGAATACCGTGCAGATTGTCTGGCAGATGATTGGCGTGCAGAGAAGTCTGTACCGCCATCATGCCGCAACCGATATCCACGCCGACCGCCGCCGGGATGATCGCGCCGCGCGTCGGAATCACGCTGCCCACAGTTGCGCCGATGCCCCAATGCACGTCCGGCATGGCCGCGACCCACTTGTAGATGAATGGCAACTGCGCGACGTTCAGCAACTGCTGGCGTGCCGCGTCTTCCAGCGGGACGCCCTTGGTCCAGGCCTTGATCGGTGTGCCGTTGTCGGGCTTGATGAAGTTGTATGTTGTGTCTGTCATTTTGCGCTCTTTCTCACTCTTGTTTTCAACCAGTCATGAAACCAATGACGTCGTTCCTCTTTGTCCGCCAAAATCCACACAAAAACTGTCGCGAAATTCTCGATGCCAGCGCACGCGAGTTGTTAGCTTACAAAGCGAGACAACCTCTCGTAACCGGATCTGCTGGCCTCGATCGTCGGATACGAACTCATCGCAGTACGGCAGGTACACTGCCATGAAGAGATCGTTGCGATGGGAGGATGGCTTTGTACCGTCTTCTTCCCGAATAGCCAAGTCGTACTGTGCGACACAGATCGCCAACAGAAGCGCGTGGAACGGCGGACACTCCGCAACAAATCGGCGAATCGTCCCCTCATCAGGACACCGCTTTGCCACTCGTTCATAGAGTCCCTGACCAAAGTTCCAAAATGCACCTCCGGGCATCTGAAGTCTGCTGACCAAGTCTGCGACAGATGTAGGGCGTGTCTCCCTGCCACTTCGAAACAGCTCCTCAAAGTGAGGTCGCGCTTCCGTGAAGACCGCTTCGAAGCTTGCTTTGACATTAGCTGCGTGCGCTCTTTCCTGTGCCGACACTTCGTCGTCAATGAATTCACGCAGCGCAACCTCTCGTTCGTAGGCTTGCAGCCGGAGAGGTGTGGCTTCCCAATTCACAGCGCCATTCTTCTCGAACCGCACAATCAATTCTTCAGTGATCCAGTGAAAGGGGCGGATTATTTCTCCACCTTCGCCCTTTGTGAGCTTTTTGCAAACTTCAAGTAAGCGATCTCGCTTCTCGGGGCTATCCGTGGCGATGCTCTCTTCCACATTGGTAGCAGTGACTCGCACGATGTATCCGCTGGTCAATCCCGCAATCAGTGGGGCTGCCGACTTTGTATCCTCTGCGAATCGATTGATGCCAGTGGTGTCGAAAATTAGTCGCTTTCTGTCACTCATACGTTCCTCTTTCATCTGTGCAGCCGCTAACTACAAACTCCTTAATGGTGTGGTGGCTCGGCACGGAATTGAACCGTATCCACTGGCTTTTCAGACCAGCACTCTGCCGTCGAGTTCCCGAGCCAAACTTTGGTGGACGGTGCGAGAATTGAACTCGCATTTCACGGTTGCAGGCCGTGAGTAATCCCGTTATACGAACCGCCCATTTGGGGCGAGATGAGAGAATCGAACTCTCGTGACTGGAGCCACAATCCAGTGCCTAAGCCATTCGGCCAATCCCGCCATCGACAAATGTGGAGCTGGTCGAGTGAATCGAACACTCGTCGGAGAGGTACAAGCTCTCTGCACTCCCACTGTGCTAGACCAGCAAAACTTTGGAGCTGGCACGCAGCCTCGAACTGCGGTCGGGCGCTTACCATGCGCCTGCTCTTCCCGTTGAGCTATACCAGCGGAGCTGGCGCGGCGATTCGAATGCCGATCACGGACTTACGAGGCCCGAGCTCTTCCCACTGAGCTACACCAGCAAAACAAGACTCTGGAGGCGGTGGGGAGAATTGCACTCCCGATGATCTCCTTTGCAGGGAGATGCCTTGCTGTCTTGGCTACACCGCCTCAAACCTACTTACTAAATCTGGAGCGGAAGGCGGGACTCGAACCCGCGCTCTCGACGTTGGCAACGTCGCGTCTTGGCCACTAGACGACTTCCGCAACATGATGGAGCGAGCAGCGAGAGTTGAACTCGCGTCATCGGGTTGGAGGCCCGAGGCACCAGCCGCTATACCATGCTCGCCTTTAACATCTGGCAGGGGTGACAGGATTCGAACCTGCTTGAACTCGTTTTGGAGACGAGCGCCCTTCCCGTCGGGTCATCACCCCTGTGGCGGTCGCAACGGGAGTTGAACCCGTCCCTCCTGATAGACAGTCAGGTATCCTGCCGCTAGACTCTGCGACCACTTTTTCAAAATTGGCTGCGAGGGCACGATTCGAACGTGCATGAACCGGGTCAGAGCCGGTTATCCTGGCCAATTGGATGACCTCGCAATGTTTTGAGGAGGGAACCTGCGGACTCGGTATGTTTCTTTCCAAGAGAAGTAACCGTAGCCTTCACCACTCCTCGAATTTCTTTTCATTGCTCGTCAATGAGCTTCCTCCTTTGTGAGATCCTTCGCCGCAAAATGCGCGGCTCAGGATTTCGCCTGCAGGCTCCCGCTTCTCTCACGCCTGCCAGACAGCTCAAAACTGGCTGCCGGGGAGCGATTCGAACGCCCGTACCCGGATTCAAAGTCCAGGGTCCTGCCACTAGACGACCCGGCATCACGCTTTCAGCGCGATGGCTTTCATGCATCGAACACACAACACCGCCGACTCATCGACGTTGTGGCTAAGCTTCATGCGATCCGTTCGCGCACGATTCACCAACTCGCAGTGATCGCCTCCGCGTTCGCAATAAAGCTCCGATGCAAGCTCGATCTCAAAGCCTTCGAGTTCAATCGTTTGTGTACTCATAACTTGGTAGCAGCGAGGAGAATCGAACTCCCATCTCAGCCTTGAAAGAGCCGTATCCTGGCCGTTAGACGACGCTGCCTCCTATCTGCGCATTGGCGAAAAATGCGCCATAAAAACCAAAAGCCCCCGATTTGTATCGGAGGCTCAGAAAGACTATGCGCTGCTGATGTGCCCCCGTTACATGAACGTACCTTTGCCCGCTCCTTGCCACGTAAACGTGGCCGGTGTCGGTAAGCAATCGGTATGGGGTTTGCGCATCATTACTTTGTAGCTCACCTTCACTGTGGCATCATTCCTGCAATTCGTCAATATCAAAAAAGTAAGTGTAACTTCGGAATTTCCGACGATTTTGAAGTTGACGGCGATACGCGTTTCTCGATACTAGCCGCTCTGAACCACGCAAATCGCGCTCTATGATGGCATCGCCCTGTTCTCGCCAGCCAGTCGTGCCTACGTTAGCCGCATGTTGCGATAGCCACGAAATCCGCGCGCCGCGAGCAGGTCAATCATGGCAACGGCTTCCTTCTTGGCGTCTTCTCCATTGCGCAGCGCAGCCTTCAAGATCGTATCGAGGTGTTCGTTCCAACCATGGATCGACCACCCGTCCCGATCCTCCTCCAGGAGCACGTGAACAACACGGACAGATTCATATGGATACTTGCTCGCCAATGATGCGAACGTTTTAGCGACCGCGAAATCCGGGCTTAAGCAATGCTGTTTTTCCAAGATTTGCATTGCTTGGTTTACGACCCATGCCTCGGGAAACTTCCCGCAATTGAGCCACCAGCCGAAGGTCTCGAGCTCTCTTCCTTCTTCGCGGGACGCCTCCTTGAGCAAAGACAAGCGATGCTCCAGGAGCCGCATCAGCCGCTCCTGTATGGCGGGCGTAAGAGCGCCCTCAGCCTGCCCGATGCTCCAACCGATATCGCCGATCGTTTGAGCCCGCAGGGCCGCGCTAGCCGAGGTAAAGAAATGTACAAGAAGCGGATCATCGATTTCGATTGCGGAGTGCGCGTAGAACCAGATTAAGTGGCTTGCCAGCGTCCGATCCGTTTCTTCAACCTCAGTCGCACCTTTTTGCAGGCTCTTAATGGCTGCCGCGTAGCGGTTTCGCATCGCGGGCAACGTCGGAAGAACCATCCCGCCATAGAGCAGATATGAATGCCATGCAAACCGGTCAAGCGTCTTCTCTTCAGGCAGCTTGCCGCCCTTGCCGGGAAAGAGCTTGGGGATAACGGAATTGAACCATTCCAGATCGAGCCACGCTAGCAGCTGGAACTGCATGCCGAACATTTCCCGAACAGCAGCCGAGGGTTCTTCGGCGGCGTTGAGTTTCTGTTCGAGAACCGCAAAGACCGGGTTCAGCAGCTCCCGTTTGAAATCTTTCTCTGGGGTGGCTAACTTGACCCATCGCCCATAGCGCATCATGGCTTCGACACCTACCGGCCTGGGCGTGTTCAGAGCAAAGGAAGCGTACCGGCTCGCTTGCTTCTTATACTCGATTTCGTCTTCAGCGGTCGGGCGCGGGGCGAAACAGAGAGCGCGCACCGTCTCAAACAGCTCTCCAGCGCGTCTTAGGTCCAAGCGCTCAGTCTGCAGCATGAGGTCGGTCATAAGTCGAGCGGCCGACATATGCGCCCAATTCCAGGTTGCCTGATCCCAACTATCTCCGCCCTCGGGCACAGCGAGAGCATCCGTGCGCTCGGCAACCCAGCGCGCAGCCTTTGCCACGGCATACACATCGAACTCGCGATTGTCCTTGAGCAGCGCCGAAAACGCGTCGAGGACAGAAGTGATGTACGTCGGATCCAAATCCGTCGTCAGGAACTGATCGATCATTTCGGTGGCCTGTTGCGGATCGTCCGAAACCCATTGAGACAGAGTCCTTCCAAGCCCAGATCGCGAAGGACGTTCAAACGGAAGCCCTGTCGTGGGTGGGACCCAGTGCTTGAGATATTTGAGAATTTCGGGAACACTCATCGCCTTGAAGGAGTCCAGATCTGATGGGCTCTGCGCCTGCACGGCTCCGCCTCGCATGCGGAAAGGCCGTTCGGAAGGATGAAACTTTTCCCGCAACTGCTCCAGTTCAGCCTTCCGGCCATCGCCGAGAACTGACGCCAGAGGATGGAGCCAGTCCAGCTTCCACTGTCCGATGATCGAGGCTTTCACCCCATCGACGTCTTCAGGGCGAACCCGGTGAGTCAGGTGATATTCGTACGCCTTCAGGTCAGGCCCTTGATCAATCCGCTGAAGAACGCTTTCCAACGACTCAGGCGGAAGATCTGCTGCCTTCTCCGCCAGCAACTCCCGGAACTCGGGATTAGCTGATGGGTTCGCGAAATGCGATGGCTCCGACACAAAGCCTGCAAGTACCCCTTTGTCCACCTGTGACACGATCTTCAAAGTAAAGGCACTCAACCGCGCAAAAATCGGCCATTTATACTGCGCAAGGGTCTCGACGATCATCGCTTGAGACCCTTGCTCACGCTCCAGAAGCACTTTGATTGCGTCCGTCATCGCACTGACGGTCTCATCGAGAGTGCCGTAGTGCGAGCCGTGGTCGATGAACTGCCGCCAGATCGTCGAATAATCATCGGTGTCGTCGACGTGATTGCTGCAATGAATCGTCACCGCCGCGTTCAGGTTCTCCGCGAGATCTGCGATTAGCCGAGGCCCTGCGGCAGGCGCCAAGGCTGGAATCACTTTGGAACGAAAAACCTGGGACCAAACCGGTTCCATCTTGCCTTCAGGTTCCGGCGATGGTCGGTATGTGTATGTCGTACCGTCCTCCAACTCGATCGGCTTGCCCGGCTTCCGCGGCTCCGGAGCGCGAACCTGCAAGATGGTCTTGGTAAATCGCAACGCTGTGTCGACCTCGCCTTGCAAGATGAGGTGTGTAACAAGGGCAGCCGCTTTTTGCGGGTACAGGGTAAAAAGAGATCTCTGTTTCTCAAGCCAGGCAAGCTCCCGTGTCGCGATCTCGCGGGCGCCGGATGCCGGGACAATGCCTGCAATCTCCACAAGCAACATGTGCACAACCGGGTTGTCACTCTCAAAACAGGCCGCACCGATTGCCGCTGTCACCTCGTCAGGTGCCACCGCTGCCATACGCAGCAGGTACTGACCCTCGGGCCATGCCGGAATACGGTACGCAGTCTTGGAAAGACGCTCCAGCGGAGGCGGATGGTTGAACCGACCGCGTTTCGCCAGCGGCGCGATCCAGCCCGGATTCGACAGTTGTTGGAAGAAATACTCGTAGTTGCCACCGCCCTTTTGAATCAGGGCGATGGCTCTTTCCACCTGGACTTCAGTTGGCATCATCAGCCTCCGCGAGCAGCGCGTCGATCTCATTAAGATCACTTACTGGCCTCGGTTGCAGACGTCGTAAGAGAATGTCCTCGGCAAGAAAGAGATTGTTGACGAACTCTTCAGGCTTCGTCTTGTGTTTGCTGTGCGCCACCAGCTTGAAATACTCATCCACCTTCATCCAGGCAGAAATCTCACCCGCGACGACATCCGAGGGCAGGGCCGGAACCGGTCCCGCCAGTTGCGTGAGCATCAGGGCGGTTTTCTTCCTAGCCTCCGGGCGATTCTGCTCCTGCCAATCGAAAAAACCCTCTAGGGCGTCCCGCAAATCGTCGGACATGCCGACGATAGTAGCGGTGGAGTCCGCGGCAATCGCACTCGTCTGCTTCCACGCCAGGAACGCCTCTCTGACGGGCTTGATGCGGCTTCCCATGCTGTCCCCGAATACCACCGATTCCCCAGTCAACAGAGTGCAATGTGCGATGACCTCCCGGAAGGCGTGGGCAGCCAACGGCAGCCGGAACGGGTTCTTTTCGTCTGCGAACGAGCAGAGTCCTCCGTAGTACATGTCTGCAATTTCGGCGCTGCGGCGTCTCAGCTGCTCAATCAGCACGCCCTGTTCCTTGCGAAGAAACATACGCACCTCAACGTCGCGGGTCCAAAATCGAGCCCTCCCTCGATTGGCTCCCGGCCCGCCGACTCCTTCAATTATCTCCAGAAACACCGTACACCGATCTGGTCATTTCCTCCTCTAGCCCAAGGGTTAAGCTGCAAAAATCGATTCGGATGAACTCCTGGACAACGAGCAAACCAAAATCAGAAAACTGAATCGGCTCGGCCTGTGGCCTACTTAAGCTGGTAGGCGGGCCGGGAGTCAAACCCGGATTTGCAGCTTCGGACGCTGCCGTGTTGTTCAATTACACTACCCACCCCTTGGAACTCGCGCCGGGAATCCAACCCGGATCTCTTCGTTAGGACCGAAGCGTCATCATGCCTTAGACCACGCGAGCCTACTAATCGAGCCTGCTAATGTGGAGGGGATGCAGAGAATTGAACTCTGATCTCAAGGTTCGTAGCCTTGCGCCCTCATCCGTTGGACCACATCCCCACATTGGAAGCGGCAGAGAGATTTGAACTCTCATCGTCCGAGGTAGAAGCTCGGAGCATTCATCCGTTATGCTATGCCGCCTCTTTGTCGCTATTGGTGCGGGATGTGGGAATCGAACCCACTTCGTCTCGCTTAAAAGGCGAGTGCATATCCATATCTGCCAATCCCGCAAAATCTGGTGGGTGACGCTGGAATCGAACCAGCCTGGTCTCGCTTAAGAGGCGAGTGCATCAGCCATCTCTGCCAGTCACCCATATTTCACAACAAACAAATTGGTGCAGGATGTTGGAATCGAACCAACGCCTCGCGGTTATCGACCGCGGGCTCGACCTTCGAGCTAATCCTGCATGGTGCGCCGTTCGGGAGTTGAACCCGCATCTGTTGGGTGTAGGCCAACTGTTCTGGTCCGTTGAACTACCGGCGCGAAAACTTTGGTAGAGGGTGCAGGAGTTGAACCTGCCTGGCCGCGCTAATCTGGCGCCGAAGTGGGTATAAGCCACTGCCCCTCGCCGGAGGCCCCTCCACTGGTGGCTCGCGATGGATTCGAACCATCCGCGACGGCTTTATGAGAGCCGCGTTCTTCCTACTGAACTAGCGAGCCGTTTCTTTCCTCGAAATCTGGCTGGCCGGGCAGGATTCGAACCTGCGCATGGCGTGAGTAACAGTCACGTGCCTTTCCAGCTTGGCTACCGGCCAAGAAACATCCCAAAAAGCCAAAAGGCCCCGACTTTGCGTCGGAGCCTCGGAAATCGAATCTGAACTTAGAAAATCTAACGAATAATCAGACCAATCCCGAGGGCCGAGCGCGATTGACGCGCCGTCTCATCATGGATTTGGTCTGTATCGTCATTTCAAGGGCGAGTATAGGATGGTTTCGGCTGTTTCACGAAGCGGCACGAGGTCGAAACTCGCGTCATCATTCCAAGACACAAAGGTAACTTCCGCTGTGCATTTGCAGGCAGATAGAATGATGATCTCCGTTGGGAAGGTACAACATGGGATTTGTCACCATCCTGGACAAGGCTGCGTCGGGCGAAAAATCCGGAACGCGCAGGCTTAATGTCTTCACCGATAAAGTCTCTCTCCGTGAGTTGATTCGCCAGCGTATCCGTGAGGAAGTCGAGGAATTCAACCGCGACAAATCGGATGTGTTCTGCGGCCTCATTCAGCCCACAGATACCGAGCGAGTTCTAAACGGGTATCGTCTCAAGGCTCGGCGCGAGTTAAGCTGGGAGAATCAGTACGCGAAGGCCCTTGAGGCGTTCGAGAAGAACGGCTTCTTCGTCATTGTGGACGGCCGACAGATCGAGGATCTGGATGAGATCATTCCGCTACGAGAAACCAGCGAAGTCCACTTTCTGAAACTCGTGCCGCTCGTTGGTGGATAAATGGCGGCGCAGCTTGAATCGGTAATCTCTGGCTACCTGGAAAAGCTGAAGAAGGAGTGCCACGAAAAGCAGTGGGCAATCCTGCAGACGCGAAAGCCGGCGATTGCTAACGATCTTGAGGCGGAACCTCCCGAATTCCAAATTGCTTTCCTCAAAACAGTGCTTGCCAACGCTGGAGCCCTTGCTCCCGCGACTGCCAACATCGAGACCACTGTCGTGGGTAAGCTGTTTTCAAGCTTGTTTGGCTCCAAACTGGTGGCTCAGCGCTTCAACTGGCTAGAGTTTAGGACGTTGGGCAGCGTGGCATCCAACCTTTTGCGCCGAAAGCTCCCGTTTCGTCCTGAGGACTTAGCTGATCTCGTTTGCTCATACGCGCGTTATCTCCAAGTCATCCACTACTGCTTCCCGTTGACATCGCTCATCAGCGCAGTCGAGTCCGTGACACGGACAGCGGAGATCGAAGGAGCGATGCGAGGGTTGAGGGACTCACTCGTCCATGTATCGCAAGGGTCCAACTCAAAAGAAAGCCGGAAACTGCTGGAACGGATTGATCACTACCTCGAACCGCGAAAAGACCAACAACTCGTGGTCGGCGGACCATGGAGTGCATTTGTCTTTTCCGAAATCGAGAAACAGCCGGAACTGGATCGAAGCGGTTGGTCAGATGCCTTTGCGCATTGTCTTGCAGCACAGTCATCAACTCCTTCGAAGACGTGGCGCAAGCGATCGGAAGATCTGATTGCCACTGTTGGTGTCAGCAAGGTCCGAGACTCTGCCATTCGCTGGTTGAACAGCGATGTTGCGCCTGTGACGGCGAAGCCTGGTACTCAGATTTCCGACAAAGACGCCGACTATCTCAAGGGTTTTGTCTGGATGTTGGCCAGTATTTCCGATGGACGAATCTGCCAGGCGGTCGCGGATGTCGGACTGACATGTCTTAGAAAGATCCCGAACATCGGCCCCATTTCCGCACGCGTCGGATTCGCCTGCGTTAACACTCTGGCCGAAATGCCGGGAATGGACTCGGTGGCGCAGCTCACACGGATGCGAGCCAAAGTGAAATACGCCGTCGCTTTGAAGCTCATCGAGAAGGCTCTGAACGGCGCAGCTGAACGAGCCGGCCTGAGCCGTGATGACCTCGAAGATATGGCCGTACCAACCTATGGACTGGCGGCGGACGGGCAGCTTTCCGAGCAGTTTGGAGAATGCAAGGTAGATCTCACATTGCTTCCCGGTGCAGGAGAAGTCGAGCTTCAGTGGAAGAACGCCGCCGGCAAATTAGTAAAGTCCCCGCCTGTCGAGGTCAAGCAAAGCTACGGATCACGGCTAAAGGAGATCAAGCGGACTGCAGTGGACGCGCAGAAAATGTTGTCAGCTCAGCGGTTCCGTATCGAGCAATTCCTCATCAACGAGCGGAAAATCAAATACGAGCACTGGTCGAAGCACTTTCTCGACCACCCGCTTCTGAGCGCGGTTGCGAAGCGTCTGATCTGGCGCTTTGAGAGCGGGAGCAACGTAACTCTGGGTGCATGGTTGGACCGCCAGATGGTTGGTTGGAATAATGAACCGGTCGCCGGCCTAGGCCCGGGCACTATGGTGGAGCTCTGGCATCCCTTGCAATCCGATCCACAGACAATTCTGAGCTGGCGTTGCTGGCTGGAGGATCACCACATTGTCCAGCCCTTCAAACAAGCTCATCGCGAGGTATATCTCCTGACGCCTGCCGAGGAACAGACCGAGACGTATTCCAACCGGTTCGCCGCGCATGTCATACGCCAGCACCAATTCGCAAGCCTTTGCCGTGAACGTGGCTGGCAGTACCGCCTCATGGGATCCGGCTTCGACGGTCATAACGTACCCACGTTGGACGTCCCGAGGCGGTCCGTGAAAGCTGAATTCTGGGTGGATGTGCCGGACGTGAATATGGGCAACGCCCGGGAAGCGACGGACCAGATGTCTGGCGCCGGGATCAATCTGTATCTGCTGACCGACCAGGTCCGTTTTTATCGGGACCAGGCACCGGTTCGCCTGGCCGAGATTTCGCAAGTGGTCTTCTCAGAAATCATGCGGGATGTTGACCTGTTTGTGGGTGTCACGAGCATCGGCAACGATCCCACATGGGCTGATCGAGGCGAGGACGCATTCGGACACCAATACTGGCAGAGTTTTGCCTTCGGCGACTTGAGCCAGAGCGGCGAGACGAGGCGCACGATCCTCGGGAAGCTCTTACCGCAACTCAAAATTGGGTCTCGATGTACCCTGGACGGTAAATTCCTGGTTGTCCGTGGTGACTTGCACACTTACAAGATCCACTTGGGCAGCGCCAATATCTTGATGGAACCGGGAAGCCATTATCTCTGTATCGTTCCAGATCGCAGCCATGCCCAGTGGCAGAGGGGATCCCTTTACCTCCCGTTCGATGGGGACCAAACGCTTGCCATCATCCTGAGTAAATCGTTTTTGCTGGCCGCGGATAGCAAAATCACTGATTCGACCATTCTTCGGCAAATCGGAAGACCGCGCGTGCCCGCGCACTGAGTAGAATCTCGTTTCCCCTAATAAAATGCTGACAATCTACGCTTCCAATTAACTCTTTTGGATTTCGCACAGCGCCGGCTTGATGTCGATCACGGGCGTACCATCGATCGCTTCGATAGGACCAATTCGCAAACGGTTCTTGCTTATTTTGCGCACCGTGACTTGATGAAGGCCAATCGGATTCGGCCGATCGGGAGAGCGTGTCGCGAACACTCCAGTAAGCCGTCGCTTCGGATCAGACCGGGGATGGACTTTCAGGGTGTCTCGGTGTGCCTGGTGCAACCACGTCAGGACCATGATCTCGTCGCCCACCGCTAAACCATCCACGGCTTGCGCAGCGAACGAATGCAGTTCAAGCCAGGCATCCGGGGCGCCTTCTGAACCCTGCTTGGGTGCCTTGCTGCGCTCCTTGATTTTCGAGCGGATCAACCCGATCGGGCGAAGTTCAAGGGAATTCTTTTTCTGTGTTTTCATGCCGCGCGTGTGAGCCAACTCTCCATGGTAGCCGCGTCCACCAGGCCTGCCTGCTGGAACTGAAGCTGACCTCCGGAAAAAACTGCGAAATTGGGAATGCTGCGGACGTTGTATCGTGCTGCAACTTGTGGGAACCGCTCTGTATCCACCTTCAGCACAACTGCGCGTCCGGCGAGATCACGCGCTGTTTGCGCCACGTGAGGCGCCGCCATGCGGCACGGCCCACACCACGAAGCCCAAAAGTCCGTCAGAACGGGAACTTTGC
>Ga0307474_10000240_pt1 | contig 40270 bp, 62 predicted proteins | sample atmos_gasesECM1C_2_FD_203312 | JGI IMG/M metagenome (GOLD analysis project Ga0307474, IMG submission 203312) | Hardwood forest soil microbial communities from Morgan-Monroe State Forest, Indiana, United States - atmos_gasesECM1C_05 | ecosystem: Environmental > Terrestrial > Soil > Temperate... | reverse complement strand
GTGTCTGCCCAATCGACGCCGTTCAAGGCGTGATGAGAGGCGATGTCGTCATGGCGGAAGTGAACCAGATTCAGAACCGGCCGATCGTTCTCCTCAAAGTCGCGCGTGCCGATGACCAGCGCGTCGTAGCGCACCATGGCTTTCAGTTGCGGGTTGAAGCTGAAGAGGATGACGTGTTTGGGGGGTTCGGGTTGAGCTGCGGTTTCTTCGGGATTCTCTTGCGCTTGCATGTGCATTGTTTTAATCTCCAGTCGAAATTGGGTGAGACGGATTTGGAACCTACCTAAAAGTGGGCTTGCATCGAGCTTCGCGGCGTAGTACGCTTCACGCCGCAATGAGAAAGTGTGAAGTGGAATGACCGAGGTAGCATTTATTGTCCGCGCTCTGGCTGCGATTGCTGGCTATGTCGTCGGACGATTCCTGCGTCGTGCGCTTCGATCGTGGTGGGAGGAGCGGCGATGTTCATCGCTTTAGTAGTCTTCCTGTTGGCTCTGGTCGTAGGCTTCTTCGCCAACGACGTGTAGTTATTGCGGTGGCCCCCACGTCTTGCCGTCGGCTGAGTAGGCAATTTTTTTCCCGTGATTATTTAAGACTTGCCCTGCCTTTGTTGGCGTCGGTGCACCTTTTGGTACTTGGAAGCCAGTCCCGCCAGCTCCCGCTGAAGTCCCGCCAGCACCTGATCGTTTCGAAAGAATGTCCTGCTCTGCTTTATCGAGGTTTCCGTACAGTTCATCTAGCTGGGAGCCAATAGCGGCTGTGCGTTTCTTTGCAAACTCGCCATCGATTCCGACCAGTTGATTCTGTTCTTTGTGCAAGCCATCGATTTGCGCAGTGTAGCGGCGCGTTTTCGCGTTGTACTCTCGCTGTTCTGAAGCGGTAAATCCGTTCTGTTCAGCGCCTCCGCTCTTGGCTTTGTCCGCCCGCTCCCTGGCGGCATCGGCAAGCTCTTGGCGGACCTTCAGCAATTGATTCTGGTTGTCAAAGTTGTTTTTATTCTTCTCCGCCGTCTCATAGAGTTGCTTTTGGGCTAACTCTGTTTTGCCCGCAGCGATGTTGTTGCGCATTTCGATCAGGTCGTTCTTGAACTGCGCAGTTGCGGTGTCGCGCTTTTCAGTCTCCGCTTCTCTCCTGGTGTTGAGCGTGTTGGTGAAACCTTCTTGCGCCACTCTTGCGGTGTCGTTCGCTAAGGGAACGCCGACCCTTTCTTCGGCTCCGAGTTTGGCCTGCCAGGCTTTATCCTGGGTCTGGTAAGCGTCCTGCGCGCGATTCCACGGGCCGTAGAGCATCGCGTTTACGGCAGGTTCGGCGGCCTGCCGTCCCGCTAACGCTCCCACAAATGGCGCGGCAATTTTCTTCCAAAGTGGCGGCTTGTAATCCTCGAAGCTGGGAGCCTTCGGCTGCTGGCCCATCAGCGTGTTTACATTCTGCCGCTCTGTTTCAATTCCGGCCTGCGCGCTTTGCGTGGACTGTAAGGCTTTGCGCATCTCCGGACTGATACCGGGATCATCTGAGGGTTGCGGTGGTGTAGGTGTTGGTGGTGGAATGCTCGCGCCGGTTGGCATCGGTGCGGAGGGAATTCCGCTTGCTCCCACTCCCGGAGGACCTGGAGGAGCAAGATTTGGGCCGCCCGGCATCCGCGTCGGCGCGCCCATAGGAATCGGCGCGGGAGCAGGTGCGGCAGGCGGTGGCTGCGCGGGCATCGTCATGGGCAGCGGACCCGGCATCTGCTGCTGTGGCAGCGTGACTCCAGGCCGGCGCATGAGCGCCTGCTGCATTAACTCCGGCGGCATCTGTGGTGCCCAGTCAGCCATTGATTGAACCTTTCATCTCTATTTCATCGCGATGCCAGCGCCTAGACCCGCGCCGCCCAGAGCCGAGCCAGCGAGCCCGCCCCAGAATCCGTACTGCTGTCCTGAAAGGCTGGTCAGGTTGTTCAAAGCATTTCCTTGCCCACTGGTTGCGGTCGAGTAAGCCGGGGCTTCCGCTCCTGCGGCTTGCAGCGGCATTCCTGCGAGGTATTGCTGCCAGGCCAGATTCGATTTGTAGTCATTCGCCGAGCGTTGCGCGGTCAGAGTATCGGCTAACTGGCCCGTCTTCAGGCCTACGTCGCGCTGTCCGAGAACTACCTGCGAGCCGTTCAGTCCGCCCGTGGCCCGGCTGTTGCGCGCCATGGCGGCCTTGGCTGCGTCTGCCGAAGTGTTGAGCGATTCAGATTGCAGCTTATTTTGGTTCGCCAGATAGCCGGTCTGCTGAAAGGGATCCGCGCCAATGTTTTTGCCCGAGGCAAGCGTGGTCTCGTTGGCGTTGAACTTGCCGATGTCGGCCTGTTCGGCGTTGAACGCCGTCTTGCTCTGATCGCCGTAAGTGTCGTTAGCCGCGGTTGCTGGTGCTGATCGTCCCATATAAGATTTCCTTTTTTTAGATCAGCTGGCGGGTGTAGGGCGTGATGCGGGCTGGATCTTCGCGCACGAATCCGAAGTAGTGCAGGATGCGTTCAATTGCGGAACCGCGCCTTGTCTTTCCTTCAAGGGAGAGAGCTGGGACAAAGGCGCGGACCATCCGCAAACGGTAATCGCGACACACCTGGGTCAGAATCGTTGCCGCTTTGTCCCACTCCTCGAAGGCCAGGGCTTGTTCTCCGAGCAGCATGATTTCCGCTTCCGCCTCGAGCACGGCCAAATTCGTAATCACTCCGTCGGTCTCATAGACCAGGGCTTTCAGAATCGGGCGCTCGTTGAGTTTTGGAAGCGACATCGGCATCCGGATCCGCGTCTCGAGCTCCTTCACCAAAGCCTCGATCGCGGGAAGATCGGACTCCGCGTAAACGCGCCAGGGCATTTATGCAGTCACCGGCCCGGAGCGCACGGGCGCATTGAAAGTCTTTCCGTCGAAGGTCGAGGTCAGTTGAAAATGAAACGTGCCCTTACCCAGTTCGGAAACCGGAAAGTAGGTCTGGTGCGATACGGGAAACGTGGTCACGTTCGCATTGAAAGAAGCGTTGGGGCTGGCTTGCAATAAATGTCGGATTGGCGCGGCGACCGGATTGCGATTGGTTCCCAAGAATTCCGGATTTGTGATCCTCACGAAGAAATGCCCGGGCACGTTCGCGTTCGAGGTCACGTTCAATTGCGCCTGCGGCGGCGCCGGCGCCTTCCTTCCCGAAGACAGGCTCTGCAAGTTGATCGCTTCTTCAATGCCGTCCAGCCGTTCGCCCATGCGGCGCACCACGTTCTGCTGGCCAGGATCGGAGAAGGCTGTGACTAACGGTTGCGGAGTTTTGTAGGACACGATTAGTTAGCGAGAGGGAAACAGCGGTGCGTGCCAGAGCGATACCTGGCAGAGTTGGAACCATGCGCCCGGAATTCCGCCGTTTGAGAACTCGCAACTCAGGTATTCGCCGTCCGCCTTGAGCGATTCGTGGATGCTGGTGATGGGAGCCGATCCCGGAACTTCCGCCACGCCCACGTCCAGGCTTACGAGTTTGGGGTTGACAGAATAGTTCGGATCTTCCGAGACAGGGGAGATATTCAGAAAGCCCGCGCCCAGTGCCTTGCCGGTCACCGCGACGAATCGTAAAACCCGTCCGCCATCCGGCCACTGCTGACTTGGTGCTTCCTTGGCGTATGCCGGTCGATAGCGCGCGTTGTATCCGCCTCCCAGATCGTCGTAGACTCCGGGCTGCATAAACTGCATGCCGATGAAACCCGCGGGTGTAGCGGCTGCCGCGCCGGCGAGTAAGACCAGATAAGTTGAGACCTTATTTGAGATGCCGGCGATCTGGCTGGTCAGCGCGGCGGGCGTTGCTCCAAAGTAAATTGTCCAGCTGCTTTCAAGCGAGTCCGCGGGCAGCACAGCCTGAAAGCCGGTAAAGGCAAAGGGTCCGGCACCGCTGGTTGCGACCGTGAACGGCCCGAGCACCGGCGAGTAAGATGTCTCGCCGTTGGTGACCCGCGCCAGTTGGGCGTAATAGATGCCGTTCGGGATGGTGGGCGCGATCGCAAGGCTCGCTGCCGCCGCCACAATCGTCGCGTAGCTGGCAGGGAAGGTGGTGGGCACGCCTAAGAGCAACTGGTGATAATTAACCCGCTGATCGACTGGCGTTGCCAGAGCCCGCAGCACCATCGCCATGCAGTTGGTCGCAATCGGATCGATATTCCATCTGCGCGCCTGCCGGCTCGGAACCCACTCCCCCTGTAGTGTCATCATCAACGGCGGCTGCCAGCCGTTGAAATAGCTCATGGTCAGGATGTGCGATGGAGTCATCGCCCCATCGAGCGGCACGGCAATCTTGACTTCCTTGGCGATGTCATCGACCACCACCTGAATGGTGGCGCCGGCGGCGCGGTTCACGCGGTCCCAGGTGGCCATGCGCGAGGCGTCCTGATTATTCGCGCCGCTCAATTCCTTGCTGAGCCAGTCGAGCTCTCCTTCGCCGAGAGTGGGCGGCCATTTGAATAGTCCTGCTTCCGGATCCACGAAGAGAAAATAATCGAGACCGGTTGACCCATCCCGTCCGGTGGCAATGTTGCGTCCGCTCGATGGGCCATGTATTCCCCACAGCCGATTGACGCCCCAGCGCGCCGGCACATCGGCGGTAGGCACGACCTGGTAGCCGCCCGAACACTTGGCGGCCACAATCATGCCGTTCAGCAGTTCGCGCGCGCCGACCAGCAAGGCACCGTTTGAGGCTTCGATCGAGAGGACATCGTTTTCCCCATCGACTTCTCCGTTGAAGTTTTCTTCGGAGAATATGAGCGTGGTGGGGAATTGGTCGCTCACGTAGGCCATGCGTCCAACCGATGGTAAAAAAGCTAGATCGGTGCAGGGCGGAAGCGCCACGAAAAGCAAATTGCCGGTGACGTCGACTCCTTCGGGCAAAGTTGTGTCGTCGAACTGCAAGACGATTCCCACGGTTCCCGCGACTACCTGCGTGGGCATCGTCTGCACCAGCGTCATGGTCGCGCCCGCGCCCGAGCCGCCGGCTGAGGGATCGGGGAAGGTGACGGCATTGCCCACCACGGAAGCCAAAACGCGAAGACCGTTGTAGCTGCTGGTTCCGTCGGTGTAGCCGGAGATGAAGACCGTATCGCCTGCCGCCAGTCCCGCCGCGCTCGCCAGTTGGGCATAGGCGTTGCCATTGCAGTCGGTTGACTCGTTAATGATGATGGACGAAAAGGGATTCGAGGGTTCGGGATCGGTCAGGTAGTTGAAGGGGCCATTGTCGCTCAGCCCAACCACGGTAAAGGCCAGAATGTCGTAGGAGTAGCCGGGATTTTCCTGCGTTCCCGGCGGCACTACGGCCACCGGACACGGCCCGGAGACGACTCCCACATTGCCAGTTGCCTGAAATACGCTGCTGTTGCTGGTTTGGACGATGATGAAGCCGCCGGGGAAGATGGTCGAGGAATTGAATAACCCGACTCCGACAATGACGTAGGTGCCGTTGACGTTAGGCGCCGTCCAGTTGGTCAGGTTGACCGATTGATTCTGCGTGAACTCGGTCACGTCGGCGACCTGGATAAACCAGAAGTGATCGCTGCCCGAAGTCGACACTCCATTGATCGATGCCGATTGCGAGACTCCGCCTAGAAACTGCACGGATATAGCGGCGCGGGGATCGACCGGGCTCAGGTCTCCCATGGTGTTCTGCCGCAGCAGGATGGCGTAGCGTTGTCCGCCCTCGCCCATGAACTGCTGGGTGCTGATGACCGTCGCAAACGCGGTCCTGGGAGTGAACTGCGTTCCCGAAGATGGTATTGCGCTAATCACGATCGGCTTGTCGGCGGAGGTGTTTTCATACAGTCGATATTGGGTGGGCGCTGCATCGCCGTGCGCGACCGAGGCGACGTAAACCCCGACGCAGTTCGCCGATGGCCAGTGCAGGCCTCCGGTGGTGCCGTGCGGCATAACCGACATGAGCCAGGAAGGCATGGGCGGTCCGCTGAGCGGGTTCGCCGTCCCAAAGGTTGCGGTCAGCATGGCGTTCGCCGCGGTCTGCGGGAATATCACGGGCGCTGTCCAGATACTTTCCCCGAGGTCATTGAAGTAAGTGAGTGCAACGTAGACATCAAGACCGGCGGCAATTGTTCCGCCGCCCGGCGTCTGCGCGAGGCCGGTAATCGGGTTCGGTGGCGGCAGATAGGTGGGAAAGCCCGGCGTCCACTCCTGCCACAAAAAGGATTGAATGGGCACAACCGGGACGCCGCTGGCATGACTCTCGGTGAACACGGCCGCAATCGTTGGGGAGACGTTGATATGGCCGACACGGAACCCGCGGGTAATGGCCTGGATGGTAACCGTCTCCTGATTGGGAACGCTATCGATCAAGACTTGTTGGCCCACGGCCAGGCCTGCGATCGAGGCAACAGCAACGGAGCCTCCGGTGTCAGTGCTGGGAAAAATTGGGACGCCGTTCAAATGAGTCTTGGTGAAGTTCGCTTCAAAGCTGCCTACGAGAAGATCCGTAATCGTGACTGTTTCGGAATTGGCCCCTGTATCGATGACCACCTGCTCGCCCATTGAAAGCGCTGAGCTGTTGAACACAGCGACAAAAAAGAATCCGGTCGAGGTGATCGCATCCGCAGTGGTCGTGATCGGAGGCGATACCACAATGGGGGTTTCCGTTGTGGTCGAAAGTCCTAAGCCGCCCGCATCCTGCGCCAGTGCGAAGGTCGCATCGTAAGGTGCGGTGAAATAGCCAAGCGTGGTTGGCCATACTGGCTCGTTTGATCCGCTGTAGCCATCGGACAGCCGGCGGAACCAGGTGGTCGGATTTAACGTAGGCGTGACAATATCGCCTTGCTGATAGAAGGTATTCGGGAGCCAGGCCGCGGCGATGGGGTTCTGTCCCACGGGGCTGACGCATCCCGTGGCCGCATCGAGCGCGAGCACTGGCCCGGTCGATTCCGGCGAGGCGAGACCCATGAACTGCGCATACGCCTGATAGATCCGGTTGTAGGCTTTGGCGGTTTGCATTCCTGAATTGTTCGGCAGAAGGGACGCGAGAGCCGCAGCGATGCGGCCGGTCGAGGAATCAAGAGGGATCAGATTGCGAGTGCCGGCAGGCAATTCCAGATAAAGGTTCCCATCGTCGCCAAAGACCAGTCCTACCTGCACGTTCGGCGCAATTGGCTGGTAGAAGCCCACGTTATTGCCGACCAGCGCGTTGGGCGTTAAGGTAGTGGCTGCAACGCTCGCACCGCCTGCCTGCTGTCTGACTGTTGGGGCTTGGGGAGAGCCCAGCACGTTCAGCACGTCGACTCCGGTCGGATTGGCCGTCACTCCGTTCAATTGCATGGCGAAGCGCATGCCCCAGCGGACCTTGACCGACTCCGCCAGAAATTGCATATTCTGGCAGACCAGGGCAAGCCCGTTGGGGATCTGTATGGCGTCGTCCCAGTCCACCTGCCCGCCGAAGCGCAGAATGCGGACAGGGACTAGCCCTTCAAGATTTAAGCTGCCCATTTTTTAATCAGGCGTACTTCTGCGGCACAGCAAACTCGATCACGAGCGGTGCGCCGGTGAGCGCAGCGGGATAGGCGCCGTTCGCGAGTTCAACGGGTGCGGCATTGCCGGAACCGGCAGCGAAGATGCGCAGGACATAATTCGCCGCGGTCGGATTGACTGCGTTCTTCTCCACCTGCGCGGTGTAACCGTTCGGCACCTGGGTCACTTCGATGTCGGTGGTAGGAACCAGTTGCCCGCTCGGGCCTCCGTTGGGAACGCGTGGCCGTGACTTCATGCCGGGATTGGTGGCGGTGTTGAAGTTCAGAGTTTCCCCCGCCACGCCGATGGCCCCTCCGAGGACGTAGTTGCCGCTGAGCGTGCAGGTAAAGCGTTTGATGATCGGGGTGCCGATCGTGATCCGCTTCCCGAGAAATGCTAGTGCGTTTGCCATTGAGTGTTTCTCCTTGGAGTTCAAACTAAAATCATGGGGTGCAGGGTGCGTGGTTGGCTTGTGCCGTGCCGGTTCGCGTGCCGTTGAATTTATTGCCGCTCAGGTCCGCCTCGCTCGCGGTCCCGCTCGAGCCCCAGAGAGGCGCGCTGTAGACGGGCTTAGGGAAAGCAAACCGCCTAGCCGCTCCGCCGTTCGGGCAAACTGTTTGCAATGCCGTGAACTGTGAAGCAGAAAGCAAGGTATTCCAAACCGTTACTTCGGCGACGGTGCCTTGAAAGTCCGCTGAACCCGTGATGCCGCCGATGGTGAATTGTCCGATTCCCGAAACCCGCTTCTCGCGAAAGCCCTGAATGCTGTTACAAGACGTGCCGCCCGAAACGATGATGCCGGCGGTTGGGCTTCCTTGCAGTGTTCCCGCAGTGTCCACGTAGTAGATAACCTGATACCACTGGTTGGCCGTGTAGGTGCCGCAACCCCCGAATACTCCAGTGAGTGTGGCGAAGGTGCCTTCGACAAAACCCAGCACGCCAGCAGCCGAGCACGATAAAGCGCACGCCCCGAAGCCGATCGCAAACTGTCCGTTCGTCCCGTAATTCGATAGCGGATAATGACTGCCGCTGACCGGGATGACGGTGGGATAGAACCAGAAGGAAATTGTTTCAGGGCCGGAGGAGATGTCGAGCGCGTTGCCGGTCGAGGGCACGGTAATCACGTCGCTTGAGCCGTTGAACGAGCGCCCCGCGTAGGCCGGCGGGAGAAGCACCATCTGCAAAACGAGAAGAAGCAGGAAGCGTCTCATGCTTGCGAGTTTCATAAAATGAAGTGCGGATACACCGTCATGTTCGCGGTCGGTGGCGTCCCGCTCGTTGCCGTCAGGATCTTCACTACCAGCATGCTTCCGTTCGCGAGCGTCGACTGCACGTTGAAGGTCAGCGAGACTCGGTTGTTGGCGGTTGTTGTGGTGGTAAAAGTTTGGGCAGCGGCACACGTGAGCGCGCCCGTGTCGATCGTGCCCGAGTTGATCACTCCATCACAGGTTTGAAAGTTTGCCGTGTGTCCCGCGGTGGCGTCGTTCGCCGCAATGTCGAGGACAATCGTTGCGCCGGTCTGTGCCGTCGGAACGTATACCGTGCAGTTGAAGTAGGTCGCGGTGTTGAAGATGAACTGCCACGAGGCATAGAAATAATTTGTTAGTGTGCTGACTGAGTAGAAGCTGTTGCCGCTTTGGTCCGGCGTGCAGTTGTCGAGCGTGGGATTGCCGCCGCCGCTTCCACTGCCGCAGGGAATTCCGCCGAGCGTTGCCGTGGTGAGATACCCCAGACAAAGCAGGCTGACACCTGGCGGCGTGGAACTTGAGAGCGTAAAGCCAGTCGTGCCGAAGTGCATCCCGACCACGTTCTGCGCCGCGCCCGATCCCGACAAATCCAGTGTGGGAATGAATCCGCCATTCGCCGGCGGCAATACTCCCTTGACCTGGGTTGTAAGGTCGATGCGCGTCTGTGCCCCGCAAATTCCCGCCAGCGCGAGTATCAGGATTCCGAGTCTCATTGATTGGTTCTCACTGATAAAGGACCAGGATGTCGCCCGCGAGCGGTGCTACGAAGAAGGTGATGGCATTTCCCGAGGAGTTGTAATCGACGCCCCGCCCAAGAATCAGTCCGTTGCGAGCGACGATCGAATTTGACGTAATCCCGACTGGCGCGCCGAACAGCACAGTGATCCCGTTCGGAGCAGGCGTAAACCCGTACACCGTGAGCCCAGCGCCTGCCGGTCCCGCCGGTCCTGCCGGGCCCGCTGCACCTGCCGGACCCGCTGGGCCTGCGGTGCCTGTATTGACGTTGTTGACGATCGGCGCACCCTGCGGTGCTCCAACATCTGAATTCGGCCCAGCGTTTGAGCGCCGGCCACCAAGGCGGAAGGTCTTCGACTGCTGCGTCTTGACCGAAAGCCCTTCGAAGTCCGCGCATGCCCGGGTATATTCCGCGGTAAAGAATGTCACCAGGGCGTTCGTGCCCACGCCGCGCGCCGCGCAGATCTTCACGCAGCATTTGTAGACATAGACGTTGGTGAGGCCGATGATGAACTGCTGCGAGTTGTTGTCGAGTGTCGGTGGAATGGCCGTAGCCACAAAGCGGATGCGCAGATCAACCGGCGTAGACGCTGGGCTGAGCTTCAGGATGCCGCCGCGCCATTCATAGCTTTCTACTGTTGGGTCATCGGACTGAACGCCCGCCGGCGAGGTGAGCACGATCGCGTTGACTCCGTGCAGCTTGGAGAAAACCGCGGTAAAGCTCAGAGGCGCGCCGCTGATGGCGGTAATCTTTACTTCTTCCTGCAACGCCCCGACGTCGACGGTGACGGTTCCGCCTACCACCATGGCGCTGACGTTCGTGACCGGCGCGACAAAGGGTGCGCCCGCCGCGGTGACCCCATTGCCAGTGAGTTGCGCGTTGACCCCCGGAGCGCCTTCGCCCGTGCCGGTGTCGGTGTCGATTACTTTGTCTACCCGCTGTACGGGAGTCCATTGCTGCTGATTCTGGCCTACGATTCTCCACTCGACACTCTTTGGCAGAATCATCATGGCGAGCGGTGCGCCATTGGCCTGATAGGCGGAGAGGTCGATGGTGTTCGCGGCAACGTTGGCGAGAATCACTTCGACGGTCGAATAGTCCAGGTCGAGAAGCTGGAGCCGGATGGCGATGTCGTCGCCAATGGTGACCAGCTTCCCGATGATGTAATCCGCGTCAGTCCAGTCCGAGCCGGATTCGCCTGTGGCGTCCTCGAGCTCGGTCTGTACCCGCGTGATGATGTCCTGAACTGTCATTCTGGCTTGGGTTTAGCTCTGCCCTTGGCTTCGACGTGGGACAAGATGCCCCAGTCTTCCACCTGCTCCTGGCTGAGCCGTCCGCTCTTTATGAGCGCCGTAAGTTCAGCCGGAGCGAGACGCTTGGCGGCCAGTTTGGCCCCCGGTGTATCTGCATCGATGTGAAGTTCGTCGAAGGCGCGGTAAGGATCCGCCACCCAGCCGCATTGCTTGGGCATGCAGATAATGGCCGTGGGTTCAAGATTGTGGCCGCACTGTCCGCACTTGCGCTGCGCCTTGGCGCCGACTTGGGAAATCTCCTGATACCAGGCGGGCAGTTCTCGAATCGCGCCCAGCCGGAAAAGGTACATGGCAATCCAGCGGTGATATTTGCCTTTGCCGATCAGGTCTTTCCATGAGTTCGTGGTGTTGCGCCCCATGTAGGCGTCCGACGCCTTCTCATACCAGCCGGCGTAGTAAGTCATCTGCACGCGATGGGCTTCTTCGAATTGTGCCAGCTCGGCCTTCATTGTCTTCGGCTCTGAGCAGGGTGCGTGCGTGCCTTCGTAGCAGAACACTCCGCCGCGATCGGCGCCCAGGCTGTTCTGCTTGACGCCATCTTCGGCCTGCTCGAGTGGCCAGATGTGGCCGGAGTCGTTCACCTCTTCAAAGTCGAGTTGTCCGAGCAGATATTTCTGCTGCAATGGCTTCCACTGCGGGAAGACGTATTGCACGTAGGGGATTTCCGCGCCGCTCGACAATTTCACTTTGGGTGCTGCCAGCCATGCATCGCTGTCGAGCGCTACGGCGGGAACGCGGATGTCGACCTGGTGCACGGGTCCGGTGATCGGCCATCCGAAGGGATGCGCGCTACAGATGGAGGCTGGTACCCATCCCCGGCGGTTGGCTTCGGCCCGCAGGCGCTCGTATCCTGCCTTGGCCTGCTGTTGTGAAGGCGTAAGAAACGGGTCATGGCTTGCTGCCCATCTCTCGTTCGGTTGTAGAACTATGCTTGATGCGCTCATGGTGTGGAACTCCTTTTCGGATAGGTCCGCGTCTTAAAGCTCAAGACTTGTGACCTTTGGGGTTAGAATTTGGGGCATGGTGGAATACGGAGATGGGGCTTACTCGGAATGGCCGTATCGAATGCCAAGTGAATCGGAACTGTCAGAACTTCGCCGGATTGAAACGCGAGTTATATATGATCCGATCATTCCGGTTCGGGCGGTAAAGCCCCGGCGTGAGCCACAACCTGAACCACGCAATCAAGTCCTCGGAGTCGGATACTGTAAAGCCCAACCTGCAACGCTGCACGCAAGAACCAGAATGTGCCTAGACTGGCACGCGACGTAATCAGTTCCCAACATAAAGCTCAAGACTTGTGACCTGTTTTGTGAAAGTCGGGTGATAAACTTTGCGGCATGGCTGAGTTCAAAGAAAAAATCAACGAGAAACAAGGGCAGCGGCGGAAGCGTTTCCTAGAATTTCTAAGGAGCATGCCGATGCCTGATGGAACCTATGACATGAAGTTGAAGAAGTGGTTCCCGAACAAAAAGGCATGAACCGTCGCAATTTTCTCTCGATGATGGTGGGCGGAGTGGCTGCAGCTGCCGCTGTGCGAACGTTCCCGTTTCGCGTGTTTAGCTTTCCCCAAGAAGTGAAGCCCAGCAACTACTGGCTCGGCGCCGACTATGGCTTTGGTGATCAGACCGTTCTCACGCGGGTCGCCATCATGCGCGCCATGGAGCAGATGAAAGACAGGATTGGCCGCGTGTCACAGGAGACGATCTACCTGCATCCGGACGAACTAAAGCGATGGAAGTCTCTCGCATACATTCACGAAATCGTGGGCACTGGGCACGCCGAAGGAATTCCGCCGGACATGCGAGGTTCGTATACCCTAAATGGCACGCGCATCGTCATCACTCCACAGGTGGGCCGTCGAGTGATACAACGTAGCTGGGCACCATATGGCAAGCTAGTTCCCAACATGCCCCACTTCAATCCCTTGCTCCCTACACCTCTGCGCTAATTGCTCGCGGTATCGTCCGCCGGCTAAAGTGTTTGAGAAGATCGGCGAGATGCGGTCTTTAATCTTCGCGTCGTGCTCGGAGCGCTGACTCGCTTCGTAAGCCTCGCGTGCGCTCTTGATAGCCGAGAGCGTCTGCAGCATGCGCCACTCCACGTTCGGCGATTCGTTGGCCTTGTCGGCCAGCTTGCGTTCGTGGTGCTCGATCGCCATCTGCATCCAGCTCTCGCCCGGCATCGAGCGGAACGTTTCCTGCTTCTCCCCGTCGTCGTCGAAGTAGAAGAATTGCCGCTCGTACTGGCCTTTCGAGGGATACTCGCCGATGACAGGAAGGTCAGGGCGCCCGGTCACCGTGATTTCGTAATGCTCTCGGGAGTAGTAGGACGCGGGATACCAGACCATCAGCATCCAGCCTTCGAGCACTTCATTGTCTCTACCGAGCAACCGCGGAATCCAGCGCATCTCTTCGACGATTCGCTGTATGGCCGGCTGCTTTACTTTCACGCCTTGCGGGACATCGGCTTCGACCACGATTGATTTCGTGGGGTCGCTTGGATCGCGCATGACGTAGTTCGACTTGCGCGTCTCGGTGGAGAATTCGAGTGCGCCCAGGTCTTCGAGGGTTGAGCCGTCCACGTAGTCGTGCCAGCGAGCGCCGCAATTGAGCATGACGCACTGTGCTAGCACCAGGCGGTATTTGTTTTCGCCCCAGGGCGTGATCCCGCCGGCGCGCTGCAGCCATTTCCGCAGGTGCTTGGGGGCAACGCCGATGGGCAGAATATCTGCGCGTTCAGGTAAAAGGATGGGCATTTTAATGGGATTACAAAGGGTATAAAAAAGCTAGAAAACGGGCGGGGCGTCGTTATCGGCCCCGCCCATCTCTCGTTAACTACAAGGTCTAGAAGCCTTGCAGCGTTCCTGCCGGTACTCCGCAGCCGGTGATGACACCGTGAGCTGGCGCGAGATCGGTAAAGAACTGTTCAAAATTCAGGTAGGCCGATGCGTACTGCAGGTTCGGCGTTCCCCCTGCGTTGTACGTGTTGTACACGCGGGAACCATTGACCAGCGGGAAGTACGGCTCTTTGAACATCACGCGCCCAACTGCCTTGGGGCAGAGCAGATACCAGGCTTGCTGGTCGGCGTGTTGTCCCCACTTGATCGGTTTGCCTTCGATGGTTGGAGCGCCGCGGAAGAAGGGATCGAATCCTTCTGCTTCGCCGCCGGCCAAAGGAATGTACTCAAGGTCGTAGCCGATTTCCTTCAGGCTGTTCACCTGAGAGTCATGGGTGTACCAGAAGTCCGTACCCACTTCTGATTCCTTGATGCGCGCGCGGCGTTGCGACAAGAGCAACTGAATGGCAGAGCGAGTGATCGCCGAGCCGCCCATGTCGAAGCCGTTCGCGACCACTTGCGCGATCGACCGCGGCACGCCATGCAATTCGCCGACGCCGGAATAGCTGACCAGGTACTTCAGTCCGTTCAGCCATTTGGGAACGCCGTCGGTCAATCCGCCGTAGCGAACAATGTCGTTCGTGGCCGGGTTGCCGTTGCCGTTGGTGCCCACCAGCGCGTTCTGCACGCTGTTGAAATACTGCTGTGCACCGAGCAGTGCTCCCTTGTTGGAGATGGTCAGAGAGCAGCGGGTGAGGTTTCCGACCGGGTTCACTACGTCGACGGTTTGGCCGATTTCGATGTTGCGTGCGCCAAACGGAGCCGCGTTCAGATTGACCGTGCCGGCATTGGGCGGAACCGCTGACAGGGTTGCGAGCGTTCCGGTGCCATCGGTGTGCATGCCGATGTCTTCCCAGTTCTTCATCATCGTGGTCAGATCGCCCAGGCCCTTGGTGATGGCAGACTGGATTGCCACGCCATCGACTTTGACGCCGACCATGGCCATCAGTTCGGTCCAGTTCATCGCGGTAGAGAGCGAAACCGGAGTCACGCCGCCCGCGATGTACTGCGAGAAGCTGCCGAGAGGCAGTGCGCCGCCGTCGGGTTGAACCGCACGGCTATCGCCGCCGGCGAGAGCAATCTGTTGGACGATACGGTAGAGACGGTTGGAGACGCGCTGTGCGCGCCCGTTGCGGAATTGCGAAATCAGCGTATCAGAGGTGATGAGGTTTTCGTTGATCACATCCGACACGCCTTCAAGCGTCAGATTGATCAGGGTAGAAACATCTGCTCCCATGGTGGGTGGTCCTATTGGTTGGTTCGGCCGGACAGGGCTTGCAGTCCGAAGCCATTGCGGGTTTCAGCGACTCGCAGTGAGTCACCGTCAGTTGTTTCAGGCGCTACGTTGTCCGAGACCGCGGATAGCCATGGTTTCGGCGAGGATTTCACCGTCGTTCGGCATGCTGCCCTTGTTGCGGCCCTGAAAATTCTTGATGGCTTGCTCGCGAATCTGAGTCGAGGTGAGCACCGGCGCCGTCTTCACGCCCGGCGTGGTCCCCGTTCCCTGGTTCATCAGGTCTTTGGTCTGCTGCGTCTCGATCTTTGCGAGCTTCGCCGTCTTAGCAGAGATTTGCTTGCCGCCGGCTTCGGTGACCAGGCGCTGCATGATCTTCGTGGCCTGGATCTCAAAGGTGGTCTTGGCGAGCGTTACCAGCGCTTTCTTGTTCTCCGGCGAGTGGCCGAGCGAGTACAGGTGTTCTCTCTGCATCACGAAATGGCGGTTCTTGCCCACAGCCGCCCACGCTTCGCTATCGACCTGGGTGGCGATGAAGCGCTTTTCGTTGTCGTTCAGGCTGGTTTTGTTCAGGGTGTCCACGATCATCGACTTAGCGGCGGTAGAGGCATCGTTGAAAACGCTGTCCTGGTACGCCTGATCTTCTTTTTGCCGGGCATCGTTCGTGGTCTTGGCCGCATCGCGCTCAATCTGTGCGGCGCGATCGATCGCTGCCTGATCTTCGGGGGAGCGTTGTGTGGGTTGGGCTTTGGCGCTCGGGAGTTTGTAGCCGGCATCGCGGAAGGTCTGCAGCTTGACTGCCGCCTCCCGCATGTCTTTGGCTTCCTCGAGCAGTTGCTCGCCGGCTTCATCCTGGCGTTTGGAGTACTCCGTAATAAGCCGGTCGATGGCGGAGACTGAGCCGATGGTCTCAAACTGGCTAGCGGCATTCATAAAGCGGCCGATCGAGCCGTCAGTCTGGTAGCCCTTGCCGTCCGGGTTCATCAGCGGTTCGCCGGTCTTCGGGTCGTAGAGTTGCGAGAGCGGAAGCATGGTGCCGGTGACGAACTTATCGAAGTCTTCGACACTCTGGATCTTGGGGAAGCCTTCCTCGAGGTCGTAGAAGTGTTGCGCGTTCTCGCTTGCGAACGTGGCCGCTTCCGGGGTGGGGAAGATTTCGGTGAACTGATCGGTGAGCGCAGCGCGGCGCGAGGTCTCATAGAGCAATTCGCTGTCGATGCCGGCTTTGTCGAGTGCCGCGGCGAGATCCGGATTGTCGGTGATGGCTTTCGCCAGCAGTTCAACCGGCAGCGGACCCAGCTTATCGAGCGGATTGGTTTCGGGCTGAGTCTCTTTGGCTTTGGCGGCGTCTGCCGCTGCCTTATCTGTGGCTGCCTTGGCGTCTGCGGCAGCCTTCTCTTCTGGGGTCTGCGCGGGGATCTTGGTGGCGGCAGCGGCGTCCGCAATGACTTTATCGGCGGCTGCTTTCTCTTCTGCGGTCTGCGCCGGCTTCGTAACTTCGAATCCCGGCACCTTATCCATCTGCTTGCCGACCGCATCGCGCAAAGCCTTCTCTGGATCGCGTGGAGCAGCATGTGCTGCGGGTGCGGCGGGAGTTGCTGGGGCTGCTGGGGTTGCTGGAGCGGCAGGAGTCGATGGTGCCGCGGGCGTAGAAGGGGCTGTAGTGGTTTCTGGTGCTGTTGCTGCGGCAGTTTCGGGGGCGGTGATTACGGCTGCGTCATCAACCATTTGAATTTTCTCCGGAACCTCGTCGCCAGGCTCGGCGGCGTAGGTTTAATTGGTGGTGCTTAAAGTTTTGTGTCGTGCGCAGGTGTGCTCGTCTGGTTCAGTCCACTCCCGGCGATCGTCCTTCTCGCACCCAGGACATTTGAAAAGTTTGTGGGGTTCGTCTGCCTTCAGGGCATCGTCGCTGCCCATGGGGCCTTTCAAGTTCACGACGAAACCGCTGCTCCTCCGCCACCCTTCGGTGCGGGATGTCCTAGCGTTCCTTCCCAACCTGGTGCGCCAGCACTCAGTAGCTGTGGTCCAGCTGCGCCGGCGATCAGCTTCGCCTGCTTGTTCATGACCGCAATCTTCAAGTAGTTCTTGAGGTTCATAAACGGCGGGCTGCCCACGGGCAACTCTTTGAAGTTCTTCACCGCGTAGCGCGTGACCGTATCGATGGCCACGTCCATATCGTCAAAGTCTGGATCCGGTTCAACCGGAGGCTTCGTGAGCATCTGCCCGGGTGCGGCGGGATCGGGCTGGTTGGTCGGGATCGGCGGCTCGGCTATCAGGCGATCGATGTCGGCCAGAACTTTGTAGCGGAATACTGTCTCCGGCAATTCCATGTCGGGTGGTCCCAGATAGCGCATCGCTTGCCGGCGGGCTTCAAAGGTGTCGAGAACTTCCATGACCAGCGGGTTCGGCTCTTTGCCGCTCGCCATCATGAACAGTTCTTTGTAGAGTGCGCGCTGCTGCTCGTAGCCGATGGGATAGTCCTGGTTCGCTTCCGGGCGGGCATCGGCCTTGCCGTCGAGATCGGCCAGGCGGATGGGCTCATTTTCGAAGTCAGAGGAGGATTCGCTCTTGGTGACCTGGTACTGATCGTCGGTCGCGTTGTCGGCGAAGCAGTCCACGCTGAGGCTCGCCGCGGAGGCCCACTCTGCGCGAATCAGGTTCCAGTACAGCCACAAAACTCCCATGGCCGTTTTGAGCGCCTGCTCCTGGCCTTTGGCCGTCTGGATGTCTTTGTCTGAGCCGCCGTAGGTCTGCGGCAGCGCCCCGATCAGAAGCTGCACGTACTTGATGAGTTGTTCGATCCAGGCGAATACCGCGTTGTCCTGGTGGAAGGTGGGCTGAAAGAAACCGTCTTCCATCTTGCGGCCCACGTCGGCATTCACCGCTACCCCGATCATGGTGCCGGGCGGCAGATAGCTGCCGTTCATGCCTTCGCCAAAGATGGTTTGGTTGTAAAGAACTGGTGGGCAACCGAGACGATCGAAGTAATCATCCGCACCGTCGACGCGATCGTTCAATCGATCCTGGAAGTCGAGCGCTAGCCGTACCGGTGCAACCGGATAGGCGCCGCAACCTTTCTTCGCGCCGCACCAGCTCCAGTGCTTGCGCAGAATGTCAGATTGAATGTCAATCAGCTTGTCCTGGAAGAAGACGCCGACACAGCCTTCTGCGACCGAATCCGCCAGTTCCTGCGAGGCCGTCTGGTCATCGAGCGCCGCGATCGCATCCTGGGTAAACCAGACGCGGTGCAGCGTGGGCATTTTTTGTAGGGTGTTGGTCCAGCGCATGCCGCCGGGGCTGGCCGCTCTCATGCGGGCGAGTCTTGCCAGTTCGCTGTCCGGCGCTGAGCCATCGGAGGAGGAGTTCTCCGCCATCTTCCAGCTTGACGGGTACATGCGGCGGAACGCGCCCTTGGTGATGTCAGACTGCAACTCAAGCAATGGCGTGTTGGCGATGACGCCGCCGCCGTTGGTGTTGGCCTGCGGCATGACTTGCACGCTCAAGCCGTTGTACACATCCCAGCGCACCTGACCGTTCGGAACTTCCTTCTGTCCGGTGACGGTCGGCATCTTCATCTTCGCGCCAGGATAGAAACTCGCGGAGGTTAAGGGCCGTCCACACTGCGGGCAGGAAATCATTTGATGGAGCTGGCTTAAATCGACGGGCACCACCGCGCCGCACTGCGGGCAAAGATAGCGGTCAGGCGAGACCTGCTGCTCGGTCCAGCCGATGATGTCTTCGTAGTGCGTGCCGGTAAGCTGCTGATCCATCGACCAGCGCGAGTAGCGGAAATAGACGCCGGTCAGGAATAGGAACTCGAGGCACTGCTCGAGGAAGTCTTTATCGTGATTGTCCGAGGCAATCTTGTTGTAAGCGCGATCGCGCGCCACGGCCGCTCGAGAATCTAAGTCGCTGTCGGAATCTCCCGGCCACCATTCCACTCCCGGTATCGCTGCCCCTAAGGTCGAGCACCAAACGCGGCAGAGCCAGTCAATGATGTTGACGTTTTTCTGCGGAGTGAAATCGGTCTTGCCCTGTTCGCTGCCGGAATTGAACCCCTGGCTGCGGATGATGTCCGAGTAACCCACGTAGGAACAGGTGAGCGGATCCCAGCCGATATGCTGGTTGCCGTTGCGGTACTCGAGCGCTCGCAAGGTTTCGCGCAGAACCTGCCTTCTTTGTACAGCCCACTCTTCGGTGTGAGTTTTCCAGACTTGCTTGAGGTTCGATTCGAACTTGAGGAGCTTCGCGGGATCGGATGTCTTGAAGAATGCGGCCTTGCGATCGTCTGCCGAGCCTTGCGCGGGCGTAGCGGGAGAAGTCTCCGGACGCTGGTCCGGATGCTGTGGCTGACCTGGTTGCTGCTGGTCGGGAGGCTGTAGGGAAGGTGAGGCCACTTAGACTTTGTTGGTAATCGGATGGCGGAACGGTTTGGTGCTGCCGACGGTTTGTGGCTTGTCAATGTGGACGCGCTGGCCATCGGCATCGTAAAGAGTTGCCCCGCTCATCTGCTCATAGAACCGCTGGCTGTGCTCAAGCTCGGCGACCATTTCTTGCGGAATGCCCGGGCAATTCAACACAAACGCCGCCGCCCGCTCGTCGTAGTAGGTTGGCTTTACGGGCTGGCCGAATTGGTCGAGTAGTACGCTCACGTCGCACCGTACTTCTTTAGCGGGTCTTCGTTGAATGCTCATCGCGTTAGCCCTAACGCTTTCTGGACTTCCTTCGTATGCTCAACGTTCATTTCCGTGAGAGCCAGACTGGCTATTTTCTGAGCACGCAGAAAACACCAATCGCGAGAATGAACGTGGTCATCAATAGCTCCAATGGCCATCAGGGCGTTGTACATGAGGAGGATGGCTGAGCGTTTCTTCATCAGCGCAAATGGGGATAGCAGCAGGGCGGAACAAGATGGAAATACACTTCAGAGGCCACCCAGAGCGTCCCGAAGATTAGGGCGGCAAACTCGGCGAACCGCTGGAGCTTAGTTCTCACTTCTTTCTTCCCATCGCCGCACGCATCGGACTCTCGTCCATCGGCGCAGACTTCTTCTTCGCGCCGAAGCGCGCGGCATTCGCGGTTACGTGCTCCGTGTGTTTTACGTTCGCGCTCTCCATGGTTTCGTGAGGCGTGTCGATCGAAGGCATAGAACGGGAATAACCGGCATCGCTGCTGCCAGAGTCTTCCGCGTCGTGGTCTGCCGACACCGTATAGCCGCTGATGTTTTGCTTCTCGTCATACATCGGCCTGGTCGAGACCGATCGCAGCTTGCCGCGCTTCATGTCCTTCATGTGCTTGCCTCCGGATGTCGGGTTCGATGGTGTTGCGCCGCCGTACAACATAGTTAGCCTGCCGCTTTCGTCTTCCGCTCCAACCATTCCTGTTTCCATTGCGCGCCGTGGAGTTGAATGCAGCGCTTGCGGAATTGTGCTCGCTCCATGTTGCAGAGCGCATCAATTCCGTAAGCCAGCAGTAAGTCGTTGCCCTTGATGAGTTGAGATTTGTCCATAGCGATTAGCCTACCGCTCTTTGGCTTGCGTCTCTCTGGCCAGCGTCGGCGGCCTGATTCAATTCGCTGACCAATTCACTCACGAGACTGACCTGCTCTTTCGAGATTGGCCGGCGTCCGATATTGCCCTTGTCGAAATCATGCTCTTGCTGCACTTCAAACTTGCTGATGTCGCGGCGGGCCTGGCCGGGAGCACGCACAGCGCGCATGGTTTCGGTGATCTTCGCATCGCCCGCCGGCGCTGCCGCATGCGGCTGGTATTGCTCTGGCAGCAGGGAAGTATCGAAGGCCACGCCGCCGCCGATCCGCCACATCGTCCAGTTGAATAGTCTGAAGTTGCGATCGCGTGCGGCGGCGAGCTCCACGCGGGTGCGCTCAAGCTCGATTCGCTGCTCGTCGTAGCGCTCGCGGCTGACCAACGGCCATCTCAAAGCGTGCGCCATTCTGTAACTTGAATTTGGGTCGCGTTGACCGTGGCCGAAATGACTTTGACCCAGGGCGTTGCGGGTCTGGTGACGCCATCGGCCATGACGAAGGAAGGCACGCCTTCGTTTCGGTTCTTGCGGATGGCATCGCCGATCGCCCAGATCGCGCCGGGGTTGAGCCCGTAGGTGTTGGCGTAGTTCTCGTCCGCCCGCTGGATGTTCAAGCCTTGCGGGTTTCCGTTTGCGCCGGTGAAGGTTCCCCCGCCTGGCGGACACTCGGCAATCTCCGCGTAGCCGGCGAAGATCGAGGCGGCGATTAAAACTGCCGCGCCGGCCGAGCCGTTAATGACGATCACGCGCCGCTTGGGGTTATTGATGTTGGTGACGCCTGCAGTGTTCGGCATCTCTTTAGGTTCTCCTTGGCTTGCGCTTTAGGGCTTCGCGTGCGGCGTCTTCGGGCTGGTACTCTGTGTTGCCTTCTGCGGCCTTGCGCTTCTCGCTTAACATGATGGCGATGGCCTGACGGCGACTGGTGACCGTTCGGCCCGTGCCGCCTGAGCGCAGCTGCCCAGCCTTCCACTTGTGCATGACTTCATCCCACGGCATTGATTGCTTCCTTAGGAAAGTAGGGAGTGGGTCAGCGCCCCTGTGTGGGCAGTGCGCGCTGACCCGGGCAATGCAGCTTGTTAGTTAACCGGCTGAATCGAAACGTTGACCAGTTGCGGAGTCGGCGTGGTGCCGGTGGTCTCGGTGTAAACAATGTCGATCACCGCATCTTCGGCCAGGTTCAGGCTTCCGATCGCAGCGTTCGCAATGTTTGTGCCGGCGACCGGAGCAGTTCCGGCAGCGATTGCCGTGGCTGTCATGAATCCAGTCGTAGCTCGCAGTGACCCGCCCGTCGCACTCGCCGAGGCTACCGTGGTTTCGATGTCCTGGCAGAATGTCCAGTTATAGGCCACAGCGCTGGTGGTCGAGGTGATCTTCGGGCCGCCGATGAGCACCGGGGTTCCGTTGGTCACGTTCGAGCCTTGCGCATCCCAGTAGAACTGAATGGCGGTGATGCTATTGATTCCGCCGGCAGCATCCACGACTTGCCCGCAGATTCGAAGCGTGCGCCCAGGATAGTTCATGTAGTTAGGTGAAACCGGAACCGAACCCAGAACAAAGGGGACGGTTGAGGCTAGAGCTGCAGAGGCGGTAAAGGGCTGGTTAATCGCGCTCGGCAGGCCTGCATTTCCCGGACGTACGGAAGGCGCATAGGCATAAGTTGTGTGTGCATTCGTGTTGGGAGCGAAGAAGGACGTAGTAGAGACTCCGCCCAACTGGAACATCTGCGGCGAGGTCACAACCGGATAGGTGGCGACGTTCACCGTACCTGAGCTAGCCTGGCCATAAATGGTATTGGCGAGCGAGCAAGCCGGCGTCACGGTTTCAAGCGTGGTCAGCGTGCAGGTACCATTCGAGACTGGCAAGGTGCCGAGAACGCTCGGCTGCGTCATCAGTGGGACCAGGTACTCATGTCCGGACGCGCCGGCTTCGAGGCCGATGCCCATGACCCAGCCCACTGCGCCAGCGGAAGCCGCGGGAGCCGAGAACTGAATCGCCTTCGCCGAAGTATCGGCAAAAGAAAAGTCGGCAGAGCACGGTGATTTGTTGCCCATGACGTCCACGTAAGCAATGCAGACGTGAATGGTTCCGCCGGTAAAGGAGGCGGACCCAGCCACAGTTGTGCTCGAGGAGACGGTGCCTGAGACCAGCGTGGTGGGTGCGGCCAGAAAGGTCGCGGTCGATGCCATCGGATTCCAGTACTGCAATTGCGGGCTGCGCTTATCCACAATCTGTAGATTGGAATAAACCACAGCCGAGGTCAGCGCGGAGACCGACACGGGTGCTACCGGATCGATCGTGACCTGCCCGACACCGAGCGAGAGCGCATCGTTCATCGCTTCTGCCAGTCCACCATCGCCGGAAGTAAGCGAGACTCCCGCGGAGTGAGAATTGGCGAACGTAGCCGTGAAGGAACAAATGTTCGCTTGCGGATAAGACGGTGGAGCAGCCGAGGGGAATGAGGCGGCAGACTCGGAGGAAACGGTCTCCGAGTTCGCTCCATCCTGCACTTGCAGGGGAACGTTCAGCGCCTGTGCTCCCTGCGCCCAGAAGGGAAATACCTGGCGGTTGTTGTTGCCCACGTGGATAAAGCAAGGGGAGAAGTTTACGGTGTTGGCACCGGCGGTGATCGCGGTCAGCGTCGAGACTGACCACTTGCCGTATTCAGAAACCATGATCTCGCCGGATACCTGGTTCGATTGGGAAGGGTTTCCGGATTGGGCCAGCGCTGGAAATGCGCCAGCTACCAGTCCGCAAAGTACGATTAACGCCAGCGCTAGCTTTTGTTTCATTGGTAGGTGTTCTCCTGTTGGGTTTGTGTGCTGCTCAAAGAATTTGGGAACTTGGGAAATTTGCTCTATAGCCAGGGGATTTGCCCGACCGTAGCGCAGAAAGTGCGGCCCTACCGCTGCTTCCGACGCCACAGCGTTGTCCTCGATGGTCCGTGCTCACTGATTTTGGGGCCGGGCTTCTTCGCGCCTATTTTGGCCATGCCGTTCTTAATTCGCTCAGCGATCAAACTGCGCTCGAGTTCCGCCACGGCTCCCAAAATTGTGAAAACTAATTTGCCGTACGGCGTGGAGGTGTCGACGGCTTCGGTCATCGAGATAAACGCGATGCCGTAAGACTGAAAGGTTTCGAGCGCGCGTAATAGATGTTTGGTCGAGCGCGCGAAGCGGTCGAACTTCCAGACGGCGATCGCTTCGAAGTCTTGATAGCCTCGCCCCGCGTCCGCCATGAGCCGATCGAGTTGCGGCCTGGACTCCTTGGCTCCGCTCCATCCCTTGTCCACGTATTCGCGGGTAATCCGCCAGTTTCGGCTGGCGCACATGGCCCGAAGTGGCTGAAGTTGCGCCTCCGGATCCTGATGGGTATGGGCTTTTGACACTCTGGCGTATAGGGCGATTCGCACTCTTACGTGTCCACTGTTTACTAACTAGTACAATCGCCTGTAAGTCGTTGATATTCCATTTCAGGTGAATTGCAACAAAGAGACTTTTGCGGATGGTCGCCGAGAGGCGGGATTCTCAGCCCCAGCGAGCCCAAGCTACGACGGTTATCGATACGACCAGCGCGAGAAGCGCAATCCCGAGCGCTAAGTTCGAGCGCCGCTGCAATCGCAAAACCGCCAAATGCAGCTCATCTTTATCGGGTTCAACCTGCTCGTTTTCAGTCATTTTGGTTGCGGTCGAACTCGCGCTTGTTCTACTATCGCGCCATGAAGACAACCACGAAAACCACTGGCAAGAAGAAGAAGGCAGTAAAAAAGCGCAAGGGGTAAAGGTTCGCCTCTAACCGTGAACGGTGTGCGGGGAAAGAAGCGGGTGCATTCTTTCTCCGCACGCGCGCTCTAAACTCCTAAATCCCTCCACCGCGCCCCGCTGCTCGGCGACCCAAACAGCTTTGTCTGGTGATAGCGCCAATCTTCGAGACTGAGCGGCGGCTGCTTCATGATCGCGCAATAATACAAATAGGAATCGAACGCTGCGACCTCGCGGAGATTCGCGGCGTGCTGGCGCTGGGTCGCTACGGCTTCCAGGCGATTGAAGTCGATGCTCATGCTCATTCGCACGCCGGCCAGGCGCGAAACTCACCAAAACAGAGACAGCCACATTTCGCGCACTCTTGGTGGTGGCCGTAGAGGCAGCGTTGGCAAATTGGCGAGGAGCGCTTCGCGCAAGGCTTCGGACTCGCAGTCCATCGCGGGCGGCCGCGCTTGGTCGCCAGTCGCGGAAGGCGCAGAAAGTAATCCGGGTTGAGTGCGACCGGAATCTCCCGCGGCACCGCAGGCGCTTCGGGAATTTCGTAGGTGTCTGTCGTCATTTCAAGAATTGCGAGGCCCAGAGAACGATCTCCGGCATCCGCGCCAGCGCCGCCGTCACCAGGGCCACAATGATCTGACTGCGCATCTCCCGGTCTTCGTGTTCGCGCAGCTTGGCGAATATCAGATTGACGTTGCGCAGCAGCTTTTCGCTGGAGTACCGCTCTTCTTCGTACTGCGGACTGCGATCGTGCTTCCCGTAGGTGCCGAGACGCTTGGCTAATGCGATCGCTTCGAGGTTGGGAGTGTCGGGCAAAGTAAAGCTCACGCGGAAATTGCGGACCTGAATTGCTCAGACCTGAATTGCTCAGACCTGAATTGCTGGGCCCACGCTTTGTAGGTCAGGTAGGCGCGGGTCTGAACCGATCGGATGGCGGCCCGGTGTATCTCCTGCCATGTGGGGTCGGAAGGTTGGCGGAATCGAGTGCCGCCAATTTCGCCTGACGGCAGCTTGGCGGGGATATAGCGGACCTGCGCTTGCGGCGAGACCGGGCGCAGCGCGTAGAACACGGAATCCGGCGAGAACATGCGGATCATTTTCCCGGGGCGAATTTCTTCGGCGGCCAGGCGTTTAACCAGGCGTTCCGCATCACCGGAGGAAATGAACGTTCGGGCGCGATCGCTCGCACCCTGGTGCCAGTCCAAGACGGCTACTCTCATCTAAATTTTCACCTGATTTTTTTTACCGGGAAGGCGCACGTTCCCTAGAGGGACCGCATCAACCGCATGGCGCAGGAATGCCTTATTTTAGAACTCTTAGGAGGCTTCACTCTGGACGAGAAGGGAAGGAAAGGAAAGTTACTAACGTGCCGTGCCGGAAGGATTTAGGGGGCGTGGGTTGCTCTGGCAGAAACGGGTGGCCGGCCTGAGCCGGGGCGTGCTCCGCCGTGAGGCTTTCTTTGCTCTCTTTCGAGCAGCAGGGCAACCGGTGGAGATTCCGGCTCCCCGCACATATGGTGCTGGTTTGAAACGACCAAACCTCCGCACAGCGGGCAGTGGATGCTCGCGCCCAGCACGAAGATTGAACACTTAGCCAATCAGCACTTGACCATCTTCGAGTCGGAATGGAAGGAAAAAGCTAAACGCCGGCTTTAAGCCGCCTGCGTTGCCCAGCTCGGATTCACTCCGCAAGCTAGGACGAACTCCTGAACGTTAAAGCCGGGTTGCAGCGTGGCGATGGCGTTGCCGAGTCCCTCGACAATCTCATACAGATGGGACTTGTCGCCCGCGCTGGTCTCGCGTTTGGCTATGCCTTTGAGGGTGTTGGTGATGACTGTGACCGGAACGTTCTGAGCTTGCTTGGTTTGGCCTGGTTGGCCGCCTTGGTTTTTCTCTGTTTCCATGTGGAGTGGACCTCCTGGTTTACCGAACAATCGCGAACGCTCCAGATATACGCTCGGGGGCAGGGAAGTGCAAGAGGCAGGGTCAGCTTCGAGCAGCACCGGGATGGTGAGGAGAAAGCCTTTACCGCTTTCGATCGAGGCGAAGTCGATGACCCAATCGTCATCTGCGCCGGAGCGCTCCGCGAGCGAGATCATCGATTTCAATTGCCAGAGTGGGATTTTCACGGAAGATCACTCTGGCCGCTTTGCGGTGCGAAGGCTGTGTTCAATTGCTCACTGTTGGGGTTTACGAGTTGTGATGGTGAGCGTCAGTTCGCCCGATTGACCGAGCACGCTCTCGAACTTCTTTTTAGCGGCTTCATCTCCGCGCCCGAAAAAGGTGGAGATTATTTCCGTTGCGTCGGGCTTGCTTATACATGGAATGGTGACGGTGACGTTCTTGTGCTCTCCGACGAGAACCTGAATCACACATGAACTTTCGGCGGGAGTGTTTGGGCCAAGCCGGATCGCTGGAACGTCTATCGGGACTTTCTTAACATCGTTTAGCCACGAGTAGCACGGCCCCGCTTGATACCCATTCTGGCAGAAATCAGTCTTAGGATTGTATGGGCGCGGTGTTTGCCCCCAAGCCCAACTCCCCAGCAGCAACAAAATTGCAAAGCAACCTTTTCGTCTCAGCATTCCGTCTCCGAACTTTGGGGCTCTCGGGTCCAGCTACCCACCATCACGCTTGCTGTTGGTCAGATATTCGTGATTCCAACGCCTAATCCAGCGCCACGGCGGTAAGAACAGGTCTCGGTGAACTGCTCGCTCGGCGCGATAAGCCGCCCGTTCTTGGAGGTAAGCCGATTGCATCGCATCTGAATCTCCCCGCGCCTTCGCTTCTTTCCATTGTGCCTCGGCAGCCTCCCACATTTTCTTATAGCGCTTGAATATGGAATGCTGGCGGATCAACCACGCACTTTGAGCAGCGAGGACTATTACCAGCGCGGCTGCAACGAAGATCATTAAGAGCCTTTCTTGGTTTTGCGTAGGCGCGCTACGGCACGTTTTTCCAGCTTTTTGCTGCGCTCTTTGATTTCATCGATCAATTTGTCAGCCTTGGCCCAGCGCGCTTCGACAGCTTTCCGCGCCGCTTCGCTACGCTGCTCCGGAGTAAGAGACAGAGCGCGCGCCTTGCCGCCTTTACGTCCGAGCGATACAGCAGCTGCGTTCTTTGGCGTCATTGGACTCAGTTTTACCACGTTATTTTATGTGTGTATACGTAGCGACACGTAAGCCGTTGAAATGGCGGCAAATGTAGTGCTTGACTGTACGTAACGCTACGTATATCGTAACCCCATGAATATCGACGAGAGATTGGAAAAGTTAACCGAGCGCCATGAAGCCCTCACGCAAAGCGTGGAACTGCTGACTCGCGACGTGCAGCAAACCAGCAAAGACGTGAAGCAACTTGGCAAATACATCCACACAGTCGCCCAACTAGTACTGAAGAGCGGCTGCGCACCATCGAAGGCGGCGACGCGGACCAAAAAGCTCAGTAAGACGTAAGCGCCCGGAGCGCGTGCTTGCAACACAGCACTCCGGGCTAACCACAAATCAACCTGTTAGGAGGCTGACTCAATGGCTGACCGCATTTTACCGGTTCTCACCGATCCAAACTTTCCGCAGGTATTCGCGGAGGCAATGGACTCGGAAGTCGACCGCGTATCCGCCCGCTACTTTCTCATCGCTGCCGCGCCCGACTTGTTTGTCGCACTCGAAGCGCTGCTCGACATCATTCCTTTTGCCTCGAATCCCCGCGAGAAAGAAATTCACGAACAGGCCCGAACTGCTCTGGCTAAGGCCAAGGGAGTGCGCCGTGGCTAACAAACTCTCCCAGCGCAAGAGTCGTCTCGCTTTCACCACCGACGCCGAAGTGCGCTACCGCGGCAAGCTCCGGGCGGTGGTCATCGAAGTCGATAACCCATTCAGTGCCAGTGTTCGTCTGGCCGGCACTCGCCAGCGCTACCCGTTCTCGTGGCACGGCTTGCACGACTACGCCGCCGAACTATTCGCCCGCAACGAGCGCGAGCGCCGCAAGAAAGAGCGGGCAGAAAGAAAGAAGGCGCGATGACCGACCTGGCCCACGCCGAATACACCGAACTGGTGAAGCTCCGCGATCGCGCCGCCTACAAAGTGGCTGGAGCCGCACAAGTCTCTGTCGCTTTCCTCAACCTGGGCGAAGTCACTAAAGCCCACATCGCTTTACAAGGAGCAGTTCTCACCTACCAACTCGCCGCTGAAGCAGTGGAGAGGTTTCACCGGAACCAAGTTCGCACAAATTCCAAAAAGGAGAATCAACCCAATGGCAACCGCTCAGCAGCTTAGCCCGCAACCAGCAATTCAACCGCACCTGGTTAACAACCTGGAGAAGAAGCCGCTCCAGATCATCCCGATAAAAGTGGGATTCATGGGCGAACAGGGAGCTGGCAAAACCGCAACCGCAGGACTTCTCGCCGCCGCACTCTCCAAGCAATATCACGGAGGCGCGCCGATCTATGTCACCGATCCCGAACTCGGCTGGCAATTCCTTGATCCGGTGATCTTTCAAAAAGAAGGAATCAAGCTAGTGCAACTCAGGGTGCCGACCTTCGCCGCGATGTTGAAAGACTTGCGCGCTGGCGAACGGGAAGGCGCTTGCGTGTGGGCGGTCGAACTGGGGAAAATCTGGATCGAGATCATCCGCACCTTACAGAAAGCCAAGCCGGACAGCTGGGGTATGGATTTGCGCTCCATGTGGGACGATTTTGTCGCTCAGTTCCTTAACTCAAAACTGCACTGCCTCTCGCTCGGACGAATCCAGGACGTGATCGAGCAGGTACTCACCGAAAGCGGCAGGGTCCAATCCGTCAAAACGGGCGAGGGCATGAAGGCCGGAGGCCAGAAGAACAATTTTGGTTACGAGCCACATCTCGTCATCCGCATGACTCTCGAACAGAAGCCGCGTGTCAAGAAAGGGAAGCTGTTCGAGGAAGAGGGGCGCATGGTCCACAGGGCGCACATCGGCAAGGACCGGACCTGGGCGTTGAATGGCCGGGTCTTCCGATGGTGCGATCGCCCCACGTACCCCGATGGCACTGCCTACCATGCTGGCGATTTCAAGTACGTGTGGAACGATCTCGCCCCGCACTTCACCGCCGTCCAAAAAACCATGGCCTTCGTCACGCTGGATGCAACCGCCACCAGCGCCGAGCTGATCAACGATGACGGCAACTCGGAATACTACGCCAAGCGCCAACAGCGAGAAGTGTTCTCCGCTGAAATCAAAGGCTGTCTCGATCTCTTTTTTGCTGGCCAGGGCAGGGAAGAGAAGCAACTTCGCATTGCGGTCAACGACCTGCTGTTCAATGTGAAGTCGAAGGAAGCCGCGGACGCGCTCCCGCTCGAGAAGCTGGAACGCGGCCTGCGCATCCTGCACGCCTACGAAAAAATCCCGGCAAAGAAAATGGATTCGCCCCAAGCCGTGCTCACCGAAATGGGCGAGTGCATCGCCGAGTACGACCGGGGCGAGAGCGAGGAATGGGAAATCCCGTTCTAGTCAGGTCGAAACCGGGCAACTACACATTTGTATAGTGCCCGGTCCAGGCGTAAAGCGCCCTGCTGAGGAGACCAACATGACAACCTGCTTCTGCGGTGAGGACCTGAACGGTGAGGGCGAGTGCTGGCGGGGAAGGATCTTCGGCGGCCACCAGGGCAACTGCGTCATCTGCGGAAAGAATGCAGACCTGGACGGGATGAGGTGCTGCTCGGTGGAATGCGACCAGGCGGCAGACGCTCGACTCATCTGCTGCGATGACTGCCAGACGGACCTTCCAGCCGAAGAGGTTATCGAATGCGGCCACTGCGGCGACACGGTTTGCAGCGGTTGCCTGGTTGAGCACGCCAAAGGACACGCGCAATTTTAAGGAGGAACAACTATGAGCGAAGCGAAGCACATGCCGGGACCGTGGAGTCGTTACAACGATGGGCCATGCCCGAACATTTTCATCGAATCGACAAAGGGCGGATCGGTCTGCAAGATCGCGAATAATTCTTACGCCGAAGCCAACGCCCATCTAATCGCCGCCGCGCCCGAACTACTGGAAGCGCTGGAAGCGGTTATAGATTACGCGCCCCACGAAGAATTCCCGTTTACGGCTCAAGTTAAGGCTGCGATCCGCAAGGCGAAGGGGGAATGATGGCACTAGGTCCAGGTAAGTACGATCCCGAATGCACTCGACTCATGCTCAGCGAGCACGCCGACGGCGTATTGGTAATCGTCATCGGAGGGAAAAGAGGCGGTGGTTTTGCCTGTCAGGCTATGCCCGAACTCACGATGGCGCTGCCGCAAATTCTTCGCAACATCGCGGACGAGATCGAGCGGTCAGGAATCCACGCATGAGACTCGCCCAGCGCAAATCCCGCCTGAGCTTTATCACGAACTCCACCGCCCGCTACCGAGGCAAGGACCGGGAGATCGTGATCGAAGTCTATCCCGACTACGCCGCCGTACGATTGCTTGGCACCAGGACACGCTACGAGGCTTCCTGGCGGGCGATCCATGACCTGGCTGCGGAAATCTATGCGCGACGCGAGAAAGAACGCAGGTCTGCCGAAAGGAAAGCTCATGCCCGAAACAAATAAGCCCCGCGAAATGACCCTGCCCGCGATCCGCAAGCGCTTCGACTACGGCTCTTGGGACCACGCGGACTGCACATGGCTCTACACCAAGGCAGACCAGCACGCGGAACTGCTGGAAGCCTGCGAAGCTGCGCACATGGAAATCGGCGGACTCTCCGCTTATCTCGAAACCTGCAGTCCGGAAGTGATCGTGGGCAATTTGCCGTCGCTAATCGCTAGCCTCAACCGCAAGCGAGAGTTGATCGAGGCCGCGATCCGCAAGGCCAGGGGAGAATGATCATGCGCCGCACCGATTTACCCGAATGGAAAGACGCTGATCGAATCAGCGACCGTATCGTCGAGCTGATAAACCGGGAAGCGGAACGAGGGACCAGCCCGCTCCAGATCTTTGCGGGCGAAATGCTGGCCCTGGCCGCGCTGCTTCGCACGGCGGAGGGGTTGTCCAAGCCCGCGCCGATGATCGCAGTTGAAGCCGCGATTCATGCGTGCCTGGCTTCGATGGTCCACTCCAGAACGAAACCCCAATGATCAGACGAAGGCCCATCCCGCGCTCCACTCCCAAACCGGAGCACTCCCTGCGCTACTCGACCATCCTGAATGGATTCGAACTCCCATTGATTCCCCAGGGCGCAGCACGTCCACGCAGCCCTCTTTGTTCGGATCGGGGGAGATGCAGGCATACTCTTTCGACCCGTCGCGCTCGGTGAATCGCGGAGACGATTCCTTTGTATAGCCGGTGGGACATCCACCCTTGGGCTCGTGGATCGTTGCGCATTTTAGGCTGGGACTCTTTAGGCTAGGCTTCGCGCATCCCGTCATCATCACCACAAGCAGAATTCCAAAAGTAGTTCTCATTCTGGCTTCTCCGGGCGCATCCCAACAAGCGCACAATGCTTTTTCTGCTCCTTGATGAACTCGGGCGCTTCCTTCTCGAAGCCGCTCCACTCCTCGATAGTCCAAACCGTCAAACCACCGGTAGCTGGCTTGAGAGAGAATCCACCCTTGGAAACAGCGCGATATAGAGCTGCTGTGCGCGAAGTTGCGCGAATCTCGCCTAAGTTAACGCACTCATTCGGCGGCGGAAAAGTGACGACATATACCCCTTTCGCGCTCGGCTGATCTGCGGTGCCTTCCAGTAGGGATGCTCTCGGCGCAAGTGCGGAATCCTGCCCAAAGGCCGCGCCCATCATCCCCAGCAGCAAAATTAATAAAGCAGTTTTCATTTCTTCTCCGCCTCTCTTCCGAACTCATGACATCGTTCCGCCGCAATCAGGCACGGGACAACCAATCTCTCCATCGTAAGGGCCAGGATGGTCGTAGGCGTCTATCGCTTCGCAGTCGCCGAGCCGGAAGGTACTGCCGCAGGTGTCGCAGACCATGGGGACGTCCTCGATGGAACCGAGACTCATGCGCGTTTCCGCAGCCAGCGGGCCAGAGGAGATTTGTTTCCGGCAGCGAGTTGCGACTTCGCTTCGGGGCTCAACTCCGTGCGTGCAATCTTATCGGCTGATTCGGCGATGGTGACATACAGTAGGCCGCATTCATTGCAAACCAGAGTGGATCCCGGATACTGCCGAAGCGTTCCTAATCCGCCCGATGTGACCTGCAGCGGTTCTTGACAGATAGAACAGGGGTAGCCGATCTGCGCTCCTGGCGTGAGGCCGTCTTTCACAATGCGGCAAATGATGACTCGATCGAATTCTTCGCTCACTTACCCATCCTCCTGTCTGCGTTCTCTCGAATCATCCTGCCTACTCTCCGGTCCTGCTCTTCGTGCGTCTCGGTCGGCTCGAATGGATTCTCCTGGGATTGCTCTAACGCTGCTTGCGAATTGTGCGACTGCTCGATCGCGGCCCTGGACGAATCTCGAATGAGGGCTCGGCAGCCTGGCTGGCACCTGATCTGCCGCGAGTGCATCAACGAAGTGCGTCGCCTCCAGCATGAAGTGAAGTTTGGCGGACGGTTTCGCACCGACGAGGAAGCTAGAAAGGTTCTTCCCGCCCACGGGGTACTCGATGGCAAGTGATTATGAAGTCGTTCTCGCCCCAAGCCTCAATCTTTTTCGCGATCTCGCTCACGGCTTCTTCGCCTCTTACCTGGTACGGCGTGTAGTGCGGGTTGCCGAGAAACTGCTCGAGTTTTTGCACGAAGGCCTCCTGCTCGGGGGTGAGCGGGACGCCGGAGCCGCGCAGAATCCAAACCGTGTTCTTGAGGGTTTGCAGCTCCGTCCGCTTCATTTCTCTTTCACCTGGTACGGCGTGTAGTTCGGGTTGCCCTCGTTGAGACGGTTCATCAGCCCGAGCATTCGCTCCTTCCAATCTGGATGCGAGTATCGCGCAGCCGTTGCCGCTCCAAGCGCGAATAAAAGCCATTGGTAGTCATCTAGGCTCATGGTGAGGATCACCTGGCCGTCCTGTTCGCGGTAGCTCATCAGCTAAACCCCACAATCCAGTTCCGCACTTCGCGTTCGTTGTCGATCCAACCGGGCAGCGTCGTAAACATGACACCTATTTCGCCGCCTTTGTGATTCTCCAGCTCCGGATGCTTCCGCAGATCAGAAAGCATCGAAGTGAAGCCCTCGCGCACCTCGCCGCGATCCAGATATTCGAGTGCTCGCTCCATGCACCAAAGCAAATGCTGATCGCGAGTGACGTCTGATCCCGGACCGTAGCAGCGTGGCTCGATCTTGCCTTTCAGTTCGCGGTACATGTCTACGCCTTTCGTCTCCGAACTTTGACCCGGTGGGATAGGTAACCTACCTACCGTCAGGGTTGCTCGTGGCTAGCACTAGCATCGCAACTTCGATTCGTCGTGCCGCATCAAGCACCTTGCGCCCGATGATCTGCTCGGAAAGTACACGAGAAACCTCAGCGCCTCCGCCTACAAGCTCGCGCAAGTTGTCGATGACGCGGTACCTCCGATCGCCGCACTCAATCACCACGGAAACGTTGCTCATAATCCGATCACCCCGAAACCTCTTTCAAATTGGCTGCCATTCGCGCAGAGAGGGCAGTCTTTTTGTTTCCCGCGAAACTTCTCATCGTTGCGAACGTGCGTGTGAACGCCGCCCTCGTTTGTGATCGAGATAGAGAGCGAGTTCATCTGAGACTTCATGGTTGCGACATTCCCGCTCACGATACTTCCGCTGACTCGCTTCTTCTTTCTCACGGCTTCTCCTTCCAGTTCTCCGCGCCTTCTTTGCAGGCCGGGTTGTCGTTGCAGTACTTCACGTTGCGGCTGATCGTCCAGGGCGGCAAGGGAGAGCCGGGCGGGGTGATGTCGACCTTCCAAACGCTGATCTGTGCGTCCGGGCGTTCCTTACCGCAGATGTCACAGTGCCAGGTCAGGGTCTCCATCCAGTCGCGCAAGTCGTTCAAGATGCCGGTCCTTCCTCGTCGCCGATCGTGAACGCGCCGCGAATCCCGTAGTTCTCTTCGAAGGACTGCATGACGAACTGGAGGATCATATAGGCTTCTATCGGGCCTTCAGTGTTGGCCTTCAGCAGATCAATCAGCTCGCTGGTGACGCGGCGGTATTTGTCGCGGAGCGCCGGCGTCATCTCGCTCCTGACCGTTTGCGTGTCCGGTTGCTGCAGCGCGGCTTTCGCCTTGTCGTTGAGGTTCACGTCTCATCCCTCCAGATCTTCACTCGCTCCCGTTCCACTTCTTCCTCCATGTCGAGCCACCAATCGTCCGCTTCCTTCCGGGCTTTCTCGTAGCCGCGGTTGTAGGCCTCCAGGTGACTCCACACGGAGAGCCCCAGGAGTGCCAGAGCGAGAGCGATGCCGCCGCCGAGTTCTCTCACTGCTGCTGCCTCTTAACCGCTGCCTCGAACAGTTCCACAATGTCTTTCAACATCGCGGCTTGATGCGGATTACGAGAAGCGCGCGGCGATAGCATTGTGGTCAGGGCAGCCTGACCATTCGTAGCGTGTGCAAAGTTGAAGCCCACGGCGCAAATTACATCGAAGCCATGCGCGTCGGCCGGTCGGCAAAATTGCACGAAGGCTACCCCCACCTCCTTCGGCCACTCGGTATTGTCGTCGCCGCGCTGAACTAAGAGTTTTGCACTCATATCACAGCCCTCAGGCTGATCGAGACAATTACGTCGGCGGCGCGGATCGGGAAGCCAACCCTGGCAACCTCCGATTCCACTTCGTATACAGGCACGCCCAATCTCTTCGCGACCGCCGAGAGCAGCCGGGCTCGTTGCCCTAACGTGAGCGCGCGGAGATCGAGCAGATAGGCTTCCACGCGTTCTTCTGCTTCAAGGTTCGTCCTGATCGATCGAGGGCTGATCAGGGACACGCGGTCCGAGCCCAGCGCATCGTGCCAGGTCTGATAGTTCGGGCCAGCGGGATTCAGAATCGCGGACCAGAGTTCGTTCGTCCTCGTCATACCGACACCTCCGCAAAGCGCCAGGCCTCCGAGAGTTCGTGCAAAAAGAGCTTGAAGTCCATCAGGTCGTTGATGCGGCCTCCGGAGTTCAAGCGGAGCTCGTACAAGTGGTCGGCGATGAAGGCGAAGATCACGTTCTGATCCTGCGGGCCGAGTAAGCGAAGTTCGGAGACGAGTTCGCGGGCGTTCATATACTCCCTCCCTCCCACTTTTAAAAAGGCGTTATTCTCAGCCGGCGTGCTCACGCCGCCCTCTTCACTGGCTTCTTCTCGGCTGCCTGATTCTCCAGCGCATACCGCACGGCCAGCATGGTTCGGTTCTCGCATCCGGTGCGCTCCAGGCTTCGGTGTACGTGGGCGAAGGTCATCGAAAGCGAGACGCCCAGCGTTCGGGCAATTTCCCGGTTGGACAGGCCGTAGCGCACCATCCCGGCTACTTCAAACTGGCGCGGGGTTAAGAGTTCTTGCAGGGTTTTCATGCGGGCCTCCTAGTTGTGCTCATGCTTCTGAATAAACTCGCGCATCGCCGCGATCATGGTGTCGCGCTCTGCGCTGCTCAAATAAAACATCGATCCGAGTCCGCCGCCTTCGTTGAAGCTGAAAATCAGCACCGTGAAACCGAATCCTGGCGGCATCGAGTCCTTGAGCATCCGGCCGATTTCGCGGAGTTTCTCTTCCACAACGGCGTTGCGAACTTCGAAAGTCATGCTCTCTCCTGGAACAAAGATTGCTGCTGCGGGGGATGCTTCACTTTCCAGTCTTCCCACTGCCGCTGATGTTCCGGGCAGAGATGTTTCTCCGGCGCGACTTGCTTGGCGTGCTGCGCACAGATTGGTTTGTCGCACGTGCCTGACTTTTTCCCCGGCACTTTCCAGTCGCAGAGGAATTGGCAGACGCGTCCACACGCACAGTACTGCTGCTTTCTCCGCGCCCCGCAGATGATGACGTGAGAGCCGTTGATGTTCAGGTGCTCACACATGAAATAAACTCCCTTGCTTCTCTTTCGGCGCGGCGTCGTGCTGCGCTTGCAGTTTGGCGATGCACTCCAGACACGGGCCTTTTCTGCGGTCGTCGATCCGGTGCTGCGTTTGCTTGCCGCACTTTGCGCACCAGGCGGCGGAGACGGTGCTGCGGGTGAAGTGCTCGGTCATCGCGAAAGCTCCAATCTCGCGGCCTCGCGGGCTTTCTGAATCGCCTCAAACTTCTCTCTGTTGCCGCCTTTATCGGGATGGTGCAGCTTCGCCAGCCGACGAAAGCGGGATTCGACCTGCTGAAGAGTTGGCCGCTGATTTGCGCGGAACTTGAGAGTGGCGCGCCAGTCAAGCAACTGCGAGCGATGGAGCGCATTGCGGAGCGGCGAAAATACGGACCCCATGAACTCGTCGAGTTTGCGCGATGCTTCAGCGGAATCGCCTTCGAAGTGGAACTCGCGACCGTTGACTGAGAATCTGATCGTTGTGCGACTCACGCGTACCTCCGTGCTTTCCGGGCCGGGCTTGTTGCCCGATTGAAATTGTTCACTGGAACTAAATTCAAATCGTGGGCTAACTGCACCGGCCCGGAAACTTGTTTTGGCATTGCGACGAGAACCCACTTCGCCGAGCGCCATTGAATTTCAAGCAGGGCGCCTTCGCGCACGCTCACGAATTCGTGATCGCCGCCATGAAAATCTTCCCGCACACACTCCGGAAAGCAGCAACGGTTTTTCACGCGCGGTCGAGGCCGCATGGGATCGGTCACGCGGATCCGCGCCAGGTCGTTATCGGCGTACTCTACTTCGCCGACGAAATCGCCGAGATAGTGTTTCTCGACCCGGTAGGTGAATCCGGCGTGGACGGGCCGCCAGAGAGGATTCACGCTGCCTCCCGGAATAGCCTGCTCAAGCTGCTGGCGGTCACGCGATTGCACTCCTCGATGTAAATCTGCAGAGTCTCGCGAAACCCCGCGCAAAGCGTGCACAGGTCACCTTCAACCCAGCCGCAACCACCCGGACACGAGCGCATATACGTGCAGCCGCAGATTCGGCATCGAAGTTCTTGGACGCGCTTCCTCTTTCGTTGAGCCTTTGCTTTCATGTCGCGCTCCTTTCAGCTCACCCCGCCAACACAATCAGCCGTTCCCACGGCACGGGACTTGGAACGTTGTAAAGCACCACAAATGCGTGGATCACGCCCGGCATGCTGAGCGATGGAGTCAGAGCCCAGACGCCGAGCGAGATCATCTCAGCGCCGAATGCCATCAGCTCACCATCGCGCGAAATATCGGGCTTGCCCGTGAGGATCGAGAAGGGAACCGGGAGCTGAGGCAGCCACAGCACCAGTTCGCCATTCTCCATCCCACACACGATCTCATCGCCCTGGTAATGCGAAAGGTCAGAGACGAAGCGCGCAAAAATCTGACAGACGGGCGCCGCTGGATCCCCGAATTCTTCCTCCGCGCCTGCGCACCACTCCTGAATTTCCGTGAGAGTTTTCACGCCGCCTCCGCAGTGGTTCTGGTGAAGCGCTCGATCCGCTCCTCCCCACATCCTAAGCAGCATCCGTATCGGCAGTGGGCAGACTCCCACGCAACCACGAAGATCTGCTTTTGTTCCGGCGGACCTCCGCACTGGTCGCAGTGGCGCATCTCCTGCACCCAGGTTTCGAGAATGATCGGAGTTGTTGGTGAGCAGCTCACAAATCGTCCTCTTCCGATTGCATCTCTTGCAGGAGTCGATGCTCGTCGATGGGACAGTCGGCGTTGCGCAGAACTACGAAGCCCACCCCCTGACAGCAATCATCAGGGAAAAACTTGTCGGGATATTCCACCAAGCACTTGCACTCGTCGGCCAAAATTGTCTCCCCATTCAGTTGCATGTAGACGGAGCGGCGATGTTTGCCAACCACGGCAAAGAAGATTCCGTGACGCACGGCTTGCTGACGCCCGCGCACAATTTCAAGCCTGACGGCAGGTTGCGCCGGAAGTTCGAGAGCGTTTCGAGAAATGGCAGCGCGTCTCATGCCGCACGCTCCTCGAATGTCGCGACGAATTTCTGAATCGCCTTGGTCCGGATCCAGTGCTGGCGCAGCATGTAGTTCTGCATGACGCGAAAGGCCAGCGGGGAGCCGTACTTGCGCTTCATCCAGTCGCGATCGCTGGCGTCCCAGACGTGAAGGGAAGCGGGATTTACATTTTCACTTCTCGGCTCTGGCGGGTTGTTGTATGCTCTCCCCATAAACATTCTCCTTCGGACAGGGGGGAATCTGGTTCCGGCGGCGCGGGCTCAACTCCGCGCCGTTTGTTTTTGCAAAGACTCAAGGGCTTTCCCCGGGCGGCGATTCTCCCATCTCTCTTGCCGCATCGAGCGCTCTCGCCATAGCGCATCCATGAGAAAACAATTCTCGCGCCGGATCCCCCTGACACATCGATTTACAGGCTGCGAGAACGGCCATGGGACGCGGCAAAGGCTTGATGTAGCGTGGATCGCCCGGCGCCAGGTCGTAGCCGTATCCGCCGTGCGCTTCCGTGATGTGCGTGCGGCCACGCACGTAGAGATCGATTCGGAATGCCAGCTCTTTGCGTTGACGGGAAGTAAGGGAGATCCCTGGCGGGCGTTCGGTCGAGACATGTTCCGCAGCTTTCCTTGCTGGCTGTGGTGCTGGCTGTGGTGCGGCGGGAGCGGGCGGGAGCGGCGAGGACGGGGGAGTTGGCGCGGGCCGCTTGCGCGCGGAAATGTTCGTCAGGTTCGCTTTGTGATCGGCGTAGGTACGCGCGTCGTAGTCCCGAATTCCCCGGGGACGCGGAGCCGAGCGAAACGCCTCGACGTCGATTTCGTACATGGCAGGGTGGCAGAACTCGTCAAAGTTCGCTTTCCCGTTGGGAGTTTTCGCCCGTCCAACGTAAGGGCACTTACCACATTTGCCGGCCGTGCGCTCTGCTCCGCATTCGGGACAATTCGACCAGGAGTTCGCATCGCGCAGATGTCGCCAGTAGCCGAGTTTCACCGCGCGGCGCGCCCGCCAGCGTGCAGTGCTGCGCACGACGTTGCCGCCTCCATCCGCGTTCCCCAGCATCATGCCAGCGAGGGAGACGCAGATGATTCCGCTGGCGGGGCCATCCTCATTCGGCCAGCGTCCGCGAGCTGTGAGCGCGTTCAGGGTGCCTAGACGGACGGACTGCGGAGCCCCGGAAAACTTAACCACGCTGAGCATTTGGTCATAGGTGAGCGCGCGCTGTTTCGGACTAGAATGGGCGTCGGAATTGCGATATAGTGCGGCTACTGAAGCCATAAAAAGGTGCCCCGTTGACGGGGGCGCTTTGAAACTTACGGCGCGGATCGCCAGTTCGCGCCGTTTGCTTTTTACCGCCGCTTCAGGCCGCCAGGTTCTCCGAAGCGTCGTTCTTCCTGGGAGTGCGCCGCCGTTCGCTGGCACACGGTTTCTTGACTGAACTGCTGAAGATTGCCCGATCGTTGACGTCGTAGAAGCGCGAGTATTCGCTTCCCAGCTTTGCTTTCCGCTTGGCCACGATGCGCGGCCAGACCTCATCGGGGAGGCAGTTCAACACCTGGTAGGTGGCGGCGCTGTGCGGTGGCGAGTTCCGGTGCCACGCCCACTCGGGGACGCCGTGCTGTGACCACTTGGCTGTGATCCATGCGATGCGAAGGTCATCGCGCAGCCACGGGTCGATTTCGTTTTTCTCCGCTTGCTCCAGATACGCCACTACTCGTTCGGTTCGCTCCTGCTCGGTCTCGACCAACACACGCTCCTGGGGAAGCGCAGCAAGAGTTATACGCTGAAGTACCTCAACCTCGAACGAACGAGGGATTAGTGTGACGGGAATCGGGAAAAGGGCCAGCGTGACGAACCACACAGCCAACCGGACAACGAAGCAGTTCATGCGGCCACTGCCTCTTGGAACGACGGTTGATCAGAGGGTTGATCAGAGGGTTGATCGGAGTCGGAGACAGGAACTGCGGGCTTGCGCGCCGTCAGCGCCAATGTCTGATAACAGGTATTATGTAAACTAGGCTAAAGGCGCCTCGGTCCGAGAGGCTAGCTTACTTCCATCCCTCTACATCTTGTACTTGCCTAAATCCTCGTCGTTCAGACCTTC
>Ga0307474_10000236_pt1 | contig 40524 bp, 29 predicted proteins | sample atmos_gasesECM1C_2_FD_203312 | JGI IMG/M metagenome (GOLD analysis project Ga0307474, IMG submission 203312) | Hardwood forest soil microbial communities from Morgan-Monroe State Forest, Indiana, United States - atmos_gasesECM1C_05 | ecosystem: Environmental > Terrestrial > Soil > Temperate... | reverse complement strand
ACCGGTCCCATTCCAGCCACGCTCAACGCATGGCTCACAAAATAGCTGGCATCGAGTGCGGCCTCCGAGTCGTTGAGAACCCATGGTTCGCCGCGGATTTGGCCGCGTTGTGCGGCCGTCAAAGCGCCGTGCTGCTGCAAGCGGTCCGCGAGTTGCTCGAGCGCGCGCCGCGCCCTCGGAGCATGATGTCGCAGATCCATGCCCGCGGGTGAGCGCACCAGCACGGCAAGCGCAACTTGCTCGCCAGGCGACAGGGTGTCGAGTCCGCGACCGAAATAGAAGCGCGCTGCCTGAATCACGCCGCGGCGCCGTTCGGCATAAGGCACCTGATTCAGATAGAACTCAAGAATTGCCGCCTTCGATTGGCGCGCGTCCAAACGTGCGGCCTCGAAACCCTCCACCCACCGCGACCATGAAGTGCGCGGCCGCGGATGAAGCATTCGCACGACTTGTTCAGTGATGGTGCTCGCACCACGGATTGCGGCGCCCTGACGAACGTCGAGCCAAAGCGCGGCGAAGCGCGCCGTCCAGTCGACGCCATGATGTTCGTAGAAATGCTGATCCTCCGCCGTGATGAATGCCGTTTGCAGCAGCGTGGGGACATCCGCGAGCGGCACCACGTCGGTGGTATTCCAAGCATTTTCGAGCGTATAGCTTAACGGCGTGCCGTCGCGCGCAAGCACCTTGGATTTGATCGCCGTACCGCCAAGCAATCGCAGATCGTCGGGAAAGTCACGCAGGGAAAGCCGCGTTGCAACAGCGAGAGACGAAACCACCACGAGCAAACCGCCGAGAGCCGCGCGCCAGGCCCAAGGCCGCCGCGAGAGCAACGCCGCTCTCGGTTGATCTGCCAACACAGGGCGATCGGCAGGCATCTTACTCACCGCCGACCGTCACCTGGGCCGGCAGACTTTTGCCGTAGACATCTGGGTCATACATTTCCTCGGCTTTGGTGGGCGCGGCGCTGAATTGGCCATCGGCCATGGCCTGAGCGCCATAGCTCAAATGATAGTGTCCGGCCGGCAGGTAATCGGCATAGAAGCGGGCAGCCTCGTGTGCGAGTTCGCGATGATAGAAAGACCACAGCGCAATTCCATACTCACTCCAGTCCGAATACTTGAACCAGAAAGATCCGCCTGCCGCCTGGAACTCAGTCGCGTCCGCATCCACTGTGGAAGCGGTGGCGAGCTCCCGATTGACCGGTTCCAGGCCGCCGGGCACCGGATCATCGACGACGACAAAGTGACGTGCCGCCGGCAATGAAAGATAAATATCGACGCGCACGAGCTCACCGCGCTTGACCTTCAGAGGCGAGCCGAGAAGTTGCCAGTGGCCGTCGCGCTGTGCGCTGTATTCGCGATGCACCTCGATGCCGGCATTGGTCTCCTTGGCAGCCTGATCGGTAAGCGAATACGAGAGGCGCGTGGCGTAATAAAGACGGCCGGTACCCTCACGGGTGATGTGCAGCGTCGCCTTGCGCCCCGCATCCGATGTGCTGTTCGGCAGGCTGACGACAGCGGGCGGATTGCGAAACTCATTGAATTTGGCGCCCGCGATGGCCACTCCATCGAGAGTCGCGCTGGCCTTAAGCGCCGGGGCCTCTTTCTCATAGAGCGCGGCATACTCGGTGAGCGCCGATGTGCAGAACACATTTTCCTGCGTATTTTCCCAATGATCGCGGCTGCCCCGCGTTTGCGTGATCGTGCGCACCAACTTGAACGGCACGTCACCGACGAGGGTGGCGCCCTGCGGAGTATTCCCGTAGTGCAGAAGCGAATTCAATATCGCGCAGTTGCTGCGCATCGGCGTACTCAAGGTTTGGTAATAACCGTCGTCCCAGTTTTCCGTGAACTGAAACTCACCGCCGCTCTGATTGGCGTGCGCGAGAATTCGTTGGGCGAGCGAGTGGGCTAAGTCATCGGCGCCTTTGACCTTGACAGCGGCGTCGAGGTAGGCGGCCAGCCCAAACAGGTCCATCCGCGGTGCATACTTCTCATAGCGCTGCAAATCGGTGAGCGAGACGCGGTTTCTCTCGGCGAGCGCCTGCAGCGCAACGGCACGCGCGCTCGACACCATGCCTTCGCTGTAAAAGCTCGGCGCGGTGTTCGAACGCAGCAACGCCTGCAGGTAATCGTCGAGGTGCTTCTCCACATCATCCGGCACGCGGTAGCCGGCAGCGCGCAGATGATTGAAGGCGAGCGCGGTCGCCGCCGAAAGATAGGGGCTCACGCGCGCATTATCCGGAGTCCAAAATCCCATGCCCCCATTGGGCGCCTGAAAACTCGACGCATCATCGAGCAGGGTCTGCGGCAAAGCCTTCGCCTCCGGCCACTCGAGATCTGCAGCGAGGTAGCCGCGCAGCTTAAGATAGTTTGCCGCCATGAGCGCCTTCGATAGCCGCTGCTCCCAGCATAGATACGGATAGTCGCGGACGTAACGCATGGCGCCGTCGAGATTGCCGATAACGCTGGGGGCCAAGGTCACCGAGACATCGCCGACCGCCGGCATCATGTCGGCGGGGAACTGCAGCGTCTCATCGACTCCCGGCGCAAGGGTCGTGCCGTAGCTCGCGGCGACGTCGAGCGACACGCGTTTATGGACGGGCAGGGTTTGGGCAAGCGCATCCTTGTCGAGCGGGTCCGAAGCGACGGCTGTGAGCTTGAGCGTGCCGTCGCTTACGGTCGTGACGGGCAGCCAAATCGTTTCGCGCTTGAAGGGGGCCAGGGTGATGGATTGGTGCGTCTGCGCCGATGTTCCGTCGATCGGTCCTAGAGCTTTCAATTCGACATCGATGGTGCGGGTCTTGTCGGAGCGATTGAGCACGCTGAAGCCGGCTGTGAAACGGTCGCCCGAGGTCAGCTGATTCGGCAGCACCGGGCGCAGCTCGGTGAGTTTCGAGCTCTTGAACTTGTACTCTCCCAGGCCTAAGCGATCGCCCGGGGTCGTGGCGATTGCAAACACACGCCAACCGGTAAGATTGTCGGGCAGTTGAAAAGACACGGTTGCGGCGCCGTGTTTGTCGGCCATCACGGACGGGTTCCAATAGGCAACGTATTGGCTGACGCTGCGCATATCGAAACCCGCGCCGCCATCGCCGCCCGAGTTTGCGCCTTTCTTCTCGAATTTCTGCAAGCCAATGAGCCGTGTGAGCAGGCTGTAGTTCACGAGATCGAGATTGTCGAGGCTATAGAGGCCGCGGTAGGGATCGAAGTATTTCTTGCCGTCTTGGATCAGGTCGAACACCGCCTCATCCAGAACCGCGACCGCATATTCGATCGGCTGCTTCGAGGACGGCTCGCCATGAGCAGTCGCGCTCAAGCTGAGTGTGACGGTCTGGCGCGGCTTGTAGGACGGATGGTCGCTCTTGATGCGGATCTCGAGTGTCTTGTAGGGATCGGCCACCGGCACTTTGAGATACCCAATGCGGTAGGTAGGGCGACCGAGATCAACGCCTTCCTTATCGAGCGTCGTGGCGCCGGGGACCGGCGCCACGCGGGGCGACATGACCACGACCGACAGATAAAACCCCGGCACGAAGTCGGGCTCGATCGTGAATTCAACGACGGGGGTATTGCCCGAAAGGGTCTGGACCCAATGCTTGATGACGCCGAACCGCTCCACGGTGATGAGCGCCTGGGCGCCTGGAAACGGATTCTTGACCAGGTAGCGCGCGCGATCGCCCACCTTGTAGGAGTCTTTCTCCGGCACGATGCTCAAGCTCATATCGGCGGGTTCTTGCCAAAGTACGCGGCCCTTGCCGGTTACCCACAAGCACAGCTCGGTGGTGTGCAAGCGGCCATGGGTATCGTTGATCGTCGCCGTGATGCTGTAGAGGCCGGGACGGCTTGGTGTGAATGTGCAGGCTTGTGGGTCTATCCCCGATGTGCCGGTGCAAGCGCCATCGTCCTGCCATCGTGGCTCGTAGCTCGTCAGAAACGCAGCGCCCGCGCCCTTGACGCGAGCCGCATTCACGACTTCGACCTTGATGGAAACGGTCACTGGCACGCCCGAAGCAATTTTTCCGCTCTTGTCGACCACGACGTATTGAACGGTGGACTGCTTGCCCTCCTCGAGCGTCCAATGCTCGCTGCGCAAACCGACGAAGCGGTCGCGGCCGCGGAATTCCGCGTTGCTTCGATTGGCCACGTACCTGCCCCGTTCATCGCGCACCGCACTCTCGACTTCGAGCTTGGCGCTCAACATGTCGGCGTTGGGTAACGTGAATTGAGTGGCGAATTCGCCCTTTTCGTCAGTGGCGGCATCGGCCTGATGAACGGTCAGGACATCGGGCCCGCGTTGCGAGGAGCACGTGCCGCTCGGCTCGAGGCTCGCGAATTCGAAACCGGCAGCGGCCGGATTGGTGATGTCGAGAGCTTGCGGAAAGAGGCGCGCGGTCACGCGTGAGGCCGCATTTGCGTAAGGCCCGCCGGCGTGCAGGGCCGCTTGCGTCGTCACTTCAACGGAATCACCCGGCTGATACAACTGCCCGTTCAGGGTGTTCGTCACTTGGAAGGGTGCCGGAGTGAAATCGGCGATCAACACCCGCATGGGCATCCAGGAGCCGGCGTGCCTCATGTCGCTCGCGGGATCAATGCTTGCGGGTCCTTTGAGGCTGAATGTGTACCAGCCCACGGCGCCCGATAGCGGCACACGGAACGAACCCGCGTAAGCACCGAATTCGGACAGACTGACATTGGACTCGGTTTTGACGATCTTGCCCGTGGGGTCAACGATGTCCAATTGATAGCCCGAGCGCTGGGTCACCGGTTCCAAGGTCAGGTTGTTTTGATTGCGTAGATACAGCTTGAATTGCACGGTGTCGCCGAGCTTGTAGACGCCCTGAGCCGTCGTGCCCCAGGCGTGGATGTGGTCGCGCTCGCCGCCATATCCTGACCAAAAAGTGCCGCGCGATGCGCGATAGGTATCGACCATGAACGGCGCGTCGAGCGGCAACAGCGCCATATCGTTCGCTGTATCGACGCGCACCATAAAGGTATCGCTGGGCGTCAAGGGAGGCGCGGCCGCTTGCTCCAGAAGATTGCGGCCGACGAGCAATGCGATCCCATCGCGGCCAGTCGCGGCTTGCGCCAATACGGCTTTCCCGGCCGTGAGTCCTTGATAATTGTCACGGTAAATGCGGATCTTCGCATTTGCGATCGGCGACCCCTTGTCGAGCGAGGTGACCCAGACCAAGGTGTTGTAAGCACCCATTTTGACGTGCACCTGGAAAGGCGTCACCTCGGCGAAGAAATCGCGATCCACGCGGCCGCTCGTGATGCCCGGATCCACATCCGCCTCGTCGAAGTAGCGATAGCCCTGCACGGTCAGCGGAGTCGGATGCGGTTGCAGCGTTCCGGTGACGACGCCGGACTGTCCATCGAGTAAGCCGCGAATCTTCGCGGGAGCCGCGTACGCGATGTCCCATGCGGGATCGACCGGTTGGTTGAAACTCAGGTCCGCGACATTGCCGGCACTCGTGAGCTTGCGGTAACGGATGTCGATGTCGGTGAGGTTGGTGACATACAGCGGCATGGCGGTCGGCGCGTTCTTCTCGAGCACCGCGACGGGGTGCGTCACTTTGAGCCTCGGCGGTCGATGGTCGGTCCGAAACACCATGGCAACCGTGCCGGCGAGCGAGCGACCGAATTCGTCGCGCACATCTTTCAGACTCACGATCGAATAAGGCTGAAAGGCGCGCAGATGTTCAGGCAGATCGACCGTATATTCCGTGCCGCGTTTATGCGCGGAGTTCAAATGAGTCATCGGATAGATGTTGGCCCACGGGTCGTAGTCCGTGCGGCCGCTGAGCAAATCCGGATTGAGCACTAGATGAGCCTTGATTTCCGGGGCGATCACGGGCGCGGAGAATGCGAGCGAGACCAGACCCAAGGGATTACACGCTGGTTGCGCATCGGCGGCTTCGGTCGCGGCAATCAATGTCGACATCGTCCCGACCAAGCACCGGATTCCGAGGAATCGAAACTCGGGGAAAGTGTCGAATGTCACCACAATGCGACGTTCGACGCCGAGCAACGGGCCCGCGTAGCTGCGAAGTCCCGGCACGACTTTGAGCCGACCCTCGGCGTCAGTGGGCAATTCTCGCCGCGGTGATACGAGCCAGACGCGTCGCGCCTCGATCCGCTGACCGGCGGCGTTGCTCCGGGTCGTGACTCCATCATCGCTCTTGACCGCGGGTGTGCCGCCGGGGATGAGCACCGCTCCGGATTCGCCTGGCAGCGGGAGCACGTAAAACACTTCGCGGTCGTACTCATCGGGTGTTGCCAGTACGCCTGCCTGATCATTGAAGCGCAGATTCGACTCAACGGTGTCGTGAGTCACCGGTTGATTGAAAATCAATCGGACCACAGGCGTCCCAGGAGACCGCCACCTTGCGAACGAGTATCCCTTGATTGCAGGGCGTTCGGTCGTGAATGCCCAGCGGTACTCGTCCTTGAGTTTGGCCCCGTCCTGCGCCATGAGTCCGGCTGCTACGGCGACGCTGTAGCGAGTGGCGGGCGCGAGCGCTTGTGCCGCATTCAGTTCGCAAGCGAGAGAGCGTGGGTCGAGCCAGTGCCATTGGCAGTTGACCGACGGAGAAACGGTGACCGGAGAGCGCGCGGCGTCCACGGCCATGAGCCCAAGCGCGACGACCGGCCGATCGAACGTCACCACAATTTGCCGAACGGGGCTGGGAACCTGGTCTCCTTCAGGGATCACTCGGGCGACCTTGAGGTCGGAGTCGGTCGGCACCACTGCGCTGTCAAAAACGCCCCACGCGGCCTGTGCCATGAGCATGCCTGCCGCTGCCAGGGCCACCAAACCATGAGAACCCATCTTGTTGCCCATTTGAATCCTTTCTCTCAACGCCTGCCGATCTCTGACGCAGAATAGAGCGGGATTCTGGAAATCTTGTGGCGCAACTGTGGCGAATCGCTCGTCGTCGAACTTTTTGCCGGGAACCAGGGTTATCGCCGCTTTTCACGGCAGGTTGCCAGCACCAAGCCTCGGAGCCAGCGATGCGCCGGATCGGCGTCGAGTCGCGGGTGCCACATTTGTGAGACCGTGATTGCCTCGGTGCGAACCGGGAGCGGGAAGCTCCTAACTACCGGGAGATCGGACTTGACCTGATGCCCCTGCGTCGCGTTAAAGAACGAACTGGTCACCAGCGCGACCAGATCGGATACGCTCGCAACCGCTAAAGCTGCTCGGAAGCTCGGCACTACTACGATGACTGTGCGCGAGAGGCCAAGTGCTGCCAATGCTTCGTCTACGGGGCCACTCTCATGACCGCGGCGCGAAGCGACGACGTGGCCACAAGAGGCGTATCGCTCGGCCGTGATCTTTCCTCTCCCAAGCAAAGGATGACCGTCCCGAACCGCGCAGACAAAGTGATCGCGAAATAGGGTTTGTAAGCGTACCTCTGGCCCGGACTTTCCGAGCACGCCGATCTCAAGATCTACCAACCCCTCTCGCAGAGCCCGCACGTCTTTGTCGGGCTTGGGCGCGAAACGGAGGCGCACGTTCGGTGCCACCGCTGTTACCGCCGCGACGAGCTGTGCCGCGAAAATCTCAACGAAACCCTCGTTGGCGCGGATCGTGAAGCCCCTTTCCAACTCGGCGAGATCCAAAGAGGCGACGGCCGGACGCAGCACGGTTTGAGCATCCTGTGCCAGGTCGCGCACGCGCTCGCGCAAATTGGCAGCGTGTGGCGTTGGCACCAATCCTCGACCTGCGCGGACGAGCAGCGGGTCTCCCGTTGCCGCCCGAAGTCGTGCGAGCGTCCTGCTCATCGCCGACGCACTGAGGCCCAAGCGCCGCGCTGCGCCCACCACACTACCCTCGGCCAGCAGGGCATCCAACGCGATCAATAGGTTCAGGTCGATATCAGCCATGCGTCGAAAGTAGCCTACTCGACCATGGCGTTGGGTGCACGTATAAAGTGCGGCCGATGCGTCTTCCGCAATTATTCTCGGCCGCTATTCTTGGCCACCTGGGTCAGATTGATAGCTTGCCAAGGAGAATTGCAAATGCCAGCTCTATCGCCTAACAAACAGCTCCTCCTCATCGGTGCATCGCGCGGCCTCGGTTTCGCCTTGGCTCAGGAGTACCTCAAGCGCGGCTGGCAGGTTGCGGCCACCGAGCGGAGCAAAACCACGTCAAAACTTCACGATCTACTGGGAGGCGCCGGAGATCGGCTCGAAATAGAGACCGTGGACATCAACTCTCCGGATCAGGTTGCCGCGCTGCGGGCGCGCCTGGTATCGAGAAAGTTCGACATGCTGTTCGTCAATGCCGGCGTCGGTACTCGTGAAATGCTCGCCGACATTTCGACCGACGAATTCATACGTATGATGGTAACCAACGCCCTGAGTCCCATGCGTGTCGTCGAGAGCTTGCAGGACCTCGTGCTGCCAACGGGCACGATCGGGATCATGTCCTCGGGACAGGGCAGCATCACGAACAATGAGAACGGGCATTACGAGATCTATCGTGGAAGCAAGACGGCGCTCAACATGTTCATGCGCAGTTTCGCCGCCCGGCACGCCGATGATTCGCGAACGCTGCTGCTCTTGGCACCGGGCTGGGTGCGAACGGAACTGGGAGGAGCTCAGGCGCGTCTGAGCGTCGAGGAGAGCATCCCCAACCTCGCGAATGTCATGGACGCGCAGGCCGGAAAAGCGGGCCTTCAATATCTGGATTATCTGGGTCGAACGGTTCCGTGGTGAGTGTGAGAGCGAGCATGCGCATCGTCGCTGTCGAAGAGCATTTCACCTTTCCCGATCTCCTTGCCCGGATCGATCCTGCCACATTGCATCGGAACGGGTGGCCTGTTCCGGGAACGCCTACCTTCGATGCCATCAACCCGCCCGCGCTGGCGGATACGGGCCGGGAGAGGATTGCCGCCATGGATGCCGCCGGAATCCGTATGCAGGTGCTTTCAGTTCCAGGACCGGGGGCGGAGATTGTCTCAGGTCCGGAGGGCATCGCGATCGCTCGAGAGTTTAACGACAGGATGGCGCGACTGATTTCCGCCGAGCCTGAACGCTTCTCAGCCTTTGCCCATCTTCCAATGAGGAGCGCCCCGGCTGCAGCCGACGAATTGGAGCACGCGGTGGAGTGTGGGCTCAACGGCGCATTGATCAGTGGCACCGTTGACGGCAAGTTTCTGGACGCGCCCGAGTTCGAGCCGGTACTCGCCCGCGCCGAGCGGCTCTGCGTTCCCCTGTACATTCACCCGGGTGTGCCGCCCCAGAGCGTTCGCGCCGCCTATTACGACGGACTCCCCGGAGAAGCCTCATTCATGCTCGCCATTGCCGGGTGGGGCTGGCACGCTGAAGTGGCCGTCCACATCCTGCGTCTCGCGCTCTCCGGTACGCTGGACCGTCACCCGCGCCTGAGACTTCTGATCGGTCACATGGGCGAATGTCTGCCGACGATGCTGGATCGGGTCGAACGGGTCTTTGGCAGCTACAGCCGCACCCATCTCGATCGCAATGCGGCGCGGGCCATCGTGGAGCAGGTGTGGGTATCGACCAGCGGGTTCTCGAGCACAGCGGCATTTCTGGCAGCATTCATGACCTTTGGCGCCGATCGCATGCTGTTTTCGGTTGACTACCCCTTCGGCAACAACTTGGCGGCCGTCGCTTTCCTCAACAACTTGCCCGTATCCCCGGAGGATCGCGAGAAAATTGCGCATCAAAACGCCGACGCATTACTGCGGCTGCAGCCTGCTGTTCCGCTTACTTCTGCTGCACCGCCGCCTCGGCGATGACCCTGGCATCTGCGCGGGCCGTCTTGTAGTCGGCTTCCGCCTGGTCCTTGCACGCCTTTTGAACATCGCCGCTCTGCGATTCGCAAGTCGCCAGGGCCACTTTGCGGTTGCCATCGGCTTTTGCGATGGCCACATTGTAGGTTTGATGTGCAGCGTCGTTGTTGAATCTAATTTCCTGGTTATTGACCCTCTCGTACGATTTATCCAGCGCGCTCTGCGCGCGTTCTTCGCTCTTCGTCACTTCGTTGTTCGCCTTGTGCTCGGCTTTGGCGACGTCCTGCGACACGTCTTCCGGCGATTTCGACTTGTTGCAGCCGGCTAGCACCAAAGCAGCGGCCACGAAAGTCGGCATCAGGTATTCACGCATGCAATTCCCTCTTGTTATAGGTACGCTCTGCCTGCGCGTTGGGTGCCTCCTGAAGCGCTGCCGACAGGCATCGCGCTAGGATCGCTCGCAGCTACACGGTAGTCAACCAGCTTCAATGCCTGCCAGACGCGGCAACAATCGTTGCATGTTGCGGCGCCCGTGGAACATGCGCGACTTGACCGTGTTGGTTGGGCAATCGATCAACTCCGCTATCTCCTCGCAGGAGTGCCCGAAATGGTAGAAAAGCTCGAGCACGGTTCGTTGCTCCTCGGCCAGTTGTACGAGCGCGGCGCCGAGCCATTCACGGTCGTCGCCGTTGGACCAGGGTTCATGCGTCGCCTCGATGAAATCTCGCATCGGTTCCTCATGTGCCTCGCGGCGGCTACTTCTTCTGAGCGCTTTGCTGCCAACGTGGTAGGCGATGCCCATGATCCAAGTGGAGACTCTCGAACCACCCTTGAAAGTCCGGGCGCATTGCCAGACCGCCCAGAGCGTGTCATTGGTGATCTCCGCTATCAGCTCGGAGCGCGGCGTGATCCGCCGGATAAAGCGCGCGATGCGGGGGTAATAGCGCGAGTGGATCTCGTTGAATGCCGCTTCATCGCCTGCCGCAATGGCGGCAATGAGCGCGCGATCCAGATCGTTTCCGGGGACCGCCTCCAATAAATGTGGGCAGCCCGATTCTATCCGGACGCTAGCCGGTCTAAATGCAGCAAGCGCGTGCTGGTCGGTCTGGCGCACTCCGGGATGTGAATCATTGTGCATGGGGATCTCCAGTATTCGTTGATTGCCAATAGGGCTCAGCCGATCACGAGACGAACAGGGACGTTGCCGCGAGTGGCATTCGAGTACGGGCATGCCGCGTGCGATTTTTCGACCAGCGAATCGGCCTCGGCCCTGGGAAGCCCCGGCAGGTGGATCTTCAGTTCGACCTCAGTCTCGAATCCTCGCCGCGTGGCCCCCACACCCACAATGGCTTCGACCTCCGTGCCTGTCGGCAACGGGATGCCGTCGCGCGTTGCCACGAGCCTCATCATCGCCAGGAAGGAGACGGCATAGCAGGCCGCGAACAGGTGCTCGGGCTCAACGCCGCGGCCGTTTGCGCCGCCCAGCTCGCGCCGGGGTGTCACATTCAGGTCCAGCAGGCCATCGGAGGACACGGCCCGGGCATCCCGGCCCGCGGTGGCCTTCACGTGCGCGCGATAGAGAACGTTGTCAATCAGCGACATTCGCACAGCGTAAGTGCCCCTGCTCCGGGGGTCGTTCGCTCGGTGTTACCATTCGGTGACGAATCCGTATCCGGGGGTTTGGACCTCGAGGCTGCCGATGAAGTCTTTTGCTCGATTCCGACTGGACCCTGTCAACCAGTGCCTGTGGAGGCGGGCTGAGGCAGAGCACGAGGAGCGTGTTCTATTGGCGCCGAAGGCCTTTTCGGTCCTGACCTATCTGGTCGATCACGCCGGACGCCTGGTAACGCACGATGAGCTGCTGAATGCCGTGTGGTCGAGCCGTGTAGTCGAGCCGCAGACCGTGAAAAAACACATGGTCGAGGTGCGCACCGCACTTGGAGACCGCCCGAAGAACTCTCTTTTCATCGAGACTCTGCCCAGGCGCGGCTATCGGTTCATCGCTCCGGTATCTGAATCCGTCGCTGCGGATCCGATCGTATCGAGAAGAGCAGCGCCAAACGCGCTGGTCGGGCGCGGCGCGGCTTTGGAAGAGCTGCACGAAGCATGGCAACACACTGCGGGCGGCGAACGGCAGATCGTGTTCATCACCGGGGAACCCGGCATCGGTAAGAGCGCACTGGCAGAAGTATTCAGAGAGCAGGCTGCGCTCACGGGGAACTCCGTTCGCATCGCGTATGGCCAGTGCATAGAAACGTATGGAAACAAGGAAGCATATGGCCCGATCCTCGAGGCGCTGGGGCGATTGTGCCGCGGTCCCCGGGCCGAGCCGATCATCAAAATCCTCTTCGCAGAAGCGCCGACTTGGGTGACACAACTTCCGGCGCTGCTCACGCGGGAGAATCGCGAGATCCTGCATCGCGAAATCGTGGGCGCGACCCGTGAGCGCATGCTGCGCGAGATTGGCGAAGCAGTGGAGTCGATCACCGCGGAGACTCCGCTACTGCTCGTGCTGGAAGACCTGCAATGGGCGGATGACTCCAGCGTTGACCTCATCGCCTCGCTGGCTCGGCGCCGCGCTCCCGCGAAATTCATGCTGATCGCCACGTGCCGTTCGTTTGAGCTTTGCGCTCCCAGCATCAGGGCGCTGATTCCGGATCTGTTGGTCCACCAACTGTGCCACAAGGTGGAGTTGACCCGTTTGCGCGAAACGGAGGTTGAGGAGTATCTGGCCGGCCGCTCGCCCTCCGGGCCGCCGCCGCCGGGACTGTCCGCACTCGTTCACCGCCACTGCGAGGGCAATCCCCTTTTCATGGTGGTCGCCTTGGAGCATATGAGGAAGCGCGGACTTCTCATCAATGCAAACGGCCGGTGGGAGCTGCAGACGCCTCTGGCGAAGATTGAATTCGAAGTGCCGGACGACCTGCGTCATATGATCGAAGCCCAGCTCGAGCGGGTGTCGGGACAGGAGCAGAACGCACTGGAGCTCGCGAGTGTCGCAGGCGCGTCATTCTCCGCCAGTCTTCTCAGCGGCGCTGCGGCGACCGAGGGGCGCGATCTGGAGGATCTCTACGAAGAGCTGTCTCGCCGACATCACATCGTGAAATGGGCGGGCACGCAGGCCTTTCCGGACGGGAGCGGGGCGGAGCGCTACGAATTCGTCCATGCGCTATACCGTCAAGTTCTCTATGACCGCCAGCTTCAGGGCCGCAGAGCCAGGCTTCATCGCCTGATCGGCGAGCGACTGGCGACGCTGCACGCCCGGGATATCGAGGAAGTCGTGCCGGAGCTGGCGTACCACTTCGAGCAGGCCGCCGAGTGGCCGCGAGCGATCGAGTACCTGCAATGTGCGGCGGATATTGCCGGGCGCCGCTACGCTCATCAGCAAGCCGACGCGATGCTCACGAGGGCATTGGAGCTGGTGACCAATCTGCCCGATGCGCTGCGTACGCGGACGGAACAGCAGTTGCTCGCATTGCTCGCGGCGCGTCGGCGGGCGGAGTGGGACGTGCGCGTCATCGAGACGCTCGAGTGCCTGGTGGCGCGCGCGGCAGACTGTGGGCTGATCGATATACAGGCGCGGGCGCTGGTCGATCTGTCCTCGTTTTTGTCGTTGATCAGCGCGGAGCGCTGTCTGGAAGTCGTACAGCGCGCGCTGCGAGTAAGTGCACAGCAGGAGCCGGCCATGCGCACGCGGACCCGCACCGCCTGCGCGTTCCGCCGCCTGTCGGTGTGCGGATGGAGCGCCTACGATGCACTGGAATTCCGGGAAGGACTCGTGGAGCTTGGCAAGCACCACGGATTACCCGCCGGCGTTGCCGACCTGGTTGACGAGAGCTTCATTCGATTGACCTGCGGAGAGTATCGCGAGGCGCGGAAGGTCGCGCTCGAGGCGCGTGCGAGGCTGCTCGAGCTTGGGGCAAACCCCAATTCGAGAATCGAGTATGAAATCGGCAGCGCCCTGGCGGCATTTGCCCTCATCTTCCTCGGAGAGTGGGACGAGGCCCTCAAAGAGTACGGTGCCGCGATCGTCAGCGCGAAGCGGAACGCCAACTATCATTATCTTCAGTGGCTGCTGGCTCAAAAATCCTGGTTGCATCTTCAGGCCATGGATTTCAAGGGCGCACTGACGATTTGCGACTCGGCCCTGTCGCTGACGCGAAATTCGGCTCTTCGCGCCGGTCCGGACTGGCCAACAGGATTTCCACGGCAGGTTCGCAACGTGTTGATTTGCTCGGCTTTGGCGTCCGTCGCCGTGGGCGATTACGCGCGCGCACTCGACGATTTTTCGACGTTGAATCGTGAGATGGACCGCCAAACGGTGTTTTTCGATTGGTACTGGCGCATGCCCGCCGCGTCGGGTATGACCGAGTTGTGGCTCGCAACGGGCGATCGCGATCGCGCGCAACAGGAGGCTGGACGCTTTCTCGAGATCTCGCGCGCAACTGCGGATCGCCATTGGCAGGGCCTGGCTTGGGAGGTCAATTCTCGTGTGGCCCTGGAACAGCGGGATCTTCCCCGCGCCCGAGATTGCATCGCCAACGCGTTATCCACCTTGCAGGGGTTCGACTCGCCGTTGGCCGCCTGGAGGGTCAATGCGACGGCAGCTCGCATTGACGAGGATTCGGGGAATCTTGCGGCGGCCCGTTGGCACCGCGATTTCAGTCGCGTCACAATCCTGCGGCTGGCCAATTCATTATCAGAACAAGAGCCGCTGCGGGAGAGTTTTCTTTCCGCTCCCGCTGTGGCGGGAATTCTCAACGGGCAGCGGTGATCGGGCGCATGTACGCAGGCCAGGTTCGCGCACCTCAGCTGAGCTTGTCGAGCAGTACCGCGAGCTCCGACTGCTGAGCCGAGTTCAACCGCGCGAGCCGCGCGCCGAACGCCTTGGACAGGAGCGCAAGCCCCCGCGCCATCGTCTTGCGCCCTTCGGGGGTCAGCGTGAGCCGGTGGCGGCGCAGATCCGCGCCATCGATTTCACGGCGCAAAAAGCCCGCCGCCTCGAGCCGCTTGACGTACATCGTTACGCTCGGCTTCGGCATGCAGAGAACGGCGGCCAGTTCCGCGGGGTGCGGACGCGCGTCGACCTCGGCGAGAACGAACAGCTCCTTCGTCTCCAACCCGAGTTTGGTGATCTCTGGGGCGACGCTCGTGATCACCGACGACACGAGACGGTAATTGAGGGACCAAATCTTGCCGACGTCGGTTTTGTGCATGGGCACTTGCGCCATTTATTAGTTTAATAGTAAACTATCGTTAATCTGAACCAGCGTAATATTGTACCATGTACCCGCGCGGAGAGCACCATGCCCCTCGATCACTACATCACCCTCGGCCGTTCAGGCCTGCGTGTCAGCCCATTCTGTCTCGGCACGATGACCTTTGGTGAAGACCTCGGCTGGGGCTCCAGCGTCGAGGAGTCGCAACGGATCATCGACCGGTTCATCGAACTCGGCGGTAATTTCCTCGATACCGCAAACTTCTACACGAAAAGTCATTCCGAAAAGATCATCGGCGACCACTTAGGCCGCCACAGCGCCCGGCGCGACCGGCTTGTCATCGCCACGAAGTTCAGCGGCAATCTGTATCCCGGCGATCCCAACGGCGGCGGATCCGGGCGCAAGTCCATCATTGCGCAGTGCGAAAACTCGCTGCGCCGCCTGCAGACCGACTACATCGACCTGTACTGGTTGCACAACTGGGACGTGCACACGCCGATCGAGGAGACGATGGCCGCGCTCGAGGACCTCGTGCGCGCCGGCAAGGTGCGTTACCTCGGCGTCTCCGACACGCCCGCTTGGAAAATCGTCGAGGCGAATGTAACGGCGCGCTTCCGCGGCTGGTCCGCATTCATCGGATTGCAGATCGAATACTCCTTGCTCGAAAGGACCGTCGAGCAGGAGCTTGTGCCGATGGCTCTCGAGTTCGGCCTCGGCATCACTCCGTGGTCGCCGCTCAAGAGCGGGGTGCTCAGCGGCAAATACACGCGCCAGAATGCCGGCCAGGTCAAGGCAGATCGGGGCCCCTTCGCAGACAGCCACCTCACCGAGAAGACCTACACGATCGTCGATGAGCTGAACATCATCGCCAAGGCGCACGGCAGCACCGCCGCGCGTGTAGCGTTGGCCTGGGTTCAGTCGCAGCCCGGCGTGACTTCGACGATTATCGGCGCGAGGCGACTCTCCCAGCTCGAGGACAACCTGAAGGCGCTCGACGTGAAACTCTCGGCCGAGGAGGTTGGCCGGCTCGACGCGCTGACGAAGCCGACTTTTGGCTTCCCCCAAAGCATGCAGCCGTTTTTTCCAGCCATCCACAATGGCGGTACCTCGGTGAACGGCATCTCCGCGCCGTTGTCGCCTTTTGGGGTGGGAAAGGGCGACAAGATCTACTGACTCTCGCGTGAGCCACGGCCGGGTGAGCGCCCGTTCGACACGCTAGGGGGCAGCTCGCACGCATTCCTTGCGGCCATGTTCCCTCAAGAGCATATTAGACAGGGCTTTTGAGAGCATACTCAGTTTTGCCCTCAATCCGTGACGCGTTGCGACGAGATATACGCTCATAGCAACCTGGTCTAAATGATATGGCTACCGGCTGGTACTCTATCCGGGATCTCGATTCGGGTCCCATGATCTTCAATTGAAGCAGCAATGACCGACATTCCTCTCTATGCAGGCGCGGGATTTCTAGTGGGCACCATGGTCGGCCTTACCGGCGTCGGCGGCGGATCGATGATGACGCCGATATTGATGCTGGCCTTCGGGCAATCACCCTCGGTTGCGGTGGGGACGGACCTCCTGTTCTCCGCGACCACGAAGCTCGTGGCAACGGCCTCCTTCGGTTTCAGTCGGCGCGTGGACTGGGCGATCGTAGGACGACTGTTGCTCGGAAGCGTCCCAGGATCGGCGGCGGTGGTAGTTGGTCTATGGCTCGCGCGCCGCACGCCGAATGCCGCCGATGCGATCACATCGCGCTCCCTCGCGATCATTCTGCTGGTTACCGCTGTCGCGCTCATTTTCCAGACGCAACTTCAGCGCGTCGGTCTTAAGATCACGGCGCGCGCGCTCGCGCACGTGGAGCGTCATAAACTGTTGCTCACGGCGCTCGCAGGGTTGACATTGGGTGTCGCGGTCACGCTGACCTCCGTGGGCGCGGGAGCACTCGGTGTCGTGATGCTGGTTGCCCTCTATCCCTTGAGGCTCACCGCAGACCGGCTCGTCGCGACCGATATCGCTCATGCGTTGCCGGTCACGCTGATCGCGGGCTTGGGGCACGCGTTCCTGGGCCACGTAAACTTCAACGTGTTGGCCGCTCTTCTCCTTGGATCGATTCCGGGTATTTTGATCGCCTCGCGCATCACGCTGCGCCTGCCGGCCAGAATAACCCGGATACTCATCGCGCTCATGCTAGGCACCGTCGGAGAGCGTTTGCTCTTTGGCTAGACCGGATCGGCCCTCTATTCGTGCAGGCCGCACTCGCGCTTTAAGCCGAAGAAACGCAATTCTTCCGGGCTTTCCACTTCGGCGAGCGAACGGGTAGTGTGCCAATCGCCGATCGATGCATAGCCTTGCTCCCACAAGGGGTGGTACGGCAACTGGTGTTTTTCAAGATAGCGACCGACGTCGCGGTCGCTCCAGTCAAACAGCGGATGGACTTTGTAGCGTCCGCGCTTGAAGTCGATTGGAAGAATTCGAGAACGCGTCTCAGCTTGCGTACGACGCAGCCCGGCAAACCAAGTCCTCGCGTGCAGCTCATGCAGCGCACGGTCCAAAGGTTCCTGCTTGTTGATGCGGTTGTAGCGCTCGATACCCGAGAGGCCTTGATCCCACAATTTTCCGAATCGAGTCTCTTGCCAAGCGGCGGAAGACTCGGCACGAAACACTTTGAGATTGAGTTTCAGCTTGTCGGTCAGCTCATCGATGAAGCCGTAGGTCTCCGGGAAGAGATACCCTGTGTCGAGCAGCACGATCGGCACGCCCGGCATGACCGTGTTCACGAGATGCAGCATGACAGCCGACTGGGCGCCGAAGCTCGAGGTGAGTACGTGCTCGCCCGGCAGAAGTTCAAGGGCGCGTTCGACTCGCTGAGCGGCCGACAGGGGCTCGATTGCACCATTGAGTTCAGCGAGTTCCGGTGCAATCCCGGGGGCGAACTCGTTCGACCACAATCTCGAGAGCTGTGCTTTGATGTTCATCGTCAAGCCGTTGTTACGGCGCCCTCAAGACGCCTCGAATCCAGATGATTCTATCGCTCAGTCACACAAGCGCTTAGCTCAAAATTGAATTAGGCCATAACCGCGGCGCCTGGGGTTGCCGCGACTATGATTATGCAATTCGAGCATTGGACGGCCCATTCATAGTTCAAGTATTTCTGTGCGCGGACGCGCTCATCAATTGATACAAAAGCGGGCGCGGAAGGAAACGATGAAGTGTCCATGGATCTTATTGTTTGGCGCCCTCGCAGCCGCGGTTCCCGCGCGCGCGCAGCAGAAGACTGGGCCTGGCATTACCGGCGACGACAGCCTGACATGGCAGGGCATTACGCTGTACGGCGTCATTGACATCGGTGTCCAATACGACACGCACAGTGCGCCTTTCACTCCCTACCGGCCGTCCGCCAGCGGGAATATCGTGCGGCAAAACAGCCGGCAATCGGTGACCGGCCTCACCCCCAGCAACATGGGCCAGTCAAGAGTGGGGCTGCAGGGCATCGAGCGCCTAAACGATGAATTCTCGGCCGTATTCCAGATCGAGACATTCTTCAATCCCCAGTCGGGAGAAATCGCCGATTCGCTAAAATCATTGGCAGTGAACAACGGCCGATCACTGACAACCCAGACTGTCAATGTCGACGGCAGCTCGGCTGGACAAGCCTTCCAAACGGCGTGGGTTGGGTTTAAATCAGTGCGATTCGGGACCCTGACGTTTGGCCGTCAGACGACCCTGTTGTTGGACGGCACCATCAAGTACGACCCCAATTACAACGCCACAGCGTTCGGCCTGCTCGGCGCGTCAAATACCTATTCGGGCGGCGGCGCCCAGGAGGATAACCGGATGGACTCGACCGCGAAGTACTTTGTGAGCTTCAGTGATCGGGTTCACCTCGGCGCCCTGTATAAATTTAGCGGTGCCGGCGGATCGGCCAACACGGCTTTTCAAGCGGACCTCGGCGGTGAATACGCAGGTGCATCGTTGGATGCCTATTATTCGAAAGAGAACAGCGCCATCACGGCGACCTACTTGACCGCCGCTCAGGTCTCCGGCCTTCCGGCATTGGGGTATTCGATATCGAATTCTCTGGCGGCGACCATCTCGGACAATGAGGCCTACGCCCTCATGGCGTTCTATAAATTCGACCCGGTGAAATTCTTTGCCGGCTACGAGCGCATCGTGTATTCCGATCCGCACACCCCCTTGGGGGCGGGCTTCCAAGACATCGGTGGTTACGTCCTGGCCTTCGTCACCACCAATGCCTACCTCAATTCTAAGAAGGTGCAGGTGTATTGGACCGGGGTTCGCTATTCGGCCAGTCCTTACCTCGATTTGACCGCGGCCTACTACGGCTATCAACAGAATGCTTACGGCACCGGAACCCAGGCGGGTTGCGCGACCCAGGCGCATAGCACTTGCAGCGGCAGCTTCGAGGCTTTTTCTTTCGACGCCGACTACCGGTTCAACCCGCATTTCGACGCCTACGTGGGGGCCATGTACAGCGGCGTGCACGATGGCGTGGCCAGCGGCTACCTCCAGACCACCAACATCAACCCGACCGCTGGAGTCCGGTACAAGTTTTAATATGACCCCCTCGTGTCAAGTGGCGCGTTGATCCGACCGGCCGATATGCCTACGTCGCGAACTACAACGATGGCACCGTCTCGGAGTACACGATTGGTGCGGGCGGCTCCTCCTCTATGGCTCAATCGCCGCGGACACCGGCGATCACGTGTCAATGCACGGAGGCCTCAATTTTGTCGTGCCACCATCCTCCGCCCAACGCAGTCAGGAGGCTGGCGCTGTCGGTGAACTGCTGCACCCGAGCGTTCACATAGCTGAGCCGCGCTTGCGCGTAGGTGCGCTCCGCTGCGATCAAGTTCAATACCGTGGTGGTCCCCACCGAGTAGCTCTGCTGCTGCAGCTTCAGCGCCTCGAGGGCGACGTCCATCGAGTGCCGATCGACAGTGAGGATCTGCGCATCGTACTGCAGCGCCCATAGATCGCCCGCAACCTGCCCAAGCGCTTCGAGCACCACGGCCTGATAGGTGGCGGCTTCGGCCTTGAAGGCATCGCGAGCCGCGCGTACCTGCGCGCGCAGCGCTCCGCCCTTGAAAAGCGGCTGCGTCAAAGAGCCGCCGACCGCCCAGGGCGTGCCGAACTGATGAAACAAATCGGCGGCCCGCAGGGCCTCTCGACTCACGGAAGCGGACAAGCTGATGTCTGGAAACTCCTGAGCGACTGCCACGCCGATCGCGGCGCTCGCCGCATGAAGTTGCATCTCGGCTGCAAGAACATCGGGACGCTGGCGCACCAGGCGAGCGGGCAAGCTCAGCGGAATATCTCGCGGCGGCGTGAATTGATCGATGTCGAATGGCTGCACCTGCCACTCGGAGGGCGCCCGCCCCGAAAGCACCGCGAGCGCGTCATAGGCCTGATCGAGTTGCTTGTGCAGGGATGGTAGTTGGGAGAGATCCGCGGCCAACTGGGTGTCGGCGGTGAGCACATCGCTGCGCGGCACGATACCGACATCAAATGCGCGTTGTGTCAGCGCGAGATTCTTGCGATCGCTTGCGATCAAATCCTCGGTGGTCGTGATTTGGAGCCGAGTCGACGCGATGGTCAGCACTTCATTGACGACGCTGCCGGTCAGCGTGAGATACGCCGCCGCGAGTTCATCGCGCTGGAAGTCCGCGAGCGCTTGCTGCTGCTCGACAGCGCGGCGCGTGCCGCCAAAAATATCCAGGTTGTAGCTCGTGGACAGACCGATGCTGTAGAGATTTGCGGTGCCGCCTGTGCCGCCGTTGCCGGGCGCGCGCACAGCACCCGTGCCGCCCGATCGCTGGGCATCGGCGGTCGCATTCAGGCTGGGCAGAAGCGCGCCGCGTGCCACAGTTACCTCTTCCCGGGCCCCCGCCAAAGTCGCGTTCGCCGCAACCAGTGTCGGGCTTGCGGCAATCGCGGTTCGAACCACCTCGTCCAGCTGCGCAGAGTGAAACAGTTGCCACCACTCGCCGGCGAGCTCGGTGCCCGGCGAAATGTTTTGCACGTCCTGCGCCTGAGGCTGCACCGGTGCGGTATCCGAGCTCGGGTGCAGGTAGCCTGATGTGTCCGGCGGATTCGGTTGATGGAAGTTGGGACCGACAGCGCAGCTCGCGAGCACCGAGGCGGCGGCGGCGACGCCGATCATCCGCCATCGCAGCATTCGGCCATGCAAGAGCTTACTCATAGCGCAGCGCATCGATTGGGTTCAGGCGCGAGGCTTGCCGGGCGGGATAGAAGCCGAAGAACACGCCGACCGCTCCCGAGAACGCAAACGCCAGAACCATGACGTCGAGTTCCAACAGTATCGGCCAACCCGCCAGGTGTGAGATCAGCAGGGAGGCGATCACTCCGGCCGCGATACCCGCAACACCGCCCATCAGCGCCAACAGCATTGCCTCGACGAGAAACTGCGCCAAAACGTGCAGCCGGCGCGCGCCGGTGGCCATGCGGATGCCGATCTCGCGTGTCCGTTCCGTCACGGAGACCAGCAGGATATTCATGATGCCGATGCCGCCGACGACCAGCGAGATGGAAGCGATCGCGGCGAGCAGCAGTTCCATGGCCTTCGAACTCTGTTCCGCCACTTCCGCGATCTCAGTCAGGTCGCGCACCACGAAATCATCGGGCTTGCCCGGGAGAATCCGGTGTGTCTTCTCGAGAGTCTTGGTGACTTGATCAAGCGCGGTCTTCACCAGCGCCGGGCTGCGCGCCTGAACGAAAATCGTGTTGACGAAGCCCTCCAGCTTTGGCACGACGCCGAAGGGATTGGGAGGCGGCCCAATGGTTGCGAACACGTTGTTCGACAGTGTTTGCGCGGAGGAGGGCGTTGCGACGCCCAGAATGCGCTCCTGCGACGTGGTGAACGGGATGAATATCACGTCGTCCTGATCCTGGCCGCTGGCGGAATGACCCTTCGCGGTCAGGACCCCAACCACCGTCATCGGGACATTTTTCACCAACACCGTGGCGCCGATCGGGTCGGCGAATTCGCCAAACAGGTTGGCGAGCACGGTCTGACCCAAGAGGCACACAACCGCGCCGTCGTGATCGTCCTGATCGTTGAGCGTGCGCCCCGCCACGACCGGCCAGCGGCGAATTGACAGATAGCTTGGCGAGATGCCTTGAACACTGGTGCTCCAGTTCTGATTGCCGTTGACCGCTTGTGTGTTCTGGCGATTGACATAGCTGACATCGGCGACCGCACTGTCCTCTTCGAGAATTCCGCCGACGTCCTTGACTCGCAAACTCGCCGCGCTGCCGTTACCGGCGCGCACACCATTCACGCGCGTGGTGCCCGGCAGGACCACCAGCAGATCGGTGCCGAGGCTCTGAACCTGGGCTTCAACCGCGGCGCGCGCGCCTTCGCCAACCGCGACCATCGCGATCAGCGCGGCGACCCCGATGAACATGCCGAGCATCGTCAATCCCGCGCGCAGTTTGTTTCTGCCAATGGCCCGCAGCGCCGCGAGCAGCGCTATCCAGCCGATTGAGCCGGCTTCGCGCAGCAGGCTGTCAAACCGGCTGACAAAACGGCGCTCACGGTACGGCTGCACCGCGGGCAGCGAACGTGTTGCGCCGCGCCCGGCGCTATGAACGGTCGGCGAATCGGAAATGATCCGGCCATCGCGCAGCGTAATGATTCGATCCGCAAGTTCCGCCAGGTCGCGCTCGTGCGTCACCAGCACCACGGTCACGCCGCGCTCCAGATTCAAGGCGCGAATGGTGGCCATGATGTCGAGCGCATTCTGGGAGTCGAGATTTCCGGTGGGCTCATCCGCGAGCACGATGGCCGGATCGTTGACCAAGGCGCGGGCGATGGCGACGCGCTGCTGTTGTCCACCTGAGAGCTGATTGGGCTGATTGCGCTCACGATCAGCGAGTCCCATCATCTTCAGCATATCGCGGGCGCGTGCGATGTTGCCTTCAATCTGCGCCGCATAGAACAACGGCAATTCAACATTTTCGATCGCACTGGTGCGCGGCAACAGATTGAAAGTCTGGAATACGAAGCCAATGCGCCGACCGCGGATGCGAGCCAACGCCGGCTCATCCAGCCGCGCGACGTCGATGCCTTCCAGCAGATACTCGCCGCTGGTCGGGCGGTCGAGACACCCCAGAATGTTCATCAGCGTGGACTTGCCGGAGCCCGAGGCGCCCATGATCGCGACGAACTCGCCACGATTGATCGTCAGCGTCACGCCTCGCAATGCGTGCACCTCCGTGTCGCCCAAGTGATAGACCTTGGTCGCATCGCGCACGCAAAGGATCGGTTCGCCCGCCTTGGGATCGCTCACATTCTGAAACCTCCGCGGACATTCGTGCCGGGAGGCCGGTTTTCACCGGATACTTCGATCGGCGTTGTGTTGGGTCGCACCGCATTGACGACGACGACATCGCCAACTTTCAGCTCTTCGCCCGTGACCTCAATCAATGTTCCATCGTCGAGACCGGTGCGCACCCGCGCCGAAACCAGCTTGCCGTCGCGAAGCAGCCAGATCTGCGCGCGCCCGTTGGATGCGCCTGATCGGCCGCTGCCTGCACGCGTTCCAGCCGCGCCTCCAGGCGCGTGGCGCTCATCGCCCGACACGCCCTCATTTTCGGGGCCGCCGCGGTTTTCAGTCGCACCACGATTTTGAGCCGTACCACGATTTTCAGCCGCGCCGCGGTTTGCGCCGGCTTCGCGGCCCTGACCCCCTCCACGGGGTGTACGGGCGACGCCTTCAGGGTTGAAACGAATCGCGGGCAGTGGGACTCGCAGCACGTTGCTGCGCTCAGCCGTGATGATGTGCGCATCGGCCGTCATACCGGGAAAAAGCGCCAGATCGTCGTTTTTGACGTCGATCACGACATCGTAGGTCACGACGTTTTGCACGGTGATGGGACCCTCGCGAATCTGGCGGACTGATCCCCAGAAGGTGCGATTCGGATAGCTCTGGACGGTGAAGTAGGCGCGCTGCCCGGGCTTCACTCCGCCGACGTCCGCTTCGCTCACGTTGGTGTCGACTTGCATGGAATGCATGTCTTTTCCGATCAGAAATAGTGGTGATGCCGACAGGCTCGATACCACGGTCTGGCCGACATCGATGTAGCGTGTGATCACCATACCGTTGACGGGCGAGGGGATCTTCGTATAGCCAAGATTGACTTGCGCGCCGTGCAGCAGGGCCCGCTGTTGGGCGATGCTGGCGAGATCAAGTTTCACCTGCGCTTGATCCTGATCCAATGTTGCCTTGTCGGCGTTGATGGTTTCCCGCGAAACGATTCCTTGGTCGATCAGCTTCTGGTCATAGGCATAGACCACGGCTTGGTTGGCGGCGGCGACCCGATCCTTCGCCAGTTGGGCCATCGCAGAGTGCAAAGAAGCCGTGTCCTGATCGACAATGACCTGAAACGGCAGCGGATCGATGAGCGCGCAGATCTGGCCCGCAGTGACGACGGTATTGTAGTCACAGGACCATGATTTGATGTTTCCGGAGACAAAGGATTCGACCTGTGCGGTCACCACTGGATTGAGTGCGCCGGTCATGTTGACGGCGCGCTGGATGTCGCCTTGAGTGACGCGCGCAGTGACGTAGTGCAACGGCGGATTGCGACCACGCCACCACCACACGGCGACCACGGCAAGAGCGATGATCAGCGCCGGCGCGGTCCACAGCAGAAGCCGCTTTCGGCGCCGCGGTTCGGTGCCATTGGGTATTGTGTGTTGCGCCATGCTTAGAAGCCGGGCGAACGTAGTTCAGAATTCATGTTGCGGGAGCAACGAGCGCGAAAATTCATCACCATCGCCTCACCAATTTCGTCTGCGAGTGAAGCCCTCCGTGCGGACAATTGAAGTGATTGGACGATACGTCGATTTGTCCCGGCGGATCAAGACAAGAAAGGTTAAGTCCGAAGCGTGTGCGCGCGACTCCCATCGATGCTGTCTATGGCCGTAATAGAAAGGCATGACAGCGTAAATCGGAACAAGGGATTATATTCAGCTTATAAACTTCTCTAGTTGGAGCCATCGCATGAACAACTCACCCGAAGCAAAGTGCCCTTTCAATCACACTTTCGGCGGCGGCACGTCGAACAAGGACTGGTGGCCAAAACATTTGCCGCTCGACCTTCTGCATCAGCACTCCACCAAGTCCGACCCGATGGGCGCGGATTTCGACTATGCCAAGGAGTTCAACAGCCTCGACTTCAAGGCGGTGAAAAACGATCTCGCGGCGCTGATGACAGACTCTCAGGATTGGTGGCCGGCGGACTTCGGTCACTATGGGCCGTTGTTCATCCGCATGGCGTGGCACAGCGCGGGCACCTATCGCATCGGTGACGGGCGCGGCGGCGGCGGCAGGGGTCAGCAGCGTTATGCGCCGCTCAATAGCTGGCCCGATAATGCGAACCTCGAGAAGGCGCGCCGCTTGCTCTGGCCGATCAAGCAGAAGTACGGCCGCAAGATTTCTTGGGCCGATCTCATGATCCTCGCCGGCAATGTCGCCCTCGAGTCAATGGGATTTAAAACCTTCGGTTTCGCCGGCGGGCGCGAGGACGTGTGGGAGCCGGATCATGACGTGTCGTGGGGCACCGAGAAGACATGGTTGGGCGCGGATACGCGCTATTCCGGGGACCGCGACCTCGCCAATCCGCTGGGTGCCGTGCAGATGGGCCTCATCTATGTGAATCCGGAAGGCCCCAACGGCAATCCCGATCCCGTCGCCGCGGCCCGCGACATTCGCGAGACCTTTGGCCGCATGGCGATGAATGACGAAGAGACGGTTGCGCTGATCGCCGGTGGCCACAGCTTCGGCAAGACACACGGCGCCGGCCCCACGTCTCATGTCGGCGCAGAGCCGGAAGGCGGCGCCATCGAGGCACAGGGCCTCGGTTGGAAGAGCACATTCGGCACAGGTTGGGCGGGCGATGCGATCACGAGCGGCCTGGAAGTCACCTGGACGAGCACGCCGACCCGGTGGAACAACGACTTCTTCAAGAACCTGTTCGGCTACGAATGGGAATTGACCAAGAGCCCGGCGGGCGCGCACCAGTGGAAGCCGAAGAACGGCGCGGGCGCCGGCACCGTGCCCAGCGCGCACGACAAGTCGAAGCGGATCGCGCCTTCGATGTTGACGACGGACCTTTCGCTGCGCTTCGATCCTGCCTACGAAAAAATCTCGCGTCGCTTCCTGGAACATCCCGAAGAGTTCGCGAACGCTTTCGCACGCGCCTGGTTCAAGCTGACGCACCGCGACATGGGTCCGCGCGCCCGCTATCTCGGTCCTGAAGTGCCGAAAGAGGATCTTGTATGGCAGGACCCGATTCCGCCGCTGAATCACCAGCTCATCGATGAGCAGGACATGGCCGCCCTCAAGAAAAGGATTCTGGCCTCGGGGCTGAGCGTCTCGCAGCTGGTCTCCACCGCCTGGGCCTCTGCGTCGACGTTCCGCGGCTCGGATAAGCGCGGAGGGGCCAACGGCGCGCGCATTCGGCTCGCACCGCAGAAGGACTGGGCGAGCAATCAACCGGCTCAGCTCGCCAAAGTGCTCAAGACGCTGGAAAACATCCGCGCCGAGTTCAACAAGGCGCAGACCGGCGGCAAGCAGGTGTCTCTCGCAGATCTCATCGTGCTCGGCGGATGCGCCGCGGTCGAACAGGCGGCCAAGAACACCGGTCAAAGTATCAAGGTCCCATTCGCACCCGGACGTATGGACGCCTCGCAGGAGCAGACCGACGTGGAATCCTTTGCCGTTCTCGAGCCGGTAGCCGATGGCTTTCGCAACTATCGGAAAGCCCGGTCCGCCGTGGCCGACGAGGCGCTGCTGCTTGACAAGGCGCAGCTGCTGACGCTGACGGCGCCCGAGATGACGGTGCTGGTCGGTGGCTTGCGGGTGCTGAATGTCGGATTCAGCACGCACGGTGTTCTCACGAAGAAGCCCGAGGCGTTGACGAACGATTTTTTCAAGAACCTGCTCGACATGGGCACAGAATGGACCGCGACCTCGGAGGCGAAGGAAGTCTACGAAGGCCGCGATCGCAAGAGCGGCGAGCTCAAGTGGACAGCGACGCGCGCCGATCTCGTGTTCGGTTCCAACTCGCAGCTGCGCGCCCTCGCCGAGGTCTACGGCAGCTCGGATGCGCAGCAACAGTTCGTTCATGCCTTTGTTGCAGCGTGGAACAAGGTAATGAACCTGGATCGGTTCGACCTGAAATCATCGACCGCCGCCGGATAAGGGTCGCTGAGGCCGGCGCGTAGAGATCACGAGCGGTGATCGGCTTACGCGCCGGCAGCGTTCAATTGCTCGATGTCGGACGCATCCAAATGCAGCCGTGTGGCCGCGACCAGGTCATTCAGTTGCTCGACGGTCGTCGCGCTGGCGATCGGAGCAGTAATGCTGGGCCGCGCAATCTGCCAGGCGAGCGCCACACCGGCGGGCGATGCGCGATGGCGCATCGCGACATCATCGAGCGCTTCGAGAATCTTGAGGCCGCGGGCATTGAGGAATTTCTCGACCACACCCTTGCCGCGCGCACTTTTCGCGGCGTCCGCGGCCGTGCGGTATTTCCCAGTCAAGAAGCCCGATGCCAGCGCGAAGTAGGTGACGACGCCAAGCTGCTCCTTAAGGCATAGCGGCTCGAGCTCAGATTCGTATTCGGCGCGCGCATAGAGATTGTAATGCGGCTGCAATACTTCGTATCGAGGCAGGGCGCTTTTGCGGCTGATCTCGAGCGCTTGCGCCAAACGCGCCGCCGTGTAATTCGAGGCGCCGATCGCCCGAATCTTGCCCGCGCCCATCAGCTGCTGATAGGCCCCCAGCGTCTCCTCGAGAGGCACCGTCGCATCATCGGAATGGGAAAAATACAGATCAATGTGATCCGTCTGCAGCCTGCGCAGCGAATCGTCGACCGATCGTGTGATATGTGCGGCCGACAATCCCTTACGATCGGGAGCCATCTGCATACCGACCTTGGTCGCGATCACGACGTCTTCGCGCCGCCGCCGGCGCTGCAACCAATTGCCGATGACGGTCTCGGATTCACCGCCACGATGTCCAGGCACCCACACCGAATACACGTCCGCGGTATCGATAAAGTTGAGGCCGGCTTCGATGAGTGCATCCAGCACCGCGAAAGACGCAGCTTCAGTTGCGGTCCATCCAAACACATTGCCGCCGAGACAAAGCGGAGCGACTTGCAAACCTGAACGTCCGAGAGTGCGAAATTGCATGCGACCTCCTAATTGGCCACCATCTGTTGCCACGCCTGGGTTCTCTGCAGCGCGTTCTGGCGGATATTTTCGTAAAACATTCCGTAGTCGAGCACGTGAAAACTACCGTAGACGGTTCTAAGCATGCCGCCGTAGCCCCGCTTGAAAAGCGGAACATCGACAGCCAGTAGACCCTGATCGCACACCGCGCCCGTGAGCGCCGGAGTCGCGGCTTGCAAGACTACCGGCATGGCCGGCGATTGATCGTCAACGGTGTCCAACAGCGTTTCGCTGCCGAGGTTTGCGGACGCGGGCGCCGTACCTTCGCGGCGCCAGCTAAGTGGATTCACGCAAACTGCGGCCGGGAGACCACTCGATCTCCATGCCCCACGCCACCAATAATATGTCTCGTGGATGAGCCGCTCGGCGCCGCGCCGTCCAACCTGCGTGGTATTCCACGACACAATGCAACCCGTTTCGTTTGCGCGGTCGCAGACCGGTAGGCCGAGGGTGGTGAAGTCGCTCGGAACGAATGCGCCGATGACATAGGCGGCAATCAGCTGATGCTGCATTGGCGTTCCCAGGATGTCCTGCTGCAGCAGGCGGACCGCGTGAGCGGAGCCTTGACTGTGGGAAGCCAAGATGAAGGGGCGGCCATGATTCTCATGCGCCATGTACCAGCGGAACGCGCGCTCCACATCGCCGAAGGCGAGATCGACCGCGGCGCGGCTGTCGTTCAGCGCTTGCAAGGTGGCCTGTCGGTAGTGGGGCGCGTAGATGCGACAGCAACCGTTGAATGCGCTGGCTTGATTGAGGAGCACCGGTACTCCGTAACGGGTGTGAGCATCGATGGGCACGTTCCATACATCGTTCTTAAGATAAGTGGTCGGGTGGATAAAGAATACGTCCGCGACGGCATCTTCCTCGCGTATGGGAATGTCACCCATCGGCGCCGATCGCTCGAACCCATTCCGCCCAGGGAAGGCCAGCCAGTCTTGAGGGCGCGCGTAATCGGGTGCGGTCGGCGGCGCGGTTTTCTCAAAAGCCAGCGGCGGCTGCTCCGAGCCACGCAACCAAAAATACCCGCCTGCCAGCACGACGAGCGCCGTCGTGGCTAGAGCAACCCACCTCTTGGCTTTGACCATCTCCCTAACCTGGCATTCCTCGACGTCGAAGGTCAAGATCCGTCGGCATTCGGCGTCAATGCGCGGAGGCGAGCCGCAGACCGCCCGCCATAGGCCAAGTAAATTGTCAGTCCCAGCGTTACCCAGATGCCGTAGACCGCCCAGGTGCGAAGAGGCATTCCGGCCAAGAGACAGCCACAGACGAGAACGCCCGCAATCGGCACGAGTGGGACGAAGGGTGTCCGAAAGGGGCGATGCCGCGCCGGGTCGGTGCCACGCAGCAGGAGCACAGAAACCGCCACGGCAATGAATACAACCAAGGTTCCGACCGATACCAACTGCACCAGAATCGACAGCGGAAAGAGGCCGGCCAGGACCGCCACCGACAATCCGCAAATCAACGTGCCCCAGTGAGGCGTGCGGAAGCGCGCATGCACTCGAGCAAAAACCGGTGGAACCAATCCATCATGGCTCATTGCCATGAGCACTCGCGGTTGTGCGAGCATGACGACCAGGACCACCGACCCCAGTCCGATGACCGCCGCGAGATCGACGATTGGCAAAAGCCAGTTCAGGGCCGGCCCTCCACCACGCAGTGCGACGGGAAGCGCGCTTGCACTGTCGAGCATTTGATACGGCACGAGTCCCGTCATAACGAGTGATACCGCGATGTAGAGCAGGCTGACCGCACCCAATGATCCCAAGATGCCGATGGGAACATTGCGCTGCGGATTGCGGGTGTCTTGTGCAAGTGTGGCGATCGCGTCGAAGCCTAGATAAGAGACGAACACCACGGCGGCCGCCCGCAGCACGCCGCTCCAGCCATAGCGTCCGAAGCCTTCATTCTCCGGTATGAACGGCGTCCAATTGCGCGGATGAATGTGCAGGCTGCCAAAGCCGACCACCAGAAGCAGCGCGCCCACTTTGAGCGCCACGATGACCGCATTGATGATGCTGGACAGGCGCACCCCGCGCAGTGCGATCAAGGCCATCACGGCAGCGAACAAAAAGGCGGGCGCATTGACCAGGCTTCCCGTCATCGTCAGGCCGTGCGGCCCAATCGCAAGTTGGCGCATTCGTCAGCGAGGTGGGCAGCGCAAGGCCCCACTGCGACAGCAGCGACACCAAGTAGCCGGACCAGCCCACGGCGACGTAAGACCCGGCGAAAACGTATTCCAGAAGCAAATTCCAGCCAATGATCCAGGCTGCTGCTTCGCCGAGAGCCGTATACGTAAATGCATAGGCGCTGCCGGCGGCCGGGATCATGGCAGCCAGTTCGGCATAACACATGCCCGTCAGCGCGCAGCCCAGTCCAGCGAGCAAGAAGGACAGCACGATGGCGGGCCCTGCGAATTGCGCCGCCGCGTTGCCCGTCACGACAAAGATTCCGCCCCCGACGATCACGCCGACGCCCACCAGCACCAAGTCCAGTGGTCCCAAGACCCGTTTCAGCGTCGTCGCAGAGGTTTCCTGATCAAGGTCGCGGATCGCCGCTGCAATCGATTTGCGGTGTACCCAGCTTTTTGGGGTGTTCACGGGTTATCTTCTTATGGTGTCGGGTCGCCGGTCCAGAGTACCGTGTCTTGCGGTTGATCGATATGATGATGTTACGATCGGCCGGCTCATTAGAAACAGCCTCTTCAACCAAGGCGGAGACGAACATTGCGCGCGCGCATCAAGCATTTTATATGGCTTCTTCTTTTATCCGGCGGTGCCATCGCCGCGGCGCCGCCCCCTGATGCTCCGGGTGACCTTGAGCGGCTGATTGGCGAATACCGTTCGGCGGATGCCCTGACGATTTACGAAGCCGACGGGCAGCTGCGCGCCGAAGGCCTTGGACTGCACGCAACGCCGCTGCACCGCCTGACCGCGACGCGCTTTTCCATAGACGCACCTCAGAGCACTTCCGTGCAGTTCGAACTGGATCGAGAAGGCCAAGCCGTGGCGGTGACGGTCGGCACCACGAGGCTGCCGTTCAAGGACATCGGTCGAGAGGTCGTGGAGCAGATTCGCGCCGGCGTGAGGTCGGACGCCGGCGGGTTGCGCGCCGCGGCCCTGGCCGCGAAGCCGCCTACCGAACCTACTCCCAAGCGTCCGTTTGATCTGGTTGACCTGGCAAGTGTCGATCCGACCATTAAATTCGACATCCGCTACGCCAGCTCCAATAACTTCATCGGGTTCCCGCTGTATGAACGAGCGGCCGCATACCTGCAACGGCCGGCCGCGGAGGCACTGGGCCGCGTCGAACGCTCGCTGGCCTCGAAGGGCTATGGATTACTGATACACGACGCCTACCGGCCATGGTTCGTGACGAAGATGTTCTGGGATGCGACGCCCGAATCGGCGCATGTTTTCGTGGCCGATCCGTCGCAAGGCTCGCGGCACAATCGCGGCTGTGCGGTGGACCTGACGCTCTACGATTTGAAGTCGGGCAACGCGGTCGAAATGACCGGACGCTACGACGAGATGTCGCCGCGATCCTATGCTGACTACCTGGGCGGCACGAGCCGTCAGCGCTGGTTGCGCGAGCTGCTGCGCAGCGAAATGCAGGCGCAGGGATTCACGGTGTACCCGGAGGAGTGGTGGCACTTCGACTACAAGGATTGGAGCGACTACGCCATCGGCACGGCGACCTTCACGCAGCTTTCGAAATGAGCGTTGGCGGGCCTCTTGTCGGGCTGAAAATAATCGAGATCGCCGCAATTGGACCCGCCCCATTTTGCGCGATGATGCTCGCGGATCACGGCGCGGAGGTGATCCGGATCGTGCCCCCCGGCGCTGATCGTCCGGGGATATTCGATTTGAGCAAAGATGTTCTTGCTCGCTCGCGGAAATTCATGATTGTCGACTTGAAGCAGCCTGCGGGTGTTGAAGCGGTGCGCGATCTTTGCAAAACCGCCGATGGCATCATCGAGGGGTTTCGACCGGGCGTGATGGAGAGGCTGGGTCTGGGTCCCGAGCCGCTGTTGCAGGACAACCCCAAACTGGTTTACGGCCGCATGACCGGATGGGGCCAAACCGGACCTCGTGCCCACACCGCGGGGCACGACATCAACTACATCGCCTTATCCGGCGTCCTCGACTGCGTCGGGCGCGCGGGCGACAAGCCAACACCGCCAATCAACCTCCTCGGAGATTTCGGCGGCGGTGGCATGATGCTGGCATTCGGAATGTTAGCGGCAATTTTGCACGCCCAGAAAACCGCGCAAGGGCAGGTGATCGATTGCGCGATGGTGGAAGGCTCGGCGCTGCTCGCCTCGATGATCTGGAGCTTAGCCGCGCAAGGCGTTTGGTCCGAGCAACGCGGCAGCAATATGCTCGACAGCGGCGCGCACTTCTACGATACGTATGCCTGCGCGGATGGCGGCCATATTTCGGTGGGTCCCATCGAGGCGAAGTTCTATTCCGAGTTTCTGAGTCGACTCGGTATCCCCGAAACAGAAGATTATGCCCGCCAGCATGACCGCGCCCTGTGGCCATCGCTCAAGGAGCGGCTCGCCGGTGTGTTTGCGACCAAATCCCGGCAAGAGTGGTGCGCGCTATTCGAGGGCAGCGATGCCTGCGTGGCGCCGGTGCTGTCTTTGACCGAAGCGCCGAGTGATGCGCACAACGCCGAGCGCCGGACATTTGTGAATGCCGGCGGTGTGATGCAACCCCGGCCGGCGCCGCGATTCTCCGCCACGCCGTCGAGCGATCCTGTCATGCCAAAAATCGCGGACGGCACCGATTCAGCGGCGCTGCTGCGAGCGGTCGGATATGGCGCAGCGAGGATCGAGGCACTGCGCGCGTCGGGCGCAGTGATATAGACCGGGGTGGTGTAGCGCTCGTCCCTACCTGACGAGTGCTTGAGCCGGTCTATATCAGTGCGCCAGGACCAACGGCGAGTGGTGGGCGACGCCTGTTTTTGCCGCATCCCATGCCCCCAGGTCATCCAGGCAGGCCCGCTCAAATTCGCAGTGCTGGAGGTCCTACCGCTGCATCTGCATCAGCTGTTGCATGGGCATCATGTAGTCACTGAGATTCGCCATGATGATCATTGACCCAAAGACCACGAGTCCGACCACGAAAATACCGAAGGCCAGTGCCAGCACGGTGTTGACCGAGTCCGGCGAACTGCTGACGTGGAGAAAGAACACCAAATGCACGCCCATCTGTGCGATCGCCAGCACGGCGAGCAGCACCGGCAGACCTGGCGCCCATACCCAATGCGTGACCGCCGCGCCAAAGGAGGCGAGCGTTAGCACAATCGCGAATCCGAAGCCAATCACGTAGCTCTGCAGGTTGCTGGCTGGATCCGCATCGTGCTCACCCGGTGCGTCTTCGGCTTGCTGCGCAGTGCCGTTGCTTTTCAAGTGCGTGCTCCCAGATAAACAATGGTAAAGACGCCGATCCAGACCAGATCGAGCGCATGCCAGAACAGACTGAAGCAGACGAGGCGTTGCGCCACCTTGGGCCGCAATCCCAGCGTGGCGATTTGCGTCATCATCACCGCAAGCCAGCACAAGCCGGCAGTCACGTGTATTCCGTGCGTGCCGACCAACCCGAAGAATGCGGACAGAAAGGCGCTGCGCGCGGGATTGATGCCTCGCGAAAACATGCCGATGAACTCGGACAGCTCCAACGATATGAACGACACGCCAAGGACAAAGGTGACCGCGGCCCAGACATGGATCATGGTATGCGAGCGGCGCTCCATTGCCAGCACGCACAAGCCGCAGGTGAAGCTCGAAACCAACAAACAGCATGTCTCGAGAAACACATGCTTGAGATCGAAGATCTGTGCGCCTGTGGGACCGCCGGCGGTGCGCTGCGCGAGCACCGCGTAGGCGGCAAACAGCGCCGAAAAAATCACGATGTCGCTGAGCAGGAACAGCCAGAATCCAAAACTGACGACAATGCGAGTGGGTGCCGGACCACGCTCGGAGAGGGGGATTTCTTCGGCGATCGCGCTCATCCTGGCTTCACTTTACGGCGCGTTTCGAATTCGGCGATTTCCTTGGCGCTAACCCGTACCTCGGTGTCCAGCCGCCAAGAATGATTCAACGTCAACGCGATCGCGCCCAGGAGCCCCAAGATCGCCAACCACCAGATGTGCCAGATCGCGGCGAAGCCGAAAATAACCGCGCAGAATGCCGTCAGAAACCCCAGCGAGCTGGAGCGCGGCAGGTGAATGGACGGAGGAGGTGCGCCCGAGGTGAGCTTCTTGCCGGCGTGCTTCATGCGCCAGAACTCATCGATGCCGCTCACTTGCGGCAGGACCGTGAAATTCCACGGCGGCGGCGGCGAGGCGGTGGACCACTCGAGCGTGCGGCCATTCCACGGATCCCCGGTTGTGTCGCGGCGCCGCTCCCGGGTCTTGATGCTGTAAATGAGCTGCGCGATGGTGAACGACATGCCGGCGAGAATGACGATGGCGCCGGCGAACGCCACCAACATGAGCGGCTGCCAGGACGTATCGGAGTAATGCTGCATGCGCCGCGTCGCCCCCATCAGCCCCAATACATACAGCGGCATGAAGGCGAGATAGAATCCGATGAACCAGCACCAGAAAGCGGCTTTGCCCAACCGCTCATCGAGCGTAAAGCCGAACGCCTTGGGGAACCAGTAGGTGTATCCGGCCATCGCCCCGAAAACGACTCCGCCGATAATGACATTGTGGAAGTGTGCGACCAGAAACAGGCTGTTGTGCAGCACGAAGTCGGCTGGCGGGATGGCGAGCAGCACACCCGTCATACCGCCGATCACGAAGGTCACCATAAATCCCAGGGACCAGTAAACCGGCGATGTGAATCGAACCTCTCCCCAATAAAGCGTGAACAGCCAGTTGAAGACTTTCACGCCCGTCGGCACAGCGATGATCATGGTCATGATGCCAAAGAACGCGTTGACATTGGCGCCCGCGCCCATGGTGAAGAAGTGATGCAGCCACACCATGAAGGACAGCATGCAAATTGCCATCGTCGCAATCACCATGGAGCGATGGCCGAACAGCGGCTTTCCGGAAAATGTCGCGATCACTTCCGAGAAAACCCCGAACGCGGGCAGAATCAAAATATAGACTTCGGGGTGGCCCCAAGCCCAGATGAGGTTGATGTACATCATGGGGTTGCCGCCGGCTTCGTTGGTGAAGAAATGAAAGCCTAAATAGCGGTCGAGCAACAGCATCGCAAATGTGGCCGTCAAAATGGGAAACGCCGCGACGATCAGCAAGTTTGATGCGAGTGCCGTCCAGCAAAAGATCGGCATGCGGCTGTAACTCATGCCCGGTGCACGCAGCTTGAGTATCGTCGTCGTGAAGTTGATTCCCGCCAGAAGCGTTCCAAGCCCGGAAATCTGCAGGCTCCATAAATAATAATCCACGCCGACGCCGGGCGAGTAGGCGATTTCCGATAGCGGTGGATAGACGAGCCAGCCGGTGCGCGCGAACTCTCCGATCACCAGGGATACGTTGACCAGCAGCACGCCCGCCGCGGTCAACCAGAAGCTGACCGAATTGAGAACGGGGAAAGCGACGTCCCGGACGCCGAGCTGCAGCGGTACGGCGAAGTTCATCAGTCCGATCACGAACGTCATCGCCACGAAAAAGATCATGATCGTGCCGTGGGCGGAGAAAATCTGATCGTAGTGCTCGGGCGGCAGATAGCCCGCGGCGGTTCCGGCCGCCACTGCGAGTTGCGATCGCATCATGATGGCATCGCTGAAACCGCGGATCAGCATGACCAGCGCCAACACCACGTACATCACGCCGATGCGCTTGTGGTCGGTGCTGGTGAGCCACTCGCGCCACAAATAGGTCCACCAGCCCTTGTAGGTCACCAGCCCCAGTATCGCCGCCAGCAATACGATAATGACCGCGGAGGTGATCAGCGGTATCGGCTGATTCCACGGAATGGCGGCCAGACTTAGTTTGCCGAACATCGCCGGGTGCTCATTTTGAGATTTCGCGAGGCGCCGCGCCAGGAGTCGCCAGTATCGCGTCGAACAGATTCGGACTGACCGCGGCGAAGGTCCGCGGTGCATCCTTGTGCGTCGGACGGGTAAGCTCGGCGTACTCTTGGGTACCCAGTGCGCCGCCGTGCGCGCGCGTCTCGGCGATCCACTCTGCAAACGCCTGCGGCGACACCGCGGCCACTTCGAAACGCATATCAGAAAAGCCGTCCCCGCTGAATTGGGCCGACAAGCCGGCGTAGGTTCCCGGATCGTCGGCTTGAAGATTGAGCTCGGTCGCCATGCCGGCCATGGTGTAAATTTGACTGCCCAGCTGCGGGATGAAGAAGCTGTTCATGACCCCAGCTGAGGTGAGCCGAAAATGCAGCGGCGTGCCGGCGGGTGCGACCAAGCGATTGACGCTCGCCACGCCCAAGTTAGGATAGATGAACAGCCATTTCCAATCGAGCGACACCACCTCGACCTCGATCGGCGCCGCCGAGTCGTGTAAGCGGGTCCGGGGATCTAAATCGTGCGAGCCGATCCAACAGATTCCGCCGAGGAACAGAACCACCAGCGCGGGAATCGCCCATACCACAAACTCGATGCGCCCTGCGTACTCCCACTCGGGCTCGCGCCGCGCCTTGCGGTTGCCGGCGCGAAACCACCAGGCGAATAGGCCGGTGGCCAGAATTACCGGCACGACCACCGCCAGCATGATGACCGTTGCATTGAAGAGGATGGTGCGTTCCGCACCGCCGATGGGTCCATGTGGGTCGAGCACACCGGAGGTGCTGCAACCGCACTCGAACAAAACGCTCCCGAATAAAACCAGCACGGCGCGGGTTTTGATCGGCACTCGCATTTTAGGCTTCGCCCAGAAAACCCTGAAGGACGTTCATGAATGCCTCCAACTGATCGTGATGCACCCAATGGCCGGCGTTGGCAAAAGTGACGACGCGCGCATGCCGGAAGTGGCTCGCGCGTCCGTCTTTGTCCGGATTCGACGCCCAGCTTTTATCGCCGTAGCACAATAGCGTGGGACAACTGATCGCGCGCCACAACTCCTGCAGCTGCTCCGGTGCGATGTCGACCGGCGGAAACACGTGCACATAGTTGTCGAACTTCCAACTCCATGTGCCGTCTTCATTGCGGCTGGCGGCATGCTGCGTAAGATGCTGTGCTTGTTCGGCGCTCAAGTACTTATTTTCGCTGCGCATCCGTTCCAGGGCATCGGTCAGCGTTGCGTAACGGCGCGGGCTTCGCGCGCTCACGGCGCGGCGGTCGCGGATCCAGTCCTGCCAGCGCTGCTGCAGCGATTGTTGCTGCCGTTCCGCCAGCATTTTCGGCGAGGGGCCCAAGCCCTCGATGGCAACGACGCGCCGCACCTTGTCCGGGTACAAGCCGGCATAGCGAAGCGCAACATTACCGCCCAGAGAATGCGCCACCAGAGTGACGGGAGTCTCGAGCTGATGGATGATCTGCGCGAGATCATAGACATAGGCTGCCATGGAATAATCGCCATCCGGGGACCAGGCGCTATCTCCGTGACCCCGCAGATCCGTGGCCATGACATGCCAATCGGTGCGCAGCCGGTCCGCAACCCAATCCCAACTGCGGCAATGGTCCCGGCCGCCGTGAAGCAGCAGCATGGGGGGCGCCTGTGGATTTCCCCAGTCGACGTAGTGCAGCTTTAGCCGCTGCGAAATGTAACTATGCGAGGTAGGACTGGCGGTGATCATGTCTAAAACGGCGTATGTCGATCCAGAAGTATAATCCCATCCCCGTGATCATTGGCGTAGGCCAGATCAATGACCGCGACCAGGTCAACCGCGACCAAGTCAACCGCGACCAAGTCAATGAAGGTGACGAGCAAAGCACGGCCGGCTCGAGTCGAGACTCGTTGGGCTTGATGGAGGCGGCGCTGCGGGCGGCGGACAGAGACGCCGGCGGCGGTTGGTTGCGCCGGCTCGACTCTCTCGGCGTCGTTGACCAAATATCCTACCCAGAACTCGGCGATGTCTCCGTGCCGTTGGCCAAGCGGGTGGGCGCGACCCCGGGCATTTGTTACAAATCAGGATATGCCAGCGGCGACAGTCCGCTGCTCTTATTGAATGAGGCCGCCAATCGCATTGGCACCGGCGACATCAAAGTCGCCGCCATCGTTGGGGGCGAAGCGCTGCGCACCGCGGCGCGCCGCGCCGCGGCTTCCGGCCCAAGCGGCGTGTCGACGGATAATGCCGTGCGCGCGGTGGCCATGCGTCGCGGACCCTCATACCGCCACCGCTATGGGCTGATTGCGCCCGTCGACGTGTATCCGCTGTACGAAAACGCCGGCCGCGCCGCGTACGGACAGACCCTCGCGCAGGGTCAGGCGGAGAGCGCCGCGATTTGGTCGCGCTTCTCGGAAGTAGCAGAGAGCAATCCCGGTGCGTGGCTGCGGCGCCGCGTCTCGGCCGAGGAAATCAAGACCGTGTCAGCGGCTAATCGTCCCATCGCCTTTCCCTATTGCAAGCTGATGGTGGCCAACAGCAGTGTCAATCAGGGCGCGGGCTTCATCGTCACCAGTCTGACGGAGGCACGCGCGCGAGGTATCAGCGACGATCGGCTGATTTTCGTCGGCCCGGGCGCGGCGGCGCATGAACCCATTGACCTGATGGCGCGCGCCAACTACGCGGAGTCGCCTAGCATGCGCGTGTCATTGCGCAAAGCGCTGGAATTGAATGGTTTGGTGACGGCCGATCTGGATCACGTCGAACTCTATAGCTGCTTTCCCTGCGTGCCAAAGATGGCACGACGGGTGATGGATTGGCCGCTGGATCGCCCCGCCAGCGTTTTCGGCGGCCTGACTTTTGGCGGAGGCCCCGTCGGCAACTACATGAGTCACGCGGTGGTGAGCATGGTGTTGGCGTTGCGCCGAGACGGCCGCCACGGTTTACTGTTCGCGAACGGCGGACTCGCCACCCACAATCACTCGATTATCTTGAGCCGCACTCCCCCGGCTCCGAACAGTTTTCCACAGAACTTCAATTTTCAAGCGGAGGCGGATGCGCTGCGCGGGACCGCGCCGCAGGTCCAAGAGGATTATCTGGGGCCGGCCACGGTGGAAACCTACACCGTGCTCTACGACCGCCAAGGCTTGGCACAGCAGGGAGCCATCATCGGGCGCGCGCCAAACGGCGCGCGTCTCATTGCCAAAGTTCCGGCAGCCGACACAGCCACGATCCAGTGGCTCACCTCAGGCGAGCAAGAACCCGTCGGCATGCCAGGCGCCGCCGTGAAAGGCGCGGATGGCGATACCTGGTGGGCTAAACCCGTTCGATGATGATGGCCGGCGCCATGCCGCCGCCGGCGCACATGGTCGCGAGTCCGCGTTTCAAATCGCGGCGCTCCAGCTCATCCAGCAGCGTGCCGATCAAGATGGAGCCGGTCGCGCCGATGGGATGGCCGAGGGCTATCGCACCCCCGTTCACATTCACCTTGTCGCGATCGAGCTTCAAGTCGCGAATGAATTTTTCAGCGACCACCGCGAATGCTTCGTTGATTTCCCACAGATCGATGTCCGCCGCGGTCAGTCCTGCGCGTTGCAGCGCCTTCCTCGCCGCGGGGACTGGCGCGTTTAACATCAGCGTGGGCGAGTCGCCCATGTTCGCGTAGGCAACCACGCGGGCTCGGGCCTTCAATCCGCGCTTGCGCGCGTATGCGGGAGAAGCGATCAGCAGCGCCGCTGCCCCATCGACCACCCCGGAGCTGTTGCCGGCATGGTGGATATGCGTAATTTGCAAGCCCGGGTGCTTTTCAAGAATCAAGCGCCGATAGGTCGTGCCGCGCTCATCCAACGCATAGTCGGCTATGGCGGCGAACGAGGGCTTCAGTGCCGCAAGTCCTTCCGCAGTGGTCTGCGGGCGCGGAAATTGCTCGTGGCCCAGCGCGAGGCTGCCGTCGGGATTGAGCACCGGAACGACGCTGCGATTGAAATGGCCGGCCTCGATGGCGCGGGCCGCGCGTTTTTGGCTTTCCAGTGCGAGCGCATCGACATCGGCGCGGCTGATATTTTCAAGTGTGGCGATGGCGTCGGCGCATACGCCCTGGTGCGACTGCGGGTGCAGCGCCCGCAGATGCTCATTACCCCTGTCCATGAAGGGAGAACCGCGCGGCAGATTCGCGGTGAAGGACATCATTTCGGTGCCGCCGGCCACCACCAAATCCTCCATACCGGACATGACGGCCGCGCTGGCCATGTTCACGCTGGTGATGCCGGAGCCGCAG
>Ga0307474_10000235_pt1 | contig 40594 bp, 26 predicted proteins | sample atmos_gasesECM1C_2_FD_203312 | JGI IMG/M metagenome (GOLD analysis project Ga0307474, IMG submission 203312) | Hardwood forest soil microbial communities from Morgan-Monroe State Forest, Indiana, United States - atmos_gasesECM1C_05 | ecosystem: Environmental > Terrestrial > Soil > Temperate... | reverse complement strand
TTTTATCTTTATATTGTGGATGACGAAGGAGGGCTATGCAGATGTCTTTCGCCAAGCAACAGTCTCCGCCGATAGTCGAAATCGGCATCCGCCAGTTTCAATCAGGGGATGCGGCTGCTTTCCGAAGACTCAATGAAGAATGGATCACGCGCTTCTTCCGTATAGAGCCAAAGGAGGAGCCCATTCTTGCCGATCCGCAGGCAACTATTCTGGACCCGGGCGGCAGGATTTTCTTTGCGACTGCCGGTGAACGATGCATCGGCTGCTGCACACTGATTCGCAAGAGCGACAAAGAATTTGAGGTGGCCAAGATGGCTGTCGAGCCATCGTACCAAGGAGCCGGAACCGGTCGCAGGCTACTTCATGCGGCCATCGAAGAGGGGCGAAGCGCCGGCGCACAAAGACTCTATCTCGAAACCAATCACGTGCTGACCCCCGCGATTCGGTTGTATGAGTCTATGGGATTCAATCACATCGATGCTCGCCGAATAGTCCCCTCCCCATACCTGCGAGCCGATGTTTACATGGAGTTAATTCTGGGTTGAAGGCGATTCTCACATTCTCCCGATCCTATCCACTTTGTTCCTCCCGGGCAGCAGCTGCTAAGCCGCCGTGGTAATCCTCTGCGCGAATGCCGGTGTGCAGCGGCTGCCTGTAAACCAGAAACGGCGGGAGCACCTGCCCCCACCGTCTCCGTCTCTCTCATCGGTCTAACCGGTCCGGTAGAGTGCAGCAGCCGTAGCGGCTATCGACCATGCTTCTCGAAGTCGGTTCCGGGCGTGAAAGAAACGCCGCGCAAGACTTCTCCGAAGCCAGCTTGGCGAAGCGTGAAGAATCTTTCATGCGAGGCGACGGTGGGGTCCGTGTTCTCAACGGAGTCGAACACCGCGACGAATTGATTGGGGTCTGCGCCTTGATCGCCGTTTCCGCTAATCGTCGAGGTGATCGCCCAGATGGCGACATAACCATCCTCGCCCACTACGCCTGTGAGGTTGCGGAGACCGTCCGTTGCAGGTGCCCAGGGCAGCCCAGTGGCCGCGTTAGTTCCAGTTGGATAGTCCCGTATGGTGTAAGGCGCGCCCAGGTTCAGCCCGTTTTGCAGTGTATAGACCAAATTCCAGGAACTGGTGGACGAATTGAAAACCCACTTCTGCAATCCGGCTGTGGTTTGTGCGGCGGCATGAGTGTACAGATCGGTTCCACCCACGTAGCCGTCGCCCTCGTCAGCGACGTACAGGGTCGCGGCATTTGCGAACCAGATGCCGAAGGGAAACGCCAAAGTCGTCGCGAGCTTGTTGGGAACGTCCGGGAAGCCCGCCAGAATGCACATATTGCCGGGGAGGCCGCTGGTCTGGAGGGTAGCGAGGTTATAAGACAGCCCAGATGTGGGCAGAGTTGCCGAACTGGACGGCAGCCCAACCCCATTGGGACAAGCGGTACCGGTCGTATCGAGGAAATAGACGGTGTTCACCCCGTTGCTGCCGCTTCCCTTCGAGTAGTACAGCACATTGTTGAAGATAGTGATGCCGCGGAAGTTGTCGTCCTTGCCGATCTTGTCCGCTTTCGCACCGAGTTCGGTCACGGAGAAGCTGCCCACCGGAGTGGGGATCGATGGAGTCTGCACGCTTTCGGGCTCATTTGCCGCAGTGATGATTTGCGCGCCAGCTCCAAGAATAATGCCGTCCGGCTGAGGATTGCTGCCATTTCCCGCATTGCCCGCCGTGTAGAAGAAGTCTGCTCCATTGCTGTTGTTCAGGAGTGTGGCGCGGCCATTGTTGCCGCTGTAGGCATTGGTCTCTGTGAAGTGGAACTTGCCCTTGCGGTCGACCTGCGCCGCGGCGCGATAAACATTCTCACCGACGGGATTGGTTGGATCAACGGCTCCGGGCGTATTGGAATTCGATGCGTCGAGTTGGTCGATGGGTGCGACATAGCCCGAGAATGTTAAGTAGTGGCCGTCGGTCGAGAGATTCAGCGCCAATTCCGATTTTGAGCTGAAACTGGTCACGAGTTGATCGCTCGCACCGCTGATGCCGCGCTGGGAGCTGTTTGGCACTTCGAGGCTGTCAATCACAAAGCCGAAGGGCAAGACTTGGTCCAGATAGATCTTCGAAGTGATGCCGAAGCTGGCGTCATAGGTATCGTTATTCCAGACGTATGGGTAGGTTCCGTTGAAGGGAGCGCCAGTAGCTGCGGAGCATCCGCCCTGGGTGCTCGCGCAATTGGGCGGCAGGATCGTGCCGACCTGGACATTGTTGGGATTGTTGTCATACACGCTACGGCTGACTACCAGGTTACCCGGCCAAAAGAAAAATCTGTCACGATCGGCTTTGGAGTTTTGCGCAACGGCTGGGGCGGCGAACAGAACACTCACTGAGATTGCTGCAATGGCTCTCTGGAAAGAATTGCAAAGTCCTTCTCTTCTCGAAACTGTTACCAGCATGGGAGTCTCCTCGAATGGATCTGTAGAGTTGTGACACGCCCCGCGTTTCTAAGTGTTCAACACCGTAACAGCTCGCTATTACGCCATTGTTACAATCCGTCCACAGGCGTAGTGCGACGAATCGCTTCAGGCCAAATCGACCGCGAACGAGGTTGGCTGGTGCGGGAGTCTTTTTTGCTGGTGCGAAAAATGATCGTTCGTTTGCTGGCAGAATTCACCGACCTGCAGATTTCAACGAGTGTTCATATCCCTGCAACGGGAGAGTAACGGAGAACAAGTACTATCAATCACAACTGAAGCAAACTGACGGTGATGCTAGCGAGGGTCTCTTAATGCTCGATCTTTTCTTTCGCCCGAAAACCCGCAGAATCGACTGGTGGATGATTGCAATGTTTTTGGTTTCGCTGATCAGTTTCGCCGGGGTAGCAGCGATGATCTGGATGCATTCCGTATAAGAACCTGGGCCCCCTTCGTCCATCGTCGATTGTCCTAGTAGGCCAGTCATTTCGAAGACGACCCGCGCTGACCGGTGCCCTCATCCATTTGGTTCTCTCCCCAATAGCCAAGGAAGTCACAGAAAGCGCTGAGCCCACGGAGAGCAGCAGCTCCGCACCGACCCAGGCCAAGGCTGAGGGGTGGGGTTTTTGGGAAAGGACGTCGCTTCTCCTGCAACGGGGCCGCCGTCACAAATCCGCATCAGTCCCGCATTCCGATCCGTGACTCGGCTCCCGGAGCAAGCCATTCTGAGCTCTGAAGGAGCCCTTGCTCCAATCTCTACCTTGAAAGTGACATATAAAAGCAGGCGACCATTCTGTCCGGTTTGCCCGGGCACACTTGGTCGTCATCGTCAGTTCTGCACTTTCTTTAACGGCATCGACGAGGAACCCAGTTCGGGTTTGTCAAGCTGGAGCGACCCGCGCTATCATCTGAATACTATCGATCTGCGCGATCCAGGTGACGTAAGCGAGGTGAGCCATGGCGCAGTGGGACGCTCCATCCCCGACGTTACTGTCGCTGATCCAAGGCTAAGGTTTTGCAGATTCTGTCCGTCCGCTTTAACCCGTTTTTCAGGATGAAGTTTGAGAGGTAACCGCGATGGCCACCGAGATGCGGAAGACCGGAGTCGACGTCGTCGGCGACATGCCTTGGGGTACACACTTTTGCCTCTTCTACGAAACGAAAGCCGATCTCCTCGAAATATCGGTCTCCTACTGCAAAGCTGGATTGGAGAGCCAAGAGTTCTGCCTGTGGGTGGTTGCCGAACCCCTTGCTGTGGAAGATGCACGGCGTGCATTGAAACAAGCCGTACCTGACTTCGAAAGATACTTCACTGACCATAGCATTGAGATTGTTCAGGCTCGCGACTGGTACTTCCCGGATGGCCACTTTGATCTCAACCGAGTGATCAGCGGTTGGAACGAGAAACTTGCGCGTGCATCGGCCAGAGGTTACGCCGGCGTAAGGGTGACGGGCGATACCGGCTGGCTTGAAAAGAAGGACTGGAAGAATTTCTGTGAATACGAAGAGTCACTCAACCAGGCGGTCGCCAATCAACGTCTGGCAGTACTTTGCACCTACCCGCTCGCCGCATGCGGAGCTGCTGAAATCCTGGATGTGGTGAGAACCCATCAGTTTGCGGTAACAAAGCGGCGCGGGGATTGGGACGTTATCGAAACCGCAGGGCACAAACAAGCTAAGGCTGAAATCAAGCGTCTGAATGAGGAACTCGAGCAACGTGTGGTAGAACGGACCAGCCAACTGACGGCCGTAAACAGCGAACTGACAAAGGAAATACTCCAACGTCAACGCGCCGAGGAGGCCCTGTTGCGGAGCGAGGCCTATTTAGCGGAAGCGCAGAAGGTGAGCCACACCGGCAGCTTCGGTTGGAGCGTTTCCAGTGGTGAGATCGTATGGTCGGAGGAAACGTTTCGAATTCTTGAATATTCTCTACCCACCCCGCCTACCGTGGAACTGGTGCTGCAGCGCACCCACCCCGAGGACAGAGCCTCCGTCCAAGCAACGCTCGATCAAGCGGCAGCGGATAGGAAAGCCTTTGATTTTGAACATCGAATAATGATGCCGGATGGCTCGGTGAAGTACATTCGAGTTGTGGGTCATCCCTCGACAAACGATGAATCAGGAAACTTTGAGTTCGTGGGAGCGGTGACGGATATAACGGATCGCAAGCGAGCAGAGGAGGCCCTACGGCGGAGCGAGGGTTATCTAGCTCAAGCGCAAAGGCTGACCCAGAGTGGAAGTTGGGCGTGGAATCTTCATACCGGCGCTCGCTTCTGGTCGCAAGAGACCTTTCGCATCTTTGGCTGTGACCCGGAAAAAGTGAGGCCCACATGGTCTGACATCCTCGACCGGGTCCACCCTGAAGATCGAACAGCAATCCTGCAAAAAGCGAAAATGGAGACCACCGTGAAGGAGGATTCTGCGTTCGATTTCCGAATTGTCCTTCCGGGCGGAAGGATAAAGCACCTTCACTCCATCTCTCATCCGGTGATGGATGAGTCGGGAGAAATCACTGAGATCGTCGGTACCTTGATGGACGTGACCGAGCGCAAGCAGGCTGAGGCGCTGCGTGAAGGGGAGAGCCATATTTTGGAGATGATAGCGCGCGATGGTCCGCTGGGGGAAATACTGGAAAATCTGGTGAGCGTTGTGGAATCCCAATTTGCCGGCTTGCTTTGCTCTGTCTTGCTTCTCGACGAGGACGGGCAGCGCGCGCGACACGGCGCCGCTCCCAGCCTTCCGGAGTCCTACACCAAGGTCATCGACGGCCTTCCCATTGGGCCGAAGGCGGGATCATGTGGCACGGCCATGTACCGTAGAGAACCTGTTGTGGTCACCGACATTCTCCAGGATCCGCTCTGGGAGGCGTACCGAAGTGTGGCCGACGCCTATGGATTCCGTGCCTGCTGGTCCACTCCCATGCTTGCGCATTCGGGCAAGGCGCTGGGCTCATTTGCTATGTATTACCGTGAACCGCGCAGTCCGACCCCGGCTGAGACCCGCGCCCTGGAAATGGCCACTCACCTCGCCGGCATCGCCATTGAACGCAAGATGGCGCGTGAAGAGCGGGAACGATTGCGTCAGGCCCAGGCGGATCTCGCGCACATAAATAGGGTGACCACGATGGGCGAACTGACCGCTTCCCTGGCGCACGAGATCAAGCAGCCTATTACCGCAGCAGGCATCAACGCCCGAACCTGCTTACGATGGCTTGGGAGTGACGACCCCGACGTGTCAGAAGCACGCGAAGCTGCGTCCAGACTCGTGACAGACGTAACGCGCGCGGCGGAAATCACTGGCAGGATCAGCCTGCTGTTCATGAAGGGCCCTCCGCAACGGGAGTTAGTCGACGCGAACGAAGTCATTCGAGAGATGGTCGTCCTCTTGCGCGGCGAGACAACGGAGTATTCCATATCCGTCCGCACGGAGTTGGCGGAGGGGCTTCCCCGGGTTACGGGAGATCGCATGCAGCTACAGCAGGTGCTGATGAACCTCATCATGAACAGCATCGATGCAATGAAGGATGTGGAGGGGACGCGGGAGCTCACCATCAACTCACAGCGAGGAGAAAACGAGCAACTTGTGTTGTCGATCAGCGATACGGGCGTGGGGCTGCCTCCGCATCAGGCAGACCAAATCTTCAACGCCTTCTTTACCACCAAACCTCATGGCACCGGCATGGGACTTCGCATCAGCCGATCCATCGTGGAATCGCATGGCGGTCGGTTGTGGGCGGCGGACAACTCTCCCCGCGGCGCAAGTTTTTATTTCACCCTGCCCAGCCGGGGCGAGGCGCAGCAGGCGGCGTAGCGTATCAGCAAGATTATCTTTTCCGAGTGTTCAGACTGTCGAGTACGCGCTTCAACCCTTCAAGCTTCTGTCCAGCTTCGCCAAGTTTGCCTTCCGCCGTCAAGCGCTGGTAGTCGGCCAGGTCCTTCGCGGCTTCCGCGATGAGCGCGTTAAGATCCGCTGCGGGCTGGGGCGACGCGGTGGATGCGAGTGTGCCTCGCTGCGACCCCGATGCAACGGTCGCACTTGTTGAGGAGGCGGTCAGGGACGAGACCGCTCCGCCAAAAAGCGACGCCATCGCTGACTCAAAAGTCGGTCCGTACGCCAGCCGATCTTGCAGCGCCAGCACAACCAGACGCAACTCTGGCATCGGACTCCGCTCGGCCTGCAAGTAAATAGGTTCCGCATACAACAGCGCTTTCCCGGTTGGAATCACAAGCAAGGCCCCGCGCCTCACGTGCGAGCCCTGTTGGTTCCATAACGTCAATTGTCCAGAAAGCTGAGCGTTTTGATCGATTCGCGCCTCGATTTGCAACGGTCCGTCCACGAGCTTCGTCTTCGGAAAGTTGTAGACCACAGACGTCCCATAATGTGCCCCGTCGCTGCGCCCGGCAATCCATCCAATCAGATTGTTCCGGTTGGCCGGCGTGAAGGGCAGGATCTCCACGAACTCCTCGCCACTTTCACCCGGCAGTTTCATCAGCACAAAATTCGGCTGCATCGGCTGTGTCTGTTGTTCGCCTGCCGCGCTCATGCCGACTTCGGTGGCGACCGTCCACAAATCTTCGCGGTTATAGAACGCCTCCGCGTCCGTCATGTGGTAGAGACCGTACACTTCCGCCTGCAGCTTGAGTAACAACTCCGGGTAGCGCACATGCTTGCGCAGCCCCGGCGGCATCGCGGACGCATCCTTGAACAGACTTGGAAAGATGCGACGGTAGGCCGCAATGATCGGATCCTCCGGATCGAATACGTAAAACGTGGTGGTGCCATCGTAAGCGTCGATGACCACCTTTACGCTGTTCCGCATGTAGTTGATGAGATTGTTGCCCAGTGAATAGTGGGTCGAGTAGGGATAACTGTCCGAGACAGTGAATGCATCCATGATCCACGACAACCGGCCGTCGTCGCCGAGCGCGACGTACGCGTCCGGATCGTAGGTGAGGAACGGAGCCAACGCCGATACGCGATCGCGTATGTTGCGTCGCATCAGCAGCCGGCTATTTCTGTTCACGTCATCGCTGAATGGCAGCTTCGCCAGATCGCTTTGATCGAGCGCAATGATCAGGCGTCGCAGAAAACCGCCCAGGACGATACCGCCGTTACCCTCGTAGGAGTTCAGATTGTTGGTCTGGCCTTGCGGGTAGTTGAACTCCTGCTGCCGAGTCTTCACATAGACGTCAGTATTGGTCAACTCACCGAAATAGATCTCAGGGCGTGTTACGGTGAGGCTGGGCACCGTGCTCTGCACCGGCATGTTGCTCAAAATCAGATTGGGCAATCCCTCCGTGGTGAACCCATTCACTGGATTCATCGTGATGCCGTAGCCATGCGTGTAGATCAGCTTCTCGTTAATCCAGTTGCGGCTGCTCTCTGGCAACTTTTCTACATTCAGCTCACGCGCCGCGAGCATCACTTCGCGAGTCGTGCCGTCTATGTCATATCGATCAATATCGATGTCGGGGAAGTCGTAGTAGGTACGGATTTCCTGAATCTGACGCAGCGTGTCCTGAAGCGCGTGCCAATCCCACAGCCTGATGTTCTGAAGCGTAGCCTGATTATTCGCGGGATCGGCCGCCTCAACAGTGATCTCAGCAGGAAACTCGCGCTGTGACACCCCGTTCAATCCGTAAGCCTGCCGCGTCAAATCCGTGTTGTAGACAATGTAGGGTTTCTCACGAACCAGTTCATTCGGCTTGACGATAAAGCTGCTGACGTACCAGCCGACTACTTGAACGGTGAGATAACAGATCGCCGCCGGAAGGATCGCCGCGATCAGCCAGCGGCCGCGTGGCACCCGCATGGAGTTCATGAAGGCGATCAGCGCGCCCACAACCAGTGCCGCGGACACCACGAGCAGCCCTGTCAGGGTGACGTGCGCGTCGGTGTAGGTCACACCACCAAAAATCGTATGATCCTCTAGCAATCGCTCGAAGCGGCTGATATATACACGCATCGCCAGGATTAGCAGCAGAAACCCAAATGTTATGGAAAACCCGCGCCAAGGCAAAGTAACGTGGCGACTGAGACGCCCGGAGAGCACGCGCGCTCCGCCCGCAATGAAGACGAAGAGAATTGCAAGCCCACAAGTAATCACCGCCAGCGTAACCAGCCAGCCGAGGATGACCTGCCAGGCGGGCAGCGTGAATAGAAAGAAGTTCAGCGGCCTTCCAAAAATCGGATCTACAATGCTGCCAGCACTGCGAGGTGCATACCAAAAAAGCGCGAGTGTTGGCCACTCTCCGATCATAGCCGCGCCGGTTGCAGCGGCAACAGCCAGCGAAACGCCGAGCGCGATGAGCCGCAGAACAGGCTCTACCGGCAGCTTTACCGGCTGTCCGCCAATAACAATCGTATGACCGTCGGGCAAGTCGGGGAGATGTGCCCGCTTCAAAGCCAGGAACGATCCGTACACAATGAGAAATGTGGCCGCCGCAAAAACCGTGAAGACTTCCCATTGAAGACTCAGTGTCTTAAGGAAGACGGCCTCATAACCGAGAGACCTGAACCAGAGCACCTCCACGTAATAGGACAGCGCGGTCCGACTGCCGAAGAGGATGCCTGCGAGAACGACCAGAATGAGAAAGAAGCGACGGCGGCGCGGCGGCGGCTGCGTCCGCGGCCAGTCAATGAACTCGTGCATTGCTCGGCTCCATTCTCGTCAACTTCATTATTATCCGCATAATACTCCCTCCGCTTCCGGCAGGCTGCCTCACGACCAGGCCCTCACCGCACCGTTGCAGGCGAGAGCATGCTCGGTCTCGCAGTTTTTTTGCTCGTAAGAGTGAGTTCCTTACGCAGCCGATTAGTGGCGCCGGAGGGACGTCCAGTTCACGAGCGATCCGAAATAACTAAGTCAGCTGATTTTCACCGAGGCTCTCCCCTGCTCTGATGCATGCGATGTGACCAGTTGCTGCCCCTGCTGTTCGTCTTTTGTTCGCCTAGCCTAGCATTTCCCTATTGCCTGCGCAAGATTTAGTTGTTCGTCTTGTTCGTCTGTCAAAGCTCGATAGAAGAAATGTCCCCTTTTGCTGTTGTTGTATCGTTTGGAGTGCGCATTCCAACGAGCTGCGATTATCACGGGATGCGAATGGTTCGGCCTGATACCTTGATGGCCTTGGCGCCAGGGATGATCCTTCTTGGCCTTTCGGCTCACGCTGGGATTGCAACGGCCTGACCTAATCAGACGCTACTGGAAAGGCGTCCTCTGGTCGCCATCTTACTTCGCTGCCTCTCGTGGTGGAGCCCCAATCATCATCCCGAAAACGTACATTGAGGAGCATAAGACTCCCCTGTGATGTGGCAGCCAAGTCGCTTATATCCCCGCCGGGGTTTTACGCTCCCGAGGGTAAAAGCCATCAGCGAACACATGTGTATTTGGAATTGCATTGTCATTGTGCGAATTCTGGTATGTACCCCTCGAGTGTGCGCTTCTCAAGCAGATACACTCCCTGCGGGTGGTTTGTCATGCGACAGAATTCAGCGACGAAGAAGCCCGCTTTCATGGCCTCGGCAAATCCCCATCTGGTGGCAAGTCGCCACTCTCGCGCGAGGTCAGCGTCTTTTTGCTCGATCGACAAAATGTCGCCGGGAATCTCGATTGCGGTTCGTTGACTATGCAAGGCGTCAGCCAAATTGGCGCGGTGGGGGCGGCCATCGCTGCTGAGACTAACCAAAGGCGAAAGCAACTTCAGCGTCCGCAGCATATCGGGTCGGGGATCTTTTCCCTGTAGTCGATCCTGAACGCGCTGGCTAATAATTGGCCACCTCACCCACAGGCGGTCGGTGCCGTTGCGGTGCAAAGCGCTGGAGGTTTCGGGTCCGTAGAAATCAACTTTGTATGAGTCTGAAACTACGCCAAGTTTTGCAAAGTTCAGATGGGCATTCCTACTCTGCAGAGGGTCGAATGTCCATGTAATTTCGGCGATCTGCAGATTACCTACGCGCATGCCCAAAACCCGCTCACGCTGTGCCAATTTAAGTTTGTAACCCAGATTCAAACTGCGATAGAGCTCTCGAACGGCGAGCATATGGGAATGCACGGCCGCGCGCTTGCCTTCTATTCCCAAGAATCCGAAAGCGAAGCCGACCAGCTTTGTACCCTCAAAGGCACCCAGCCAGAGGCAACCGGCTTCCCGCGTGGCGATCGTTAGCGCAAGCGGCATGGTGTCGAGATCGGAGAGCTTCCAGACTTCTCTCTCGACCACCTCTACCTGTTTAAGATCGTCAAAGGTTTCAAGATCACGAATCGTGATGACCGCGTTTGGTTTCGCTTCTGACATTCCGCTAGTCGAACAATATACGCGATAATAGCCACCATCTCAGCACCGACTACGCCGCAGTTAAGGTTCCAACCCACGGCGTGCTGCTGACAATCTCCTCAATGGAGTAGGATTTGACAGCTTTTCCCGTGGTCGCAGGACGCGTTGTCAGGTGGAGGGATGTCGTTGTGCGAACGGATTCTATTGCGTCAATCCGGTTTGGTCTACATATTCGCATATCGCCAATTCGCGAAAGGAACCATCGTCCTTTTTCCGATTGCCGGGACGTATGGCCGCGAAAGGACTGTTGTTGTCGAACATCATCTGAAAACGACAATGCTAGAAAGCGAGCCTTTTGGACGAGGTCCCGCGCATGAGAGCGCGGTGCCGGCGCGCACAATTCAGGTTTATGGAAAGATTGCGCACCAACCGTTCAGGATTGGCCTCCAGTGCAGACGGGCTATCTCGCGCACTGAAGTCAGGCCGAAGCATCACCCATCCGAAAGCAACGGCTGCCACGATGCCCTGCAGCGGTGATCGATAGAAGAACAGTGCGCCTTCGACGCGCCGACCCTTACTGTGGGCTTACACCCATCTGGAATGGGATGTTGACCTCACGCACCGGTTGGTCGATTCCGCCTGGCTGCGAGGGAGCTTCGAGGCCGTCTGTGAGCAAGTAAGACCGCAGAGAAAGTGAGCTCGTGGCAAAGTTTTCGAGCGCAGTGATATAGGAGACTTGCAGCTGCATGAGCGTTCTCTGGGAGATAAGTACCTGTGGGTAAGCCGCAGCCATCTCCTGATATTTTTTGGTATACATCTCATACGCCTTTTGCGCTCTCGGTATCATCTGGTTCTTGTAGCGCTCGACTGCGATTTGCGAGAACGTGTAGTTCTGGACGACGCTTGCCGCCCGTTCCCGCAAAACCAGCTTCACCCGGTCTACTTCGCGCTTCGCCCTCTCTGTTTCAGCGTTAGCGGTGGCGATGTTTCCCTGGTTGTGATTAAAAATGGGAATTCTCACTCCGACGTCGGCGAAGCCCTGTAGTCCGACAGGGCTACCGTCAGACAACAACTCTCCATTCTGCTGCATTCCTCCGCGGAGTTGCAGGTCCGGAATCGGTTCCCGCTTCGCACGCGCCAAGGCTGCTTCGGCGCGTTTCACGCCGAGTCCGGCGATTCTGACCGCTGGACTCTCATTGACGATTTTCTCCACTAGTTCATCCGCATTGATGGGCGGGGTGTCCTCGAGTTTTCCTTCGAGCTTTATCAAAGGAAGCCGCGGATTCCCCACGACTGCGGCCAGTGCTTTCCAAACTCGCTGCTGGTTTTGTTCGGCCATGGCGACCGCGAGTTGTGCCTGCTGTGCTTCCACTTCCGATTCCAGCACGTCGGGAGCATCCGCTTGGCCCACGTTCGCAAGCTGATGGGAGGTCTCGACGCCGTCGTCGGCGAGCTTGCTGAGATTTTGCCGTAACTCCAGCGTCTGCTGGGCCGCCAGCGCTTGGATGTAGCACATCCGCACGTTTGTGACCACGCGCACTCTTTGTTCCTCGGCCTCTATCTCCGCCTGTTGGAGTTCCTGGTCAAAAATCTTCCGATTCAGGCCCAGCTTTCCACCCAGCACGATGTCCTGCTGAACGAAAAATCCTTGTTCACCTCCGTGAAATGATCCGCCTCGGATCTGTTCGCCCTGGTAGCCGACGGTTGGGTTCGGGTAGAGCCCCGACTGATTCTTCCTGCCTTCCGCCGCTTGGATGTTGGCTGCCGATTGCCGGAACGTCGGGTTGTTCTGTAAGGCCATCTGTTGCAGTTCTTCGAGCGTGATCGTATTCTGCTCTGAAGCTGAAGTTTGAGCTCTCCCCGGCAAGACGACCAGTAATAAAGAGGCAGCAAACCAGAGTACGATTCGGGCTGCACAACGGACTGGTGAAACTTTTTCGGCGCTCATTCTCATAAGCTGCACCGGCACAGTCAGGTTATTCATGTTTGTGCTCCATCCCTGGCATCTCCATCTTCCTTGGATTATTGCCTTCCTGCTTTTTTCGAAGCTCCATGATTTGGTCGTATTTGTCTTGAGGGAGCACACGTACGAACGTCATCATTCCCGCCATGAAGCCGCTCCAGCCGGGCCGCAAGCCAAAGTTTTCAGGCTTGTCGACCATTTGATCCATCGTCATCATGGGACCTTCCATGAAAGCATCTTGCGGAAAACCCGGCACGGAATTCGCATCCTTGCTTATTTCGGGCTTGCCCATCTGCATCCCTCGCGGCGGCATGTCACGCATGTCTTGGTGTGGCATCGGATTCTCGGCTTTCAGCGGAGAATTTGACATGGCTTGCTCCGCTGTCGAACCGACGCCCATTCCGCGACCCAAGCTCGGACCGTTTTCCTCGGAGGTCGCACTTCCCTGCCGCGGCATTCCCATGCCGCGCTCCATATCGAGACCCGCGGGAATTCCATTTCGGCGTGACATCGGGCCAACCATCGACGACATCTGGTTCATCATGTGGTGAGGAAGGTGGCAGTGCAGCATCCAGTCGCCGGGATTGCTGGCAACGAACTCCACATCGCGGGATTGTGAAACTCCAACGAGAACTGTATTGCCGGGCCCCCAGGTTGATTGGGGCTGGCGGCCTCCTTCAGTCCCTGTAACTACGAACTGGTGCCCATGAAGGTGGATCGGATGGTGGTCCATCCCCAGATTGATAAGGCGGATGCGAACGCGCTCTCCGTGCCGCACGATCAAAGGAGTCGTCGCTGGCCCCGCTTTGCCGTTGAAGGTGAGCCAATTGAACTCCATGTTCATGGAGTTCGGCACCTTGATGTTCGGCAGGATGGCGTACTCCTGCATAATGATTGCGAAGTCTTTATCGGCGCGCGGCTTGTAGGATTCCCTGGGGTGCATGATGAACGCGCCGATCATGCCCATCATTTCTTGCATCGCCATGTGCGAGTGATAGAAATAAGTACCCTCCTGCTGGAGCGTGAATTCATAGACAAATCGGCCACCCGGAGGGATCGGGTCTTGACTCGAACCGGGTGCTCCGTCCATCTCGGTCGGGATTTCGAAGCCGTGCCAATGCATCGATGTCGCTTCGGGAAGGTGGTTGTCGACGATGATCCGAACGCGATCGCCTTGGTTCACTTGAATCGTCGGCCCCGGAGCGCTGCCGTTGTAACCCCAGAGGTCAATCATCCGGCCAGGAAATATCTCCTGTTTAACCGGCTCGGCGACGAGATGAAATTCTTTTATGTTTCCATCCCTGCGCCACGGAAGTTGGGGCACGTCGGGCGATTCCACCGAAACGATCTGACTGTTGCTGCGCTCATCAGCGTGGCTCATGTGCTTCGTGTCCATGTCGATGCCCGTTCCCTTCGCGTGCGGCCCTGCAAACAGGCGAGGTGCAGCCACCAAACCGGCGCCCAGGCCAAGGGTATTTCTCAGGAAATGACGTCTGTTTTTCATAATTCTTCCTCTTCAATAGTTGGCGAACCCAACTTTCGACAGAAACTCAGATGGACATTGGATCGAAGAAAGATGCACGGCCAACCAATCGGCGCGAAGTCGCTGCCGTGGCTATACCGTTGCTAGGAGAAGGGGAAGCTCAAATGCGCAGGATGGAAAAAGACGCAGCATGTACACGGCACCGAGCGGGCGGACCGCTGTCCAAACCCCATACGGCGATACAATTCGGGGCCAGAAACTCGGTGGTTTTACTTAGAACGACCGCACTGCTCCGGACTACCGTTACTTCAGGGACTTTTCTCCAAACGTTGAGGCGGTCCGTAGTGGCGCAGTTCGTCCGGCACGATTGCGACAACGACACCGCACTCACGGCCTCAACACTCAAATGATCCATGGCTGAGCGATCGTGAGCCATTCCTGGCATGGTATTTGAAGGCCCATTGCAGTGGTGCCGACTCTCCGCCGCCGCGCGGCGTTCGCACATGAGAGCGCAGAATCCGGTCGGCGTGCTCCCGGCCAGCAAGAGCGTCAGGAGAACTATCGAAGTTGCGGTTCTTCGAGGCACTTTAGAAAACTGTACCTTAGACTGTATGAGACGTGCAAACCTGCGCCACGGCAACACTGGTCGACAGCAGCGGGCAGTCCGACTAGGTTCAGAAGACGAGCTCGGAAGATGTTGTGGAGCGGTTGGGCTCGCCACCGATGCCGCAGGCCCCCCCCCACCAACTGGGATGCCGTTCGATGTAGTTCTGACGCCAGGCAAAGTCACCTGCTGTTGTCCCAGAGACCCATGCCTCCGCGGAAAACTTTGAACGTGTCGTCTCATTGCCGGATGGCGCGAGACTCCGCCGCGTGCGCGTAGCGAGATGATGTTGATACAGGATCTCCGCCAAATGCAGGCGAGCAGCTAGATCGCGCAAAGGCACAGGTCAGTCGCTCTCTGGAAAAGATCATATTTCGCGCCGATTCAACTGATTCAAGTCGCGGGATAGCAAAGTCGCCAATCCTTTCCCAACCCTCCTGAGTGACCGGCAAACTGGAAGAAATCCCAAGGTTGAGAGTTGTCGACGATTCGACTCAGGATGCAAAATTGAATGTTGACGCGCTTTCAAAACGCTCTTTAGCATGGAGCATAAATCGAGATTTTCGTACCGTATCGCGGCGATAGACGTTCGATGGTACGGGGAGTCGGATCAAAAACAATGGTGAATATGAGCAGACTGTCTAATAAAGTGGCGATAGTGACGGGCGCGTCCAAAGGCATCGGCGGTGGGATTGCAACGGCCCTGGGAGCTGCGGGCGCGCGCGTGGCCGTGAACTATTCCTCCGACCGGGAAGGCGCCGAACGCGTCGCTCAGGCGATCACCGCCAACGGGGGCGAGGCGATTGCGGTCGGGGCCGACGTGGCCAAGGCCGCAGATGTCGCGCGGTTATTCAAAGAAGTGGATTCCGCCTTCGGAAGACTGGACGTTTTGGTCAATAACGCCGGGGTATTCCGCTTCGGCGCCTTCGCGGAGATCAGCGAAGAGAGCTTTCACCTCCACTACAACATCAACATTCTCGGGGCGATTTTCACCGTGCAGGAGGCGATCAAGCGGTTCGGAGCCGACGGCGGGAGCATCATCAACCTCAGCTCTATCGTCGGCTCGCACCCAGTGGCGGGAGCCCTGCTGTACGCTTCCACGAAAGGCGCCCTCGAAACGCTGACCAGGGGATTAGCGCTCGAACTGGCGCCGCGCAAAATACGTGTCAACGCGATCGCTCCCGGTCATACAGAAACCGAAGGCAATGTAGCCGCGGGGACTTTTGAGGGTGGTGCCGGCGCCGTTCTGGCGGGGAAGACGCCGCTCGGACGTCTCGGGCGCGTCACGGATATCGCCCCGCTAGCGGTGTTCCTGGCCTCAGACGAATCAGCCTGGATCACGGGGGAGGTCATTCGTGCCGCAGGCGGCCTCATTGTGGCCACCTGAATGCAAAGCGCTCACCTCGAAATGCCGGATTCGGGTGAACGCAGTCAGAACGACACAGAGAGGAGAATCCCATGCAACGTCAAGATGACTACCTTGCCAGCTATCGCAGCCTGAAGCTGACACGAGATGCTGACGGCGTGCTAGTTGTCGAATTTCACACCAAGGGCGGGCCGTTCAGATTCACGGCGCGAGATCATACGGAGTTTGTCGATGCCTTTTACCGGATCGCCCAGGATCGAGAGAACATGATTGTGATTCTGACGGGAGCAGGCGGGGAGTTCATTCCCGAAATCGATTTCTCATCCTTCGGCAACGTGGCCGATCCTGGCGTTTGGAGCCGGGTTCACGACGAAGATGCTCAGCTACTCGAAAATATAGCTAATATACGCGTGCCGGTCATCGCGGCTCTCGAGGGACGAGCTCATGTGCACTCAGAGTATGCGTTGCTGGCCAACGTGATTGTCGCCGGTGAGGGCGCGACCTTCCACGATGTCCCGCACTTCGCGGGAGGCATTGTGCCGGGCGACGGCATCTTTACCACCTGGAGTTACCGCGCTGGAGCGGGACGAGCGGAGGCGTTCCTGCTCAACCCACAGCCGCTCGGGGCGCAAACCGCGCACGAATGGAGAGTCATCGCCGAGGTTGTGCCGAACGGTAAGGCGCTGGCCCGAGCACGGGAATTGGCTAAATTGTACTTGAAGGCTCCCGAAGTGACCCGGCGGAACACGCGCGTACATTTTATTCAACCGTTGAAAAAGCGTATTGTCCGAGAAGTCGGCTATGGACTGTCGCTCGAGGGAGCATCAGCGGCTGACCTAGTGAAAACAATGAGAGCCCAGAATGAACCTGTCGCTCAGAAAGGAAAAGTCGCATGAAGCGCATTGAAAGCACCTCATCCCCTCAGGTACTTAACAAGACGCAGCCGGAAGAATTTGATCTGGTGATTCTCGGGGGTGGCACGGGCTCGACTATCGCTGCGTGGACCTTTGCTGGCGAAGGAAGGCTAGTCGCAGTCGTCGATCGCAAGTACATCGGCGGGGCATGCCCGAACATCGCGTGCTTGCCGAGCAAGAACGTCATCCACAGCGCAAAAATCGCATCATACTTTCGCCGAAGTAAGGAATTCGGCATCACACACGACGGCTTCGCGATCGACATGGCGGACGTGCGCGAGCGCAAGCGCAACATGGTGCGTGGTCTGAACGACATGTATATGGAAAATTACAGGAACACGGGAGCCGAGTTCATATTGGGAACGGGCCGGTTCCTGGCCCCGAGAACAGTGGAAGTCACCCTGGCCGATGGGACCATACGTCAGCTGCGGGGCGCAAATGTGATCGTCAGTACGGGCACGCGTGCCGCGCTGGAGGCAATTCCTGGCCTTGCGGAAGCACAGCCGCTCACGCATATCGAGGCTCTTGAACTCGATGAAATTCCCGAACACTTGCTTGTTGTCGGTGGGGGTTACGTCGGAGTGGAGATGTCCCAGGCGATGCGCCGCTTCGGCAGCAAAGTGACGATGGTCGATCGCAACGGGCGGCTGATGTCGAAAGAAGACCCGGACGTATGCGAGGCTCTTCGCAGCCTGCTCGCAGATGAAGGCATCGACATTCTCCTGAATGCACGGATCAAGCAAGTGTCAGGTAAATGTGGCGACTCGGTGAGTGTCGTCGTCGAGCAGGATGGAATTGAGAAAGTCCTAAAGGGTAGTCATGTATTGGTCGCCACAGGCCGCAATCCGAACACCGAAGTACTTGGCCTGGAACTGACCGGCGTTGAGCTCACCGACCGGGGATACATCAAGGTCAACGAACGGTTGCAGACTACCGCGCCCGGCGTCTGGGCGATCGGCGAGGTCTCAGGTAGCCCGCAGTTCACCCACATCAGCGTCGACGATTTCCGCGTAGTCCATTCCAATTTAACTGGCGGCAACCGTGTGACCACGGGCAGGCAAGTCCCCTATTGTCTGTTCACCGACCCCGAATTTGCTCGTATCGGCCTGAGTGAAACAGAAGCGGAGGCTCAAGAGATAGCGTATCGCCTGTTCAGGGTCCCAATGGAAACCAACCTGCGTGCACGCACGCTTTCGGAGACCCGCGGCTTCGTGAAGGCCCTTGTGGAGGCTGATAGCGATCGCATCCTCGGGTTCACGGTCTTCGGAGTCGGGGCAGGGGAGATCCTGGCCGCCGTCCAGATTGCGATGATCGCAGGGCTACCCTACACCGCGCTGCGCGACGCGGTCCTGACTCACCCAACACTGGTCGAAGGTCTCATACCTCTGTTCTCGTCCGCGGCGTCAGCGCACAACGTTGTCGAGAGAAGAGGAGCCCAGATCTCCGCCGCATGAGGTGACCTGCTACAGCAACGGTGGTTGGGCAACATGTTTCGCTACCTGCGCAGAATTAATTAAAGGACCGACCGGGCATGGGCGCTACTGCGTAACAAAACACCCTTTTTCGAGGGGGCATTACAGAAAATGCCATGGAGCCCATAACCCGCAGCCGCAGGTGCAGCGTTACTCGAATGCTTCAGCTTTTGTCTGACCGTGACATTCCGGACAGCTAGCCTTCGGCGGCGGTGCCTCTCTGCGGAGAATGTTCATCGGCAGCCAGCGACGATGTTCAACCGATCTGGATTTCACCGGGGATCGAAGAGCACGATCACGAGGACATCATCCTTGAAATGGTGGAGGCGTTCGAGCAGCCATTTCACGGCATACAGTTCGCGATTGCTGACGGCCGAGAGGAAGGTGAGCGGGTGAACCTATGACACCATCCCACCTTCGAGCCATTGTCAAGATTCAAAACCATACTTACATTTGGAGCGCATCCCCTGGGCCCATGCACAAAATCGTCATCGAGCAAACCGAAGGATACCGGCCCGGAGATGAGGTTTACGCTTCCGGCCTCTACCGAGTTACGCACGATCCGGCGCATGCCGGAGTCCATGAAGTGATTTGCATTAGCGGGAAAATCTTTCCACCGTGCAGGGGCTGCGATCACCCCAGGTTTACGCTGGTTCGCGCCGGGTGTCGCATCGAAGATCACGAGCACTTCACACTATATGTAAGATAATCTCCAAACTGCGCTTCCACCCAACACATTTGCTTCTGGCTAGGCTAAAGAAGGAAACGCCAGTGGCGATCATGAAGCCGAGAGCGCGAAGATAGCCAAGGGTATTTTCGGCTTCAAGTTGGTGGTGCGACCCAGCTCTCAATGAGGACTTGCTGATTTTGGCATTGGGAGAATAGACGCGTAGGCGGGGCAGCGGGGCCAAAGCCTTCTTCTTGTCCCAGCCCCGTCTCGCCAGTTGATTATTCTCTCCCTCGGGAGGTGAGGGTCTGGATACGGTGATATTCCGCCATCTCACGCATCGCCTGTTCCGTCTTCCCTTGCTTGCGGTGGATTCCAGCCACCAGCAGATAAGCCTGGCCGGCGAGCGGGGTTTGCTTCTCGATTTCGATTACTCTATTCAAGGCGAGCTCGGCCGAGGCTGGATTGCTGACTATTGTCGCTCGAGCGAGGGAATATAAGGTCTCAGGCATATCGGGACGCAAAAGATCGGAACGATGCAGTTTTTCGGCGGCCTCCGTCATCTTTCCTTCTTGCAATAGGGTATCTCCCAGACGATAAGCAGCTTCGGCGTTCCCGGACTGCAGCTTTGTCTCTTCGCGAAATTGTTCTTCCGCTTGCACCCATTCCGAACGCGCAGCATATATCTCTCCAAGCTCCATCCGTAGTCCCGGTAAATCCGGCCGCTGCGCCAGGGCTTGTTCGTATTCCTTTACGGCCTCTGGCAGCATCTTCATTGCGTAATAATGTTGTCCCAAAACTTCGTGGGCACGTGTGTTTTGAGGAAATGACAAAAGCAGTTTATCTTCAGACTGCGACGACAACGCAGAACCCGCGCGACTCAAGTAGTAAAGAAGATCAGGGTCGGCCGGGTTTTTTGAAAGAGCGGCGCGCAAATTGACTATGGCCTCCGCGGGTTGGTCCGCCTGTAACTGCGCGATTCCGAGCGCACCAGAATCGTGAGCGATCTGCAAATGAGGAATGGCTTCTGCTGCATAACCTTCAGACAGGAGCGCATACCCTAGCAACTGATGAATGGGAAGCGAATCGGGACTCAATTCCGCGGCGCGCTTCAAGGGCGAAATCGCCGCCGCGTAGTCCTGCTTTTTCACATAGGCATCACCCAGGCTGAGAAGCACAACGGTCGAGGACGGGTCTAGGTCGGCCGCCTTGCGAAAATCAGCAATGGCCCGATCGAATTCGTTGCGACTCTCGGCATCACTCCCTGATTGCAGCAACCTGCTTACTTCCGGAGTCACCCGAGGACCCGCCACTTGCATCTGCAGAAACAGGTAAACCGACAGCAATGCTCGAATCATGAGCGCTCTGATTCCTCGATGGTTATGAATTGATTCGCCTTAACGCCATGCAACACCTGATGGACACCGGAGGGCCACCTGATTTCTACGTCGGCACTCTCGGCCTTTCCAATCCCAAAGTGCAATCGCTTGTCGTTCGAGGAAAGATAACTTCCCGCAGCAGTCGCAAATCGCGTTTGGCCGTTTACCTGAACACGAGCACCGAAACCGTCGCGATTGCTGCGTTTGCCGCGCAGGGTGATGGTAAGCCAGTGCAACTTCCCCCCGCGGTTCAGATAAAACTGCGGCCGCTCTCCAAGTGAGGTAGTGACCACGTCGATCCAGCCGTCATTATTCAGATCGCCGAATGCGGCTCCGCGCCCGGCAGTCGGAAGGTTTGAACCAAGATCACCTTTTTCGAAATGTCCGCGATAGTTTAACGCGAGCAGGGGAGCGTCGCGATACCGGAGTGAGCTATCGTACATTTCAACGTTGTCGAAAACATGACCTTGAACAATAAAGGCATCCTTCCAGCCGTCATTGTCGAAATCTTCCAGCCCGACCCCCCAACCGGAGGATTTTCCCGATATCGCGCCAAACCCGGTCTCGAGTTCCTGCGCGCTGAATGAGCCCTTGCCGTCATTGTGAAAAACCACGTAAGGTTCGTGCGGAAGTTGTGTGACGAGAAGATCAGGAAGTCCGTCGTTGTCGTAGTCCTGAAAAACAACTCCCATGCCCGAGGGCATTTTGCCAGAACTGCTAAGCGCCGCACCGGAGTCCAGAGCAACTTCGGTAAAGGTGCCGTTTCCGTTGTTATGAAAGAGAAACTGTTCAGTCGCATCGTTAGCCACAAAAATGTCTGTGAACCCGTCGCTATCGTAGTCAGCAAAAGCGACTCCCAAGCCGTGACCTTTTTTAGCGGCGATGCCGGAATCTGCGCTTACATCCTCAAAGGTGCCATTCCCTCGGTTGCGGTAAAGGATATTCGTAGTGGGTGGGAATTCGCCGGGCGGACAGTACATTGGATCGCCAACCCGGCCGCAGGTCTTGCTCGTTTCCGGAGTCCAGTCCAGATAACGCGTGACGAACAGGTCGAGATTTCCATCGTTGTCATAATCGAAAAATCCTGCCGAAGCCGACCAGCCTCCGGCCGCGACACCTGCCTTTGCGGTGACATCCGTAAAGGTGCCGTCGCCGTTGTTGTGGTAGAGAACATTTTTTCCAAAATTCGTGACATAGATGTCGGGGAAGCCGTCGTTGTCGTAATCGCCAACCGCAACCCCCATTCCATAATTTGCATCTCCTGCGTTTTGTAAACCGGCTTGCGCGGTAACGTCGGTGAAAGTTTTGTCCTTGTTTTGGCGATACAAGCGGTTCCAGTAGGAAGGGTTGCGGCGATCAAAATCAACCGGACTGCGCATCCGGGCAGGGACACGGCCCGCGTTCACAAGGAAAACATCCAGAAACCCATCATTATTGTAGTCGAGCAGTGCGATCCCGCCCGGCATCGTTTCGATCAGATACTTGCGCGGGGTGGGCGAGTTACGAAGGACAAAGTCGACGCCCTTTGGAGGATCGACTTTGAACAATGATCCGCCTTTGAGCTTTGTAATTTGAGCAACGGCACCGAGAGAAACAAACAGTGACAGCAGGTCTCTTCTGGTCATTACCGACAACCTGGCATTACGGCTCTTGCGTCTTGGCTTTCTCGATCGCAGCCCGTGGCCGGGTTTCACTGATCTCGGCAATGTGGGCCAAGGCAGTATCAATCACTGCGTTGTATTCCTCGAGCTTGCGACTCAGATGCTTTGTGTTCGTGTCGATGTCCTTCACCGCAAATGCGGGAGAGTTCTCAGTGGCATGCATGGCTTCGACCAGACCGCTCAATTCCACCAGTTTGGGCTGTAGCGCGCTCATCTCGGCAAATGCAGTATTCGGATAATAGCCGATGCGGTCTCCCGTTTGCATTGCGCTGACAAGCGGATCTGGAGACCAGGCCTCGGGCCAATTCGCGTTCAGAATGTTATAGGCTTCACGTAAGCGAGTCATCTTTCCGGCGAAGTCGTCGAGCATCGCTCGATTTCGCACCATCGCAAGATCGGTTCGCACCGAGATCTTTACCGCTTCCCTGACTGGAAGACGAGGGGCCGTAATGACCGTCGTTAACGTGTTGCCATCGAAGCGCCAACCGGTATCACCTTTTCTCCTCGAATACGACAGCGCCTTCCCATTGACACTCACGAATGAAGGCGGCCAATTACCCGGCAGCCGCAGTTCATATCCGCGTTCTGTGACCATTCCTGGGTAGCGATTTTCAACCGGCGCGATCGTCACGTTCAGTATATTCCCATCGTTGTTCGCGTTTGCGCGGATTTGGGTCCATGCGCTTTCGCCATTTTGATAGCTCGGCGTATCACCCAAATCATCATAGAGGCGATAGGTCGATGTTTGACCATTTCTTAATGGAAATACAGTAAGAACCAGAAGATCGGTGCGCTGCTTACCGGTATTGCTTGCGACCGGCTGCATGGGAATAATGCCACCTGCCTTAACGTACAAAGGAATCTGGCTGATGGAAAAACTGCGTTCAACCGTCACCGGGCCTTGAAAATGCGCGCCGGTGTCCCATTCGACCCAATCTCCCGGCGGTAGCCAGACAGAAAGTTTTGCCAACTGGGAATCCTTCGCCACTGGTTGCGTGATGGGATCGGCGAGAATATCGTCACCAAACATATATTCACTTTTCGCGTCGTAAGCTTGTGGCGCTTCAGGCCAGTCGTAGTAGAGTGGGCGCAGAAATGCGAGGCCGGTGTCATATGTTTTTCGGGCTTCGGTGTAGAGGTAGGGTTGCATGCCATGACGCCGCGCGAAGCAGTCACGCATCAAGTCCGAATATGGTTCCGGATAAGACCAGATGCGGCGTTCGGCATCCGGATTCTTGGTCGTATGCGTGCGGAGGATCGGGCTGAAAATTCCCCACTGAATCCAGCGCAAATATAGCTCCGGTTCAATTGCGCCCGGCATGTGGCCGCCGATATCGTGGCTCCAATATGCATAGCCCACATTCGCAGCCGTGGCAGTGAAATAAGGTTGAAAAGCCAGCGACTCCCAAACGGAAACGGTATCGCCCGAAAAGCCGATTTGATAACGGTGGTTGCCCAGCCCACCCCAGCGGTGGAACAACAGAGCGCGTTTTTTCTCCCTCTCCTGATCGGTGAAGAAAACGTAGTTCAGCCACCACGTGGGATTCACGCCAGAAAATTTTGTCGTATCCTCCTGCTGCCAGTCAAGCCAGAAAAAATCTATTCCCCGGCGCTCGAGCGGATGGATCACGTACTTCAGATAATTCGTAGCAAAGTTCTTGTCGGTAATGTCGAAGGGAACATACTGTTTGCTTGCCGGATCGATTCCCATTGAGCGTGCCATAGCGGGGTAGCTATCCTCCCAGGGCTGCACGCCGGACGCAGGGTGAATATTGAGAGTGGTTTTGAGACCTTGTTCGTGAACATCGGCGAGAAATCGAGTTGGATCGGGAAACAACAATTTGTTCCAGGAATAACCGGTCCATCCCAGTTTGTGGCCGGAGGCGTCCAGCTTGATATTTCCTGCTACCTCACTGAAAGTGGGGTGCCAATCAATGTCCATCACCAATACGTCGAGCGGAGTATCGTGCGCGTGAAATTGCTGAATGAGTTGTTCAAATTCCTGGTCCGTGTAGGACCAATAACGCGACCACCACGCACCGAACGCAAAGCGCGGTGGCAATGGAATTTTTCCCGCGACCCGCGTGAAGTCATAAAGGGCGCGTTTGTAATCGTGCCCATAGCCGAAAAAGTACCAATCCTGCCGGTCGCCTGCGGGACGCAACATTACCCACGGCCATGGACTCTGCTCCCCTTGCGTGAAGGCAAAGTCGGTTGAGTCAAAGAGCGCCCGATTGCTGTCGTCAATCACCGTCCAACCGTCGCGCGAGATCAGCCCGGGTTCTAGCTTTACGGAGCCGCGGACGGTGTCGAGAGTGTGCGTCGTACCCAGAAGATTGCCTGTGTCTTCCGTTCCGGGCTTCCACACAATCTTCTTCTCGCCGAGATTCAGCGAGATGGTGAGATCATCGGGAGTGAATTTGCCCTTCGAGTTTGCGGGCGCATAAACCAGCGTCAGCGCGCTTGTCTTGATGAAGGTTTGGCCTGCAAGATTGGTTTCGTGCGTGAATTCCGGAACAGGTAACTTCCGGTTTAGAAAAGCCAGAGATGCATGATCTTCAAACTTCCCATCCGCGGCCCACTCCATGCGAATAAGCTGCGGCGCCAAAATGCTGAATCGCGCCGAGCCTACCGTAACCATGGCTCGCGGATCGGCGACAGGATCATAGTGACTGGGTGCGTTGGTCGCAGTATCCGCACAGACAGCGAGTGGACAAGCTGCCAACAACATGGCCAGCGTGAGAATGCAAAAACGGCGCCCAAGGACTCTCATGGGCATTGATCCGTTTGGTTGCTCACGGCGCACATCCATCGTTCCTGCCGCGCAATTCGGATTGATGAACAGGAGTTTCAGGCGCAAAGCGGCCTCCTTTTTGTCCAGGACTAACACTGCTCTTTTATTGAAATGCCTGGCAAGCCTCGAACCTGCCAGGCATTTCAAATTTGGGGGACAGGATTGCCGCTAGAAATAAAACTTGGCGCCGAACTGCACGGTTCGCGCGGGATATGCTGCGGTTATCGTCCCGAAATTGTTGTCGCCCAGGTTGGTGTCGGGTTCAAAGAAATCCGGATGATTCAGCGCGTTGAACATCTCGAAGCGGAATTGGAATCGCATGGATTCCGTCATGTTCCACCACTTTTGTATTCCCATGTCCCAGTTGAAGTACCTGGGTGCGCGGAGATTCGATAGAAAACGTGGGGCATCGCCGAATGCGAAAGCCGGAGGCTGTGCAAATGCCGACGGATTAATCCAGTGCGTAAGCGATTGATCTTGGGGAACTGGACTGACTCCCGGAACCAGGTTAGGCCGTTGATTGAAGCCGAAGCCACCCGTGTTGTTTGTTGCTGGATTGATGGAAAGGGGCAATCCAGATTTTGCGGTTAAGATTCCACTCCATTGCCATCCGCCGAGAACCGCATTCAGCGGCCGATTCCAACTGTGGCCAAATTGTTTTCCAGCGCCGAAAGGCAACTCATAGTTGTAACTGACCACAAGGCTCTGGGGAGTGTCGGTAACATCCACCGAGCTCTCCGCCGCGAGATTATAGGAATTCCGCACCGAGCTCCCAGTACCCGGGAACGCCCAGCCGGAATTGCCTTGCACGTTGTCCATAAATTTCGAGTAAGTGTAGGAAACGTTCAGGTCAAGGCCGGAATGCCAGCGGTGAGTGTAGGTCGCTTCCAACGCGTTGTAGTGTGAACCACCGGCAGCAGGCTCCGCTTCAGTTACGCTGCAGTATTCGGGGAAGCGTCGCAGCAATTGGCCCATCGGAACGGTTGGCTGGTCCAATCCGCAGCCACTCGAGGTTATGTGCCCAAAGAACGGATTCGCGACTTGGTTGAAAAGCTGATTGCCCAATGCCAGATCCGAGGCCGGCATCTCATTCCATTCCAAGTATTGCGCAAGCACGTGTACGCCGTGATTGCCCACGTAGGTGATGTCGAGCAGGTCGTTATTGGTGAGTGAGTATTGAACTCCTGTCATCCACTGTTCGACGTAGGGAGAGTGGCGGACCGGATCGGTCACGGGATTCAGCCCGAATCCAACATCAGTCAGTGAACCTTGCGAATTACCGGTAGGCGCTAGTTCGCCATTGGGAAACGCGCTCTGGCATGGCGTTGACGTGGCGCCGCCGCTGCAAGCTAATCCCGCGTTTCCGCTGAGGGTCGTAAAAGGATTCAACCCGCTGTTCAGTGTCGTGACCCAGGGCGTCGATTGCGAGTAACCAATGTTCGGTCCGGGACCGTAGAAATTGGGGACGAAAAACACTCCATAGCCACCCCGCCACACCAACTTGTCGTGCAACTGATAGGCGGCCCCGATTCGCGGAGCAAAATTCCTGTAAGGCGTATTGTAGAGACCGCGGTTGCCGCTGGAATTGAAGACAAGTTCTCCGGGATAGTTCGCTCCAACTGCAGCGCTGATCGGATTGGTAGCGCTGAAATTGAAGTACTCCTGCGCGTTAGTCCTTTCGGTTGGCGCGGTTTGGATTTCATAGCGAAGGCCCAAATTGAGTGTCAGTTTGCGCGTCGCCTTCCAATCATCCTGCAGATACCAACCGAGCAGGTTCTTGTCTGTCGCAGGAAACTTGTTATAGCCGGTGAAATCCTGCCCGCTACCTACGCCCATGAGGAATGATGCAAAGCCGTCGCCCGTGTTTGCGGTTGCGTTTTGCGGATCCGGACCGGCTGTGGAAGTAGTCTGGAATTGCAGGACAGTGTTTGCATAGTGGCCTCCGTCAAGCCGAGCCCACACGTCCATGAATCCAAAGCTCAACTGATGCTTTCCGCGCATTTTTGTAAGATCGACAGAACTGGTCCACAAAGTTTGGGGTGCGATGTAGTTGTCGAGGCCCGCTTGTGCCCCGAGTGCCGCATAACTTTGTGGCTGGATCTCGGGAAAAGACGGTGCTATTCCATCGACAAAGGATGGCAGGCCGAGGGTGGAAGATTTGAACCCGAAGCTTTGCGTAACGGACTGCTCCACATGGCGGTTAACGCCCAGGTTGGCGTTCAGGGCAAACGTCGGGCTGAAGATATGGTTATAACCAAGAGTTACGCTGTAGCGGTTATTCGGGGCGACGTCGCCCGGTCCCGCCGGATCGGAAGCTCCATAATAAGTGGGGTAGTTTATTTTCTGCTCGTATTTCTGCGACCACCGTCCGTAGATTCGATCGTTATTCGAAAAGTTGTAATCGATGCGGCCTGAGTATTCGTTGGAATGCGCGGCCGCCGACGATGCGGCGGTGAAATTGTTGATCAAAGCAGAAATCGTTGGCGTCGGCCAATAGGAACCGGTTGCAATCTTCGAAGCGATGCTATCCATGAGCGCCGGTGGCACAACGTTGGTGACACCCAGCCCGGTTGTGATGTTGCCGGAAACAGGATCTCGAATGAATTCGGTAGTTGCTCCGGCGGGACAATGAACAGCGTCGCCGGTCACCTTATCCGCCCCGCCACACGTGACTTGTCGCGTGCTGAAAGGATTGTAGATTTCTCCGCTATAAATTGGTCTGCCTAAGTAGTCAGTTCCTGCCGGCCCGCCAAGCAGCGCCGAGAAATCTCCACTTCTTTCTGAAGTGGTCGGCATTGTGGCAAGAAACGTCGCCGGCGTGCCTTGCCTCAGACCCTCGTAATATGCGAAAAAGTATAGTTTGTTCTTGATGATTGGGCCGCCAATCGTGGCGCCAAACTGGTCGCGGTGAAAGGCGGGCTGATTCTTGTCGTTAAAGTAGTATCTCGCGTCGTAAGCGCTGTTACGGTAAAAGCCCCATGCGTCTCCATGGAAGTGGTTCGTGCCGGACTTGGTCACAACATTAATGACGTTGCCGCTGCTCCATCCATACTGCGAGGTGAAGGCGTTGGTCTGAATCTTGAACTCTTGCACGTCGTCAACCGAAGGAACATAGATCACGCCTCCCCAATCGACGCGCGTGTCCCAGCTGCCGTCGAGCAGATATTCCGCCGTATCGAAGAAGGTGCCGCCAAAATTCAGGAATGAAATGTCCTGGTCCGCGCTTCCCGAAATCCCGGGGGCCCCTACGACCTGTTCTTCCGCCGTATTGCTGACCGAAGAATTCAGCTCAGCCAAGCTGATCACATTGCGCAGGTTCAAGGGAAGTTCAACAACCTGCCTGGCGGAAACATCGGATGCGATGTTGGCGTTGTCCACATTCAGAAGGGCTGCTTGTGCGCTGACCTCGACGGATTCCGTAGCCGAGCCAACCGTCAAGCGCACATTTTGTTCAGAGGTCTGGCCAGCTTCCAAAGTGATCCCCTGCTGCTTGTAATTCTTGAAGCCGACGGCGCTTACTTCCAAGATGTAGACGGAGGGAGGCAGTAACGTGAAAGTGTAAAGTCCGCTGTTCTGGGTAGAATAGGTGCGGACGATTCCGTTTTGGGGACTTGTAAGAGTGACTTTCGCACCGGCCACACTTAAACCGGTCGGATCATTGACGCTGCCGCTCAGTGTGGCTGCGATCTGCTGGTTTTGGCCAAACAGTGGATTGCCAGCCAGCAGGAAAAGAGCAAGAGCGCCCAGTAAGAAACTCGTCCGCGAAGAACGTTCCTTGATTGACATAACTGCGTCCTCCTAAGTTTTTGCGATCCGAACCAGCTTCGAGCCAGCGCAGCGGCGCCCCCGATCGAAACTTGCAACAGTGGAGCTGTACATAAAAGAAGCCCAAACACAAACACGGCATAATCGTGTCCGCCCGGGTGTTCAGCAAGGGTTTACGAGTTAAGAAGGAGCGATAAGAAGGACAATCGTCCAACCTGCTTGTTCTGCCCTTGTTTTCAGTAGTTTGTAAACCAGTAAAGACTAACGAGAAGAGTTCTCGCCCTCGCGTTTTACGGTTGCATTCCCCAGCCGAAGGGCAGTAGTATCCTCGAAACAGGATTCACTCGACAGAATTCTCTTCGTCACCGGGAAGTGACACGCCTGTTGTGGGGCACGACAGATTGCTATCAGCGCCACTAACGCAACGCTGGACGCCGTCCGGCGAACTCGAAAGGGCTGCCGTTCAGCAGCAACTTGAGCGCCTACTCGCCTCTTCTTTATTTCACTCCAGCAAAAGATATGCTCAGTTCCTGAGATTTGTCGTCGGGCGTGTTTTGGACGGTCAAGCGAACGACCTTAAAGAGCGCATCCTCGGGATTGAGGTCTTTGAGCGACCAGCCACCTACGACACGAATACAGATCCCATTGTTCGTGTCACCGCGGCCGAAATTCGCAAGCGCCTCGATCAGTATTACCAGGACCCGGAACATAGCCAGGAAATTAGGGTGTTCTTGCGCCCCGGTTCTTATGTACCTCAGTTTTCCTGGCCGGGCCATCCCGAGGGATTTCCCGAGACTTCGACGGTGTTGGCCAACAATGGTTCGGATCTCGCAAAATCCGGGTCCGAATTGGTTTCTGCTCCAGAGTTGCGGCTGACTCGAATCTCCGTCTCTAGCAAGACTGTCGCCGTTGTGGCTGCGCTCGTAGTGTTCGCTGCCTCGATCATGCTCTGGCGTGAAACTCGAACTTCAAGTTTGCAACAGTTCTGGGAACCATTCGTTAAGTCCTCCGAACCAACGCTTTTCTGCATTGCAGACCAAGTTCAGTATGCCAACATCCGGCTACGTGACGCTGCTGATCCTCAGCGGGAAACCACGCTCCCTGACAGTATGATCACGGTCATCATCGACGATGTGAGCCCGCTCGTTAACATCGCGGGGACGCTTCGAACTTATGGCAAGAACTATCGGGTACTTGGTGAATCAACCACAAATTTGACCGATTTGCGGCCTAGCCCGTCGGTCTTCATCGGCGCGTTCGATAACCGTTGGACATTGAGATTGACCGGGCCTTTGCGATTCCATTTTGTTAACGATCCTTCGATGACGAAATTTTGGATTGAAGACCGGGACAACCCAGGGAAGCGCGAGTGGCTCTTGGACCGTCTACAACAGCAAACTGAAGACTATAAGGATTACGCGATTGTGGCGCGATTCCTGGCCTCTGATACAGACCAATTTGTTGTCGTCGCTGCCGGCATCGGCCGTGGAGGAACGGTAGCCGCAGGTGAGTTTCTGGTGAATGAGCATCGAATGGACGAGTTGGTGAAACAAATCCCGCGCGATTGGCAGAAAAAGAATATTGAGGTGGTCCTGGAGACTCAGGTGATTCAAGGACGCTCCGGCCCACCCCGCGTCAGAGCAGTTCATGTCTGGTGACGCGACCTCCGGTAAGTGTTCAGTAGAGCAAGCTACACAACTCCGGCAATTGCCTTCGCGCTCATCTTGATTGCTGCAATCTTGACGTTGGTAGTTCTGGCACATGCAGTGGGAGGTTTCGCGACTGTGCTCTCCGGAAGATTGCACGTACGATTGAATTGGTCAGCAGCAAGGCGGTGTTATCGACAAGAAGTGCTCCTGCTTGCGGACGAATTGATCAAAATCTGATAGCCATACGATGTGAACTAATGTTTCATGGCCGGGACTCCAACCCACAACCCAAAGTGCCGCGCCGTTGACACTGAGCTAGGACACGATTGCGTTAGCCGCACCTGGATAGTACTGACGCAAACGAGGCCTACACTGAGGCCTTGCGATCTGACCTCATGGATTGATCCGCATAATGACGGACGAATCGAGCTCCCAGCTCGATAAGCTTTTCTGCTAATGCAGCCCCGGTCTCGGGCGAGCAAAGGCGTGGATCACCAGCTGCGACTCCGTTCGGCGCCAGATCCGCAACCTCGAGCGGCACGGATATATTAACGCCCTCGAAGCCTACCGTTGCCAGACCCGTGACGGGCAGGCCCATGACCTCGAGACGGTCACCAGGCGCCGGAATCAAATCCCAGCGAACACGTTCGGGGAAGAAGTGCATGGCGAGACTCGTAAGTACATCGGCTCCGTGTCCTGAAGATCGTCTGGCCTTTCCCTCGCCGACGACATCCGCTAGCAGGCTTTGCGCAACACGCCAAAGGTAAATATTCGGAATCAGGCAACCGCTGGAGCGATAGATCTCTGAGGTCACTTCCTGTATGCATTGCACGTTTCCATCGTGTCCGTTGAGGACGATCAGACGGGAAAGATTATGGCGCAACAGACAGCCTAAGACGTCCATCATTAGCGCACGCAGGGTAGTTTGGGACAGTGCAATGCCTCCGGGGGTACTTCCGAAGTAATTGGAGCCCCCAAATGGAATTACAGGAGCCACCAAAGTTTCCACACCCCAGCCAGATGCACGTTCAGCAATCTGATTAGCCACGTGTTCTGCCAAGAGATAGTCCCCCATGGGCGCATGAGGACCTTGATCCTCATGGCTGCCGAGTGGAAGCAGAATCACTGGATTCTTAGCTAGGATTTCACGCGCTTCGACAGCAGTTAGTTCGCTGAGGCGAACTTTTCTAGGAACTTTACCTGTCATTGTTCTCCGAATATATTCAGTTTTCGAAATAGATGCACGTTGACTTTGACGCCGCGGCTCGATGTTCGCAGTAGATGATGTGCGCAGGAGAAGACCTGCGCAGAAGAATCAGATCACTACCCGGTGCTCGAGTACCGGCATGTTGCGTCGGATTCGCTCCGTGAGGGCGCGATCGATGACGGCGACGGCACATCCAATACCATCTGAAACTTTTGCGACGACATGGCCCCAGGGATCACAAATCAGCGAGTGGCCATAAGTGAAGCGTGTCTCCCCCCTCTCGTCCGTGTTGGGACCCCAGGTGCCCGAAGCGGCGAACCAGCATTGCGTTTCGATAGCTCGGGCACGGATCAGGGGCTCCCAATGGTCCTTTCCGGTCTGTAGCGTGAAAGCCGCGGGAAGGAGAATAAGCTCTGCTCCTGCGCTGCGAAGACTCCAAAACATGCCGGGGAAGCGAATGTCATAGCAGATGGCACAACCCACTTTCATCCCATCAAGCTCGAAGATTACGAGGGAGTCTCCGGCAATGTAGTCGGCGCTCTCGCGATAAGCCGTACCCTCGGGAGTGACGACGTCGAACAAATGTATTTTCCGGTAGCGGGCGATTTCGGCGCCGTCAGGATCGAATACCACGGTGGTATTGGCCAACTTTCCGTGCAGCTTCTCGCCGATGGAACCCCCGTGCACGTAGATTCCATTCCTGCGAGCGGAATCGCGAAGGAAAGTGTAGGCCGGACCGCCCACATCTCGAGAGCCGGGGTCGGGCAAACTTTCTCCATTATCCAGTCGGGTCTTCACACTGCCGCCGAGACACGTCCAAACCTCGGGAAAGCTGATGAGGCGCGGCCTATGTTCCGTGATAGCACGGTCCACCAAAGCCTGAGCCTGCGCGATGTTAGCGCTCTTGTCTTGGCCCGGACTCATCTGAAGAATACAGATTCGCATGGCACTTCTTTCGTGCGGAAAATCCAACAGCGACAAACAACTCGAGGGAACGGCGCCGCATTCTTGTGAGGGCCAGCGCTCCGGATCTCCCCGCTGCCGAACACTTCCACCTCGATCCGAAGAACGATGGCCTACTTTGGTACAAACCAGGACGAGCAGTTCACGGGCAGCAGTGATTGCAGGTACTATATCACTTCACTCACGGCGTTCTGCGCGCGGAGATTGACAGTACTGCTCAAAAAGAATGCGCAAATCGCCGAAGTAAAGGGACTTGGTGACTAACAACTCATCCACCGTATCGGATGTTACGCCCCGCTCGCACGAGTTGGTCAAGGGGATCGGCTTGGCGAGTGCGATTGCATTAGTAATGGGCAGCATGATCGGCTCTGGCATTTTTATTGTATCGGCCGATATCGCCCGGCTCGTCGGTTCGCCTTCACTGTTGATTTGGACATGGATTGTGACCGGCGGCATGGTGGTCGGGGGAGCGCTGGCATATGGCGAACTGGCGGTGATGATGCCGCGCGCAGGCGGACCATATATATATCTGCGCGAGGCGCTGGGCCCGCTCTGGGGATTTCTGTATGGCTGGACATCGTTCCTGGTGATTCAGACGGGAACCATTGCTGCAGTGGGGATGGCATTTGGAAAGTTTCTGGGCGTTCTGGTTCCGTCGATTTCACCGACGAACTGGCTGATTCATTTGGTGCACGTTCCGTTGATTCATGTTGGACCCGTTCGGATGGGCGATATTGATGTAGGTCTTAACACGCAGAATGTGGTTGGGATTTTCGTTGTGGTATTTCTTACCGGCATCAATATTCTCGGAGTAAAAACCGGGGCTGCCGTGCAGCTTGTCCTCACTACTGCGAAAGCGATACTTCTCTTATCCCTAGTCGCCTTGGGGATATTTATCGGACGCAACGCACAAGCGATATCGACCAACTTTGGTGCCAGCTTCTGGCACGGTTCGGGATGGCACGTACTGCACGCCGTGCACATCGGGACTGGCGCGTCGATTGTGACCGTTGGAAGCATCACGATTGTGGCGCTCGCACAGGCAGGCCCAATCTTCGCATCTGAAGCCTGGAACAATGTGACTTTCGCTTCGGGAGAAGTGAGAAATCCGCAACGAAGCTTGCCGATGGCCCTCGTGATCGGTTCGGGAGCGGTGATTGTGCTCTACATTCTGACAAACTTTGCATACCTCAGCGTTCTTCCGTTGGCAGGCACAAGAAATGCGCTCACCGTCCTCGACCGAGGAATCCAGTACGCCTCCGAGGATCGAGTGGCGACAGCGATGATCGAGCAGGTATTTGGTTCGATCGGGGCCAAGATCATGGCAGGCGCCATTCTCATATCCTGCTTCGGGGCTGCGAACGGACTGATTCTCGCCGGTGCTCGCGTCTACTATGCCATGGCCAGAAACGGGCTGTTCTTCCATGGCGCTGCATCCATCCATCCCAAATATCGTACTCCAGCGCGGTCGCTAGTAATCCAGTGCGTGTGGGCATGCATATTGTGTATATCGGGAAGTTACGGCCAGCTTTTAGACTACATTGTCTTCGCCGTTGTAATGTTTTATATCCTGACGCTGCTTGCCGTATTCGCGCTGCGTAGAAAATGGCCGGACAAACCGCGCCCCTATCGTGCGGTAGGATATCCAATTCTCACTGGCGCAAATATTATTATCGCAATCTATATCGACGCGGTGCTGCTAAAGTACAAACCTCAGTACACGTGGCCTGGATTAATCATTGTATTGCTCGGTCTGCCCCTTTATTTTCTCATCGCCCGTGGCAATGCATCGCGGACGGTTTCAGCGGCCGTGCTCGAGTAAGGGGCGCGACCTTGCTGGAATTTGGCGGAGCAGGACGTGGAGGCAGGAGAAGTTTATGCTCTGGCAAACAGTCTGGCCTACCACACCGCCGGCGGCTCGCCCGCCGTGCGGCTGGGCGTGGGCACGGCGGCGATTTCGCCTTGATGGAAAATGGATTCTTCTCGCGTCAAATCACGTGAGCCGCTTTCCCGGATGGGGATCTCGTGACACTGCGAGAGAGATGCGGCGGATTTCACTTTATCGCAGAAATGAAGCCAGCCGGTGGCAATCAGAGCAACGTCTGAGAGCGAATATTCCATCCGTTTCGTGAAAGACGGGAAAGCGTTGTTGGTGGCGGAACAAAATAGTGGCGAGCTGGTGCTGACCGTGAATGACTTGGCAAGCGGCCCTCGCGAACTATGTAAACGTATTCCTGATGTCTTCAGCTCTCCTGCAAACCAGCTTTCGTTGCGACTCGCGCTCTGAAATATTACGCGTACCCGGGCAGCACTGAAGATGCTCGGCAATACGAGCAGAGGGGTTTCTCGGCGTCGAGTTCTGCGGCGGCAAGCCTGCAACCGGCTATGCGCAAAGCGCATCGTTTCCAGCCCGCATTCATCTGTCGCGGTCGTATCATGAACAAGAAAGTGTCCCTTATCAGCAGGGGGATTCGTTGCAAATTCTTTCCCGAAGAGCCCGCAATCGCAGCTATTGAGACACGCAAGGGCCGGGATGACGGTGGATACCTACACGCAGGCTCTCAGTCCGCAGAAGCGCGCGGGCAGAGCATTGTCCGACTTGCTTTCAAAATGGAGAAACCCTGAGTGCGCTAAGCTCCAGGATTCTCAGGGACTTGCCCGACGCGGACCGCATCCAGCCGCCGGAGACGGTCGAACCTATCCATATCATTCAGAAGCCCTGACGAATTGTCTTATTGCGTTGCGGCCAAATTCCCCATTTCAGTGTGGCTACGAACTGAATTAGAGTAACGGGATTCTAGGGCCGATGAACGAGGAGGACGCCGCGCCTTTTGTGAGCGGTTAATTTCACGCTTATCCGGCGGTAAGTACACGAACGCCTAGTCGGTAGCTTCTCTTACGATCGGGTCAGTGGCATTTCGGGAAAGACAAATCTAATCTTCAGTAATTGCTTCCCTCACGATCCTAGCGGCCGCTTCGCTGGCATCCTCCTTGTACGCGGCTAACTTGTTGGTCGCAACCGAGCGAATAGGGTCGCCTAGTGACTTCTGACTCGATACATCGAACTTCTCTATCTCTGCCGTCTGCCCCTCTGGGGAAACGTTCACAACCCGGTAAACCCCGACCATTCCGTCGAGAACCACGACCTGACCCGTTTTTATGTGAGCTTTCGCCATGCCGACAGTTTCCCACATGCCGTAGACGATTGCTAGCCCTTAGGTTTCAAACTGCATACTACCGAGCGGGCGTGTCTCTTGCGTAGAGACTCAGCGTTCGCTTCGCAAGGAGCCTCGGTCATGGGGAAAGAGAACTCCAACGCGGAGCGACGAAGTGGCTTGACCCAAAATCTCGAACAGAGCTAGCGTCTGCTCTGACTCTCTGCTTCGAATCTCACCCTTAGGGTGCGGCCCAGAGTCTTGGGCCGCTTCGCGGTGCCGGACAAACAGAAGAAGACGAATCAGACTTCAGGAGCCGCATCCCACTTCGGCTTCATCGCTCCGCCCCATTTCTTCGGATCCTCGTTGTGCATTCTTTCCATCTGTTTCGCTACATCGGGGTGTTTCTCCATTACGTGCTTCGTCATGGCCTTCACCATTTGATCCCAAGAACCGGTCGTCAGCTTCTGATCGCAAGGTCCACCAAGGTCTTTGCATGTCATTGTTTTCATAGTAGAGTTTGGTTCGGATCAGGTTAAACCGGCTGCCCGAAGGTATCGGTTTTCGCTGACACGAGAGCAAACCATGAATAGAGCCTCACGCCAGTCTGGTCGCGACGTAGCTCGTCGGGTTAAAGACGCGATTCCGGAGGGCTTCCTGGAAATTCAGGACGTCCGTTCGAAAGATCACCATTGGACAGAATTGAGCCGATTGTCGAAGTCAACATTGTCGCAATGCTCCGTTTCTCGCACCGTATTTTACCTGCGATGATCAGCCGAGGCCACGGTAATTTTTAAATGTAGGGTCGGGAGCTGGACATGCGGCGGTTTTCACTGCCTCGAAGCACCTCGTGCGGGCATTTACGGAATCCCTCCGAGCCCAACTTGCCAGCACAGGAATCACCGTGTCACAAGCCACGCCAGGACCTGTTGAGTCCGCATTCGACCGGGGTTGCCGGCATCGAAGGCGGCGCCCGCCAGGCAAAGTTTTTTCCGTTTCACGGCACAAGGAATGCGCCGTAGATATCGTCGGGGAATTCGAGAGGTTCACCTGTCATCTTTCCAGGACGGAGTTATCGCTGGCTGATGAAAATACAGCCGCTGATGCCCCGACGACTGATCGCAACGTAGGTCGCCCAAGCAGCTCGCAAGATTCGCCATAAAAGCGCTGCCTGAACCGTTCGCGACCCGGCTTTACGCGTGGAACATAGCCTTGACGATCAACTCACAGGAGGTTGCCAGGGTCGAATTTGCAACAAGACTCAGTGAAAGGACTGAAGGCAAAAGAACGAAGACGGCTGAAACCGCCGGTTGGGGCAAATGAACCTGAAAACAGCTGTGATTGTTAGAAGGCTATAAGAAATCTCATGGCACCTTTTATCGTTCTTGCTACGTTGTTCGCCTTGCTCAGTATTCTGGGTCATTTCCAGATTCCTGTCGCGTTTGGCTGGTGGACTTCTTTGCGCCTCGCGCTCGCAGGCATGTTCTTGCTAACGGCATCAGCACACTGGGGCAAACGTCGCCCAGATCTGATTCGGATGGTTCCGACATCCTTTCCCCGACCGGATATTCTGATTACCGTGACTGGAGTTCTGGAAGTTCTGGGTGCGATTGGCTTGATGCTGCCGAAGGTGGCAGCTTACGCTGCGCTGGGATTAGCGTTCATGCTAGTGGCTGTATTCCCGGCAAATATCCGTGCGGCCCGAGAGCGCCTGACAATTGCAAGTCGGCCCGTGCCAACGTTAGTTCCTCGGACCCTCCTGCAAATTGTGTTCTTGGCCGCGACAATCGCGGTTTTTGTGGCTGGTAAGTGAAGCGGGTCTGGCTTCCCGGTCGTGCCGGATCGGCCGGGCTCAACGTCGCGTAAAACAATCACCGCCCCAGAGACCAGAGAAAGTTCTCGAAAAAGTTGCCCCAGCGGTCAAAAACCCCCAGTTCCGCCACAACACGCGGCACCCAGAGCAACGCAAACATTAAGATAAATCGCGCCCTGTGCGAAAGCGCCCGCTCGCGCCGTTCTAGGCCATTGAATCGCCACGCCCCAAAGATTTGGACCGCACCCCAACGTGCACGAGAATCTCATCGCCACAGGTTTTATACCCGATTCGAGATAAACTACTCTGCGTACCAACCTCATGCAAGAAGCGGCGAAAAATCTACTCCTGGTTCTCGTTGCGCTCTTCCCCATCGTGGACCCGATCGGAGGCAGCCCCTTTTTTCTGGCACTGACCAGTGAATACGCACCGGAAGCGCGAAAAGCATTGTCCTGGCGCATTGCTGTCAACAGTTTTTTCTTGCTGGTTGGTTCGTATTTTGTTGGCACTTATGTGCTCGCCTTTTTTGGGATTTCGCTGCCAGTGGTGCAGGTGGGCGGAGGTCTAATCGTCATTGCGACAGGATGGACGCTGCTGAAGCAGCGAGACGACGACAAACACGAGGTACAGAGAACCGTCCAGCCCCAGGACACATTACGACAGGCGTTCTATCCCTTGACATTGCCACTGACCGTAGGCCCCGGATCAATCTCCGTAGCGATCACCCTGGGCGCGAACGTGGCTCACCATCACGCGTTCCATCCGTTGACACTCTTGGCAGCACTGATTGCATTGGTGTTGATCGCGCTCAGCATTTTGCTCTGCTATGGATTTGCGGACCGGCTGGCGCGAATCCTCGGAGCAACGGGGATGATGGTGATCACGCAATTGTCGTCCTTTTTCTTGGTTTGTATCGGTGTGCAAATCGCTTGGAACGGGATCAAAGCATTGCTGCAGTCGGTGACGCTGCATATTGGCTGAGCAAGCCGAAGTCGGCCCATACCTTGCATGGCGGGCACCGCGCTTCCGGGTGCCACACTCGCGCTTTACCGTCGCCGGGGAAACGCCGAGAGCGTCGGCGGAGCCATGGTGTTTCTCGCCTCCCGTCGGGTTGCGCCTGGCCAATTGGCCGGGCTGAAATGGGAGGATTTAGTTCCGAACCAAGCCACAGGAACTCAGAAAAAAGTGCTTTGTTTTTCACCTGCATCTCTCTGCTCACCGCCTCGCAACGGCAATTGCAGATAGGAAATCATGATCTGCCTATGGCAATACTAGAAATTCTGAGGAATCCGGCGAACTCATTTGGGGGGGGATCGAGGCGGGAGAGGGCCAGCGCCGTCGAATGACCTACCGAGATCGCGCGCTCGGACATCATCTTCCTCCAGAGGTCGTAGGCTCGGCCGGAGGCAACGTACCAACGTACATATGTCAGGATCACACCCAGCGATAGAGCAGTCGTTGATCGGGACTATAGTTGACTGCGATAAACGTAAGGCGGGACGCCCACAGAGTTTCTAAAGACTGTTGCGAATGCTGTTGATTGCGGAAAACCACTTCCAATGCGACGTCGAGAACGGAGAGGCGGGAATCTGTAAGCAGTGCCTTACTTCGCTCAATGCGGAGCCGAAGCATGTATTGGTGGGGGCTCTGGTTTGTGCGTGCGCGAAACTGAAATGAGAAATGGGATAAGCTCAGGCCCGCAACAGCTAGCGAGGTCTTTCAAGCCGATTTGTTTATCCATGTTTGCGTGCATGTACTCCACAACGCGTCGAAGGACATGAGGAACCATGCCTCCTTTTCCGGGCATCGATCTTCACCGGCCCGGGCGTCTACGCCAACCTGGTTACTCAGGCCGTCGATACGGGGCCGGCTGGTGAGAATGATCCTATAAGGCCGCTGCTAAATATAATCTCGAAAGCAGGCGTTCTGGAACCATGTTCCATCCTGCCTGTTTCTCCGGCTCCGGTACTTCCGAAGGTCCCCGCTTGGCTTGGGGCTGTGAAGCCAGCACGTGAGCGCAAGCTTTATGTCTCGGAGCGGAAATCAGATCGTAACAATCCCGATAGCCGAACTGTTTTTATGCTGACGATCGAATGGCAACCGCCTACCCCTTTCGGTCCCGCTTCCAAGTTTCCGAACATGATCGTAAGCAATGGAGAAGTGGAAGACTGGATCACTGAAAATCGGACACAGGAGCTACATGCCTTTCACATCCATCAGCTTCATTTCCGGCTCATACGATCCAACCGAGTACCAATAGAAGAGCCATTCCTGCGCGACACCATCAACGTCCAGTATTGGGACGGTAAAAGCGGCACTTACCCAAGCGTTAAATTGCGAATGGATTTCAGGAATCCGCGCATCGTCGGTACGTTCGTCTACCATTGCCATCTTCTCGAGCATGAGGACGGCGGCATGATGGGAACAATTCAGGTAAATCCCAGCCGCGATTCAAAATGACTACGAGCCCTTCCTAAAACGCACTTTGGCGGCTGGGTTGGCGCAGAACCGTGCACAGTGAGGAATGGGCGTTGGAAGGTGTGAACTCCGAAGTTCTCAAAAGTTCTACAGCCAATGAGAATCAAATGGTGAGCGCGGAAGTCCCTTAGTACACGCGCCCTCTTTGTCCATCATGGTATGGGTAAATCGGCGCCGGTCGCCTCCATGAACAATGAAAGATCTGTCTGGAGCGATTCAAGAAGATCAGGAAACCCAAGCTACAGGGACACAGCGCGCCGGCTCCAGAGAACGATTGCCCAGGCCCATGGGCTGGATCGTGCGGCCGATGTGCTCGAACGAGCATTTCAATTAGTCAACGAGTCGGCGGTGGTGGTTTGGGAGAAGCCCCTGGACACTGACGCACACTCACTCACCTACTTGAAACGCCAGCCGATCTTGCTGCAGGAAATCAACGCTGAGTTCACTCTGCTCCGGCGTGTTTTCAGCGATAAACGCGCTTCCCCAGAAGTGGCGGATTTGCAATTGGCCAGGACCGGGACATTGAAGAC
>Ga0307474_10000232_pt1 | contig 40980 bp, 65 predicted proteins | sample atmos_gasesECM1C_2_FD_203312 | JGI IMG/M metagenome (GOLD analysis project Ga0307474, IMG submission 203312) | Hardwood forest soil microbial communities from Morgan-Monroe State Forest, Indiana, United States - atmos_gasesECM1C_05 | ecosystem: Environmental > Terrestrial > Soil > Temperate... | reverse complement strand
AACCGTCCGAACCGCTGGGCTCGTTGCGCGAAGCCGTTTCCTGGACCGCCGCCAATGTCGCCCGATGGATCAAACTGGGCGAGCGCGATGCGAATCGAACCCTTCTTTCGTTTACAATGTAGGGCTTTAACGACGCCCCGCAGGTTTTCACCCTGAGGTAAAACACCCCAAGCCCACTCTGGGCGCATCGGGTGAGATGATTGAGAACGGGGAGCCGCGGTACTGATAATACCGAAACTCCCCTCACCACCCCTGCTTTAACGGAGCAAAGATGGCTACCCACAATCCTAACGACACCATTGCAACCCTCAGACTTGAACAAGCCCGCCTTCGCCAAGGCCTCGTCGCCCGAAACACCCTGGCGGGTTACGGTTATGACGTCCGCATGTACTCCGCCTGGTGCGCGAGTTTCAATCTCGCAAGCCTGCCTACCACCTCCGAAACTCTGTCTCTCTACCTCACCGACCTGTTGAGCCAGGGCAAGAAAATCACAACCGCCAGAAGGCGAAAATGCGCCATCGTGCACGAACACCGCGCGCTCGGCCTCCCCTCCCCGAATAGCGCCAATATCGCGGAGCTGCTGCGGGGCGCCCAACGGTTGCGCGGAGAAAAGCCTCGGCAGATGCGGCCGATCACGGTACGGGAATTGCGGCAAATGTCCAGCCGCCTGGCCAAGATCGGCAGCCCGGCCAGCATGCGGAACCGTGCCCTGCTGGTAGTGGGATTCGCCTCCGCCCTCCGGCGCTCGAACCTTGCAGCTCTGACCCTCAAGGATATTGAGTTTGTCCGACAGGGTTTGATAATCAGCATAGACCGCGAGAAACAGGACCAGGAGGGCAAGGGACGGCTTGTAGGAATCGTCAGGGGTCGACATACCAATACCGACCCGGTGCGCGTCCTGAAGGGCTGGCTGCGCGTGCGCGGGGATGATCCCGGTCCGGTCTTCTGCCGGCTCACCGCTCACCGCAAGGGAGAGCCGCTCGATGGGGAATGCCTTTGCCGAATTCTGAAGAATTGCCTGAAGGGAATTGGTATTGATCCGACCCAATCGGGCATGCACAGCTTGAGGAGCGGGGCCGTTACCGCACTGGGGGAAGCCAACATCGGAGCGATGCGTATCGGAGCTTACACGGGCCAGAGTCCCGCTATCGTGCAACGCTATTTCCGCAGAACCGAGATCTGGCGCAACAATGCCGGCGCATCGCTGGGGCTGTAATTCAGCAACGGACGCGATAGACTTAAGTCTGCCACTAAGATTGAATTTCACATTCCAACAGGGGCCGGATCAACCGCCGGCCCTTTCCCTTTCCCAACCCAAAATGACAATCCCAATTCTATGCCTCTCATTGGCCACCGGCGCGGGGTGAAGCAGCGTCATGGCGAAGAGATGGCGAATCAAGCGTCCAGGCTATTCCCTTGGAGTGCGTCGAGATCCCGGCGCCTCACCCGCGTATAGCCGTCCCTTCGCGCCGATAGGCATCCACTCGCTATCAACTTCCTTAGCCGGCGCTCCGACAATCCGGTATACACGACGGCTTCCCTCACGGTGAGAAAAAGCCGATGCTCTACCGGTACATACGGCCGAGCCGCACGCCGCCGAAAGACGTTTCCTCTTAGCGAGAAGATGCGCGCTGCGTCGAAGTAGCCCAGTCGTTTGGCGGAATCTACGGGCTTCGCAAAGGAGAGAAAAAATCGCCAGATAATCCATTCCTGATCGGAATTATGGGATTGCTTTACACCTGGCATGCTATCTCGCCCTGGATCGCGTCCAGGTCCCGCCGGCACACGCGCCAACTGGAACCGGCCTTAGCTCTTGAAGATTCCCCAGTTTTGATCGGCTGACCCCGGAATGCCGGCAGCTTCCCCTCGCGAACCAGGCGCAGCAGAATTTGGCGATCAAGTCCGGATGCCTGAGAGGCTCGGTCGAGGTCCATCCACTCGCCGGGAGCGGGTGCCAGCGCCTGCTTGGCAAGGGTTGCAAGGATAATTGCGATGCTTTCATTCTGCGGGTTCTCGGCGCGGATCGCGGGCAACGCGGCCGATGCGGGCATTACTTCCAGTACGGCGGGCTTCGCCGCATCGATGTAAGCCTGGACGTCGCCTCCGTGGACTTTCACCACGTGTTGTTTGGTCGCCGGATCGCGCTCGCGTCTCCGGCGAAGTTTGCCCTTCCCTGCGAGCTGCAGGACCTGGCGCTCTCCGATTCCCATCCGTGCTGACGCCTGCCTTTTGGTCAACCACTCCGGCTCTTCGTTTTCCATCGAGGTGTTCTCCTGAAAAAAATGGGTGCAATAGGTATGCACTGCTGCACACCCCACGTTGCAGACCTTACCATCGCTCTTTCGAGAACGCGATTTAAAACGTAGCGCCGGCCGCATATGAAACGATCGTTCCGCAACATAGCGGGGGGAGTATGCTGGTTGCGAGGTGAGCAAATGCATGCCTTTCTTGGCAACCTGATTAATTCGGTGAAACAGGAAAAGACCGTCCAGGCGTCGTTCGATGCCTACAACCGCGGCGTGGCCCGGCAGATCAAGAGCCTCGTCAAGAACGAAGACTGGGGCGACCTCAAAATCTTTGCTGAGGAGATGGAACGCGAAACGCCTGTCTTCGCCGCCGCGCTCCTCGAAAACACGCCGCTCGCCACCGGCGCGGCCGGCGAGCATTCCTCCGGCGCCAAGGGCTAGCGGCTGGTATAGATCGCCAGCAGCATCAGAATCAAGACCACGATTACGAACGCGGCGTACCAGAATCGCCGTCGCCATTTCTGTGCTTGCGCCCATGGCGTTAAGCCGGCCTCGCGGATTCGTCGTGCGTTGTAGCTGACATCGCGCTCCCAAGGACTTCTCATTTTGGCTACCATTCCTCGATGCCCATGCGCTCAATTCCACCAAAGATGCGCACGAGGTCCGCTTTCGAGAGTAGCTTCTCGCGCTCTTCCACCGGTACGCGTTCCATCATCTTGGCGTCCAGTTCCACGAATGCGACCTGGCAGTTTCCCGGGTTAATACGGAGACGCCAGGATCGATCGTTTGCTGTAACCGGGCCTTGCCCCTGAACGATCGCCGCTCCCAGAAAACCCCTTTCCTCGCTGGCGAAGCTCATGTAAAACCAACCCGGCTGGTTCTTCATCTCGATATCGATGAGCTGAAGTCTTCGTTTGGCGAACTCCTCGTGGGTCATTTTGCCTTCGATCTGTCGATCAGTTGCCGGCAACTTTCCTGAACCTGCTGAATTTCGGTAAGCCGACTTTGCAATCGCTCCTGGTCCGCCATATTGGATTCGAGCTTCGGCTGCAGCTTCGCAATCGCGCTCCGGACGCCATAAGCAGCTCCCATCAGAAATACCGAGGCCAGAATGATAAGTGACTCGATCAGGAATGCGCTAAACCTGGGCACTCCCATTACGAAATAGCGTTTTCCCTCAGAGATGGTAGTTCTCATTTTGGTCTAGCCCTCTGGAGTTTCTCCCGCTTCCGTGGGTTCACGAGGGACTGGATCGGGGGATCTGAATCGTAGACAAATCGATCCATCGATCTGACCAGCGAGGCAATCCCATCATTTCGATAATTGGGGTCGAGAATGTCAGAGCGGAGAACCCCGTCTAATTCGACTGTCAGTTCAGGCCTCTCGTCATCGCGCGCCGCGAGGGTAATTTTGATGTCGTACTTTTCGGGATAGGCTCGCGATCCAGCTCCTCGTGAACCCTCGTCAGCGGAAGACAGGGGCTCAGGGCTAAGACCGCCCCTTGTCTTTTTCACCTTCGTTTTTTCCATATTCTGAACCCACTAAACTCCCATCGATACCACGCGAGCGCAAGGCGATCAAACCACCTCTTCAACATTGGCTCGCCTGCCATTGGAGGAAGTATGCTGCCGAAAGCAGGTCAAAGTCCACCCTTCGAGACAGGCGTGTCATTTGGGAAGCTCGCCCCATGGCCACCAAGCAAGCGCTCCCACCGCCAGGGCCAGCAAGGCCGCCGGCAGGGCGGGGATATGCAGCTTCCAAATGACAGCCTCAGAAATTATCAGGCAGACGAGCCAACGAAACAGCCGGGCCCAGCTAAACCAAAAGCTCTTTTTCATTTGATTACCTTCGCAAGGATCCACAAACCAGTGACGATGCCCCACGTCCACCGAGAGGAAAGCAGGCGGGCCATCATCTCGGCCCCGTCGGCACCAAGAAGTAGACTGCAATCCAAAAGAGTAAAAAGAGAATGCCCGGAAGTCCGCCGCGGAAGGCGCGGAGTTGCTGGCGAAGTTCGCGCTTGAAGCTACTCATTCCGGCACCGCGATGAAGTCGGATGGGTCGAGCGAATCCGCCTCGCCCCAGACGCAGGGCGCGCAGGCCGTCCAATGGAGAGCCTGCGATAGCTCCTTCGATGCCGGATTATCGCAGTTGTCGCAGAGCACCAGGCCGGCGCGGATCCGCTTCTGCCGGCGGGCGCGCTCAATGATTTTCTTGATTGTCATTCGCCCACCGTCCCCCCAAACTCGCGTTCGCATGCCCGCCAGAAGCCACACGAACGGCGAGAGCACATGAAATGTGACCTGTTGGGAAGCCAGACGTCGGCACGGATGGAATTCTGCACCAGGGGGTAAAGCTTTTGGGTGGCATCGACGTCCTTCTGATCGATGGTGCAATCCAGATGGACCAATTGCGGAGACTTCGTTTTTACGAGCGTGTCCACTCGAGCGTGGCCGGAGGCACTGTCACAGATCTGGGAATAACTGGCCACCTGGAATTTGTAATCAGACGAGATCTCGTTCGGTTTTTTTGCCCCCGTCTTGATATCGATGATGCGGCCGGAGTCATCCAGCAAATCGATGAAGCCGCGCACCCGAACGCCCGCGATGGTTCCAGTCACGGGCAACTCGACGGCCGTCGGCTGAATCTTCGGCGCGGCCTCCTCGAGGTATTTAAGAGAGAGAGCCAGGCCCTGAGCCTTCAGCTCCCCCGGTAGTTCGTCATCCCGGAATTCGGTGGGTAGTGAAGGCTTACCAAAACGATTGGGCATGTCGCCCCGGACCAGCTTGTCCCAGGCCTCGAGGTAGACCGCCTGAACGCCGGCTGCCGGCAGATCGGTGCGCGTATCAATCTTCTGGCCGAAATTGGCGCCCAGCGCTTCATGCACTGCGCTACCCATGGTCCGCGCTCCGGTCGGGGGGTCGTCGAGCTTGTCGATATGGCCGTATCGCCATTTAGGGCCACAGCTTAGGTAGGATGCCACGCTCGAGGGGGACAATACGTCCCCCGGAGCGTCCATCGTCACGAAAGAACGGGCGGCGCTCATTTCGCACCCCGCTCCCATACGCCGATCCAGCCCTCGCGCATGCCGCCGATAACGAAGGTCGAAATCAAATCCTGGATGGGACCGCCTTCGAGATGGAGTCCTGACGTCTTGAGTTCAGCCGTCGTGAATTCCACGATCTCACGAAGGGCTACGTTCATCGGAATCTTGGTCGGAACGCCCGACACCAGATATGGCTTCGGCGCGCCATTGCCGCTGTTGCCGCTACTGCCGCCATTGTCAGGTGGTGCATTGTGTCCGTTGCTGGTACCATTGCCGTTGTTCGAAGGCGGCTGTGCTAATTGACGTGATGGTGTTGGCGCAGTCGGGGCCGGAGCGGGTGCAACCGTTTCGGCCTTTTTCTTGCGCTCAATCTCGGCGAGCGATGCACGGAGTTGCTGCTCTAATTCCGTGTCCGCGATCCCGGTAGCCTGCGCGGCGGGTGAGGGCACGGGCTTCATCTCATCTCTGGCCACGGGCCAGAAATCCCACATCGGCGAGTCGCTTTTTTTGCCGCTCCATCGCTTGCAGGCCCAGAAGAGTTGTCCCCTCCGGAGGCCCAATTGATTGATGGCCTGCGCGATACCCATATCGAGGTATAGGCAGGAATCGGGCGGCTCGGCGAGCGAGAAGTAGACCTGGTCGCCAAAGCGCCCTTCCACGATTTTGCCTTCGGGGTACTTGAGGGCAATCTGAATCGGCACGTTGGGGGTGAGGGCGAGCTTTTGCTGAGGCATTGTTATTCCTCCTCGATCTGGAGCAGCAAGTCGCGAATCGCTTCGTCTTTCGTGGCGCCGTGTCCGGCTTTCCATTCCTCGCGCCCGTCAATCCATGCCGACCAATCAAAGCGTGTGGTTGGAATTGGCGGCCTGTCGTTTGCCGTTTTGAACTGCTTTTCGAATTCGGCTACGGCGTCGTTGGGCGTGTTGCCGAACCCAGCGATGCCGCGGTTCAGGTCACTGCCGAATAGGACACACCATTGGTTGCCGTCGAGCGACAGGTTCAAATAGCAGTGGCGCGCCACTCCCGTGGCGTCTTGTGAGACTCCGGAGAGCGGTATGATCTGGGTCATGAATCCAGGTTGAGGCATTACGCCACCTCCGTGAATAACTCGCCCTGTTGGCGGGCGCGGCGGGCGGCCTTCACCACCACGGCCAGGAAAGCCTCGCTCTCTGCAACGGTGCAGCCGGTTTCGGCGAGGAATGCGGCCTCTTTGGCGATGACTGCCAGAGCCTCCTCCATGCAGTCGTCGCAGCCCATGTACTCGAATTCCGGTACGAGCGTGAGGCGCGTGACGTCGCGTCCACAGTTCTGGCAGGTGTTGCCGTGGAATGGTTCGGCGTAGTCCGGGCTTCCGTCTTCGTTGCGGTCAATCATGTTGGGAATCCTCTGCGCTTTAGAGCCTCGCGGCTGTTTTGCTTACTCTCTAATCTTATGCTTTTCAATGCGCTCTGTCAAGCACAAATATTGGATGCGAGGAAAATGTTTATCAGAACGCTGTGTTATGCTCTATGCCGATGGCTCAGAAGAAGAACCCCAACGCCGTGGCCTTGGGACGACTAGGCGGGAAAGCCTCGATGGATGGCAAAACCCAGGAGGAGCGAAAGGAATTCGCCCGATCAGGCGGCCAGGTAGGGGGCAAAGCTCGCGCCAACGCGCTCACTCCGGACCAACGGGCCGAAATTGCGCGCAAGGCGGCGGAGGCGCGCTGGGGTCCAAAGAAAAAAACGACAAAGGCGAAGGCAAAGGCAAAAAAGAAGATGGCTAAATGACGAAGCCGGCAGTTTCGCTGTTGATGTTTGCGGCTCTCGCCGCCGGTCCGATCAACGCGCAGCCTCATATCCTATCCGTGGTCAGCGGCGCAGATTTCACCAGTGGCATCGCGCTCGGGGGTTTGGGCACCGTCTTCGGAACCGGGCTCTCAGACAGCCAGTACCAATTCGCCGCGCTGCCTTTTCCGTTGAGGCTCGGGCCAACCGAAGCGTTCATCTGCGTGGCAGGAAAGATTTCTCAGCTCGACGCATCCCAGTGTCAGGCTCTTCAGTTGATATTCGCGAGCCCCTCCCAAATAAACTTCATTCTGTTCAGCTCATTGCCAGCAATCCCGCAGTTTCAGCAATTACCGGGCATGGGCGCCCCGCTTCTCTCTCTCGTGGTTCGGGTAAACGGCGTGATCGATGACGGTGCGGCGAGCGGCAGCAGTGCTGGCAGCCAAGTGGAGTTGACCCAATATGGCCCGAATCCTCAGTTTATATATGCGCAGCCCCGCATCTTTTCCGAGGGCTATGATTGCGTGATCGATCCCAGCCTCCCGGATGCGAATAAGAACTGCGGCCTGACATTTACGAAGACGGTTGCGAACCAGTCGGTTCGAGGCGCCATCACAGACCAGCAAGGTCACGTGCTCTCGTCTTCGAACCCGGCGCGAATTGGGCAGTATTACACGATCTGGCTGACGGGACTCGGGACATTCGTCAACAGCAGCCCGAAAAGCCCCGTGACGATGAACTACGAAGTCCCGGAGTTTGGACAGCTCTGTTGCACTTATCTTGAGGCGGCCTTTTCGTTCGTCGGGCCGTCGCCTCAATTCCCAGGCCTCTATCAGGTTAACTTCCAACTCCCGGCGACGATCACGGCTGCCGGCGGAAGTATCTACGCACCCGCTGTCCCGTTTCCGTGCGGGAATTACGAGTGGGAGCTTTGGTTGGATCTGTGGCAGGGAGCAAAGCCGGGAGGCGTCGTGGGTTTCGGTTCGTATCCAGCGAATCGCGTCCAACTTCCGGTGGTTGTGAAACTGGGCGACGTCGCATGCCCTCAGTGAATATTAATAGCGTCGGAGACCTCCAATGACCTGTCCCTCCTGCAAGCGCGAATACGCCGGAACGCCTCATTGTGCCTGCGGCTATGCCTTCGCCATGCCTCAGCCGGAAACGCCAGCCGTCTTTGACTCCATCGACACAACGCTGAAATCGATCAAGAATATCCTGACGTGGTTTTTCTGGCTCTCGATTGTCGCGATCGCCGCCGCGCTGGCTGTCTGGTTTCTGAAGCTCTGAAATCGAGACTCCTGAAATGCCGACAAAGAAAAAAACCCTCTTCACCGAATCCACCGACGTTCCGGTCAGCAAGAGTATCGGCGAGATCATGGGGCTGCTGGTTCATGCCGGCGCTACTGCCATCAACCAGGAGCTGGAGGGCCGCAAAGTGGTCGGCCTGTCCTTCGTAATTCCGACGGCAGCGGGGAAGATTCCCTACAAACTGCCAGTGCGGACAGATCCTGTCTTTAAGACCCTCAACAGCCGGCGCGATAAATGGGGCCAGTTCAATCAGACAAAGATGGCCGACAGGGATCGGGAACAAGCGGAGCGCATTGCCTGGCGTCAACTCTACTGGTGGCTGAAATCGCAGCTAGCCCTAATCGACCTGGGCATGGTGCAGGCAGTTGAGGTGCTCATGCCTTACATGCTCGCTGCCGACGGCCGCACGTTCTTTGAGACGCACGGGCCGAAGCTGCTGGCATCGGGGGACAAATAATTTATGAAGCCACTCGAAACCGACAGCGAAGGCAACGTAATCCTAAAGCCTGTTACCGGCTGGAGAACTGCGCCGGTAGCAGGGACTGCCGTTTTTCTAGCAGTTGAGTACGTATCGACTCCAGCGGAGCTTGCAGCACGCGACACCACGACGATTCAGTTTGTTCTGACTCCTCAACAGTGCCTAGAGCTTGCGGAGACACTGACCAGACAAGCGAGACGCCAGCTTGGGGAGTCGCTTCCACCGGGCAAGTCTCCAAATTGATCCGGTCCATAATCCCATCCTACGCTCCCGCCCCGCGAGATTCTGTACACTGGCATCAGAGGTACCCTCTCGATGCCAACAATGGAAGCAATACCCATCAGCGCGGAACTGCCCACGCGCTGTGCATGCGGCAACCCAGCCTGTCGATTTAACGGGGACGGCCCAGCACCACCGCCGCTGACTGAGCTGCAAATCGCCATCCTCAGGAGTCACACGCTGATGCTCAACGGCCACGGCGTGGCGCAATACCAGCGCGATAAATTGAGGGAAGCTCGCAAGCTCTTATTCGAAGACGAGGGCGCGTTCCTGGCATGGCGGCGCTACCTGATCGGTGAATGTTCGGATGGCGTGCTGGAGTGCTTACGCGTCGTACACGCGCCAGGCGTCGAGGCGCCGACCGTGATTCCCGAAGCCGGACGAAAGATCATCGACGGCATCGCCCGGACTGGCGTGCACGCTTATTTCATTCTGGAGCAGCTCGATGACGACCCGTTCCTGCTGGTCAGCGAGTGGCCTGTCACCGCGCCCGGCACAGACCCCGATGGTTATTACATCTTCGCCTGGGATGAAGCGGGCTACATCCCGACCTAACCCTACGCCCCAGCGGCCTTCGCCTTCCGCCGCGAGATCTCGCGTTCGAGCACGTCTTGCAACTCGGGGACGTGGAGCAGAATCCGTCGCTCCTGGGCCAACTGCTCGTTGGTGAGCCCTTTCAGCGCCGTGACGTAGGCGTCCATGCTTTGAGCGAGCGCAGCCTTGCGGAGAGCGGCATCCATACAGAGAGAATATATTATCCGGCGCCGGCGCGCGCTCCCAGTTCTGCCCTGACTCGCGCCAGCAGGTCCGCCCGGAGATGATCCTTTTCGAGAATTTGCCAGCCCCCATGCAGCACCGCCAGATCTTCGTCGGCCTTTCCCGCCAGCAGAATTACCCGCATCGCAGGCCGTACCGCCTTCAGTTCGGCTGCCACGTGAGTACCCAACATACCCGGCAGAATCACGTTCGCCAGCAATAGATGGATAGGCCGCGGGAAGTCGAGCCCGATCCGGAGGCCGCCCTTCCCGGACCTGGCAGAGAGGATTTCATAGGCGTGCGCCTCTATCAGGATACTCGCGACCAGCTTTAAGATGGCTGGGTCATCTTCGACAATCAGAATCGTTTTCATGATCAGGCAGTGCTCCTCATGCCTTTGCAAAACGGCGAATCGCAGGCGCACCCTCTGGGATGGAGGCCCGGCAGACAGTCCCTTCCACGGATTAGCGCGCCGGGATGCTGGAGGGCATAAACCACTAGTTGGGACCGCGAAACATGGGCCTTGCGGCAGATGTCGGCAATGTGGGAATTCACGGTGCTGACAGTGATTTCGAGCTCGTCGGCAATGACCTTCGCCGCCGACCCGAGGCAGACGAGTTCGAGGATTTCCCGCCTACGTCGGCTCAGTCTGAAGATTTGGCGCAAATAAACTTCCGCATTTCATATGCTCTTCTTTACGATAACTGGAATTGACGCTTATACAGATGGCGGCCGGCGGACCCGCGTGCGCACCATTGGATTATGGCAACCCCCGAACAAATCGCTGCGTTCGATGAATTTGGCGATCTGTATATGGAGAGTCAGGTTTGGGCGCCCCGGCAAAAGCGCCTCGACGATCTAAAAGAAACCATCAGAAGTTGGTACCCGGACGAGCTGTTGCATCCCACCCTTTGGGCATATCCCGAAGGCGATCGCTTTGTCATTCAGATCGACCCGCGGCCGATTGAGAAGTCCTGGAAATCGATGGCCAAAGTATGCAAGGCCGCCGGCGGATTGAAAGGCCTGCTCGCAATTTGCGACGTCACATTTAAGGCGCTCGCCGGAGTACTCGGCAACTCCGCCGCGGAGGCACTCCAGACTGAAGCGCGCACAGGCAAGCGAAAACTGAAAGCGATTCCCCGCTACAAAGCGGCGTAGGACCCCACCGCACCCACCAGGTGCAAGACCGCCGGGCCGGTCTCTAAAATAGTCCGCCCCCCAACTCTATGAAGACAGTTGCGTCTATCCGCATCCCCGTATGCAACGGCGAGGGTGTCATTGTCGAACGCGTCGATGCCGACTCCGTCCGCGCCCGCGTCCTGCTGGAGGCGCCCAACGCGACGGCAGTGAGAAAGCGCAAAGGTCCGGTCGTCCGCATTCTGCTCGAATCGCTGGCCGACGATTCGGACCGCGATTCACTTCGCGGAAATGCTCGCGCGACGAGCCATGACCACGAGACCGACACCAACCCAGAAAAGGTCTGGACATTGAAGCGCGTTCACGCCGAGGCCGAGTCTATCTTTTTCTCCGTCGTCAATGATCTGATAACTGCCGATCCCTGGCGTGATGGCGACCGGGCTGAACGTGCCGAATCCAAATAGTCCAGCCTGCCGCTGTGGCCAACCGCGTTGCGATTGCGCGCGCTGGGAACGAATTTACCGCGAGAAGTTCGAAGACCCGAGCTATTACGACCTGGTCGGACAGCTTAAGTGCCCGCGGACTTCGCGCTTCGTCGAGCAATATCGCTTCCTCCCACTTTCCGAGACATCATGACCTCAAAGCATCAAAAATCCCTGCATCCCAATGTTCACCTGGCCTTTTCTCCGTGGTCGGAAAAAGGAACTCTCCATGTCGCATGTATGTATTCCAACCCGCAACGCTGGCCTGTGCGCAGGGAGATGTTCAACGATTTCCGCAAGCGCATGGAGGCCTCCGCAAACGTAAAGCTGTACGTGGGCGAGGTTGCCTTCGGAGACCGGCCGTTCGAAGTAACCGACCCCAGGAATCCCCGCGATTTCCAGTTCCGCACGATTCACGAGCTTTGGCTGAAAGAGAATGTTCTCAACCTGATCGTCTCGCGCATGCCTCCGGAAGCTGAGTACGTGGCTTGGCTGGACGGGGACGTGCAGATGTCCCGTTACGATTGGGCTCTCGAAACAATCCACCAGCTCCAACACTATGGCGCCGTTCAACTGTTCCACCAGTTCACCGATTCCGATTATCGGCACCGCCCCTATTGCGTGAGCAACGGTTTCGCCTATTCCTACTCGCAATCCATCACTGCGGACGTATTCCACCAGGACCCTGCTACAGCGCGGAGCCCTGGTGTTTCGCAGATGGCTTCCAGGAAGCCGAAGGCTAACCCGAACCACTACGGCGGCAACGTCTGCGAGCGGCCGGAAACTCCGCCGGCGGAGAAAATCTGGTGGGGCGCAACCGGCCTCGGCTGGGCGTTCAACCGCGACACCTGGAACGACATGGGCGGCATGTTCGATCAGGCGATCCTCGGCAGCGCCGACTGGATTATGGGATACGGAATGGCAGGCCTGGTCGATGATCTCGACATTAAAGGCTGCGCACCGTACTTTGAAGCCGTCCGGAACTGGCAGGCAGGCGCGCTCGCTCTGAAGGCCGATATCTGGTACATCGACAATCACATCACGCATTTCTGGCACGGCCCGAAGACGAATCGCTTTTACCGCGAGCGTGAGCGAATTCTGGTGGAAAACCAGTTCGATCCAAATCGCGATCTGAAGCGCGACTGGCAGGGCCTCTGGCAACTCTCCGGCAATAAACCTCGGCTGCGGGATGACCTGCGCGCATATTTCCGTGCTCGCAATGAGATGACTCAGGAACTCGGGCCCGGCGGACGGCTCCTCGCATAGATCGGTTGGACATGATGCAAATCGATTGGAAGATTGACTTGGGCCATATCATAACCGCCGCTGTTCTTTTGGGCGGTTTCGCGGTGCAGTATGGCTCCCTGTCGAACCGACTCACTGTCGTCGAAGTGCAGGCCGCGAAAGCATCGGCCACCAACGAGACGCTGGTACTCACGCTGAATTCACTGCAGGTCACGATCACACGCGTGCAGACCCAAATGGATGAGCGCGAGAAGCGCATGGACGAATCCCTCGCCGCTCAGAACCTCCTCGAAGATCGGCGTGACCTTCGCAGGGTAGGCAAGTGATTCCGCTTGACGAATGGCCGGAACCGGAAATCTACGAGCTGTTGAGCTGGGATCTCCCCGGCCAGCGCTCGAAAGCCCGAAAGCCAGAAAGCAAGAGAGCCCGATGAATATCAAACCCATTCGCGACGTGCTGGTCTGTCTCGCGCTCGCCGCATTCCTGGCAGTTCTGATTCAGACCGCTCTTGCCGTCCGCTCCGTCAATGTTACCGTTGCGGCTTTGCCAGCGGAACTCGCGGGCATTCACCAGGATCTGACCTCCCAGCTTTCGCGCGTTCTCGATGGGGATCCGCGGAGCCTCGATATTCAGGACAAGATCCCCATGCGCGCGCTTGTGCTCACTTTTCTGAACACCCAGATTCGCGGCTTGCGCAACGATACCAGCAAACAGCTCACCGCCATTGAACGGAACGCCATGACGGCCATTCGGGAGCAGGGGGGCGCGCTGAATGGTCAGATATCCCAGACCTTGAAGATCACCGACTCCAGATTAGGCCAGGCACTGAAGATTACTGACTCCCGCACTGGGCAAGCTCTCGACCAGGTCGCGGAATTGCGAGCCGATCTGGAACCGGCGATCGCGGGCCTCGGCGCCACCAGCACCAAACTGGCTGACATCACCGCGCACATCGATGATGCACTTCCACCCTTCACCGATTGCGCCTATTTCGACGCCTTCGGCGAGCCCGTCGGAGGCAATCCCGACTGCCTGTTCAATCGCGTGCAGGGAGTTTCGAAGGCCACCGAGCAGAGCATGCAGGCAATTGCGAAAGCAGCCCCTGAACTCACTCAGCACGTAACCGGCATTACCGCCGACTTCCACGATGCGACACACAACCTCGACATCAAGTACTTCCATCCGCCGCCGATGAATAAGAAACAGAAGGTGGCGAGGTTCTTCTCCAATTTCGAGGCGATCGTCATCGCTCTTGCGCGGGGCGGGGCCTTCTAAGGTGCAGAAGGCGATTTCGAAGCTGGGCGCCGCAACTTCCGCGCTCAGTTCGGCCATTCTGAACATGGGCTTGCGCTCCGGCATTCCGCTCGTGCTGCTTTCGCCCGCCGTCAGTCTTCTGATCCGTGCAATTGATAATGCCGCGCCGGAGGAAAGGCGCGAGATCGGTCTGCGCCTCAATCGGTATCTGGCGGCGCATGAGGCCTACCGGCGCTCCGTGAAGCGCACTATCGAAGCTGTCCTTTTCACCAAGGAGTAATACCGACCATGACGTTTTTCACTTCATTCGAGCACGCGGTGGCGAAAGCCTTCACTACTTTGAAAGCGCTCGCCGTGAGCGATCTTCCCAAGGTGCAGGCGGCCGTCGCCTTCGCTACCAAAACGATTCCAACTGTCGAAACCGTTGCCACCGTGCTTGAGCCCGGAGCCGCTTCTATGATTGCGGCTATCGGCAATGCGAGCAATGCAATGCTGGCCAAGGTCACCATCGCTCTGAATGACGAAGCGACCTTGCAGGCCGCTCTCGCCTCGGGCACCGTCACGATTAAAATGGCCGCCGACGAAATTAGCGACGTGAAGGCCATCACGCCCACCGTCCTCGGTGTTGTCTCCGCAATTGGCCTCGGCCATACGATCCCCGTTGCAAGCCCCGCAGTTGTATCCGCCCCTTTGGCCGCCTGATGTCCCAAACTCCCGTCATCGTCGCTCTAGTCGTTCTGGTGATCGGGCTCACCGTAATCGGGGTAGTAACAAACAACGGTGCCGTCTTGACTATGGCGGCATCGGGTTTGGCTGGTTTGTTTTCGCATCTTCAGGTCAAGCATGAATAGCCAAGGATTTCTTCATACTGAGCAGACGAGAAACTGCTTTCGGTGCCAGCAGGATTTCCGCGCCAAGGATAACGAGCGGGTCTGTCCCACCTGCCGATTGCCCCGTCTAAGGTACAAGGATTCGGAGTCCCCGTTAGGTAAGGCTCTGAGCCCGCGGGAGAAACAGTTGGTACGGCTGCTCATGCAGGCGAAAGCGAATAAGCAAATTGCTTTTGAGCTTCACCTCACTACAGGAACAGTCAAAGTCTACTTCGCGGATATCTTCGCGAAGCTGGGTATGGGAAACCGGACGGAAGTCGCAATGTGGGGAGTCTCTCACCCCGGAGACATTTCTTTGCCCTCCGAAAATAAAGAAGAGGTAGCCCTGTGATTCCGTCTTCGGCTTTGCGTAGTTCACGAGGGACTGGAATGAAGAGCAGCACGAGAGAGAAGCTAGACAACTTGTTTGCCGATCTGGTCATTGCCTTCTTCGGGGCCCTCGTGCTCGGCTTTTCTTATTTACTTTTTATCCTTCCGGACCATCTCCGCCTGACGATTCACTGGATTCCCTGAAAGCCTTAGCCGGCGCGTTTCATCGCCGCCCAACGCTTCTTCTGCGCGGCGCTAATCGCCCTTCTCCCCGCGGCGCTGATTTTACGCTTCGGTTTTTCGGCAACCAGCGCGATGCCTTTCTTGGCCGCCCATCTTCGCTGCTGTGCTTCGGCCATTCTCTTCCGCGCGGCGGCGCTGAAGTGACGCTTCCCCCGCGCGGCGCTCCCTGGCGCGTCCGTCTCGATAGGATTTAGCGGCCGCCCTTCAGCGGGCTCCAGCATTTCGCGCAGCTCTCGAATCTTCTGGTCTATCTCGGCTTTTTGGGCTTCGAAGCCCGCGATGGCTGCGAGCGCTATTGGAGTAGTGAGTTTGTTCGGCATGCCCGCCATTCTATCTCGCGTTGCAGTCCCTCGTGAATCCGCTCCTCTGAACCAGTAATTCTCAGGCTCAAGCAATGAAATCTTTGGTCCTAATATTTCCTTTTATTGCGTCCGCACTCTGCGCGCAAGCTCCTACGCACATCGTCCTCATGGAGTATGAAGCTTGGTTCGGTCCCGCCGCCGTCGGCTTCGAATGGTCGAACTCGCAACCCCTCCTGGCCTCCGTATCGATGCAGAATGCAGGCCTGAAGGGCTATGACAGCGCCGATCCTCTCGTAATCAGACAGCACGCCGCATGGCTCGAACAGATGGGTATTGACGGCGTCTTAGTCGATCTGACAAACGGACTCAACTGCAGCTTCATGCAGGCTTGGGCGCCGTATTGTGGGCAGGCCAACTGGGATTCTTTCCAGGCCATCAAATCAAGTACCGCGAATTTATACCCGGCCTTCACGCAACTAGGCACCCCGCTGAAAATCGTTCCCCTCGTGGGCGGCGGCGACCCGGCGTATTTCGACCTCGACAGCAACGGCAAGACTCCGATCGAAGAAGAGCTCGATTATTTCTCAGCCCTGATTGCGCAATACACAGACCGGAGCGTCATTTATAACGGCAAGCCGCTGGTGGTCGCCTATGTCGGCGCGCCCCAGAGCCTCGACCCCACAGCACCCTGGCGCAAAATGCAGGCGATAGCCGCGGAGTATCCGAATCTCACAATCAAACTGATGGCCGCCTTTATCGACGACCAGCCCACGCTCTGGGATAACGCGAGCGGCCTGGCGGGACTGCGCGAAGTGAATCCCCTCAATCCGTTTTGGAGTTGGGTCGATCGATTGAACCCGGTGCGGCAACTTCTTCCGTCCTACCTGATCGCGCAGGCGAAGCCTGACAACCTCACCGTTGCAATGGCAACACCCTCACGGCAGAACGGCTGGGGAAACGCGACCACGAAGGTATATGACCCGGAGGACGGGCTCAATCAAAACGGAAGCACCTTCAACTCCTTCATGTCCTACGCGGATCAGTTGCAGCCCTCAATCCTAATCGTCCACCAGTTTAACGAATTCTCGGAAAACGGCTGGGACGTCGCGACGGATACCGACATTGAACCCAGCACCTTGACCGGGATGGCGAGCCTGAATGAAGTTCAGGAGGGAATCGCAAGTTACCGCCTTGCGCTGATTCCCAATTCCGTCCCGCCCGTCACTGTTAGCGCCGGCGCTTCGCAAATGATCATGCTCGCAGGCAGCCAGACAGTCGCGCTCTCGTACAATCCAGCGAATGGAGTCTGGACCGGCTCCCCGTCCCCAGTGCAGTTCGGCGTCCCTGGCGACATGCCGCTGATCATCCAGTGGCAGGGCGGCAACCACATCGCGGTGTGGCGCCCCTCCACGAATCAGCTAATCGTCGACACCGACAATACGACGTATCACGGCAACAACCAGGTGGTGCTGTAATGCTGCGCAAGTTTATTCGCAAGATTCTCGGCAAGACAAAAGAGGAAGAGTGGGAGCACTACAGCCTTAGAATTCTGCGCCTCACAGTAGCCAGCAACTTCGAGCAGGCGTTCCCCGAGTACGGCCCCACAGATCAGCAGAACATGATTCAACTGATGGCCGCTACGGTAATAACCCAGCGGCAGGACATCCGCGGCCTGTGCGAAATTCTGGCAGCAGTGAAAGGAAAAGCATGAAGACCTCTCCTATCGGCGTCGCTTTAATCTGCCACTTCGAAGGCTGCGACCTGACATCCTACAAGTGCCCAGCCGGGATTTGGACGGTGGGCTACGGCCACACAGGTCCGGGCGTTACCTCCGGGTTGACGATCACGCAAGATCGCGCCGAGCAGCTTCTGGCCGCGGATCTCTTGATGTTCGAGACTGGCGTATTCGGGATGACAGGCAATATCCTGCAATGCCGCTTCGATGCCCTCGTTTCCTTCGCCTATAACTTGGGATTGCATACGCTCGAAGGCTCGACCCTCTTGCGCAAGTTCAGGCTGGGCGATTTTGCCGGTGCGAGTGCCGAGTTCCCTCGGTGGTGCCACATCGGCTTAGAGATCGTTGACGGCCTGGCCGCCCGGCGGGCCGCGGAGCGCCTGATGTTCGACGGCCGCTGGTTCGAATCAGACATTCGCCTGACTGTGCCGAAGCTCGCCGCCTGATATCTTCCTCCAAATGAAGACTGCGATCTACGCCCGGGTTTCAACTGCTGACCAGAACTGCGCGATGCAGTTGACGGAACTTCGCGCCTACGCGCAGCGCATGGGATGGGAACCACCGGCGGAATACGTCGAGACTGCCAGCGGCAAAGCCTTAAGCAAACGTCCAGTGCTGGCGAAGCTCCTGGCCGATGCGCGGCTCCGCCGGTTCGACGTGCTGCTCGTCTGGAAGCTGGACCGGTTCGGCCGAAGCCTGAAACACATTTGTGAGAACATCGAAACCCTGGACGCCTCCGGAGTCCGCTTCCTCTGCCCCTCGCAGGGAATCGACACGGACAACCGCTCGCCGATGGGCAAATTCTTCGTTCAGATCCTCGGCGCCTTCGCGGAACTGGAGCGGGAAATCATCAAAGAGCGGACGATGTCGGGCAAGGCGGAATACAACAAGGCGTTCGACCGCGGCGACGTCGGCACGGTGCGAAACAGCCGGAGCGGCAAGAATCTTCCGAGCCACCGGCCGAAGAAGGTCTTCCGGCGAGATATCGCCAAGGAACTCCGGGCCCGGGGAATGAGCTGGCGCGCAATCGAAAAAGAACTCGGCGTTCCTCAATCTACGATTCGCCTGGCGCTCTCGGTTTAGGTGTGCAGAAAGCCGTTTGGCCATCCGGTCCGGCCGGCGTTGCAAGCAAATGATGACGTTCGCCGATTTCTGCCTGCCGTAAGTTGAAACTTCCTGCACGGCGCACCGCGCGCGCCACCGGAAAACAAAGGACTTACAACGGATTGCCTATAATCCGACCGTCGTTTTACCGCCCGGCGCGCCCAACGGAAGTAGAGACCCTACGCGCGCGCGAAGAACTCTCACGATGAAACCTTACTACCGAAAGAACGGCATCACCATCTACAACGGAAACGCGCTTGAGATTCTGCCGAGAGTCAAAGCCGACCTTCTTATGTACCGACCCGCCTTACGGCCTGGGCGCGGCGCGCCGGAGCTTCGGCGGTGCGGGCGTGGTGCGTCACATGACCGGCCTTTGCGCTGGGAAAGCCGTCCCAAAGCGCGACTACGGCGATTCAGCCTGGGATGACAAACCGGTTGACCGCGATCTCCTCGAGCTCGCCCGGAGCCGCTGCCCGCATCAGATTATTTTCGGGGGCAACTATTTCGATCTTGGGACGGCGAGGTGCTTTCTGGTTTGGGATAAGCTCCGCGGTAACACATGCTATGCCGACGCGGAACTGGCCTGGACGAACTTCAACCGGTCGGTGCGCGTGATCCGCTGGAAGTGGAACGGATTCCTGCAGCAGGTCAGAGAGCCGCGATTCCACCCGACGCAAAAGCCTCTCGGCGTGATGCTCTGGGCGATTGAGCAGGCCCCCAAGGAATGCTCGAGTATCCTGGATCCCTTCATGGGCAGCGGGACAACGCTGGTGGCGTCGCGAAACCTGAAGCGCCATGCCATCGGCATCGAGCTCGAGGAGCGCTATTGCGAAATCGCTGCCAACCGCCTCGAGGAGGCGGTAAAGGAACCGAAGCGCCTGGCTAAAGCCGCATAGAGTGGTATCCTTCAGCGCGGGCGAACCCTGAGTACAGGGGGATTTCACGGTAAGGCGGGAGATGACGACGAGAGAGTAACCGTAGGATATCGGTCCGATCCCGCCCGCCTGCTAATGCTGGCCATCGAAAACGATCTCCTCCAGGTAGTCCAAACGCTCGGCATCCAGTTCATTGATTCTGGTCTGAGAGTCACGCCACTCCGCGAGTAGCTTCAGGATTTTCCGGTTGCCGAGGAAGATGGTGATCTGCAGCACCAGCACCGCCGCCATCACCACGGTGTTTACGAACGGCATCATCAGAATCAGAGTCTTCATCCTTCGATTCTAGTTTCCGCGATGCATTTCCCGGTGAGCCCGCTCCGAGCCCCGACAGTGCCCAGGCTCCAGCCCCCATATGCCTTTCGGACCCAAGATCAAAGCTTTCCTCGCAGCTATTCGTGTAATGCCAAACGTAACCAGAGCCGCGAGAGCTGCAAAGATAAACCCCTGTTCGCACTACGCCAAGCTCAAGACCTCACTCGAATACCGCGCTGCCTTCGATGCCTGCTTTGCAATCGGCTGCGACGCATTGAGCGACGTCGCGGTAGAACGCGCGCAGATCGGCTGGGAAGAACCGGTCATTTATCAGGGCAGATTCTCTTACGCGAACACATACAACCCGGAAACTGGCGAATACGAGACGGACTTCGCGCACCCCCTCACGGTCCGCAAGATCGATAACCAGCTTCTACAGTTCGTCCTGAAGAACCGGCACCCGGATTACAAGGAGCGCGAAGAGAAGAACGCCGCGCCGGCGGAAGTGCCGCCGCTGATCATCCAGACGACCGGCGATACCTCAAGTAAAGCTTGATACGGCCGTAAACTTCCTGCTGCCCCGTAAAGTTTCCCGCGCCATTGTCATGATTACCCTCACCCACCCGCAGAGCACTGTCTTTCTGTCCCCCGCGCGTTTCCGCGTGCTGGTGGCGGGCAGGCGTTTCGGCAAGACATACCTGTCAATCCCGGAACTCCTGCAGAAGGTCTGGGGCAAGCCAAAAGCCCTCGCGTGGTATCTGGCGCCTACTTACCGGCAGGCCAAACAGATTGCCTGGAAAGAGCTGAAAGCCACGGCAAAGCCCTATCTGGCAGAGAAGCCGAACGAAACCGACCTCTCGATTCAGTTGGTGGGCGGCGGCGCGATCGCGCTCCGCGGTGCCGAGAACTACGACGCGCTGCGCGGGCCCGGACTCGACTTCGCGGTCCTCGACGAATACGCCGACATGAAGCCCGTGGTCTGGACTGAGATCATCCGCCCGATGCTGTCCGACCGCGTGGGAAGCGCCCTGTTCATCGGCACCCCGAAAGGGATGAATCACTTTTACGAGCTTCACCAAAGTGCCCAGCTCGCTCCAGGCTGGGCGGGATTCCAATACACCACGCTTGACGGCGGCCGCGTGACGGCAGAAGAACTCGAAATGGCGCGCCAGGACCTGGACGAGAAGACGTTCAGGCAGGAATACCTGGGCAGCTTTGAGAACTTTGCCGGCCGCGCCTATTTCGCCTTCACCCGGGCTGATAATCTGAAGCCGACCAATTACCTCTCGCGCCTGCAGCTCTGCTGGAGCCTCGACTTCAACGTCAATCCAATGGCCTCGGTAATCTGCCAGACCGAAGATACGACCACGCGCGAAATGGCCATGATGGGAAGGCGCTCCTCGATCGTGCACGTTCTCGACGAAATCGTTTTGCCCAATTCGAACACCCAGGAAGCCTGCGAGGAATTCCAGCGCAGAACGGCGCCGTGGATTGCACGGCAAGGGCAAATCTCAGTGAAACTCTATGGCGATGCTGCCGGCGGCGCCCGATCGACCGCGGGCAAGAGCGACTATCAAATTATCCGCGAATTCTTCCGCCGCGCCCCGGAGTACCAGGTGAGCTACCACGTCCCGCCGGCGAATCCCGCTGTGCGCGATCGCATCAACGCGGTGAACGCCAAGCTGAAGAACGCGTCGGGACAGATCGGCATGCTGGTGGATCCGCGGTGCAAGCGCCTCACCAAGGATCTGGAGCAGGTGGCATGGAAAGCCGATTCCAACGGCAACATGACTGGCGATATCGATAAGAGCAACGCGGAGTTGACGCACGTTTCGGATGCTCTCGGGTACCTGGTGGAAGCGGAATATGGGTTGAAGCAGATGGGCGGGCCGCGATCAGCCTTGATCGTGTAGGCTACTCGGCGATCACTTTATAGAAGCGAAGGTCGAGATGTCTGGCCCAGGGGCCGCCGTACCGTAGCTCCTGCGCTTCCCATTCCTGGCGAGTCGCTTCGCCGAGTACGAGCATAGGCCCGGGGACACGTTCGCCGCGCCAGTCCCCACGAATGGAATCGATTACGGAGGGAGGGGGCGGATTCTCTGCTTTCTGGCAGATTATCAGGTAGCCCTGCTCTTCTAGGATCCTCTGCGCGAGCTGGCGTGAACTCTCGATCATTCGGCGATGACCCTCTCAGAAATCGCGCGGAAGGCCTGAGGCTACCTCCCGCGCAAAGAAAACACTTCACGACAATGATACTCGACCGCCTCCCGCTGAGCTGTCTTTTTAGGAAGGTTCCAATATCCCAGCGCCCTTGTGTTTGAGGGCGGTCCTCAATTGCGGGAGGAACCGGCCTGCCAGCGTGCCTTCTTCTCCGAGAGCCCAGCGCAGTGCATCGGAAGTGAATCGGTTTAATTCGGCGCTTCCGGTTCCTGCAATGATGTTGCCCAAACATTCATCCAGATCGGCGATCGCTTGCCGGATTTCCTGCTCACTTCGCATGGCTCCATTATGATCTTCGATTCTCACGGAATCCCACTCAGGCGAGTGGCCGGATTCGTCTCGCGCTGGGAGCCAATACGTAAAGCTCTGCCGTTGGTTGACGCGCTGATGCTGGTGGGATTTACGGTACCACTGGAAGAGGATGAAGAGGAAGAATCTGATGCCGCGCCCCGACGCAGTTAGACGCGGCGCTCAGTTATTTCGCTTTCTTCGGTGCGGTTTTCTTGGTCGCTTTGGCCGCGGGTTTTGCTGCTTTCGCCGCTGGCTTCGCTGATTTCTTGGCCATTAAGCTGTTCTCCTTTCCTCTGACTTTAGCGCATGATGGAAGAGACGGAGCAATAAAATTATGGGCATGACCACCAGAATCCTGACCTTCGGCGCGAGCGCGGTGCAGTTCCCAGCACCGAATGATATCCCCACGGTACACACGGTTTTGGTCGAGCCGTTGCGGAGCAACACGCATGCCTGTTACATCGGCACGTCCCAGGTAACCAACGATGCGAGCGGCGCTGGCGTGATGACTCAGCTCGCGCAGCCTCCCGCGGCGACGCTGCCAGTAGACCGGTTCTCGTATCAGCCGTCGACCGACGGCAACCGCGTGGATCCCACCGATTTCTGGGCGCACGGAACCAGCGGCGAGAAGGTCCTGGTCTCCTATCTAAAGGTTTAAATGACGACGTTTCCCCCCACCATCCCGATCAAAAGCCTGAAGGAAACAGCCTCGGACTATAACCAATATGCCGAGACCTACCGCACCGTAGCCGACCTGTACCAAGGCGGCAGCGTTCTGCGGGACAAGGTGATCAAGAGCGGCTACTATCTGCTCCAGAAGCCGAAGGAAGCATCCGAGGTCTTCCGCACCCGCCAACAGGGCTTCACCTACACCAACCTGCTTTCGAATGTAATCGGCTGGTATGGCTCCGCGCTCTATAAGGTGCCGGCGCAAATCGTGAAGACCCGCAAAGGGGTCGACGGCGACGGTGCGGCCAAAATTCCAGCGGAGGCCGAGGCATTCTGTAACGCCATCGAAAAGGACTGCGATCGCGCCGGAACGGCCTTTGTCGATTTCTGGCGCAAGGCTTTCGACTCGCTGATGTTGAACCGGGCCGCCTACGTTCTGATCGACCTTCCGGCTCCGGACGCGGACGAGCCGGCGCCGGCGTCGCTGGCCGAGCAGCAGAAGACGGGGAAGCTCGATCCTTATCTGGTGCTCTACACGCCCAGCCAGGTCATCAACTGGGAAACCGACCGGTACGGCAACCTGGAGTGGGTCATTATCGCGGTGGCGAATGAAGACCGCGAGCCGTTTAAACCGTGCGTGACAGTCGACTCCTGGTACTACTTCGACCGGGAGCAGGTGGCCTGCTATCAGGCGGTGCGGAAGGATGAAAAGGCCGGCGAAGAGCAGCGCGCCGAGTTGGTCCAGGGCTACCCGCGTAAGCACGCCATGAGCGACCTGAAGCAGATTCCGGTCCGCAAGGTCGAGGCGCCGGAGGGATTGTGGCTGGCGAACCGCGTGTTCCTTCTGCTCCTGAACCACCTCAGGCTCGATAACGGCTACGATTTCGGCCTATTCCAATCGGCGTTCGCCCAACTCGTGATTAGTGGCAACTTTGATGATTCGGTCGTGATGTCCGAAGTGACCTATTTGCACCTCCCCGAGGGCACCACGGCTGAATACCTGGAGCCCGAAGGCAAAGCCTATGAGGCGATCGACAGGCGGCTCCAAAGCCTCGAAGAGCGCATCTACAAGACCTGCTATTTGATGGACCAGGCGCGCAGCAACAAGAGCACGCCCACGGCGCAATCGGGCGCTTCGAAGCAGCAGGATAAGACGCCCTCCCGCGACACGCTGGCCGGCTTCGGCGATATCATCCGCCCCGCCATGCAACTCGTTTACTCGGACATGCTGGCTGTCCGCGGCATGGACGATATTGTGCCGGACGTGCGAGGGTTCGACTTCGAGGACCGCGCCGACGCCCAGGATATTCAGCTCGACATGCAGGCGATGGCGATCGATATCAACTCCGACACCTACCGCCATGAGCGCGACAAGGATTTCGCGCAGAAGCGGCTGCCGGACGCGAATAAGGAGCTGCTGACTAAGATCTTTGAGGAGATCGATGTAAACCCGACTCCGGAAGCGGCCGCGCAGGCGCTCCTCGAGGCGCAGCAGGCCCAGCAGATCGACAAATTCAGCTCATCGTTCCAAGGCGCTGACAAAACCGCCGCTTAAACCAATAGCGTTCCGATCAGCGTTCCCGGCGCCCCACCCCCGCTGAGCCGTTTCAGCGCTCCGTGGATACTGTCAAATTGCGCCACGGTCATATTCTCCAGCGCCGTTGCGCAGAGCGTGGTGAGCGTCGCCGCCGGCATGGTGGGCGAAACATCCTGGGTCACCGTTTTCGAGCCAGTAACTACTGCTGCCATTGAGCCTCCTCAATCTTTGCTTCAGTTTAAACCGGCATCACGTCCGGGAGTAACTCATGGGGATGGGTGAGCTTTCGCGAGCAGGTATCGCAGACGTTGACGGGAAGCGGCCCCAGTTTGGCCACCCAGACTAGAACGGTCCGGCTCGTGGGATTCTGACCGCAAACATCGCACTTGGGGGTGTTTCCTTCGCCGGGCATCGCTTAGAAGGCCTCCGCTCATAGTTCGTGCCGGAAGCCTTTCGCCTGTCAGATGGAGTTTGTAACAAGCCCAGTCTATCAGTCTCAAAGCTTGCCGTAACGCCTTCCGTGAGGCGTCAATTCACGGGTCCAAACACACTAAATGTCCGCGCATTCTCGCGGAGGAGCACGCCCAAAATCGTGCTACGAGGAGAACACATAGTGCTACGATTCAATACAGGCCTCTTGCTCGATGCCGCTTCTGACGGCGCAGGAGGGGGCGGCGGAACGCCAGCATTTGATCAAGCTGCATTCCAAGCCCAAATCCTGGACGGCGTAAACAAGGCCATGGCCACCAGCCTGGCCGCCTTTACGAAGTCCTACAAAGCGGATCTTGCGAAGCTCACTCCCGCCCCCGTGGCCGCCGCGACTATCGAAGAGCCCGTTGTCGACCCCGCCACCGGCGTGGTTAAACCCCCCGCAGATCCAGCCCTTGCCGCTCAGTTACGTGCGCTGGAACGCCGCAATAAGGAACTGGCCGACCAGTTTACGGCCATGAAGGTGGAATCGGACGCGACGAAAGTCGCCGCCGACCGCAAAGAGCAGGACGCCACAGTGCGCACCAAGTTGAACAAATACAAATTCGCGGATGATGCGGCGGCCGAGGATGCCTTCGAGATCTTTGGCTCGAAGGTGAAGCGCAACGAAGACGGAGCCTTTGTGGGATCGGACGGAACGCCCATCGATCAGTTTCTCGAAGAGGGTCTCCGCCTGAAGCCGTATTTATTGGCCCCCAAAGACGTCGGCGGCGCCGGCGCCCGCGGCGGCCGGACCCAGGCCGGAGCCCAGTCTCCCCAGTTCGAGAACATCAAGCCGGGTATGACCACCGAACAGGTGAACGCCACGGCAGCCCAGATCAGCGCGGTTCTGCAGCAGCAGCAGCGCTAAGCATCTCACCCGGGGGCCCCTTGGCCCCTTTGACCAACCGGAGCATTTTCGAAAATGGCAGACATTACTTCCGCCAATGTGGCAAACGCGATAGTGAAGCTGGTCGCAGTCCAGGCGATGCCTGCCTTGCTGGCCAACCTGGTGATGGGGAACCTGGTGAACCGGGATTTCGAAGCCGTCCTGGGTAACACCGGCGACACCATCAACGTACCGATTCCCCCCACGCTGGTGGCGAATGACATCGCCGAAGGCGGGTCGGTCCAAACCCAGAGCCCCTCGCTCGGCAACGCGCAAATCGTGCTGAACACGCACGTCGAGGCGACCTTCCAAATTCCGGACGTTACCAAGGTGCTGGCGTTCCCCGCGCTTATGGCGACGCTCATGCAGCCCGCCGTCAATGCGATCGTGACCAAGGTCGAGCAGGACCTGCTCAACACCTGGTCGCTGTTCACTGCTAACGCGGCGATCGGCGCAACCACCGCGATGGATGAAGCGCGCATCGACCTCGCGGAGAAGACGCTCTTCGATAATTACATTCCCCAGGCAGAACCCAAATTCCTGGTCATCGCCAGCAGCTCGGCCAGCGCCATGCGCCAGATCGGGCGCTTCACGGAATACCAGACGGTAGGTCCGGACAAAGGCGACGCCATCCTGTCGGCATACCTCCCGGGCGGATCGCCTGGCTTGTTCGGCAAGATCAAGGACTTCTACGTCTTCAGGTCGCAGCTCGTGGTCAATTCCACGAATTACAAGAATATTGCGTTCCACAAGAACGCCCTGGGCCTGGTCATTCGCCGGCTTCCGATGCCTCTCCCGGGTACCGGCGCGGTGGCTGAATATGGCGAGCTGGGCAACTTCGGCTTCCGCATCGTCATGAGCTACCAGCCCAATACGCTGGCCCAGCAATTCACCGTCGACCTGCTCTACGGCGTCGGCATGCTGAGAAATACCCATTTGGTGGTCGTTCAGTCGACCTAACTCACATGGATCTCAACAAGTACTGGAACGATGTGCGCGCGGTCCAAGCATCGCTGCCGCGGCAGCGAATGTATTTCCTGGTATCGATCGACAACCAGGAAAAGGACGTCGGCGCAGGCCGCGTGATGGACATGGCGGATCCCAAACAGGTCGCGAGACGCATCGTCGAGAGAACCCACGTTCTTGCGTCCCCCGAGCAGATTGCCGAGTGGGAGGCGCAGCAGAAGGCGCAGGGGGAACAACTGGCAGAGGCGGAGCTGAATCGCAAGGGCCAGTTGGCGATGCCGAAAGAACTGCAGGAGCTGGTCCGGATGGCCGCCGAAGGCGTCCGGGCCACAGAAAAGAAAAAGGAGAAGTAATCGATGGCAACTTTGAAAGACATCACCACCGGCGAGCAGGCCGTTGCCGCGGCCGGCGCCGTGACCGGAACGCTCGACACATCGGCTTTTGTGATCACCGCGAATGCCGGATTCCGGACCCTCAAGTGCGTAGTCCGCGGCCTGGCTCCCGGCAAGCGCGCGCTGTTCGTAATCGAGGATACGGCCAACGCCACGCCGTTCTCGGATGCGTTGCAGGTAGCAGCAATGCATTTCGTGGGCAGCCAGCCAACGGAGGGCGTCGCCAAGGAGTATCAGGTCTACGATATCCCGATGATTCGGACGGGCGTTGCGAATTCGAAGCTCCGGCTGAATTGCCTGGCGATCGATGCGACTCCCGGGACAGTGCTGGCGCACGCCTGGCTCGAATAAGTTCCTTCGACTTGTTGGATTGCTCAACAAACGGCGCGGGGCTCTCCTGGATAGGGTCTCGCGCCGCCTTTTTCGTTTCGTTGTGCTGAGGGCCTTTGAATGTTGAAAGCCATTACCGATTCGATTGAGTTCCTCCTGAAACAGGAGATGTCGCGAGCAGTTGCTCCGGGGGCGCATAGGCGCTCTGAGGATCTTTTGGAGCAGCTCCGCGTCGCGATTGCCGAAGAGATGTTTAACCGCATGCCGGCGAAAGATGTCGCCGGAAAGGCACCGCCCGCGACCGCGCCAGCCGCGGACTCAAAGACCAATGACGCGCCGGCGGAGAAGCCCAAACCCTAATGCTATTCACGGACTCTGATATCGTCTCATCCGCCTCCTTGGCGCAGATCGATAGCGAAGTCCTGTCTGTGGCCGCGGCTTCGAAGCCCGCGATCCAACTGGACGGCATCGGTTCAGTTTCCGAGCAGGCCTGGCGGGAATGCGGCGGCAAGGTTCAATCCGCCATGCAGATGTATACCTCCTATCTGGCATCGCCTGGCATGAGCGGCGGCGGCGTCGCGGCTATCTACAACGTCGGTACGGCGGCACGCAACCAGGTGCGGGCCCGGCTCAACCAGGTGGTAGCCACCGAATCCCAATACAGCGGAGCGGCATCGATGCTGCAGCTCTGGCTGTCCTATGCCGGCTTGCGGTTGTTCTTCCGGGATGCCAGCACGCGACTGGGCAAAGACCGGCTGGAGACCAAATACGAGCGCTATGCCAAGGATGAGGATTACGCCTGGCGCCAGTTGCGGCAGAACGGCCTTCCCTATATCGCGCAGCCGCTGGAGGCTCCAGGCGCGAAGCACGGCGCCAATGCCGGCAGTTGGTCGACTGCCAACCTCTCGACCGTAGCGGGCGCCGGAACCGGTCCCACCGTCGCGGTGGCCATCACCTATTACGACGCCTCGAAATATGTCTCGGAAGCCAACACAATGAACGCGGAGTCCGGACCCTCGGACATTCTACAAATTGTGATTCCGGCGGCTTCGGTGCTGCAGGCCTCGATTGCGGGGCTGAATCCCCCCAACGGCACGATGGACCAGGTAGGACTCTCGCAGGGCGCGTGGACGCCCCTGAATGCGACCCACTGGGTAATCTGGGCCGGCGCCCCCGGCGGGCCGCTCTATTGGCAGGCTGCGATCCCGATTGCGACCAAGACTTTCGCGCTGGCCGGCGACCCGGTGGCCAGCGGAAACATTCTCGGGCTCGGGCAATGGCCGGACCTCAACCTGACCTTCCAAAACACTGTGGGGAGGGGCTGATGCCTGATATCAAAGACATCATCGCCCGCCATAACGCGGCACAGGATTCGATGGTTTACCGCTTCGAGTCGCATCTCCGCGAAATCACCATGCGTGCCCAGGGGCGCGTCATTGCCCGCCTGCAGGCCTCGCTCTCGATCACCGAGGGCGTAATCGATTCGACTGCCGGCAACATGCTGATCCTCCGCAACTCCGGCAAGATGTTCATGGACGAAATGGACCGCGCGGGCTATCAGCGCCTCGTGACCGCGTTCGTCGCGGAGTTTCGCGGCACGCTGCCGTTCCTCCAGGAAACGATTGAAACGCTGGGCGATCAGATCGGCCAGAACTGGGGACCTCAGCTCGGCTTCACGGCGCGAGATCTCTCGCTACTCGGCGCGGTGCAGGCGAATACGGTATCGGCACTCGAAGGGGCAATGCAAGCTTCCGCCGGCGCGGCGATTACGCGCGGGCTGTTCGGTGTCGCGGGGCTGAAGTTCGGCTCGCTGGTCGAGACGCTAAGCACGCGCTTTGAGGTGGGGATTGGGAAGGCGACATCAATCGCCGACACCAGCATCTCTGTCTGGTATGCGACGGCCAGCGATCGCGCGTTTCAGATCATTGCGAAGGATCTTCCGCAACAGGAACTCCGCTATCGATATTCGGGACCGACCGACAAGCTGGAGCGGCCCTTCTGCCGGCATTTGACCGACATGGCGAAAGCTTACACGCGCGAGCAAATCGGGGAGATGAATAACGGGCAGATTCCCAACGTGTTCATTTCGCGTGGCGGGTGGCGTTGCCGGCATCAATGGAGTCTGGACACGCGCGATCTGGCGCTTCAGGAGGCGGCGTGACCTCCACCCTCCTGCAGGAAGTGAAACGCCAGCGGAACCACAGCGTGGATTCACTGTCCCAACCATACAGCGAGGGAATTGTCAGCCGCGTTTTCCACTGCCCAGCTTCGGTCAGGTGTATTGCGTCCCAATTGTCCGAGATCCGCTCAAAATCTGGCCACATCATGTTCGATCCCGGCCATAGTGGCGGAGCGGCGAAGTCGCGGAGCAGCCTCCTCAAATCCGCCAGAGTACGCATTACAAGCACCCTGGCGTTAGGATCGGGCTCCAGAACAAACCAGTTTACCGAGCGCGGGCTGAAGCCCATCTCTTCCGCGGCATCGACCCACGCCGATCCGCCGTCGCGATATGTAGAAGTCCACAGGCCGGATCCGGGCTCCGGTTTGACGAAGCGGGTGTTCTTGACGGGAACTACGGCGGTCTTCAGCTCCGAGTACGGGCTGATGTGTAGCTGTGGACCCAACTGCTTACCCTCTTCCTTCGCCGGCATCTCCGGCCAGTTCCTGCACTGCTCATACCAGACAAAGACGTTCGCTAACTCGCCGGTAGGCGAATACTCGAAGATCTCCCGCGGCGTGAGCTGGCGCGTTTCTCCGGTGGCCTTATTTCTGAAGACCATACGGCGCGAAATAACCTCGCACACTTCGAGCATGGTCATTCACTCACGCTCTTTCGCCGGCATCTCCACCACTTCCGCCTTCGCCGCCGGCAGCTCCGCTATGCGCACGTCGAGTGCATACCGCTTGCGGCCTAATGTGATTGTCACGCGCTGCGGGGGGCGCGGAAGTTCGATGGGCGTTTTATCGGGCATGGCCACCGCCGGAGAGGAGCCGTTCGATGCGGAAAAGCCTCTCGTCGACGGTCAGTTCTTGGACTGCAAACGTGGCGCCGCTGTCTCCATAAGCCACGGAGCGGTAAACGGCACAGCCGCCGGCCCCCCCACCAGAGCTGCCTCCAGCGCCCACATTGGTTCCCGCTCCAGCAGCGGGATCCGGTTGACGCGGGCCATAGATCTGGGCCACCGCCGCGTCGATGCGATCACCGATCCATTTCTTGTCTTCATCGGTCAGGCTCATAACCCTCCTGAGAATTTACCGGAGCTTGCCTACCCCGGTTGCTCGGTATTCCTCCGAGAGGCTCCGCTTATCCGGAGACCCGCAAGGTGCGGGCGAGGGACGCGGCGAAGGTCAGTTGCGCGGCAGGGTTTTGATGTAAGCCTGCCATTGGCGCTCAAGGTTAGCGGTGCTCTCCTTCAAATCCGCGATCTGCTTTTGCTGTCTCGCGGCAAGGTCGATCATAGCGCCGATCTGGTTAGTGTGTGCCTCGATCTGGTTATCGTGCGCCACCACGGAAGCGGCGAGGGACTCCACGATTCCAGTAAGGCGATCAATTCTTTCGTCTGTAGTCACTTAGTTTTCTCCTGCCCGGTTGAATGTCCGGACTCCTTCTATTCTACCTCGCGCGCACTGGAAGAGGGGCTGATTTATGGCTGATTTCGCCACCTTTCTCGGCCCCAACGGCGCACCCGCGTCCGCCGCGATCCGCGCCACCGTGGCAGCCCTGGGTACCATCACCGTCGGCGATCTGCTCTATGTCGGCCAAGGCTATAAGTCGCGAATCCGCGAACGCACCTTCGCCGGCACCGATGTAAACGGCGCGCCCTTTGCGCCCTACTCGGAGCGTGGCCCCTTCTACCTCTACGTAAACCACGACGCCACGGGATCGCGCTCAGTGTCTGGCACCGGTTCCCTCACCGCCAAACAATTCAACGAAAAGCGTAAGAGCGCCCGCGCCACGGCAGCCGCTGGTCGCTTTGCCAAGACCGGACGCATCGGGATCCGGACGCCGACCGGGATCAAGTACGAAAGTTATGCGGCAGCAAAGAGCGCGCACGGCTCCGGAGTCAACCTGTACGGCATGGAGCAGCATCCGCACATGCTGGACCTGATTATGGTGCGGGCTGGCGGATCCGAGGTTTCGGGGGCGACCGGCAGCTTTGATTTTGGCAGCGAGTTCGAGGCGTTCAGTAGCAATCAGCCCTGCACCAATCTGGCTCTCGGCTTCTACGGCGATGAAGCGCTGCGCGCGGAGGGCAACAACGAAGGCACCGGCAAGGGCGGCATCAAGCGCGAGTTCTTCGCGCTGAATGCGTCCGACCTGGCATGGGGTGAAAAGGCGATTGCGGAGCGGCTTGTCATCCGCGCGAGGGCGGCCGCATGACCCCGATGAATTTGAGCGAGAGCGAAAAGCAGGTTCTCTACGATCTGTATCGCGGGTTCGAGCCGTGTGCGATCGCATCGCGGCGTGGGATCACTCCCGACGGTCTCTGGAAGAAGTTCAATCGGACGGCGAAGCGCGAAGGCTGCCGCAACACCATGAGTCTGTTGGTGCGATTTATCGATGAATACCTGGGCGTGTCCGATCCCTATCCCGCGATCGCGGAGCCTCTGGCTGCGCTCGCGAAAGGAGCTGCGGGGTGATCTCAAAGACCGTCCGAAATGCTCTTCTCGCGCAATTGTCGGCACCTGGCAGCGGGATCAACGACCGCATGCTGCTGCTGGCTGGCCCATACGGACAGACGGCCTACTCGATTGACTGGTCGGCTGAGAGCACGAATTTCTTGTTCGGCCAGATCGATCCGGATTCGGTTGAAGGGTCGAGCGTCCTCACTTATCCGCTGGTAACAATCGACACGGCCAACGCGATAGGGCAGGACCTCATCTACAACTCGACCTTTTCGGGTTCGGTGCTGGGCCTCATCGATGTGCACCATAGCTGGCCCGATGAATCGGTGCTTTCCGATTTCGCCTCGCTGGTCGACATGACCGAGGATGCCGTGATTTCGTGCCTGCACGATCCCAACCAGCAGAACATCTGGAGCACGTATGGCAATCTCCAGCTCGCCAAGGGCGGCATCGTCTCGCAGCGGGGAAAGATTCAGTTCGGCGGCGAGAACTGGCGGCAGAGCCTGCGAATTAGCTGCCGCATGGAGCTAACGATTTGACAAACGTATGGTCTTTCATCTGGCTTGGCTTGATGGCCTGGGGCTGTGTGGCCATGATCTGGGGCTTCGCCTGCTCCCTGCGCAAGACGAAAGCGCCCCTGCATATGACCCTCACCGCGTTCGCTGCTCAAGTGGCGGCGCTGGTCTATTTGTTCGTCCGGGTATTCGTCTACGAAAAGAGATGCTTCTGATTTGAAAGGATTCTTATGCTCTATGTGAATGTTGGCGGCAACTTCGAAATCGTCGATACCCCGCACAAAATCGAAACCTGGGGGCAGCCTGTCGAGATCCCCGAAGATCTGGCGCGGGGCGCGATCGGATCCGGCGCGCATCTTCTGCCGAAGGATCAGTTCGACAAGCTCGGGTTCACGCCGGATGAATTGAAGCTCTCCAACGCCAACCTGCAGGCCCGCGCATCGGCTGACTTCCACGCGAAGGCTGAAAAGGCAATTGAAGCCGCGCGCCAATATCGCGACGCGCTGTTCAGCGAGCAAGTAGCGAAAGCTCCAGCCCCCAAAGCGGAAGCTCCCGTGCCGGCTCCTGCTCCGAATCCTGAATCGCCCGTTCCCAGTGAGGACAAATAATGTCGCAGTTTACATCTCCCTTTGTTGAGCGGCTAGTCATCGCGCCGCAGGCCTCTTTCGCCCTCGTGCCGAACGCGGCCGGGGTATGGACCAACACCGGCGCGAAGCTCTTGCGCGCGGGATCCGGCTGCAAGATCAAAGCCGATCCGACCTTAATCACCAACCCGATGAAGACCGGAACCAGGTCCATGCAGCCAGGTGTATCTGGGCGAAAGAGCAACAACACCTTCTCGCTTCCTAACGTGCCCATCGTGCCCTCAGGGACGGGTGGCACGCCTCCGGACATGGATCTCCTCATCCAGTCCATCTTCGGGCAGGCGCCAACAGGCAGCGCCTATACGCTCCTGGATACCGGGATTGTGCCGTTTATTCTGGCGCGCTTCCAACATTTAGCCACCTCGCTCACCCAGCAGTTCGCCATCGGTTGCATCACTACCGACTGGTCGATCCTGTTCAACGGCGATGTATTCAGCATCTCGGCGAATGGGAAATGCTTCTGGGTTCTCGACTCGGAGAACTTCGCGAATGAAGATACGACCGGCACTGGCGGTTTGACCACCTTCCCTGTGGAATTGGTCTCACCCACGTCGCTCGGCACCTTGCGGCAAGGCTTCATCGGTACCGCGACGTTCGACGGAAATGGCGTGGACTCGACTACCTTCCCACTTCTGAAATGCGAGATCAAGGGGAAGACGGGCAACGATTACACGCTCGATGCTTACGGCACCTCGTACGGCGCGCTCCCGTCCGGCGGCCGGCGCATGGCCTCCCTGGCCTTCACGTTCCAGGATTGTGACACAGCAGCTTTGAACAATTTGAAGGTCAAGGCGAAAGCAAAAACGCCGATGACTATCACCCTCGTAAACGGCACGCTGACGGGCAATATCACCACAGTCGTGATCAAGGGCGTGCAGCTTGCGGTACCCGAGTACTCGGATGAAGCAGCGCGTGTTGTTACGGCGTTCAGCGATTCACAGGCCAGCGCTTCAACAGCAACGGCGGTGGACGAACTTAATTTGACGTTCAGTTAGGAGGAAGTGCATGAGTTGGAGCGTAAGCAGGTTAGGCAGGGCGCACGCAGTAGCAGCCGCGCTGGAGATCGACTTCGCAGCATACAAATGTTCGGAGCCTGAGGAAACCATCAAGAAGAGCGTCGCGACTGCCGTCGCGGCCGCGCTCGCAGCTTTCCCTTCGGCATACGCGGTGAGAGTTGAGGCCAGCGGCAGCCAATCGACCCCGGATTTCGGCAAGGCGCCCAACGAGGCGACTAACCAGTTAACGGTGAAGATCGAGCCTATCTGGGGATTTCTCGATTAAGGAGGAAGCATGCCAGTAGACATCAATCGAGCGGGCGGCTGTACGCCTGAGGTGGCGGCAACCGTAGATGACATGTTCGAGTACCACAAATGGGACGAGCAACAGGTCGCCAATGGCGTCAGAGTCCGCGAAGCTCTGGCCAGCGCGGTGAAAGTCATCATCGATAACGTTCCGCCATCGCCGGACCGCACCGTCGCGATTCGAAAGCTCAGGGATGCGCGGATGGATTGCAACTCGGCAATTACGCATGGAGGGAAGTACTGATGCCGGCAGCAATGGATTGGGGCTTTCGCCTCGCGCCCATCGCGAAGCAACCGAAGCGGATCCACAACAGGAAGAAGGCGAAGCGCGATTCGCGGCGCTGAATCAGCATGCCTGTCGAGAACATGAAAGTCGGAGAATCGATAACCGTCCTGCGGCACTCGGTGCCCATTACGTTTGAGCTGATCGATGCGAGCGCCTTCGTGTCACGCGAACGCATCGAGGCGGCACTGACGGAAGCCAAGGGGGGCCTGCTCTTCCCGTGGGTCCGCGCGAAAACGGGGCGGCCCGCGCCCTTCAATCCTATGGTGCTTATGATTGGCGACTCCGTGAATATTCCGATCTACGAACCCGCCGTGTCGGATCCCACGATGGGAGACCAGGTCGGCTTTCTGGGCAATATGCACTTCGTGAGAACCAAATAGCATGCCCTTCTCGCCCACCATCACGCGCGATTCGACGGCCCTCCCGGACGTCAAATTCACCATTCGCAGAATGGGCCTGTCCCGGCGCACGGACCTCGACTTCGACACGTTGAAACTCCGCCAACGATTGCGGGAACTCGAAGCCGATCATCCCCCGCGCACCGACAAGGAGAAGGAGCTGAGCGAGCAGCTCGCCATCGCGACAAAGAAGGCGCTGGCAGTTTCGGCCGAAGAGTCCGAGGCGGTCATGAAGGCCGACGTAGAACCTCTCGCGGCTGAGCTGGCGGCATGCGTGCCGGCGGAGGTAAAGAAGGCGCGGGCGGTGCTTAACGAGGAATATGTCCAGGTCGAAAACCGAATCAGCGCAGCATGGATCCGCGCGGGCTTTGTGTCGATCGAAGGCGGCGACGTGGACGGTATGACGGCGGAGCAGCTTCTGGATTACGGCCCTCCGGCGCTGGCTGCGGAGATTTACGAAGCGCTGACCAAGGACGCACGCCTGGGCGGCACGGAAAGGGGAAACTCATCCTCGCCTATCACTTCTGGCGAGGCGGCGGGTGGGGAAAAGAAGACTTCAACTGCGGCAAGTGTCGAGGCCCTTCCGGTGGTTACTACCTAGACCGGAACTGCTTTAGGTATTTCGCGCGTGATGTGGATCCGCGGAGGGCGAAGTGGTGGTGGCCGAAATATACGGCGTTTCGGCGGACGCGGCCGGACGGCCAGAAGCAGTGGCTCAAGGAGGCCTTTTACTGGAGCATCCCCGGAGTGAGGGAGTCGGAATGCCCGGTCTCTTTGATCACCCAGAAATCGTTCGAGTTGGTGGAAATCGTGAATCAGATGCAGGGAGCTTTCAAATCGACGGGTTCAACAGTGGGCGCGGATGAGATGCCAGGCTATCTGCTCGATGCGGTGCGGGTGTGCCAGAGCGAAAGCATCTCCGTCGATAACGCGATGGATGAGGCGGCGAACGAATGAGTTACACGCTCGACGTAAATGCAGCAGTTTCCGGCCAGGGCTCCCTCTCCGCGCTGACCTCGGCGACTGAGAAGCAGACCGGCGCTACCTCGGCAATGAATAACGCGCTCTATGGCGCGGATACGGCTCAGCAGAAATACACCCTCGGCGCCCAGAAGCTGGCAATCGAACAAGCCAAAATCGAGCAGCTCACGATTCAATACCGGATCGCGTTGCTGGGACAGACCACGGCGACGGACAGCGCGACATCATCGACGGAGCGCTTGAGCGGGGCAACCGCTGGCGCGACGGGCAACGTTCGGAACATGACAGCGGCGCTGCGCGGGCTCGAAGGCGCGATGCCGATCCGCTCGGCGGCGCAGTTTCTCAGCAGTATCCAGGGCATCAACACGGCGATGCAGTTCGCCTTTCCGGTGTTCGGCGCGATCGCGCTGATTGGAGTACTCGACACCATTATCGACAAGGTAGGGAAGTGGGCGGACGCTCATGACCCCGTGCTGAAGGCGCAGGAATCATCCCTTTCACTTCTTAAATCGGAGGGCGAAGAATACGACAAGCTGGCGGGCAAAGTCCGCGAACTGAATCGGGAAAAGTTGAAGCGCCAGTTCGGACCTGGCTTCGTCGATCGCCTGGACGCCGCGGACGCGGCACGCGCTGCAGGTCACGAAGATCAGGACCAGATCGACAAACTGCTGGCGCTGCAGGCGCAGGTGAACAGAATCGCGGGCGCAAATACCAGTACATATTTCAGGCCGGGAGTGGGAATGGTTCCACAGTCGCTGTTTCGCCCGGGCGATGTGGGTCTCGCGGCCCGAATTGCGCAGGCTACCGGCAAACAGGACGACGACAAATTTAAAACCGGACTTGAGGGAATTGGCGAGGGCGAAGGGATCACACAGAAACAGTCGGACGCGGCCAAATCGTTTCACGGGCTCGATGCCGCATTGGAGACGGCGCGGAAGCAGCAGGTGAAGGATCTGGCCGAGGCTGGCGAAAAGACCGCCGCCGGCGACAAAGAGGACCGCACCAAAGCCGCGGAAGCCCAACGGAAATTAGCCGAAGCTCTCCGCAAGCGCGAGGCCCAGGAAAACCGGATCACCGAAATCGAGAAGCGCGCCGCGGATGAAATGGAGCGGGCATCCGGCAAAGGGGAAGGGCCTCTCGGCAGGTTTACGGCATCGCTCGGCGTGATCAACAACGAGAGCAGTGACGAAGAGCGCCAGAACCCCGGCTTCGATTCCCGCATCGAAAGAGCGCGCCAGACCCGCGGCCGCGCTGCCCTCCAGACATTCCGCGCCGAACAGAAGAAGGGCGACGAGGAATATGACACCAAGAACCCGGCAGAGGAGCTGGTCAAGCACCTCACCGAGTCGATGGATAAAATTTTCAAGGCCGAAGTCGAAGGCAAGCACCAAACCGGCATCGGCGATCTGACCGAGGGCGTAACAATCGCGGCACCCGCGGGCTATCAGTCTCCCCAGCAGCAACTCCGCGATGCTCGCGATAACGAACGCCGCGGAATGAGCCAGCTATCCCTTCAGAACAGGCTCTCCGGCGCATCCGGGCAGCAGTCGGCCGAGAGTAACGCGAGCGCCCGTCTGTTCTATGCCAATGAAGAGTTTGCGGCGCAGATGCGCGAAGCCAACGCCAAGGGTGTCGATTCAGAAAAGGCGCGCCTCGATGCCATCGACCAGTTGAAGGAGAAGAAGTTCGATATCGAGATGGAGCGCGAAAACGAGCTGCTCGATATTGCGCTGAAGCAAAAGCAGGAAGCCTCACAGATGGCGGGCGGCCTGTTCGACGCGCTCCGGAGCCGCTCCACCGGCTCATGGTTCAAGGACTTCGCCGTCGGTCAGGGTAAGCAGCTCTTCACCAACGCCGCGACACCAATCCTCGAAGGCGCAACCCACGCGCTGGGAAGCGTGATTCCGGCATCGGCGCAAACGGGAGCGCTCGGAAGTCTGCTTCACGGCACTGTGTTCGATAGCGCCAACGCTGCCCCGCAGCAGACGGCGAACAACACCCTCGAAACAGTGAAGCAAGTCTTGGGATTACGTGGCGACTTGAAGGGCATCTTCACCGGCAACAGCGACCCGAATGCTCAGGTCCAACCTGGTGGATCCGGAGGGGGAAGCGGCTTCAACCCGTTTATGGGATCGAGCGGCGGCCTGATGGGTACGGGGATCGGCGCCGGCAGTACGAGCCTCTATAACCTGCCCAACACGTTTAACGCTTTCGGTCCGAATCTTTCGTCAACCAGCGCGCTCAACGCGGGTAGCAGCGTACTGGCTCAATTTGCATCGGGAGTCTCGGGAGGTCCCAGCATGGCCCTCGCCCGCCTCCTGGGGACGCAACCACCTGCCGGGACAGTCGGATGGGGAACCGACGGCCTGCCTCACGATGCCAGCGGCACGCCGATTGCCTCGTCGACGCCCACGACAATAGGCCAAGGCGTCAGTGTCGCGGCCGCGGTAGCGGCGGGCACCATTTCCGCTATCAAATCATTCGAAAAGGGTGGGGCCTCCGGGGCTCTGGGCGGCGTCGCCGCGCTCGCGGGTATGGCGTCCCTCATCCCTGGAGCTGGGCTCATTGCAGCCCCTATTGCCGCCGTTACGGGCCTATTGAGTGCAGTTCTTTCTACCGGGCCTCAGCAGCGATCGCAGCAGATTACCGACTACATCAACAAGGACGCCTACCTCGCGCCGACAGCGCTTAATGTCACGCAGGGAATGAACGGCACCTACGAGGATTTCGACGCGAGGGGAAATATCCGCACCTCGAACCTTTCCGCCGTACCGACCGTTGCGGAGCCCTACATTACCAAGCGGACTCTAAACGGGCAGCAGGGCTGGTATGACGCTCCGGGCGTGGTCACGGCGCCCTATAGCGGTAGCGCGACGGGTACAGGCTTGACGCCAGTTTCGAATGCTCCGGGAGCGGGCGGCGGCGTTACCAACGTGTTCACCGGTCCGATTCAGACGATGGATTCGGAGTCGTTCCACAGCTTCCTCCAGAAGCCCGGTAACTCCATGGCTGTCGGCGAATCTCTTGCAAATCATTTGCAGTCGCATGAGGGGCGAGCATCGAACGCGATTCGCTATGTGGCGGGGGCGTGATGAAAAGCCCAAAGCGTGGCTACATCGCGACGGTTTGTCGATACTTTAAGTTATTGATTCTGCGTCGAGCGGCTTCAGGGGTTTTTCCTGTTCCAGCGGGCGCGGATTGCCTTCGATCCCCGGGCCTTTCGGCTTGCGAGCAGGTGTCCTCCGAGTTGCTCAAAGGCAGCTATCGCATCCCTCATTTTCATCAAAGGATCGCCCGCCATCAACGGCGCGACGCTTCGCTCCAATCTCCGCATCTGGGCAAGCGCCTGTCTATCGCGTTTCAGCTTCTCTTCCGACCGTCTCGGGTAGCCGTACGACCTGATTCGAAGGCGGAGCTGGGCCTCAGATTCCCGATACTGTTCCAGCGTGACTTCGTTGACGTCCATGAACCCCCCACCGACTTCGATCAATTGCGGGACATGCTCATATTCGGGAAGAGCGAGCCATCCCTGGCGAGGATCCGACGAGGCGATGGTCCGGGTAATGCGGCGCTGTGCGGCGACGGTCACGATTCCGAGCACCAGCTCGTCGCGGACGGTGGGCCAGTCGGGATCGCCCTCCAGAGCGTCGATGACGGAGCGGGCGATGTCGACCGCGGTGAACGGTCCCTTGGCTGCCAATTTGAGCTGGGCTTCTTCAATCGCCTCGCTCAACTTCTTCGCGGTATCCTTGGTTTGCATCGGTGGGCCACCTCATTTGGCCTTCGATCGCTGGCTCGCGTCGTTTTCACCGGCGCGGGCCTCCCCAAATATACACCTGGGGGCGTCGCTTAAATGCCGACAGCCCTTCCAGTCATCCGCGGGCCTTCGACGGCACTCTATCCCTTCACCCAGGTGTATCAGTGCCAGACGAGCTGCTCTGACTCACAGAGCGGCAATCCCTCGCGCCACGTGAGCGGCTTCCCGCGTTTGCATTTCGAATTCGGCTATAACCCACTTCGGCAAGCCGACAAGAATGCGCTGAAGGCGGCCTTCGCAGGAGCCAAAGGACAGTTCACCGGAGGCAGCGGAAGTGCAGGCCTGACGGCCACAACGGATATCACGTATACCGACCTGGGCTTCGACAGCGACGAATTCCAAGCCGTTGAACAGGTGACGACGCAATACGGCGTGAAGTGGTCTCTCACCCAGGCGCTGCCTCAGAATCTCAGCCCGGGAACGAGCGGCGGCGCCTATCCCACGATTGCAACGAGCGTTATTTCGAAGCTGCCCTACACCCAGAAGAAGCGCTGGCAGACCGTCGCGTCGACGATGCCGACCGGGCCGAAATACACGTTTGCCGAATTCTCTGGAGGCCTGACGAATTTTCCGACCGATGGCCTGATGGGCTGGGAGTTCGACGAGACGGTGCTCTCGGACGCGCTGGTCAACACCAAAGTGGCGCACTTTCTCGCGAACTGGGGCAGGGCGTTCCCTTTCACTTTCACCGATGAAGACGGAACGACTTACTCGAACGTGTATTACGCCTCGGACACGATGTCGATTCTGCGCGCGGACTTCGGCCTCTCGCGGATCAATACCGTTTTGGTGCAGATGAACTGATGGGCGGATTCACCATACTGACGGGCAAAGAAGGAGCTTCACCGAAGAAGCCTCTTTTCCTGGTGACGATCACCGC